>LNAP01000257.1_pt1 | contig 89965 bp, 84 predicted proteins | sample 602601 | NCBI WGS metagenome assembly LNAP01 (sample SAMN02440304, study PRJNA202911) | soil metagenome | biome: Subtropical and temperate rainforests or woodlands; isolation source: soil samples (1 kg each in a 20% v/v slurry with milli Q water) were... ...
AAGTTTTTTAAATGTAACAGAGGAGGCTGCCGTGAGGTGGCCTTTTTTGTGGGACTTTGGGATCTTGTTGAATGGGACGGCGTCGAGATACGGAATCGGCCAGCGCGAGTTTGTTGCCAGCCGATATCCCGCTCGACCATCACTGGGTTCCTTGGAGTTATCGAACCACCGACCTACTCAGCCACCGTATCTCTTGCCTAGATCGCTGAACACTTTTGCTAAGTCGTCAGAGTCGATTGGCCAGATTTCCTCGGTTTGAGCAGGCATCCTCTCCGCTAGGAAGTAAGCCAGCAGTACGGCCGGCTGGTTGAAGAAGTGCCGCTGCCTATTCTGCTCTTTGATGTTGTCGAATACGTAGCTCTTGTCCTTCAGGAAGGCTTCAAGTTGCGATATTGCATCTTCCGGTAGAAGGTCCATGAACGCATCTATCACAAGCTGATTGGATCGCTCCTGACCAGGCTCCAACCCCGTGCCACTCTTATAGGCCCCGTTCAAGTAGTCTAAAAGCTGCCGTTGCGGCTCGCTGGCTGTTGCCAGATCCCTCAGTCTTGGGGCTGGTTATCGGTTCTCATAAGATGCATGCTTGGAATGTCGGCAAACTGGGGTAGCAAGTCACGTATGCAACATACATTACGTAACATGACTATACATTGCCTTGATGGTTACCTCTTTTCGAATAGACCACAGTGTCCGTGACTTGGCTTGTCTCTGGTGCGGAGGAACCTTGGAAAAAAAAACGAACGACCGAAATGGGTCGAGTTCAGCCCATCAAGCATTGACTACAATCGGCCTAGAGCTGACGGTCGATGTTGCTCCTCGGACCGGTCAGCCCGCCGTAAATATTCGCTGTTCGAGTCAAAGCGCCTGCCTTCAGGCCGCGATTACCATGGGGCGAGAGTACCTTGGTCGCCCACATGAACCATGAGGTTGGGAGGTCTCCGTTGCCTGAGAAATTGGATCAAGAAACCTGGGTCAGCCTGCTCAAGGAAGCGACGCTGAGCATTGGGGGAGCGATGGCATGGCATTGGTTCTCTTATCACTTCTCCATGCTGCCTCCTCACCCTTTGGGTCGCAGCATCGTCGACGCATGTGCCGACTGCGAGAAGAAGCTGCCAGGCCTTGGCTTCCAGTTCATCAAGGACATCGCTGCCATATGCGGCAAGGAGAAGCACGAGCCTCATTACGACCAGATCCTGCAAAAGCTGGCGGAACTGCTGGTGCTGCGGAAACTGCTGACGCTGGACTGGCCCGCAGGCACTACGTTCCAGCACGAGCCGGCGGTATCGGCGGCCGGAAAGCGCCCGGAGCTTCGAATCGTCACGCCTGACAGGGGCTTCCTCTTTGAGGTGAAGACTCCATCACTGCTGGAGCACATTCGCGCCCGGCGAACCAACTCGTTCCAAGTCGCCGGCCGCGCACTACCGATGGCCCAAGTGGCGAAGCTGAAAGGCGATGGGGGGCTCACACTGCCGCGAGACAACCCGGTCAAGGATTTCTTACTTGATGCGGATAAGAAGTTCGCCCAGTTCAAGGCAGTTCAGACAGATACGTCCGTGCTCGTTATCGTGTGGGACGACTTCATTTACGAGCCGATCACAGTGTTGAAGCACGAACAGTGCGGACTCCTCACTGCGAACTCGTACCTGAAGGATTCAACGGGAGCGGCGATCCAGTTCGCGCACGTCGACGCGGTCGTAGTGGTGCGGCACCTGACCTATCTCTACAGGGCGGCTGGTGACCAGCCGCTCCGAGAGAGAGCACATGCGCTTGATTTTGGCGACGAGTATGCGCTTCCGAACGTCTTCATCCCCATCAGCGACGCAGGACTTGTGCCCGATCGCATCCGACAGGGGCTGCGTGCGGTCAGTTGGGACGATCCCATGCTTCAGAGAGCTGCCGACTACCGGCCGAAGGACATTGTTATCTGGGCGTAAGGCTTTGCCGAGGCGGTGAGGTCCTAGCGCCCGGAGGGGTTCTAAGCCGCGAACCCATGAGCGGAGCGCTGATCACCGCAGCACGTAGGAATGTCCGCTTTCCAACATGACCGAGATCCGCTTTGGGTCGGTTTCAGCCATTAGGGAGATGGTCCTCCGGATCGCAGATGGGTAGATGCGCCTACCCGCAGGGGTACGCCGCTTTGACTGCCGGAGGAAGAGACATTCACCGGCTTACTTAGCGGATAAACGACAAAAATTGCACTTTCTTAGTGAGCGAGCGACAATTCGGTACTCGCAGCGCTAGTTTCTTAGTGAATTTGAGTAAATCCAGGTGGCCTAGCGCGACTCGGGAAGGACTAAATCTAAGTGACTATACGACGAGAATGCCAATTTCTTAGCGTTACAGCGACATGCAATACAACCTTCTTAGTGAAACGACGACCTTCTCATGAAATCCAACCGCCTCTCCGCCCCGACTGAAGAACTGTTCTTCGCGTCCTCGTTGTCAGCTGCGGCCGCTCGAAACTTGCAGCGGCAAGCTGCGGCGGGAGGACTCATCCGCGTGTATAAAGGTGTTTACGCGCCCCCTGCGTCCGACGAGGAGCTAGCGGCGGTCGTGCGGCGGAACTGGCAGCGGGTTGCCGGGGTTGCGGTTCCCGGGGGCGTGGTGTCGCACTTCAGCGCCATGAAAGGCGGCGTCCTGCCCAGCGGCGAGCTAACGCTCTCGCATCCCACCGTTTTCAACAAGAAGGTGGTGCTTCCGGGGTTATCTATTAGGGTGGTGCGGGGGCCTGGCCCCCTCCCCGGAGACTTGGCGATGGGGACCTCAGGTATTCACTACGCCGGCCGCACGAGAATGCTTCTCGAGAACATCGGCCGTAAAGGAAACCTCCGAGCCCCGAGGGAGGACGTCGAAGGCCTCTTGGTTTTGGTGCTCAACGCCTCGGGAGAGAAGGCCTTGAATGACATTCGCGACCAGGCTGCGGCGTTGGCCCCTGCGCTCGGCGCTGAAAAGGCGCTAGAGGAGCTTCGCAGCATCATCGGGGCTCTGCTGGGAACCCACACGAAAGGGGAGCTGCGTACCAGAGAAGGCCTAGCGGTTGCGCGGGGCTCTCCCGTGGACCAAGAGCGGGTCGTTCGATTTGAGGCGCTTGCCGCCCACCTTCGAGTAGAGCCGCTACCACGCATCGAGTCGACCGTGGCCGGAGTTGCACGGCAGCATTTTGGGTTCATAGAGTCGTACTTCTCCAATTACGTGGAAGGCACGAAGTTCGACATCGAGCAAGCACGTGACATTGTAATGAGCAACGTCATCGTGCCCAATCGTCCCAAGGATTCGCACGATATCCTCGGTGTATTCCGTCTAGCCCTCACCTCGCCCTTTAGAGACAGCCCTCCCGTTGCCGGACCGGAGTTTCTGGAGGGTCTTGAGCACTGGCATGCAGAGATGCTGAAGCTGCGACCTGAAGCAAATCCGGGAAAACCAAAGCTCGAAGTGAACTATGCGGGGTCGACTAAGTTTGTAGAACCTGCCTACGTACGAGGTACCCTTGATGAGGGCTCGCGTCTTGCGCTTTCCGTCCCCGAAGGCTTGGCCCGAGCCGTGTACTACGCGTTTCTTGTGTCTGAGGTACACCCGTTCGATGACGGTAACGGCCGCCTATCGCGACTGGTTATGAACGCGGAGCTCACGCGCACGGGCTTGAGCCGCATCATCATTCCGACGCTCTATCATCCTCAGTATGTCGACTGCGCCCGCGCGCTCACTCGCGGGAATGACCCGAGGGGATTCGTGCGGAGTCTCGCGAAGATGGCGCGATGGGCAAGCCGGTTCGACTATTCGAATCTGGACATGCTCATCCGGTGCCTGCGGGCAACCAATGCGCTGGAAGAGTCCCCAGCTCAATTCCGCCTTTTGAATGCGGATGGGAGCTATGAGGCGTAGACAGCCGATGGCCAAAATCTGCCGAAAAAATTTTCGGCAGAAAAACGCCCTCTGAATCATTCGACCCACGCCCGCGCCTTCGCCAGACTGACGAAGTGCTTGCGTGGGTACTGAGGGCCGGTACTTCAGGGTACGGAACAAGGACTCGGAATACGGATTGTCGTCACTGACGGCGGGTCGGCTACCGTCGTGCTTTCGTAGTATGTTCGCGCACGCTGAACACTGGCAGCAGCGTTATCGACACCGTGGTTAAAGGACTGGGCGAACGCTTTGTGGGGCTAACCGACAAGGTGGGGGAGCATTCGCCGTTATCCAACGTACTGTTGGCGGCGGCTCAGTTATGGACATGTGTAAAGCGATTCAGCTTTGTATATCTGAGCAGGCGTTCGACCGGGACAATGTGTTGCGACTGCAAATGCGGATGTCGGCCGGCGGCACCGAAATGCTTGCTGGCTCAAGCGCGCTTCCTCGCATCAGGCAAATTGCAATTCCCACGACCCTCGCCACCTCGGAATGGACACCCTTGTCACTGCTGCTGTCCACCGGCATTCGGGGCTGTCCCGGAAAGATGCTGACCATCCTCGAGATGGTGTTTGATAACCAGAGGGGGCGAGATGAATATGTCGCTTTTCGTGAACCTCATGTCTTTGGAAATGCGAACTTTCTCGCAGAACTGCATCCTGATGTCGGAGTCTGCTTGTTCGTCTGACGCTTTCGCATGGTGGATTCGGTAGGCGGGGCCGTTTTTTGACATGTATTTGGAGACCCTAAGGTGGCGGCCGCGGCATCGCATGGTTGCCGCAATCTTTAGTCGCCGCCGACCTGCACGCCGGGCGCCTGGTACTTGCGGGCCCGGAGCGGTGGCAGATTCCCTTGCAGGTTCGGCTTTATCGCGATCGCTCAATATTGAGCCAATCGGCTGAAATGTTCTGGGAGGCTGTTTGCGACCGTGATTGAAATCAGGCGGTGCGCCTTCATGGCGTCGACAGGAGTGGGCGCTTACGACACCTGCGAGAATGAATCCCCGCTTTACTGATTTCAGCCTGTATTTGGTTTTACAAATCAAGCTGTGTATATCCGAATTACAGAGTACCATTTGTAAACTGCAATTACAGCCTGAGATTTGTATGACTAACTTCCCCGTCCGCACTGCAGAGCAACTGCCGGCATTGCTTCAAGGCTTTCGAAAGCAGGCCGGTTTGACCCAGGCCGCCACCGCGCTGCGGCTGGGTGTTACTCAGCAGACTCTCTCCGCGATGGAGCGCAACGCAGACAAAATCAGTGCTGACCGCCTGCTGCAGGTGCTCAACATTTTCGGCGTAGAGCTCATTTTGCGCCAAGCGGGCGACCCGCCGAGCCAGAATTCCTCCGGCCCGTTATGGTGAGCCCATGGGTCGACGTTCTCGCACACGGGTCCTGGGTCTTTGGATGAATGGCGCCTTTGTTGGTACATGGAGCGTTCAACCCCATATCGGCGAAGTCCTTCAATACAACAACGACTGGGTCGCGTCCGAAGAGGGGCGGCCATTGTCGCTGTCCCTTCCTTTCACACCAGGCAACGGGCCCTATCGCGGTGATGCTGTTCGTGCTTACTTCGAAAATCTGTTGCCAGACAGTAAGGCTATTCGCGAGCGTGTTGCGCGCCGGTTTCGGGCCGGCTCTACCGATGCCTTCACCTTGCTGGCCGAGGTTGGCAGGGATTGCGTGGGCGCATTGCAAGTACTGCCCGACGGTGCAGTGCCCACTGGCGTTACGTCGGTACAGGCAACGCTTATGAGCGACGCCGAGGTAGCGCAGCTACTACGTGGTGTAGTGTCGCCGGTACAAATGGGCGGCCCTGAACTCGACGATAATGAGTTTCGTATCTCTATCGCCGGCGCGCAGGAAAAGACAGCGCTGTTGCGGTTCAATGGCCAATGGAGCCGGCCACGGGGCGCGACTCCAACCTCCCACATCTTCAAGCTGCCGATGGGCCTGGTTGGCAACATGAAATTCGGCTTAAGCGAGTCGGTCGAGAACGAGTGGCTGTGCTCGGAGATTCTGGCCGCCTACGGCTTGCCGGTTGCACGCACCGAGCCCCTGCAGTTCGAGGACATGAAGGTGCTCGCGGTGGAGCGGTTTGACCGGATGTGGTGGAACAACGAAGATGGGACGCCTTGGCTTATCCGACTGCCGCAGGAAGACATGTGCCAGGCCACCGGCACGCAGCCACACCTGAAGTACGAGGCCGACGGCGGCCCGGGGGTAGAGCGCATCATGGGCCTGCTGAAGACATCCCGGCAATCTGAGCAAGACCGGCGGACGTTCTTCCAGTCACAGGTCCTGTTCTGGATGTTGTGCGCGCCGGATGGCCACGCGAAGAACTTCAGCCTATTCCTTCGTCCGCGTGGCAGCTACGAGCTCACGCCGCTGTACGATGTGCTATCAGCCTATCCAATTCTCGGGGAAGGCCAAGGGAAGCTGTCACCCTTCCGAGCGAAGATGGCCATGGCAGTCCGCATCAAGAACCCACACTGGGTCATGCGCGACATCCGGCGCCGGCACTGGCTGGCCGTGGGGGAGCGCTACGGTGTTATGGTCGCGGGGCGCAGTTTGTCGTCGATGACTTGGTCTCCCGCACACCGGATGCCGTGCGTGTAGTCCGTGCCAAGCTGCCGCAAGGATTCCCTGAAGGCCTGGCCGACAGCATATTGGACGGGGTACAGGCAGCAGCCAATCGGCTCGCTCGCTAGAAATTGGCCAAGGATTCCCGAAACGATGGCAACCAAATTTGAGCCGACTAGTCCGTTGTAGACTCCATCGGAAAGAAACATGCCGCCTGCCTATCTGCCTGCATACCCAGCAAGGCGGGCGCCGTAACCTTGCATTCCGGCTGCATCCGTGCGCAGCGGGGGTGGTAGGTGCAACCGGTGGGCAAGTTCGTGGGGGCTGGAACTTCTCCTACGATCCGGGACAGCTTGATGCGTGCAGCGGGATCCGGCACCGGCGACGAGTCCCGAAGCACGCGGCTGTACGGATGGAACGGTGAGTCCAATACCTGCGCGGTAGGGCCGCTTTCGATGATGCGACCCAGATACATGACACAAACCTCATCACAGAAATGGCGAACGACGCCCAAGTCATGCGAGACGAACACGAACGACAACTGCCTTTCGGTTTTAAGGCGTTCAAGCAACTGCAGGATTTGAGCCTGTACCGACACATCCAACGCGGAGACCGGCTCGTCGGCAACGATTAGCTCTGGGTCAAGCACCAGTGCGCGGGCGATGCCGATGCGCTGTCGCTGTCCTCCGGAGAATTCGTGGGGATAGCGATCCATGGCGGATTGTGGCAGGCCGACTTCGTCCAGCGTTTTCGTGATTTTCGACTCGATGTCGGATTGCTTGCCGATGCGGTGTACCCGCAGCGGCTCGGCGAGCGTCTGGCGGACGGTGCGTCGCGGGTTCAACGAGGCAAAGGGGTCTTGGAACACGATTTGGATACGCTGGCGCAGCTTTCGAAGCTCTGCAGCATCGGCTCCTCGCACGTCGATACCGTTGAAGTGGATCGATCCTGAATCAGGTTCGATCAGGCGCAATAGGGTCCGGGCCACGGTGGATTTGCCGCAGCCGGACTCACCCACCAATCCGATCGACTGGCCGCGGCCGACGTCGAATGAGACGTCATTGATGGCTCTTACGATTTGCTTGGGTGCGCCAAGCAAGCCGCCGCCACTTTCGAAACGTTTGACCAGGTTGCGTACTTGCAGCAGGGTATTCATGCGTGTCCTTCGGCTTGGCGTGCCCGCACAAAGCAGCGGACTTGTTGCTTGCTGCCCGGAAGTTCGGTCAAGGGGGGATGTTGGGCTTCACAGATCGGCTCGCGCAACGCGCATCGTGCCGCAAAGGTGCAGCCCGCCGGGATGGCCGTAATGGCCGGTACGCTGCCTGGTATGGGCTCCAGTGTCGCCGCATTGGCGTCAACGCGGGGCATGACGCGCAGCAGCGCCTCCGTATACGGGTGCGCGGGACGCGCAAAGAGCGCATTCACCTCGGCCAGTTCGACCACTTCACCACCATACATGACGGCCACGCGGTCAGCGATCTGGGCCACGACGCCCAGATTATGGGTAATGAAGATGACCGACATGCCATAGGCCTTCTTTAAATCGTCAAGCAGGGTGAGGATCTGTGCTTGTATCGTCACGTCCAGCGCGGTCGTCGGTTCGTCGGCCAGGAGAACCTTGGGCTTGCAGGCCAGCGCCATGGCGATCATCACGCGTTGTCGCATGCCGCCCGAGAACTGATGCGGGTAATCGTTGAAACGTGTCGCGGCAGCGGGGATCTTGACCTCTTCGAGTACCTCCAAGGCTATCTTTCGAGCCTCGCTCCAGCCCAGCTTGCGATGCTGGCGCACCGCTTCTGCGATCTGGTCGCCCACGGTCATGGTCGGATTCAGTGATGTCATCGGCTCCTGGAAAATCATTGCGATGGCATCGCCGCGCAACCGGGACATTTGTTTTTCGGATAGCTTGTAAAGGTCATTTCCTTCCAGCAGCACTTCGCCACCTCCATGCCGTGCGCCGGTCTGAGGCATGAGACGCAGGATCGACAGGGCCGTCACGCTCTTGCCGCTACCCGATTCCCCGACGATTGCCAGGGTCTCATTCTTGTCGACAGACAACGACACGTTGCGTATGGCGGCGTGCCACTCACCGCCAATGCGGAATTCGGTGCTCAGGTTCCGAAGCTCGAGCGTAGGTGTAGTGGTTTGCATGCTTACTCCGAGCGAAGCTTGGGATCAATGGCATCCCGAAGCGCATCGCCGAGCAGATTCAAGGCGAGTACTGTCAGGAGGATGGCAAGGCTGGGGAAGACGGTGAGCCACCAGGCGTCCAGTATGTTTTCAAAGCCTTCTCTGATCATGCTGCCCCATGTGGCCGTTGGGGGTGGCACGCCCAGGCCGATGAAGCTCAGCGATGCCTCGGTCCGGATGGCGGAGGCCATCCATAAAGAACCCAGTACCACCACATCGGAGATCATGTTGGGCACGATGTGAACACCCATCAAGCGCAGCGGACCGTAGCCCAGCGCCCGCCCGGCCTCGATGAAATCGCGCTGCTTCAAGGCGATCGTGGGGGCCCGTGCTACCCGGACGAAGGGAGCGATTTCAGTGATGGCGATGGCAATGATCAGGTTCTGGAGGCTGGCACCCAGCATGGCCGCGATCATCAGTCCCAGCACCAGGGTGGGGAAGGACAGCAGTACGTCAACCAGCCCCATCACCAGGCGGTCGAATAATCCGCCGATATAGCCGGCCAGCACACCCAGCGATGAACCTATCGCCATCGCGATGAGGATGGCTACGAAGCCCACCAATAGCGACACCCGAGTCCCGTAAATCAGGCGCGATAGTACATCTCGTCCATAGCTGTCGGTACCGAGCCAGAATTCAGCGGATGGCGGTTCGAGCCGATAGGCGATGTTCTGTTGCAAGGGATCGTGCGGCGCGATCCAGGGGGCGAACAGGGCGGTGAAGACGATCAACATCAGAAGTCCCAGCCCGACCCAGGACAGGCGGTTCTTGCGCAGTGCCAGCCATAGCGCATTGGGGCGCGGTGCAACGGAAACGATAGCACTCATTGGTATTTCACCCTTGGGTCGACCAGCCCGTAGACCAGGTCGGTTAATAGATTCACGACAATGACGCAGGAGGCGAACACGATCATCAGTCCTTGCAGCAAGGTGTAGTCGCGCACATTGAGTGCGCCGAGAATCAGCTTGCCCAGGCCTGGCCGGTTGAAGACGATCTCAGTCAGTACTGAGTTTCCGATCAGTGTGCCGAAGTACAGACCTACGACGGTCACGATGGGAATCAATGCGTTGCGCAGGCCATGGCGCAAGATAAGCCGCATGGGCCGGATACCTTTGGCGCGTGCAGTGCGAATATAGTCTTCGCCCATCACGCTTAGCATGGACGAGCGCGTTACCCGCATGACATAGGCCATCATGATCAAGCCCAGGTTGAAGGCCGGCAGCGCCAGGTTGCGCATTTGCGAGGCCCAATCGTCTGCGCGTGTCGAGCTGATGACTGGAAACCAGTTCAGCTGAATGGCGAAAACGAGCAGCATCAGGATGGCCGACACAAAAGCGGGGAATGACAGTCCGGTCAACGACAGCAGCCGACCCAGGTAATCGGGCCAGGCGTTGCGCCGCAGTGCTGCCCACACGCCCAAAGGCAGGCCGAATACCGAACCGATCAGGATCGCGGCGGCAGTTAATTGCAGGGTCCAGGGAAGCACCTGCGCGACTTCGTGCAATACACTCCTGCCCGTGGACATGGACACGCCGAAATCGCCGGTCAGGATATCGCCCAGGAACGACAGGTACTGCTGCAACACAGGCTGGTCCAAGCCCAGTTGTATGCGCAGTGCATCAAGTGCTTCGGCGCTGGCCTGGTCGCCCAGCATGACGGCTGCCGGATCGCCGGGCACCAGCCGCACCAGGATGAAGACCACGGTCAGCATGGCCAGCAGGGTTGGAACGGCAAGCAGGAGCCGTTTAATGGCAAAACGCATCATGAGGATGGCTCCGTCAAAGTCTTTTTCGCCGCATCGGGCGCCATGAGGCGCTGGGCGCTCAGGTGCTCAATCCGGCGCGCGGTGGTACCGCGCACGATCAGATCAGCCAATGCCGCGCCGACGACTGGAACGAGCTGGAATCCGTGACCGGAGAATCCGAACGCGTGGAAGACCCCGGGTGCATTGGGGGATGCACCGACAACGGGCAGCATATCGTCCGTTTTGGCCTCGAGTCCGGCCCAGACGCGGATAATCCGGATCGTGCGTACCCCGGGGAACAGATCGGTTGCTGCGCGCGCGCCCTTGGCCAGGACGCGCATTCTTGCGGTCGATGATTCCTTATCCAGATCCGGTATGCCTTGCAGCCCACCGCCAATGACCAGCGTGCCCTGGTCCGATTGCTTGAATGACAGTGATCGACCCATGATGGATACCACCGGCTTGATGAAAGGTGAAAGCCGCTCGCTGACCATCATCATGGAAGACTTCGTAGCCAGTGGGATATCGTCGCCCACCATGGCCGCCACCCTGGCGGACCAGGCTCCGGCGGCATTCACGACCACAGGCACCACCCATTCGTGTTGAGTGGCCTTTATCGCCCAATCGTTGCCACGGCGCTCGATTGCGGTGACGCCGCATTGCTCCTTGATGACGACGCCTGCCGCTTCCGCGCTTTGACGGAATGCGCGCAGCATCCGGTGCGGATCGGCCGCGCCATCGCGCCGGGCAAGGGTTGCGCCCAGGCAATGGTGGCTTAGCGCGGGCAGCCAGCGACGCAGTTCGTCGGGACCGATCAGCTCTTCGTGGGTGTAACCCTCCTGACGCAAGGAGGTCACGCGCGACGCAAGGCTGTCCAGCGTGGCCTGGCTTTCTGCAACGCAGATCTGGCCGCTGGGGTTGAAGCCGCAGTTGTCGCCTACCAGCGACTGGAGTCCATGCCACATCTCCATGGACTCGAGCGATAAGTCGAGTTCCCCGCGGTCGCGGTTCAGCGTTCGTACGCCAGCGGCCGTCGCGCCCGACGCGTGGCGGCCCACCCAGGCCCGTTCTATCACGACCACGCGCTTGCCGGCACGCGCCAGATGCAGGGCTGCTGATAAGCCGTGCAGACCGCCCCCGATGACGGCGACGTCGTAAGTGTTGCCCGTCATGGCAGGTCGTCTCCGATATCCAGCGAAGCCAGTTCGCCAAGGGTCAAAGGTTTCAGGGGCGGCCGAATGCGATAGAAACCCACCTCGCTGACATGGCACTTATGCTCTGCCGCCAGGATATGCGCGATGGTGTAGCCGCATTGGCGGCCCTGGCAAGGCCCCATCCCAGCCCGTGTGATGGATTTGATCTGATTGGGACCGGGTCTGCCGACTTTGGCCGCCGCCCGGATATCGCCCGCAGTCAGTTCTTCGCATCGGCAGACGATAGTATCGTCCGAGGGCTGGAATACGCGTTGATCGGGTGGATACATGGCGTCCAGCATGGGTCGGATGGCAAGTTCCTTGTCGAGTTTTCTGCGCAATGGCAGGGCGACGTGGTCGGCTTCCTGTGCGGTTATCTTGTTCAGGCGCAACGCCACGCCGATCGCCGCGATCTCGCCCCGCACTTGTGCCGCACGCGCGCCGCCAATGCCCGTCGCGTCGCCAGCTGCGAACACGCCAGCCTGGCTGGTTTGGCCCCAGGTATCCACGTTCGGCGCAAGACATGCCTGGGCAGGCAACCATGTATGGGTGCATTCCAGCGAACGGGTCATGTGTATGGACGGCACGATGCCCTCATGCACCAGTAACAAACGGGCGGGTATGCGATGGGTGACGCCGTCGCTGCTCTCATACACGACATGCGTCAGCCGCCCTTCGCCCTGCGCACGGAACTGGCGCACGCCACGAAAAATTGGCACCCTGGCGGCTTCCAGTCTCTTGATCCATTGATACCCCTTACGCATGTCGCGCCAGTTTCCCATGGCCGCAAGAAAATGCGGCATGCCGCGCCGCCAGCTGCCTATCGGCGCCGTGTCCAGCCAACCTGCGATCTTTCCCCCGGCTTGAAGTAGCTGCGTCATGTACAGCAAAACCAACGGCCCGCTGCCTGCAATCCACACCGGATCGGTAGGGATTTGATGCGATATCTTCAGGGTGATCTGCGCCGCGCCGACGGTCATCACACCCGGCAAGGTCCAGCCCGGAAACGGGGCGGGACGTTCTTGCGCCCCCGTCGCCAACAACACGTTGTCCGCCTGTACGATCTCGGCCTTTTGGGCCTGGCTCATGTAAATATGCCAGCCTGGCTCGAGTTGCCACACCTGGGTGTTGGACTGGTACTCGGCGCCGCAATGTTTGAACGCGTGCGCCACGGCCTGTCCGGCGCGGTATTCTTCGCCTAGAAGTGCGCCAGTTCTGGTGTCTGCAACCGCTTCGACGGCGCGCCATATTTGCCCGCCCGGTGCTGGTTGCTCATCCACCACCAGCACTTTAAGGCCCAGTCCGGTAGCGCGAATGGCGGCGCTCATGCCGGCGGGGCCTGCCCCGATGATGGTCAAATCGTATTTGCGCGTCATGTTGCGATGCTCCGCTTGCCATGCTGGCGTTCGACCGTCATGCCGTCACGCACGGCAACCAGGCAGGTCTGTGTCGATGCAACGCCATCCACCGTAGCGAGGCAGTCAAAACAGACGCCCATCATGCAATAAGGAGCGCGCGGGTTGCCATGCACGGGCGTGCTGCGCGCAACCGGCGAATCTTGTCGCAGCAAGACCGAGGCAACGGTTTCGCCCGGACTAGCCGTGACGGGCTGGCCATCGATGGTCAGGGTAAGCGCTTGCGCGCCGGGATCACTCAGTTGATGAAACATCGAATCGCTCATGATGAAAAAAATTCAGACGGGAATCCAGCTTGGCGTTGCGCAAGGAGTCGGCCAATGGTCCCGCATGGAATGACGCCAACGTGACGCCGGAGTGACAAAGCGCGATCCACGCGCCAGGATAGGCGGCTGACTCCGCGTACACCGGACAGCCATCTGGTGTCATGATGCGCAGGCAGGACCATTGGCGTATCAATCGCGCTCGGGCCAGGTCGGGCAATATTTGCAAGGCCTGCCGGCTCATCTGGGCGGCTGCCGCCGACGTGGTGCTCAGGTCGAAGCCAACGTCTTCCTGGGTCAGGCCTATCATTACCGTGCCTTCCCGTGTCTGGCGGATTCCGCTGGCTGGCAGTGGCAATAGCGGCGCAAGGCGTTCCGTCACCATCAGTTGCCCTCGTTGTGGGCGCAATGGCACATCCAGTCCGATCATCGGCCCCAAGGCGGACGAGCCCAGGCCGGCCGCAATAACGATTTGTGCCGCGTCGAACCGTTGAAGATTCGCTTGCACAGAAAAACCACCCTGACTAAGCGCCGATACGCCCTTTACAGCATGGTTGCCCAGCAGGGTTCCTCCGCGATGGACCAGGCCTTTCTGCAGCGCAGCCAACAGGCGCAGCGGATTGACATGTCCATCGGTCGTGCCGAAGCTTGCCCCGCTGACTTCCTTGCCGAGGCGCACTCCGGGCAATAGCTTTCGCAACGATGTACGATCCAGCATCTGCGTACAGGGAACGCGTTCGGGCGTTTCCCCGTGCCATTGCGATAAACGTATTCTGCGCGCCTCCAGTTGAGATTCGCCCACACAGAAATTCAGTCCGCCTTTGCTTTCGTAGTCCAGGCATATGCCGGTCTCGTCCATCAGCTGATCGGCGAACGCCGGCCACAGTTGGGCGGCTTCGTGCGACAGCCGTTGATATGCCGGATTCCCCCAACCTTTTCCTTGTACCCACACAAGGCCGAAATTTGCCTTGGCGGCGCGAAAGTCGGTATCGCCACCGTCCAGGACCAGCACCCGGGTATGGGCGCTCGCCAAGCCGTAGGCGACGGCGGCGCCCACCATGCCAGCGCCGATGACAATTACGTCATAAGATTCAGATCTTGGCATGTTGATTCGATGGAGAAGTATGAAGAATTCGCTCAATCTGCGGCAGGTCGAGGCATTTAAAGCGGTGGTCGAGCTGGGCACTGTCAGTCGCGCAGCCGATGCTCTGTTTGTGTCCCAGCCTGCTGTCAGCAAGCTGCTGAGCAAGCTGGAGGAAGACACAGGACTGAGCCTTTTCGACCGGGTGCGGGGCAAGCTTGCGCCTACGAGTCATGGCATGCGCCTGTATGAAGAGATCGATCGGGTATTCACCGGCTTGCGCCAGCTCGAACAGGCTGTCGATTCCATACGCCGCGACGAGCAGCGGCAATTGACGGTGGGCGTCATGCCCGCCTTGTCGGGCTCGTTCGTGCGTCGTGTCACTATGAACTTCATCAAATCGCATCCCATGGTGCATGTGTCTATTCAGACGAGAGGTTCGCAATTCCTGGCCGACTGGCTTGTTACGCGACAAATCGATGTCGCGCTGGTTGGGAGTCGCGTGGAGAATCCTTACATCGATCGGGAGCCACTGATTTCTTCGCCGCTGTTCTGCGCGATGCCGATGAATCATGCGCTGACCAAGAAGCGGGTAATCCGCGCTTCCGACCTGGACGGGATTCCCTTCGTGTCCTTTGCTGCAGGCAGCCAAACCGACGAGTTGGTGCAAAAGGCATTCGATGCGGTCGGCGCGAAATTGAATTACGTGCTCGATACGGTGACCGCGCCGACGGTGTGCGAATTCGTGGCCGCCGGCATGGGCGTGTCGTTGATTCATCCGCTTTTTGCCGAGGGCACGCAGGGTCGTATTGCATTGCGCCGCTTCGATCCAGAAATTTTCTTCAAGTTCCAGTTGTGCCGCATGCGGACCTCGCGCAACGCGCACCTCATCGAGGCGTTCATGCACGAGGCCCGCGTGGTGGCTCAAGAGGTGTCTAATGAATTGCTTCATGGACAGTGAACCGGCCATCGTGGCTTATTGAGCCTTCACGGTGGTTTTTTCCGTGATCGGCGGCGACAGGTTCAACGAGCCCTCCAGCTTGTATCCGTAGTCCACATTGCTGCCGTGTGCCCACACCTGTTTCAGACCGAACAGCGGGATGCCACATACGTCCGCATGTATCTTGGCTTGCGCATCTTTCCACAAGGCCAGTTGCTTGGCATCCTCCGGTTCGATCCGCGCGGCCCGTATGCTCTCATCGGCCACAGAGCAGTGCGAGAAGTTCGACATGGCAGTGGGAGAGCCGATCGCCGCGGCTGAGTCGAAGAACTCCGATAAGTAGGCATCGGCGTTCGGGAAGCGGGCCGCGCCATAGAACACGATCGCGCTCTGATCCTGCCGGCTGCGCGCCTGATACGTTGCATGGTCCACCACTTCGAGCTCCAGCTTGATGCCGGACTTGGCCAATTGCGACTGCACAATTTCCATGATGGGTAACTGTGCCGAGATATTCGACACAATGGACTTGATCGCTATGCCATTGGGGAAACCTGCCTCGGCCAATAAGGCTTTGGCATTCTCGGGAGCGTATTTATAGGGACCTGCGCTGCAGTCATGGCCCAGATAGCCCTCGGGCACGACGGAGCAGCCCTTGGACGCCACGTCCTTGCCCGCATAACGGATTATTTCATCGACGTTGACGGCCGCGGCGATCGCCTGGCGTACCTTCACGTTGTCCAGTGGCTTGATGTTGCGGTTGAGGTGCAGGATGCGGAATTCCGCCGGTTCGAAAATGTCAACATTCACGTCACGCTTGCGTGCCCGCTCCACCCACCGCTGTTCGCGCTTGCCCTGGATAATGTCGATTTCATTCGACGAGAACGCCATGTCCCGTGCACTGTCCGAAGGAATCATGCGGTAAGTGATACCGCTGATCATCGGCTTGCCGCGATGATAGTCGTCATTGGCGACCAGTCGCACATGTTGCTGCGTCACATGCTCGCCAAAGGCAAATGGGCCCGTTCCGATGGGCGACGCGCCGAATTTGTTGCCCAGCTTTTCGGCAGCCGCTTTGCTGACGATATTCCCGCCGTGGTAATCAGAGACTCGTCCCAGGAAACCCGAGTCCGGATACTTCAGCGTTACCCGGACTGTGTAGTCGTCAACGGCTTCCACCTTCTCGACGCCGCCAAACGTAGCGGCGAAGCTCGATCGCTTGGGATCTGCCGCACGCTCGAGGGAATAGACCACATCTTCAGCCTTCACCTCACCATAGCCGCCATGAAACTTGACGCCCTGGCGCAGCTTGAACGTCCAGATGGTGCTGTCCTTCGACGTTTCCCAACTTTCGGCGAGGTCGGCCTCGAGCTTGGTGGGATCCGCGCTGCCCGGCGGGAACCGAACAAGCGCATCGAACATTTGGCTGGCGACGCCTTTGTCGGCCGTGGACGTGGCGCGGTGCGGATCGAGCGTGGCGTTATCTGAGGCGCCCGAGCTGATGCGCAGCGTGGGTCTTTCGGCGCCTTGTGCGTATACGGAGGAGGAAAAGGCCGCGCTCAAGGTCAGCACGGTGAACGTTACGATAGACGCCGTTTTTAGTTTCATGTGGTCTCCCGGATTAATGTGGCTGTAATGAAAGCAATCCTAGATACGTCATGAAGTAACGTCAAAGTCCTTTATTGAACTGTCGTATTCCTAAAGGTTATGGGGTAACGGTATATAGGGCGACTCCCTAGTGGGCTTCCGCGCCGGACCCGGGTAAGTACCGATATCACCATGCAGCGAAAATAAGGGTATTCACCAGGAGTCTTTCCTTGCGTTTCGCCAAGGTCGGCTTTGCATCTAACCGCTTACGTCAGATCCAGGTTTGAAATGTATTGTCGCAGCCACGCATGGGCCGGATCGGTTTGATGACGTTCATGCCAATATAGGGAAATGGACAGCGTCGGAATATTGAATGGTACGTCCAGAATCTGGATTTTCCGAGTCCGTTTCGCTTCCGCCGCCACGCTGCTCGGCACGGTGGCGATCAAGTTGGACTGTTCGACCACATGAGGGCAGACCATATAGCTGGAAAGCGTAGCAACGACCGTGCGTTTTCGGGGCTGGTCGGTGAGTAGCGATGCGATTTCCCGGCTGAAAAATCCGGTATGGGCAGACAGGTCGATGTGACCATGCTTCAGATACTCGTCAAGCGTCCACTTCTGTTGAAGGCAGGGATGTCCAATTCGGACGATGCACTTGGCGGGCTCGTTGAACAGAAAGCGCGTCCGTAATTCTGGAGTGGCGGCCGGAAAGTATCCGGCAATCAGCTCTGCATGATTGGTGTCCAGCATAGTGAGGCCGTGCAAGGGCTTGGCCGGTACGACCTTCAGATGAAAATGAGGGGCGTCTTTCGTTAGCCCGGCTACCAGTTCGGGTACCAGCTTGAACTGCACGTAATCCGTCGCATACAAGACCAGCGTTCGATGCGAGTAAAGCGGATGGAACTCCTCTTCAACCGCTGTATGGGCCGACCATTTGTCCAGCAAAGGTTTCATGTCGAGATGCAACTCGATGGCTTTCTGCGTGGGTATCCATACGGATCCCTCCCGACTTAGCAGCGGATCATGGAACAAGGTCCGCAGACGTGCCAGCGCGGCGCTCATTGAAGGTTGGGTAAGCCCGAGCCTGTCGGCGGCTTTGGACACGCTTTTGGTTTGCATCAATGCATCGAATTGAACCAATAGATTGAGGTCTGGTTTCGCCACGTGTCATATTTTCCTGTAAGCGATTCAATTCGGCTTGTCTGCTCCGGCGGTCGCTCCCGTCGGCCATGGACTCCTCGCACACACTTCTGAAGGTCGATTCTAGTATTGTTGCGGTTTATTTAACAATAGATCTGATCTATGACCACCGCATCATTTATCCGTATCATTTTCATCATACAGCGTGAAACCCCCACACCTGAGACCAAACCCGATGACGAAAATTCCAGCTAAGACTTTTATGGCCGTCGCATTCAGTGCAGCCTCGTCCGTTATTGCCGCGTCAGCCTTGGCAGCATGGCCAAACGATCAGGTCATAAGAATGGTGGTCCCATTTGCCGCGGGCGGGTCGACGGACCTCGTCGCCCGTAAGCTGGCTGAAGGCGTCGCCAAAGAGTTGAATGCCAATGTGATCGTCGAGAACAAGGCCGGCGCGGGGGGGACGGTCGGGTCCGCGTATGTCGCCCGGCAACCCGCGGACGGTTATACCATTCTGATGGGCACCGTCAGTACGAACGCGTCGGCGTCCTGTGTCTACCCATCGCTGGCCTACGACCCGGTGAGAGATTTCACGCCATTGGCGGTCGTGGCAACGATTCCCAACGTGCTTGACGTGAATCAGTCCGTGCCGGCCGACACACTGAAGGAATTCGTCGATCTGGTTAAAAAGCATCCGGAAAAGTACTCCTTCGCATCGAACGGAGTAGGGACGTCGAATCATCTTGCCGCTGAACTATTCCTGTCAACGGCAGGCATTACGATGATCCACGCTCCTTACAGGGGTTCGGGACCGGCCATGATTGATCTGGTTGGCGGACAGGTTGATGCAATGATGGACGTGGTGATGACTTCGTATCCCTATATCAAGGACAAGAAGTTAAAGGCTCTGGCCGTGACGTCCAGGACGCGCTCATCGTTGCTGCCCGATGTCCCGACCGTTGCGGAGCAGGGCTATCCCGGTTTCGAGGCCATGGTCTGGTTCGGTGTCTTTGGACCGGCCAACTTGCCTGCGAATATCACTGAACGGCTCAATAAGGCGTTGGCGGTGACGATCCATCACAGTCCATTGAAGCAGTATTTGCTCGATCAGGGGGCTGAGCCCTCGGACATCGTCGGTGAAGCGTTCAAGGCCATGGTAACCAGCGAGGTTGCCAAATGGTGCGGCGTCACCAAGCAAGCAAACATCAAGCTTAATTAACTCATACCCACACGATTATGCTCCTTCGGTCCTGCACTATGGTGCGGGGTCGGCGGAGCATATTGCCAGGAACTCACATGTATCGCATAGGTATTGACGTAGGTGGGACCTTCACCGATCTCTCGATGATCAGCGAAGACGGCCAGGTATCTTTCTATAAGACGCCGTCCACGCCTCATGACCCATCCGAAGCCATTATTTCGGGCATGGCCGAGATGCTGGAAGAGCAGGGCGTGTCGCCATCCCAGGTCTCACATATTGGCCATGGCACGACGGTGGCGACGAATCTTATTATCGAACGCAAGGGGGCCACGGTCGGCCTTATCACCACCCGCGGCTTCCGGGATATTCTGGAAATAGGAAGACAGGTTCGTCCTCATTTGTATGACTACAACATCCAGAAGCCTGACGTGCTGGTTCCACGTGAATTGCGCAGGGAGGTCTTGGAACGCGTGGATTCGGATGGAAAGGTGCTTCACCCTCTGGACGAAGATCAGGTCCGGGAGGCCGCCCTGTTCTTTGCGGAAAGAAACGTCGGCGCAGTGACTATTTGTTTTCTTCATTCCTACAAGAACCCGGACCACGAGCGACGGGCCAGGGAGCTCGTACTCGAGATCATGCCCGAGGTGTACATTAGCCTGTCCAGCGACATTTTGCCGGAGTTCCGCGAGTACGAGCGCTTGTCCACCACAGTGCTCAACGCCACGATAGGTCCGAAGATGTCCCGCTATCTCGACCGTTTTCTCACGCGTGCCACCGAGCTTGGTATTGCGAATGAACCCAGAACGGTGCATTCGAATGGCGGCTTGATGTCGATGGACTCGGTACGAAACTATCCCGTGCGTACTTGCTTGTCCGGGCCCGCCGCGGGCGTCGTGGGCGCGGCAATAATCGGCGCCGCGATTGGCCACCCCGATCTGGTGACTTTCGACGTGGGGGGTACGAGCACCGATGTTTCGTTGATTCAGCAGGGTCGCGCGGTCTTTACTTCGCACCGGAATGTCGCTGGCTATCCGGTGAAGATTCCGATGGTGGACATTCATGTCATAGGCGCGGGCGGAGGGAGCATCGCGTGGCGCGATGATGCGGGGGCGCTTAAAGTAGGGCCCCACAGTGCAGGTGCGGTACCGGGCCCGGTGGCGTATGGACGCGGAGGGCGGGAGCCCACCATCACGGACGCCGAGGTTACGCTGCAGCGCCTGAACCCTCGTACCCTTTTGCGCGGCAAAATGCCGGTGTACGCGGCAGAAGCGAAGGAAGTCATCCGCACACACGTGGCCGAGCCCCTGTCGCTGTCGATAGAAGAGGCGGCCGAAGGGATCTTGCGCATTGCGACGGCCAATATGAGTCGCGCCATCCGGTCCGTGTCGACTGAGAAAGGCTACAACCTCGATAAGTTTGCCTTGTTCGCCTACGGTGGTGCGGGCCCTCTGCATGCCGTAGAGGTAGCCGAGGAATGCGGTATTCCGGTCGTCATTGTGCCGCAGGAGCCCGGCACCATGTGCGCCCGGGGTGTATTGCTGGCGGATATTTCCTTCGACTTTGTGAAGAGCGACATCAGCGTCGCTTCAGCAGAATTGTGGGATAGGGTCATGGCGTCGTTTTCCGGTCTCGAGACCCAGGCGAATGACTGGCTGGATTCTGAAAATATCGATGTCGAGCAACGGGTTCTTCGCCTTTCCATTGATGCGCGGTACGAAGGCCAGAATTTCGAGATCCAGATTCCCTTTCCTGAAGGCACTCATCCAGCCTATGAGTATTTTCTGAAGGAATTCCAGAGCATCCACCTTCGGGAATACGGTTATAAACTCCCGACACGCAAGGTACATATCATCAACCTGCGCCTGCAGGCAGTTGGCCGGGTGGTCAAGGTGTCTTTATCCAAGCGCGAGGTGGATACCACCCTGGCCGACGCGTATCTCCACAGCCGGCAGGTGTATATCAACCGGAACCACGGCTGGGTGGAAGCCAGGGTCTACGATCGGGCCTTGGTCCCTTCTAATGTCACTGTCGTTGGCCCGGCAATCCTCGAGGAGATGAGTTCGACGACACTGATAGGCATTGGTCACAAAGCCCAAATTGATGCTTATGGAAATTTGATCATACGACTAGGGGCAAACGACGATGAGTAAGAGTACCGAGCTGAAGATCGCCGATCCGATCGGCATGGAAGTATTCTGCAACCGCCTCCTGACGATTACGGAAGACATGAACAACACGCTGATCCGTTCGTCGTTCTCGACCAATATCAAGGAGCGCAAGGATTGTTCCGTTGCTTTGTTCGACGTGCTAGGCAGACTTGTGGCGCAGGGCACGCAAATCCCCTTGCATCTGGGTTCGCTGAACGGGGCGATAGAGTCGGTGTTGAACGACTTCCCCGTTGCAGACATCAGGGACGGCGACGTATTCATCTGCAATGATCCTTATTTGTCCAATGGCAGTCATTTGCCAGACATCAATATCGTTACCCCGGTCTTCTGGGACGGCGAGCTGAGTTTTTTCACAGCCAATATCGCCCACCATTCCGACGTTGGTGGAACAGTGCCCGGTTCGATCGCAGGCGGATCAAAGTCCATTTTCGAGGAAGGCATCCGAATTCCTGCGTGCCGCATCGTCGCGGGACACATATTGAATGAAGACCTTCTGCGCATCATCTGCAACAACACCCGCGATCCTGAAGAGCGGCGGCTGGACCTGAACGTGCAAATAGGAACGAACACGCGCGGCGCGGAAGCCCTGAGAGCGCTGATCGGGCAAATGGGCATGCAAGCGGTCAAGCAGTCGATTGACGACTTCATCAACTACACGCAGCGCCGGGTGATGAATCGGATCGAGGAACTGAAGCCCGGGACTTATCGCTACACATCCTACATGGACGACGACGGCCTGGGCGGCGGCGATCCCGTTGTCATCTGCGTGGCCCTTACTGTCGAAGGCGGCAGCCTGCATTTCGATTTCACGGGATCCAGCGGACAGGCGCGCGGCGCCATGAATTTACCAATGAGTGCGATGAAGGCCTCTGTTTACTATGCAGTCAAGGCCATTCTTGATCCCGATATAGCCCCTAATGCCGGGCTGTTTGCACCCATCAGCATCCATGCACCCGTGGGCACCATCACGAATCCCCGGCCGCCCGCGGCTGTCGGCGCGCGCAGTATCACGGCGCAGAAAGTGGCCGGAGCGATATTCGGCGCGTTCCAGGGCTTGTTGCCTCCGGAAAAGATCATGGCGGCCAGCAACGACTGTTGTCCTGCCATCGTCTTCTCCGGCAACTGGGGGACGCGCGAGGGAGATTTCGTTTACCTTGAAACATTGGGCGGCGGAAGCGGCGCGCGGTTCGACAAGGACGGCATGGACGCGGTACACGTGCACATGACGAATACGTCGAATCTACCCATTGAAGCTCTGGAAAACGAATACCCCTTGTTGGTGGACGAGTACGCACTCATTCCCGACTCAGGCGGGGCCGGGCTCCGGCGCGGCGGCTTGGGGATTGCCAAGCAGATTCGGGCAAGGGCCGACGGCATCACATTTTCAGCCCGTTCGGACAATCATGTCATTGGCCGCGCGTTGGGGGTCAAATCGGGCGGTGCTGGCCGCCAGGCCAGGCTCATCCAGAACTTTGGCACGCGACAGGAACAGGAACTGTTTTCCAAAACAGCCAATATGCCACTTGAAAAAAACGCAAGCGTACGTATTGAGACGTCCGGTGGAGGCGGCTTTGGCGCGCCCCAAAGTCGGCCCCGCGGACTGGTGGAACAGGATGTGCGCAATGGCAAGGTGTCGTTGGAATGTGCCTTGCGCGATTTCGGCTATTCGAGCGACATAAGGTAAGCGGGGCCAATTCCCCTCACTGCCCGGGGCGATTACAGATAGATCCGGGCAAGCCCTTGTGTGATCGACGCAACGATACGCTCGCGGCGGCTGCTTATATGTTGCGCGAGTATGGCTTGCGCGCGGGCGGGATCCCGTTTTACCAGCGCCTCGACGATGTCGGAATGCTCTTGCTGGGTGGACTCCCGCCCTACGTTTTCCATGTCGATCCAGCGGATGAAGCGCAGTCTTTCGTTCAGGCTGACAAGAATACGCTTGAGCTCCGCATTGCGCGCCATGTCTGCAATACGCAGATGAAAGCCTTCATCGAGTTCAACCAGTGTTTCGCTGGAAGCCGTAGCTGGCGTCGCCATGCTGTCAGCCAGGAATTCGGAAATGTCCTGAAGTTGCCGTTCGGTCGCGCGTTCGAATGCCAGCCGCAGGCATTCCCGTTCTATTGCCATTCGCGCTTCATACAGGTCTGCCATTTCCTGGACGTCCAGTGGTTTGCGTACGTAGCCCCTGGTGGACTCGACCAACAGGCCTTCACTGGCCAGGCGGGTCAGCGCCTCGCGTATGGGTGTACGGCTGACGCCGAAACGCGTGGCAAGCTCCTGTTCGTTCAGGCGCTCGCCCGGCTTCATTTCATACGAGATGGCCATGTTGCGCAGGGCGGCAAATACGCCCGCAGCCCGGCCACGCTGGCTTGGTTTGGCGCCAGGCTGTGAACTGGGTTTCACATTGGTTTTGATAGGTTTGGGGACGACCATGTTTATCCGTCGGTATATCGAAAAATCCACGCAATTTTAGTATATATTTAGGTATACTTAAATGTATATTGTCTGGGGTCGCATACTGATGCCGATGGCACTCAAGGAGAGTTAATGAGCAAGATGAACGGCGCGGACGCTTTGGTCCGCATGCTGCAATTGAATGGTGTGAAACATATCTTCGGTTTATGCGGCGACACCAGTTTGCCCTTTTACGACGCATTGGCGCGCCTGGATCATGACATAGACCACATACTTGCCCGTGACGAGCGCAGTGCGGGCTATATGGCAGACGCGTACGCACGCGTTACCAATAAAGTCGGTGTATGCGAGGGCCCGAGCGGCGGTGGCGCGACATATCTGCTGCCCGGGCTTGTCGAGGCCAATGAATCGTCGATTGCGGTTCTAGGAATTACGACGGACGTATCAGTGACCTCGCGGGGCAAGTTCCCGTTGACGGAACTGGATCAGCAATCCTTGTATCGTCCGCTGACCAAATGGAATACCACCGTGAATCGCGTCGAGGAAATTCCCGATGCCGTTCGTGGCGCATTCCGTGCAATGACCACGGGCAAGCCAGGCGCGGCCCATATATGCCTGCCTTACGATGTCCAGAAGCAAACGATCGACCCGGCGTCGGTATGGGCGCAGGAAGGCCACGATACCTTTCCCGCGATGCGCAGCGCCCCGAATGCCGCTGATGTCGAGACAGCGGCCGAAAAACTGGTCGCGTCCCGCTCGCCAGTCATTATTTGCGGCGGCGGTGTGGTGTTGTCAGGGGCATGCGAGGCGCTGGATGCGTTGGCCACCATCTTGAATGCGCCGGTCTGCACGACCATCAGCGGCAAGGGCAGCCTTGCCGATACGCATCCATTGAACGCGGGGGTGATTGGCGCCAATGGCGGTACGGATGCCACGCGCGAAGTCGTCGCGGGGGCGGATCTGGTGCTGTTCATCGGATGCCGTGCAGGCTCGACGACGACGGAACACTGGCGGTTCCCGGCGCGCAGTATTCCCATCCTGCATATCGATGCGGACCCCATGGTGATCGGAACCAATTATCGAACCGACGTTGCACTGGTTGGCGATGCCTTGCTGGCCCTCATGCTCCTGAACCAGGCCGTGACGGACCGTATCGGGCAACGTCCTTCAGCCGTTTCGGATGGACGGGCAATTACACAGGCAGCCCGCAGCGCCAAGCAAAAAGCTTTATGGACCCTCGCATCCGAACTGTCTACCCCGATCAAGCCGGAGCGGGTGCTCGATGCCTTGAACCGCCTGCTGCCCGACCATGCGGTGGTGGTGGCTGACCCTGGAACACCTTGTCCTTATCTTTCCGCGTACTTCAATTCGAATCACCCCGGCCGCCACTTCATTACCAATCGCGCCCACGGTGCACTGGGCTTTTCGTTGGCTGCTGGCATAGGTGCCTCATTTGGACGACCCGATTCGGTGGTTGTCTCGGTAATGGGCGATGGAAGTTTTGGCTTCACTTGCGGGGAACTCGAGACACTGGTACGCCGCAACATTCCCTTGAAGATGATAGTGTTCTCGAACAGCGTTTTCGGATGGATCAAGGCGAGCCAGCAGGAAGGCTACGAGCAGCGCTATTTCTCCGTCGATTTCACTCGTACCAACCATGCCAAAGTGGCTGAAGCATTTGGCGTCAAGGCATGGACGGTTTCCGACCCGGCCGATGTGGACTCCGCCATCAAGGCGGCGCTGGCTCATGACGGCCCGGCGCTTGTTGACGTGATCGCCCAGGAACTCCAGGATACGGCCGTTCCGGTCAGTCAGTGGATGGGATAGGCGGGTAAACCGCAAGCGCGGCTGTGTCTGGCGCTACTATATCGTTCGCCGCTGATTCGTCCGGTGGCGTCCAGCAGACGTAATTTTGGATTAATGAAAATGACACAGCAGAAGTGGGTGCAACAGGCCGTAGCCAGGATCGAGGCCGATTTCAATCGATCGGCAGACACCCACCTCATTCCCGTGGCGCTACCGGCGTATCCAGGGGTAGAGCTGTATCTGAAGGATGAGTCCAGTCATCCCACGGGCAGCCTGAAACACAGGCTGGCTCGATCATTATTTCTCTATGCGCTGTGCAATGGATGGCTGAACGAGCAAAGTACAGTGATTGAAGCGTCATCCGGTTCGACGGCGGTGTCAGAAGCTTACTTTGCTCGTCTTATCGGCTTGCCTTTCGTGGCCGTCATACCCAGGAGCACCTCGGTCGAGAAAATCGCTGCCATTGAGTTCTACGGCGGACACTGCCATTTGGTCGACAAATCGCACGAAATCTACGGCGAATCCGAACGACTTGCACGCGAGTTGGGGGGCCATTATATGGATCAGTTCACCTTCGCCGAGCGGGCGACGGATTGGCGCAGCAACAACAACATTGCCGAGTCGATTTTCAATCAGATGCGACAAGAGGCACACCCCATACCCACATGGGTGGTCTGCAGCTGTGGCACGGGCGGCACGACAGCCACCATAGGACGCTATATTCGCTACCGCGGATTTGAAACCCGGGTTTGCGTGGCCGATCCCGAGAATTCAGTATTCTTCGACGCCTATACTACGGGCGACAGTACCTTGTCCCACGAGCACGGCTCTCGCATCGAAGGCATCGGACGGCCCCGCGTTGAAAAATCATTCATACCCAGCGTCATCGACTGCATGGTGAAAGTGCCTGATGTTGCCTCGCTGGCGGCCCTTCGTTACTTACATGGCAGCCTGGGACGGCGTAGCGGCGGCTCCACCGGCACCAACTTTATCGCTTCGCTGCACCTGGCTCGGCAAATGCACGAGGCCGGGCAGAGCGGTTCGATCGTCACGATCCTGTGCGATAGCGGAGAGCGCTATATGCAGACGTATTATGATGACGCCTGGTTGACGTCACGACAGCTGGATATCGCGCCTGCACTGGCGGCACTGACAGCCTGCGCGGATCTCGGCGACGCCATGCCGTGGGATTTGGCCGAAAGCGTGCGCAGCACCAGGATGTTTACGCACGGCTAGAGCTAGCCTTTCGATGCCAGCACCTGGCCCGCCGCTTCGGCAGCGACGCGAGCGAGCTTATAGGATTCATCCAATACCCTTGTGGCGTAGCCTCGTGCATTGCCCGAGTATTTTCCTAATGCTTTATTGAGACTGCCGCCGGCCTTTTCCAGGTACTCTTCCAGCACATCGGCTCCGACGCGGATGTTCACCTCTGGATCGAATAGCGATTCGGACGGGTGCAGCTTTTCGGGATGCCAACGGCGAACCACCTGCATCAGGCCTTGGGCGCCATATCGGCTTTGAACTTTCGGACGTAGAGAGCTCTCTTTCTGCATCATGGCGATAAGGAGCTCTGGCGACATTCCGTCGCGCTTGCTTGCTTCTTTCCAGGCCAGTTCCACATATTCGCGTATCGTCGATTCGCTTCGACGATACTTGGCGGCCAGATATTCGGTTTGCGCCTGGATCTTTGCTTCATTGTCGATTTCCAGCAGACTATCCGGTTCCAGTGGCTGGAAGCGCGGAGTTGGGGCGGAATAGCCGCCAGGTTCCAGTGGTTCGACCTGCAATGTGACCCGTTGAGTCAAGGGTTGCCACTCTTGCAGATAAAGCTCCCCGGCCAGGAGGGTCGGCGGGAGAAGGGCGGCCGCCAACAAAATCAGTGTGACGGCAAGTTGGCGGGTGCCACGAGTGGTGAAGGCTTGCGCTGCGGAGAAAATGTCTTTAGGTTGCTTAAGGTTCATGGGTCCTGAGCCGGCACAGCCCGCACAAGCACGCAGAATTGGTCTCCCGCGCTTGAAGCTCGCGGTAGTGAGGATGTCCTGGCGCTGGCGGCGATCGGCTCCCCGAAGAGGGAGGAGTTCGATCAACGGCTGTGTAACGGTCTGAATTATTAATGTTGCGCGTCCGTCGTGGCCGCGTTTTGTGTTAGGGACCATATCATCGACACTCCCATATCCGACTTACCAAATGTAAAAAACCTACGGAATGGCAACAGCTACGGGCCTCCGGCAGGAAGGCCATTCCGGTGGAATGCTCCCTGTAAGGGCCGCTGGATTACAGAGCTGTGCACGCAAGTGCCAAGCTGTGCTCACAGTAGGATAGTTTTACGTTTTAGCGCTATGGGCCAGGCGCTTTACTTTTTATGGCCATCAACCGAATGGCACTTTAGAAAGTTGGGGCTTCAGAAGGTCACCTTTACGGAGGGGGCGCTGCGATTGGCCGGACCGTGATATACCGCTTCGATGTTGTTACCGTCGGGGTCCAGTACAAACGCCGCGTAATAATCAGGATGGTATTCACGCAGCCCCGGCGCCCCATTATCCTTGCCCCCGTTTTTGAGAGCGATTTTGTGAAATGCATCGACCATTGCGCGGTCTTGCGCCTGGAACGCCAGGTGGTTGCGCCCGGTCAGCTCGCCAGCCGCTGCCTCACTATTCGCGGTTGAAACGACCAGTTCGTCTGCCCAGAAATAGCCATCCCCCGATCCGCCGATCGGAATGTCCAGGACATCAAGGACAGCGCTGTAAAATTTCTCGCTCGCCGCCAAATCGCGTACGATAAGCTGAATGTGGTCAATCAAGCGGCCGCGATGCAATTCGTGAATTTCCATGGTGATCTCCAGTTAACGAAGAGGTGTTCTCGCTGCTTGGGGCAGGCCTGTGGGTCGGTGATGGTGGCCCACATCGGCGACCTGCGTTCCGGCGTTCCGGCGTTCCGGCGATCCGGCGTTCCGGCGATCCGGCGTTCCGGCGCAATATTGAAAAAGGATAAGTCAATTTGACTATCTTGCCAAAACTTCTCCAGGCCGCATTGATCGGCATGGCTCTCTGCACCGCAAGCTGGGCTGGCGACGATACGGCCTGCTTTCGCGATGTCGTCGATACCGCCATACGCCCAATCATGGCCGAGCATGATGTACCAGGTATGGCCGTTGCGCTTACGATGCAACTCACGCCGTAACGACGCAACTACGGTTAACGACGAGGTTCAGGGCACATGCCATACCAGCACACCGTTAATAGCCATACATGGGCCTTTGCGGACTTGCGGGAACTCATGGCCAAGGCAAGTCCTGCCCGTTCGGGCGACGAGCTGGCCGGCATTGCCGCGAGTGACGCCGTTGAACGCATGGCGGCGCGCATGTGCCTGGCCGATGTGCCACTAGCGCGCTTTCTCGATGAGGCACTGATCCCGTATGAGTGCGACGAAGTGACCCGTCTGATCATCGACAGCCATGATCCCATGGCCTTTGCGGTGGTCGCTCACCTTACAGTCGGCAGCTTTCGGGACTGGTTGCTGTCCGGCTTCGCCAGCGAAACGGTGCTGGAACAGCTGAGGCCTGGGATAACCCCTGAAATGGCGGCTGCGGTCAGCAAGCTGATGCGTAACCAGGACTTGATCCTGGCGGCACGCAAGTGTCGGGTTATTACGCGCTTCCGCAACACATTGGGACTTGCGGGCCGCGTTGCCGTGCGCTTGCAGCCGAACCATCCCACCGACGATATGCAAGGAATTGCTGCCTCCATCGTAGATGGTCTGCTTTATGGCGCCGGCGATGCGGTAATAGGCATCAACCCCGCTACCGACAATATTCCGGCCCTCAGCAGGTTGGTGCATATGCTGGACGAAGTGATTTCCCGGCTTGGCATTCCGACCCAATCTTGTGTGTTGACCCATGTCACCAATACGCTGCGCATGATCGAGCAGGGGGCTCCCGTGGATATCGTGTTTCAGTCCGTTGCCGGCACCGAGGCCGCCAATGCGGGCTTCGGCATCAACCTGGGCATATTGGGCGAGGCCCGCGATGCGGCGTTGTCCCTGCGTCGTGGCTCGGTGGGTGAGAACGTCATGTATTTCGAAACGGGACAGGGCAGTGCTCTCTCTGCGGGTGCCCATCACGGCGTGGATCAGCAAACCTGTGAAGCTCGGGCATATGCGGTGGCAAGAGCGTTCAATCCGTTATTGTCGAATACCGTTGTCGGCTTCATAGGGCCGGAATACCTTTACGATGGCAAGCAAATAACCCGGGCCGCGCTGGAAGATCATTTCTGCGGCAAATTGATGGGACTTCCGCTGGGCTGCGACATTTGCTATACCAACCACGCCGAGGCGGATCAGGATGACATCGACACATTGCTGACCTTGCTGGGCGTGGCTGGCGTGACCTTCATCATGGGTGTGCCCGGCGCTGATGACATTATGCTCAATTACCAGAGCACGTCTTTTCACGACGGCCTTTATCTGCGTTCTGTGCTGGGCCTGAAACGTGCGCCGGAATTCGAGGAATGGCTGCAGCGCATGCAATTGATCGATGCGGCGGGATCCGCCTTGCCGGTTGCACCTTCGCATCCGGCGCTGGGCGCATTGCGCCGGCTTGGTTTTCGATTCTGACAAGGTACATCATGTCCAAGACACCAGTTGACGAAGATCCCTGGATGGACCTGCGACGGTACACCAGGGCGCGCCTTGCCCTGGGACGTGCTGGAAACAGCATCCCCACGGCGGAGGTGCTGCGCTTCGACTACGCCCATGCGCAGGCACGCGTCGCAGTACACGCCGCGCTCGATGCGGACGCAATGCGCACAGCACTGGAGCGGGACGGCTTGACGGCCTTGAATGTCCGCAGCGCGGCACCTGACCGGGCCACGTATCTCGCCCGACCGGACCTGGGTCGGCAATTGACACCGGAGAGTGCGGACGTTCTGCGCGACTATACAGGCAGACAGCGTACTTGCCATGCCGCCTGTGACCTTCTGCTTATCGTGGCGGACGGCTTGTCTTCGACTGCTATTTCACGGCATGTCCGTCCGTTGATTTCTGAAATCGTGGGGCGCGCGCCGGCGGATTGGGTGCTTGGTCCTGTGGTGATCGCGACGCAGGCCAGGGTGGCGTTAGGTGACGAAATTGGCCAGATCCTGGGTGCCCGCATAAGCGTCATGCTCATCGGCGAGCGTCCCGGCCTGAGTTCGCCTGACAGTCTTGGCATGTATCTGACCTGGGAGCCACACCGCGGATGCACCGATGCCCAGCGAAATTGCATATCCAACGTCAGGCCGCAAGGGCTTGCGTACGATGAAGCCGCGCGCCGCTTATGGTGGTTATGCGCTGAAGCACGCCGGCTGCAATTGACCGGGATAGCCTTGAAAGACGGCAGCGACGTTCTTGAACTGTCATCGGGCCCTGCTTAGTTTTCCCGGGATTGCTCCAGCAGTCGATCCGCGATCTCACCCAGCGACACTCCGCTGTCCATGGCTGCGCGCAGCATGTGCTCATGGGCCTCCTGCTCGCTCAGCCGATACCGGTTGATCAGCATCCACTTGGCCTTTTCCATGCGCGTGCGCTCATCGAGCGAGCGCCTGACGCTGGCCAGTGCCTTGGCGTCTTCTTGCATGCGCATGGTCTGTTCGCAAAGCATGTCCACGATGGAGCGGTCCATGTCGTCGCCAATGCCATCCGGTGGCGGGATGTCGGCAATACGCCCTTGCACGCGGTACACCATGCTCGGCTCTTTGCCGCTTGCACGATCCGTGAAACGACGTAGCAACAGGCGCCGGTCGTCCAACTCTTTACGCGTTTCGGCCGTGCGTTGCTGGCAAAGCTGTGCCAGGGCCTGGGCCAGTGTATTTTCTACTTCGCGCATGCCATTGATGCGCTGTGTACACAGGTCCAGCCAAATTCCAGCCAGGTCGGCCCCCACCCGTTGCGGTTCCGATGTGTTCTCGAGCATGGCCCGCATGCGCTGTACATCTTGCGCTGGGCGATCCAGCTGTCGCCATGTCTGCAACGCTGTTTGGGGAGCAAACTGCGCGAACACATCGAAACTGCGCTGCTGGCGTGCCACCAGCGACGCCATCCGGGCCTTTTGTCCGTCGGTGAAGTAGCCCGCCCTGAAGCCCACCACCCCATAGGCACGCTCCTGGCCGCTGAGCTCTTTGCCCTGGATGAAGTTGAGCAGCGCAACGAGAATGTGTGTGACATCCGGATCGAGCGCGGAGTCGGCCGCCTCAAACACCATGGCCAGCAAGCTGGCGATCAGGTCGGTGAAGGTCGACTCTGCATCCTGTGCCAGCGTGTGACGGCCCCGTATGCGTCGTCGCAAACCTGGAAGAGCGTCCAGTCTCTGGAATGCCGAGGCCGCGCGGTTGAAAAAATGGGCTTTGTCGCAGACCGGGCTGGGCCCCGAAACCAGGGCATCCAGATAGTCACGCATCGCCTGTTCGGCATGGGTGGTTTCGCTAGCGAGTTCTGCCAGCTTCTGCAAACCATCATCGTTGTCGCTGCACAGATAAAGGTTGGACCATCCCCGTTCTTTTTGCAGGGCATGCACCAGTTGGCCCGCCAGAACGACGAGCTCACATGTGCCGGCCAGGGATTCCAGGGCGTGCAGTTCACAGCGACGCGCGGCCAGCAAAAATCGCAGCGTCGCGGGCACGTAGCTATTGCTCATGCCAGTGTGTCCTTCCAGGCACGCCCGCGATGCCTATCAGTTGAAGCTGCGTTTGGGACCGGTCTTCAGATGTGTCGTATAGAGCGTCAGGCCTGTCAACGAAATTCCGCCGACCAGGTTGCCCAGCACCACCGGTATCTCGTTCCATATCAGGTAATCCATGACTGAAAAGTTGCCGCCCATGATAAGCGCAGAAGGGAATAGAAACATATTGACGATGGAATGTTCAAAACCCATGGCGAAGAACAGCATGACAGGCATCCACATGGCGATGACCTTACCGCTGACCGACGTGGAAATCATTGCGCCGACGACACCCAGGGAGACCATCCAGTTGCACAGGACAGCACGGATGAAAATCGTGAGCATGCCCGCCGCGCCGTATTCCTTGTAGCCAAGCGTCCGGTTTTCACCGATATGGGCGATGACCTGCCCAACATCGTTGGGTGGAATCGAAAACCCATACGTGAAGACAATAGCCATGAGGAAGGCCACAGTAAGTGCACCGGCGAAATTTCCCAGGAAAATAATACCCCAGTGTTTCAGGATGATGATGCCTGTGACACCGGGACGGCGGTCGAAAAGGGCCAGCGGGGTCAATACGAAAACCCCGGTAAGCAAGTCGAAGCCCATCAGATAGAGGATGCAGAAACCCACGGGAAACAATGCCGCACCCAAAATCGGCGAGCCGGTCTGGACGCTGACGGTGACGGCAAAGACGGCCGCGATCGCCAGTATGGCTCCCGCCATATAGGCCCTGATCAACGCATCGCGCGTGGCCATGAAAATTTTCGATTCACCCGCATCCACCATTTTGGTGACAAATTCGGAAGGTATTACGTAAGACATGATGTGTTCCTTGAAAACAGTAAGAGTCGTGGCTGCGGCGCGGGGATGTCCCTAGGCAAGTTCCACCGAATCGCCGTTGAAACGGGCTTTCCAGGTTCGCAGGCGTTGCTCGGGGTAGTCGATGCAAAGGCCGTCGATAAGCCTGAAGTGCTGTTTGTAGAGTGGCGATGCGACAATCAGGTCACCGCCAATGCGTCCCACAATGCCTCGTCCAATGACATTTGCACCTGATTTGGGATCTTTGTTTTCGATGGCATACAACGTCTGCTCTCCGGCGTCCGGCACAAAGAACAATGCAATCTGGACGCCGTCCACCAAGGCAACGGTGCCGGAATTTGCCACCAGGTCGCTGCGAGAGCAAACCGGACGCCAGTTGGGCCGGCCGCTTAATAGTTCAGGCATCAAGCTATCTCCTCGGTAATAGGAATCACGCGGGACCGGGTTTGCGCCGGGCGTCGTTGGCCGCGTTCTTCGGTAAATCGGATGTCCGGATCACCGCCGCGTTGATTGACGAAGGTGCGAAAACGCTTGAGTTTTTCCGGGTCGGCGATGGTGTTGGCCCACTCGCATTCATATCGATCCACCACCAGTTGCATCTGGGCTTCGAGTTCGACACCCAGGCCAAGGCTGTCTTTGATGATGACCGCCTTCAGGTAGTCGAGGCCGCCCTCCAGCGATTCCCGCCAGACCGATGTACGCTGCAGTTTGTCGGCGGTACGGATATAAAGCATGAGCAAGCGATCGATGTAGCGGATCAGGGTGGTGTCGTCCAGGTCGGTGGCGAACAATTCGGCATGGCGGGGGCGCATGCCTCCGTTGCCGCAGACGTACAAATTCCATCCGTTTTCGGTGGCAATTACGCCGATGTCCTTGCTTTGTGCCTCGGCGCACTCGCGGGTGCAGCCCGAGACCGCAAATTTGAGCTTATGCGGCGCTCGCAGGCCCTTGTAGCGATTCTCGATATCGATCGCCATCTTCACGCTGTCCTGCACGCCATAGCGGCACCAGGTGCTGCCGACGCAGGATTTCACTGTGCGGGTCGACTTTCCGTATGCGTGGCCCGTCTCGAATCCGGCGGCAATCAATTCGGCCCAGATATCGGGCAATTGGTGCAGTTGGGCACCGAACAGGTCTATGCGTTGTCCACCGGTGATCTTTGTATAGAGTTCGTACTTCTTTGCGACGGCTCCGATGGCGATGAGGCCTTCGGGTGTGATCTCGCCAGCGGGAATCCGGGGCACGATCGAGTATGTGCCGTTCTTCTGCATATTCGCCATGAAGGTGTCGTTGGTGTCTTGCAGAGGAACCAGCTTCGGATCCTGGATGGGCCGGTTCCAGCATGAGGCCAGGATGGATCCTACCGTAGGCTTGCAGATGTCGCAGCCCACCTTCCCGCGGCCATGGCGCGCCAGCATTTCCTCGAATGTTTCAATGCCTTCGATGCGGGTAAAGGCGTAAAGCTCCTGGCGGGTGTAAGCGAAGTGCTCGCAAAGACTCTTGTCGATGGCCACGCCTCGGCAGGCCAGCTCATGCTCGACCACCTGCTTGAGCAGGCCGGCACAGCCCCCGCAGCCGGTTCCCGCGTTGGTGCAGGCCTTGACGCTGGCGACATCGGAGCACCCTTCGTCAATGGCTGAACTGATGGCGCCCTTGCTGACGTTGTGGCAGGAGCAGATGGTGGCTGTTGCCGGCAACACGTTTATGCCCAGCAGCGGCGCGGCGGATCCGGTCGGCAATATGAGGCCGGCAGGGTCGGCCGGAGGTGCAATAGCGTTCTGCACATACTGCAACAAGGAGTCGTAATAGCTGTTGTCGCCAATGAGGACAGCGCCCAGCACACGCTTGCCGTCCTGCGAGATGACGAGACGTCGATAACTGGACGCGGCCTCATCGATATAGCGATAACTGCGCGCGCCAGGCGTCGTACCGTGTGCATCGCCGATGGATCCGACATCCACGCCAAGCAATTTCAGCTTGGTCGACATGTCGGCCCCGGCAAAGCTTTCTTCCGCCTCGCCACAGAGTTCGGCGGTGACGATGCGCGCCATTTGATAGCCGGGTGCGACGAGGCCGAAAATGGTGCCGTTCCACACGGCGCATTCACCGACAGCATAGATGTGCGCATCACTGGTCCGGCAGCGCTCATCTATGATGATGCCGCCGCGCTCTCCGATGGCGAGCCCGCTCTTTTTCGCCAGGCCATCGCGTGGCCGGATTCCCGCCGAGAAAACGATGAGGTCCGTTTCCAATGCCGTCTTGTCGGCGAAGAGCATTTGGTAGCGGTGTTTCCTGCCAAGCTTGATTTCCTGCGTTGCGCGGGATAGGTGTACACCGACGCCCAGGCCTTCGATGCGGGACTTGAGCGCCGCGCCACCCATTTCATCGAGCTGTACAGGCATAAGACGGGGAGCGAACTCGACCACATGCGCTTCGAGATTCAACGATTTCAGCGCGTTGGCGGCCTCAAGGCCCAGCAATCCTCCCCCGACGACAACGCCACGGCGTGCGCCCTTTGCGGCATTGCGGATGAGGTCCAGATCATCAATCGTGCGATAGACCAGCCGCGAATTTCCGTCGGCCCCAGCCACCGGCGGCACAAAGGGATACGATCCCGTGGCGAACACCAGTTTGTCGTAGGCGAAACTTCCTTCTGCGGTGACCACATGCCGCCGGTGGCGGTCCACCCCCGTTACCAAGGCGCCCAGATGCAGGGTCAATCCTTCCTGCCCGTAGAACCCGGCATCGCTTAACGACATGGATTCCGCGTCGCGATCGCCCAGGTATTCGGAAAGATGCACGCGATCATAGGCCCGTCGGGATTCTTCACCGAAGACGTGTATGCGATAGCGCTCCAGGGCGCCCTTTGCCACCAGTTGCTCGACACAATGGTGGCCCACCATGCCGTTACCGATCACGATCAGGGTTTGCAAGGGGCCGGATGCGGTCACTGCGTTCATTGCGATATCCTCATGGCATTTCAGTTCGTACAGACGTGAAACGCCCGGGACCTTGCGGTCGCGGGCGCCATTGCCTGATGTACACAAATTGTCGTGCCGACTCTCTCTCGATCCGGCACTAGCACTTACGCAATTCACGTGCCAGAAAATCGCGTAGGTGGCGTGAGGGGTGTCTGCATGGCGTGAAAAGCTGAGTAACGCTAAACCAGCGGCCAGATCCCGGCTCGGCACGCTTCATTGCGGTGCACAATTCGCTTGCGCCGCATCCTTTTGGTTCAAAAGCCTCACTACGCCATGGAGGCGCAGTGAGGCTTTCTGGCGTCAGGCAAGCTCCTTGGGTAGGGATATTGTTGCTCATGGACACATTTGCAGATACTCTGGCGGTGCTCTCTCGTGCGCGAATAGAAGAAAGAAAAGGAAAGGGGACGGAACAATGCAGCGACCAAGTGGGTACAAGGGGAAATGGTGTACCGCCGTGTTCTTCTGCGTGAGCGCCTTCATCTCGACCCAAGTTTTTGCCGCAACGGTAAAGGTGGGCGGTACGGGTGCCGCGGTAGGAACCATGCGACTGCTCGGAAAAGCGTTTGAAAGGGCCCAGCGGCACCATACGGTGAAGGTCTACGACAGCCTTGGAACAGGGGGCGGTATAAAGGCCTTGTTGGGAAAACGCCTGGACATTGCGGTGGCTTCGCGCGACATAAAGGCGGCGGAGGCGGAAAGCGGCTTGGCGGCACACAAGTACGGAACGTCGGCGTTCGTATTCATAAGCCATCCCAAAACGGAGACCTTGCAACTCACTCCGGCAAAGATTGCCGACATTTATTCAGATCAATTTGCGTCCTGGTCCAATGGCGCGCCGTTGCGGCTGGTGCTAAGACCGCTGGGCGATTTCGATACCCGGCAGCTCATCCGTATTTCAGGTGACATTGAAGTGGCGGTAGCGGCTGCGCATGCACGCAAAGGCATGATCATGGCAATGACGGATACCGCGGCGGCGGACCAGGTCGAGCTCACACCCGGAGCCTTCACCACATCGACGTTGGCCATCATACTCTCCGAGGGCCGGCACGTTACGATGCACCCGGTCGATGACGTGTTGCCGTCCATGGAGTCGCTGGTCGATGGTAGTTATCCCCACACCAAAGACTTGTACCTGGTTACCGCCAGCCAGCCTTCGGAAGCGGTCAGGCAGTTCGCGGCCTTTGTGCGTTCCGCTCAAGGAGCCGACATACTTCGTACGACCGGCCATAAGATAGACTGATTCCAGCATGCTTTACCCACGCAAACTCAAACTTCTTACTGCTTTTGCTGCGGTTCTTGCCGTGCTGGCCTTCATTCTTCCGCCTGTCACCTACCTGGCGCTGAAGTACCAGCATGAGAAAGCCGTGGTCTCGGTGGAAACGCATGTCAATGCATTGGCGGTCAGCGAACTCATCAACACCAACCCGGAGCTATGGGTTTTCGAGCAGCTGCGGCTCATTGAACTTCTGTCATTCCGAACTGGAAGCGTGGGAGCATCCGAATCCCGTACGGTCTACGATATAGAAGGCACTATCGTTGCCCAAAGCAAGGGTGTCGTAGATGCCCCGCGGATAAGTTCTTCCCGCTTGCTGTTTGACGCGGGAAGGCCGGTGGGGCGTATCGACATCGAACGATCATTTCGTGTGGCGCTGATCAACAGTGGCGGGATAGCGGCCATCAGCCTGGTCGTGGCCCTCCTGCTTTTCCTTGCCACGTATGGACTACCCTTGCGAACACTGCGCAAGACCTTCAATGATCTTCGGCAAGAGAAAGAGAAGGCCCTTGTTACGCTGCAGTCCATTGGCGATGCGGTGATAACGACCGACCAGAACATGCGCATTGAATATCTGAATCCGGTGGCCGAGGAACTGACCGGTTGGACCACAGCGGAAGCCCGCTCCATGCATATGGACGAAGTATTCAGGATATTCAACGAAAAATCGCGCGAACCTTCAGTCAACCCTATCAGGGAATGCCTGGACACAAATGCCGTAGTGGCGATGGAAAATCACACCATATTGGTACGCAAGGGCGACGGCGAAGAGTTCCATATTGAAGACTCAGCGGCGCCCATACGGCTGAGCGACGGCGTAATCGTAGGTGCCGTGATGGTTTTCCACGACGTGACGGACCGCAGGAAAGCGCAGAAGCGGCTCCACCATATCGCGTTCCACGACGAATTGACCGGCTTGCCCAATCGGTCGTATTTCCAGGAAAGCCTGCGTCGGGCCATGCAGGAGGCCCACGTGTTGAACCGCCAGGTAGGCGTGCTTTTTATGGACCTGGACAGATTCAAGACTGTCAATGACAGCCTCGGACATGCCGTAGGCGACGAGCTGCTGATACTGGTGGCCAAACGTTTGCAGGCATGCGTGCGCGATCACGATATGGTCAGCCGTATGGGTGGCGACGAGTTCACTGCGGTGCTGACCGACTTGCCTTCTGCCGAAAGCGCCGCGATAGTGGCTGAGAAAATCATCAAGGCGCTGTCGGCGCCGTTTCAGCTGCATGGGAACACCTTGCGAATATCCGCGAGCATCGGAATCACACTATTTCCGCGCGACGGCGCAAGCATAGGCATCTTGCTGAAAAATGCGGACACAGCCATGTACCATGCCAAAAGTTGCGGACGGAATAACTTTCAGTACTACACCGCCGCAATGAGTGCGCGCGCAGTTGATGCCCTTTATCTGGAAAATGCACTGCGCACGGCATTGGAAAACGCGGAATACTATCTGGAATATCAGCCCAAGTTCGATGTGAAAACCAGGCGCGTCGTTGGTGTCGAAGCACTCCTCAGATGGAATAGCCCTCATCTCGGTTGCGTCATGCCTTCCGACTTTATCAGTGCGCTGGAAGAGTCGGGCGATATCTGTCAGGTCGGTAATTGGGTACTGAAGACGGCCATAGCGCAGGCCAAGGTGTGGATGGATGCTGGTCGAGCCCTGGTCGTATCGGTCAATGTGTCGGCACGTCAGTTCAAGCAGCCCGATTGGGTCGGCGAAGTAATGGCCTTGCTGGATGCGGCGGGGCTGCCGCCGAGCCTTCTTCAGATCGAAGTCACAGAAAGTCTCCTGATGGACGGCGCCGATCGCAACGAAACAATGATCAGGACGCTGACGCATCTGGGCGTGAAGGTGGCGCTCGACGACTTTGGTACCGGGTTTTCATCCTTGAGCTACCTGTGCCGCTTTCCTATCACCGAATTGAAGATCGACCGTTCATTCGTCGTGGATATCCGCAGGAACACCACCGCCTACAAGGTCGTAAAGACCATTATTGAGCTCGGCCAGGCACTCGATATACGAGTCATTGCAGAAGGTGTGGAAACGCCGGAACAATATGATCTGCTCACCGAAATGGGCTGCGACGAAATCCAGGGGTATCTGGTGAGCAGGCCGCTGGGCGTAGTCGCCCTGGAAGCATTCCTGGATAATTTCGGCGGCGCACGAAGGGCGGGGCCCAATCGCCCGCCCCTCACGCCGGCGTTCCCCGGGAACTTACCTGCACATACCTGACGCCGGCCTATCTGGCCATGGCAGCCAAAATCCTGGAGAAGACGAGAACGTGGAGGCGGTCATGCTCTTGAAGACCTGGGCAATATCGATGGTCAGAGGCGTTGCCGCCTGTAACGCGGTGTTTTGTCGATTGAGTTATGCTCTTTAACTCATTTAGAAGGAGTACTACTCATGGCTCAAGCCACAGCCCGTCATATCCTCGTGTCAACGGAAGAAAAATGCCAGGAACTCAAGACCGCTATTGAAGAAGGCGCGGATTTCGCACAAGTGGCGAAAGACAATTCAAGCTGCCCCTCCAGCCGCGATGGCGGCAACCTGGGATCGTTCGGCCCGGGCCAGATGGTCAAGGAATTCGACACCGTCGTATTCAGCGCGCCCATCAACGTTGTCCAAGGCCCCGTGAAGACTCAATTTGGCTATCACCTTCTCGAAGTCACCAGCCGCCAGGACTGATTATTGCGCGGTACCTGTCCCGGCCACACTTTTGCGTCGGGACAGCCAGCGGGATGGCATTGCTGCGCTTTGCCGTTTCCGGACAACTGATACGTTACTGCCTACACGCCAATTGCCATGAAGACGATAGAAATCTCCAACCGGGTTTCCTGTGCCAATAATCTGCCTTTCGTCCTGTTCGGCGGCATCAATGTGCTGGAATCCGAAGACCTCGCCATGCGGGCCTGCGAGGAATACAAGCGAGTAACAGAAAAGCTCGATATACCTTATGTTTTCAAGGCGTCGTTTGACAAGGCAAACCGCTCGTCCATTCATTCCTATCGAGGACCGGGCCTGGATGAAGGTTTGAGAATTCTTCAAAAAGTCGCCGCGGCATTCGACGTTCCGGTACTGACGGACGTACACGAGCCTTCGCAGGCGGATGCCGTCGCGCAGGTGGCAGATGTGTTGCAACTGCCGGCTTTTCTTGCCCGCCAGACCGACCTCGTCGTGGCACTGGCCAAGACCAAGCGGCCCGTCAACATCAAGAAACCCCAGTTTCTCAGCCCCAGCCAGTTACTGAATGTCGTTGAAAAATTCGGCCAGGCTGGTAATGATCGCGTACTGCTGTGCGAGCGCGGCACCTGTTTCGGTTACGACAATCTGGTGGTCGACATGTTGGGCTTTGATGTCATGAAGAAAACCTGCGGCAATCGACCGATAGTTTTTGATGTCACGCACGCACTGCAACAGCGTGATCCGCTGGGAGCAGCCTCCGGCGGGCGCAGGAGCCAAGTGGTGGACCTGGCGCGCGCGGGTATGGCGATCGGCCTGGGCGGCCTGTTCCTGGAGTCCCACCCCGATCCTGACAAAGCCAAGTGCGATGGACCCAGTGCTTTGCCGCTGGCTAAACTAGAGCCGTTCCTGGTGCAACTAAAAGCGCTGGACGACCTGGTGAAATCATTTTCGCCCCTTGATATTTCCTGAAATCCATCGCATCGACCTTGCGGTCAGCACCAACGCGCGGGTCAAGGGGCGTCTCGAACTGCTGAACCCTGCACGGCCGCGCATGTTTTGTTGCGGCCGGTGTGCTTGGCCTGATACAGGGCTTTGTCAGCCTGTTCAAACAGGTCGTCCAGGGTTACCGTTGTTCCATCCAGGAACGCCGCGCCCACGGAGCAGGTAAACCGCAAGGAAACACCGGAACGCAGTGTCACTTCGCTTTTGCGCAACGCTTCATGCAAACGACTTGCCACTCCAAGGGCTGCGTCGATGTCGGTTTCTGGCAACAGGATGGCGAACTCCTCACCGCCGGTGCGTCCTACGATATCGACGTCCCTCACAATATCCAGGACGATCGCAGCGAATTCTTGCAAGACTGAATCGCCTGCCTGGTGGCCGTATGTATCGTTGATTTCCTTGAAGTGATCCAGATCCAGAGACAATAATGATAGAGGCCTCGCATAACGACGGGCCCGGGTAATCTCGGCCTCTGCCATATCGATGAAGTGCCGACGGTTGGCCAGGCCTGTCAGAGGATCTCGCCATGCCTGTTCCTGCAACAGGTTCATCCTTGTCATGTGCTGCGTGACATCACGCCCTATGCTGATCACGCTGAAAACACTGCCTTGTTCGTCACGCAGGGCATGGGCGGTCCACTGTAAATAACGTAAGCCATCGGCTGTATTTTCCCGCAAGCTTATCGTTGCCTCGTAAGGCGATTGAAACAGGGAGTCGAAGAAAGCCACCGCGAGTTGCCGGTCGTCTTGAGCCACGTATTGCTGATAGTTTTTCCCTGCGAGGAAATTCAGGTTCGTACCGAAAACCCGCTCGAACGCGGGATTGACGTAGGTATAGGCACCATTGGCATCCAGCTTGATGACGACGTCCTTGGTGTTCTCGACGATGAGCCTGTGATTCTCTTCGCTGGCCTGTAATGCCGCGCGGGCGTGTGCTTCCTTGCGATCGAACTCGCGTTCGCGCCGTTGGTAGGTGTATAGGCCTAGTACAGTTATTGCCGAGATGATCAGAAAAAGCCCGGCCTGCAGGGCCGCGCTCTGCTTCCAGGGAAGGAAGACGGCATCAATATTGCGCCCGGTCGAAATAACCAGTGCCTTGTTCATCCGCAATTCCGCAGGATCTATGGTGTGCTGGGCAACGATTTGTTTATCCGCTGTGCCTTGCGGTGTTCCGGTCAGTACTGTCGTCGTCTTCCCGCTTTCCAGGTGGCGTGTAAAGAAAGTACCGGGTTTCGCCAGGTTGACATTGACGGGCCTCTCTCTGTGTGGCACACGCAAGAACATCGAACCATCCGCATGCACGGCGGCGTCCCACATATCAGCCGCGTAAAGCACGGACGCCATCAGAGTGCGGAAATGGTCACTATTCAGTGTGGCAAAGACAATGCCCTGGAACTCGCCCTGTGGGCTCAGGGCGGCCCGAGCCATATTGATCATGTCGGAACCAAAGATGCTTTCATATGGGGCCGAGATATACAGAGTGTCGGCGTTGGCTTGCCATTTGGCAGTCTGAAAGTAATTCCGATGACTGAAATCCGTACCAAGAACGCCTACATGGTTGGAAGCAATGAGGATGCCGTCGGCGTCGATAATGCCGATGCTGCGGATGCCTGGCATGGCATTGGCAACGGCCCGGATGTATTCAATGTGCGTCTGCCGATCGTAGTTGTCGCGCCATACCGACAAATCCCCCAGCAAAGCCTGCAAGGCTCGGTTGGCAGTAGCCAGTTGCTGTTCCATATTCAAGGCGATGATACGCGCCTGGGTGGACAGCCGGTCGCGCTCGCGCGTTTCGGTGTGGCGACGGTCCAGCAGCAAATTGGATGCGATCGCGGTAGCCAATAAGGCCAGGGCAATAAATAATGCGACCCACTGGATTGCGAATCGTTGTTTGACTCTTCTGGAAAAAGAATGGTTGTGGGTTTGGACGTCGGCTTGCATTACCTGTATGGTAATGAATATCCATACGCCATGCGCCATTTGACCGAGCTGTCAGGCTAACCGAGTCCTATCTGTTTCCTTTAACCTACATCAAGGATGCGGCCCTTGCCTGTCGACCGAGACTGTGCATTGGCTAGCAAGGGATATCGGTGGCAATCGGTGGTGTGATCCATGATGCACCCGACCGCCTGGAGGTAGGAGTAACAAATCGTCGGGCCGACGAAGTTGAACCCCGCCTTTTTCAGCACTCGGCTCATGGTTTCAGCTTCGGGAGCCGTGACGGGGACTTCGGTAAGCTGCCGATGGTGATTGACTTTGGGAGCGCCGCCGACAAAAGACCATACGAGCCCTACAGGATCGTCCAGTCTGAGCCATGCCTGTGCATTTTGACGGGCAGATGTTAGCTTAAGCCGATTGCGGATAATTCCGGGATCCTGCATAAGCGTGTCGATGTAGTCGTCGTTCATGGCGGCCAGCTTTTCGACATCGAAGTTGAAAAGAACGTCGCGATACCGCGAACGCTTCTTAAGTACGGTGATCCACGACAGGCCCGCCTGGAAGCCTTCAAGCAACAGCATTTCGAACAGGTGGGCGGGGTCATGCGATGGCACGCCCCATTCGGTATCGTGGTAGGCCATGTAGACGGGGTCGTCTGTGCACCAGCGACAACGCGTGATGGCCTCCTGCATTCAACCTCCGCAGCCGCCGCAGCAGGCGCCGTCTTCGCCATGTACTGGCTTGGCGATGCTGTAACCCGCATCTTGCACGGCGACTTGAAGGCGTTGGGTCGACACGATGTCTTCGTCGTAGGTGACCGTGGCCTTGCTGTCACCGAACGATACGCTTGCGTTGCTGACGCCATTGACAGCCTTCAGCGCCTGGGCAAGAACGCCGGCGCAGTTTTCGCTTTTCAGGCCGGCGAGTTTGAGCATTCCTATTTGCATCTTTTTTCCTTGGGGTTCTGGGGGAGTGGTCGCAGGCACCGGTGGCACCGTACCGACACAAAGATGTATATTAAATAGATCTTATGTTTTTCGCAAGGGCCCACCATTGTTTTACGCAAGGTCTGTCCGATTGGCGTTGGATATATGCTTTTATTTTTTCAGGGACGGGGTCGCCGTTGGCGCAAAGCCGGTTCAACATGACGGACAAATCCACATCCGCAATCGACCAGGAGCCAAAAAGGTGACTGCCCTCATCGTCGATAAGCAAATCGGCGATGCTCAGCAGCTTGGCGGCGGCCTCTTGACCTTGAGGCGACAAGGGCGCTGGATTCCTGGCATCGAAAATGACCGTAGTGGGACGTTCTTCGCGCAGGGCGCCCAGGTCGCTGCGCACCCAGGCCTGTATTTGGCGGGCACGTGCTTTTTGTTCGCGGTTGTCCGGGAAAACAGAGGCAAAGTCCGGCTGAGGATAAACCTCTTCCAGATATTCGATGATGGCCGAAGACTCCGACAAGGAAAACCCGCCCGTCACCAGGACCGGAACACGCGATGTCAACGACAGCCGCACGTAGTCATCGGCACGATGTTCTCCGGTAGCCAGATTGATGGTGCGCAATTCAAATGGCACGCCTTTTTCAAGCAAGGTTGCATAGACTGACAGGGCATAGGGGCTGGAATACTGGCTGTTGGTGTACAGGATTACGTTCTGGCTCATGGCGCTTCCGGGGCAAAGGTCCACAGTTCAATGAAGACGCAGGCAGCGCGGTCAATGTATAGGGAAGGCGCGCCATTGTCGGAGCATCCAGTGTAGATAGAAACGCGATGCAGTGAAAGCAAGATGTCTGATCAAGCCGTGCGTTGTGCGCAGGTCGGTTGCACAGCGCCACGGGTCCATGCCTGACGATGTCTGACGACCTCGCCCAGGACAATGACGGCCGGACTGGTCAGGTGATGCGTTTCGATATCCTTGTCAAGGTTCTCGAGCGTTGTCGTGATGTGCCGTTGTGACACGCAGGAAACGTGCTGGACAACCGCTACCGGCAGCGTAGGAGCAAATCCGGCCGCCACCAATTCCGCGACAAGCTGCGCGGCGCGCGCCATGCCCATGTAGCAAACAATCGTCAGGCCGCTGGCCGCCAGGGCACGCCAGTCCGGGCGTGTGCCGTCGGCGGTATGCGCCGTGACCAGTGTTACACCACGCGCCACCTCGCGATGCGTCAGAGGCAGGCCCAGCGCACTAGCCACTGCGAGACCAGCCGTTATGCCGCTGATGGCCTCGACTTCGATGCCGCGCTGACCGAGCCACGCCATTTCTTCGCCGCCCCGGCCGAATATGAAGGGATCGCCTCCCTTGAGCCGCGCGACGACATGACCGGCACGGGCGTATCGTGCCATGAGACGCAGGATGAATTCTTGTGGGGTGGAGGCGCAGCCTCCACGTTTTCCGACATTCACGATACGCGTCCCCGTGGCTGCGAGCTCTATGATGTCCGGGCCAACGAGGTCGTCGACCAGCCACACTGTGCATGTCCTGAGCACTCGTGCCGCCTTCAACGTCAGCAATTCGATATCGCCGGGACCCGCGCCGACCAACCATACTTTGCCGGCCGGTGCCGGTCCGCGTGTGGCAATGGATGTGTTCATGTCGGGTGTCCTGAGCGTCGTGTGGTAAAGCAAACAGTACGCAATTGTCGTGCCACATTTGCTTAGTCATCCTGCACGTTATGACGCCCCGGCCCGTGCGAATTTGCCAAATTCGTGCATAAAATCGCAGCGTGTATGGGCTATTCCCTGCGCAACGCACCAAATCCGTGCACGTCGGCGGCCCAAAGGGCGCGGGTTTATAATCGCTGTGTTTTTGCACAGCGTCCCTGCCCATGGTTCCAGACCCACTCGCCACACCTGTCCAACGCCGGATTGCGCATCTGGACATGGATGCTTTCTACGCGTCGGTGGAGCTTTTGCGTTATCCCGAACTGCGCGGCTTACCGGTGGTCATCGGCGGGGGCGACAATGCACAGCCCTGCACGCTGGAAGACGGCACCCGCCTGTTCTCCCGACTGCGCGGCTATGTCGGCCGGGGTGTCATCACGACATCAACCTACGAAGCCCGTGCTCTCGGCGTATTTTCTGCCATGGGTACGATGAAAGCGGCCCAACTTGCGCCCGATGCGATTCTGCTTCCGGTTGATTTCGCGGCGTACAGACATTATTCGCGGCTGTTCAAGGCGGCCGTCGCGCGCGTCGCCCCTTGCATAGAGGACCGCGGCATCGATGAAATCTATATAGACCTCAGCGACCTTCCCGAGCCGACTTTGCCACTGGCGCAGCGCATCAAGGAGGCGGTCGAGCAGGCCACCGGGCTGTCCTGCTCCATCGGGATTTCGCCCAACAAATTGCTGTCAAAAATCGCTTCCGACCTGGACAAGCCGAATGGCCTGACAATTATCGGCCCGGGCGACCTGCAACGCAGGATCTGGCCGCTACCCGTGGCCAAGGTGAACGGTATCGGACCCAAAGCCAATGTGAAGCTAGCCGCCATTGGCATACACACCATTGCGGATCTCGCCAAGGCTCCGGCTGACTTGCTCCAGGAACATTTTGGCCTGACCTATGCGCGATGGCTTATGAATGTGGCGCAAGGCATCGACGATCGCCGCGTCGTGACGCACTCAGAACCGAAGTCCATCAGCCGCGAAACCACTTTCGAACGCGACCTGCATGTGACGCGCGACCGCCCGGCCTTGTCCCAGGTCTTCCTGCGTTTGTGCACACAGCTGGAATCCGACCTGTTGCGCAAAGGCTATGTCGGGCGCACTATTGGCATCAAGTTGCGATTTGACGACTTTCGTACCGTCACCCGGGACCTGACTTTGCCCGCGTATACGCGCGACGCTGGCGTCATACACCGTGCGGCGGGACAGTGCCTAAAGCGCATTACGCTCGATCACAGAATCCGTTTGCTGGGCGTACGGGTCGGAAGCCTGTTGCCCGGGACTCATGTCGCAAAAGAAGCGCAGCTTCAAGAGCCACGTCAGTTAAGCTTGTACTGAAGTCTTCGTTTTATAACGAATTAATTTCTTTATAAATATCGTTATTACTTTTAGAAATTTATAAGTAATAATCCGGTAGTTATAAGTTCATTGAAAGCTTGCTAGGATGGTGCTTTCCCGACCCTTAGGCAGAATAAAAATGAAGCTATCCCGATTTGTAGGCGGCTTGCTGGCCGCCGGTGCAACCGCTTTCTCGGTCCTGGCCGCCAACGGCGTCCATGCTGCCGACTTGCTTGACGCGGTCAAAGAGCGTGGCACGCTGATTGTCGGCGTGGAAGGTACATATCCGCCCTTCAACTTTGTAGACGCCAAGACCGGCCAGCTCGATGGCTTCGATATCGAGGTGTCCAAGCTGATCGCCGACAAGTTGGGCGTAAAAGTCGAGTTTGTCAAGACGGAATGGAGTGCCATCCTGGCCGGCCTGAGCTCGGGCAAGTTCGACGTAATCTTGAATCAGGTCGGTATTACGCCTGAACGTGAAAAGACGTTTGATTTCTCCGTCCCCTATGTCGCCTCCAGTCCCCAGCTGATCCTGCGCAAGAACGACGACAGCGCCTACAAGAGTTTCGCCGATCTCAAGGGCAAGCGGCTGGGTGTATCCCAAGGCAGCAACTACGAAGCGCTGGCCAAGGCGCAGGAAGGCGTCGAGGTCAAGAGCTATCCGGGCGCACCAGAGTATTTGTCCGATCTGGTCAACCAACGTGTCGATGCAGCCCTCAACGACCAACTGATGACCGCCTACCTGGTCAAGACATCCAATATTCCGATCAAGGGTGGGGCCATCGTGGGCGAACCGAAGTTCAACGGAATTCCCTTCAGAAAAGGAAATCCGGAATTCCGGGCGGCCTTGAACAAGGCCCTCCAGGATTCCTTTGAAGACGGCTCATTCTCCAAGATATCGAACAAATGGTTTGGCATCGACGTTAGCAAGGTCCAGGCACCCCAATAAGTCATGGATCTCGTCGAATTATTGATCCTGGCCGCCCCGATATTGCTGAAGGGCACGGGTTACACGCTGATTTTCGCGTTTGCGGCCATGTTCGGCGGGTTACTGGTGGGATTCGTCCTGGCGGTCGCGCGCATCGTTCCCAGCCGTTGGTGCAGCGCGCCTGCCGCACTGTATGTCAGCATGATGCGTGGCACGCCTTTGCTGGTGCAGGTGTTCATTATTTATTATGGCTTGCCCAGCATCGGCATTTCGTTCGAGCCGCTGACGGCGGGTGTACTGGCGCTAAGCCTGAACGCGGGCGCCTATATCTCTGAAAGCCTGCGAGGCGCCATTCTTGGTATTTCGCGCGGACAATGGTCGGCCGGCTATAGCCTGGGCCTGAACTACGGCCAGAATCTGTACTACGTCGTAATACCGCAGGCTCTGCGACTTGCTGTCCCGTCCATGAGCAATACGTTGATCAGCCTCATCAAGGACACATCGCTGGTGTCTGTCATTACCGTGACCGAGCTGCTGCTTGCCACCAAAGACGTTATTGCAACGACCTTCCAGCCCTTGCCTCTTTACCTGGCGGCCGCTTTCATCTACTGGATGCTCAGCCTGGGCCTGGAACACATACAGCGCCGCCTCGAAAGGCATTTCAGCCGCATGGTGGCAACCTGATTTCCCGTCAAATATTGAATTCCAGCTCGGCAGTATCGCCGGTCCGCAAATGGGGCTCCGCGAGGGCTCCAGCACCGTTACCGGGCCCGGCACCAGCTACCACAGCATTGACGCCAAACAAAATGCCTTCGGCAAAGCGCCGATAGGACGATAAGGTGAGTATGGGCTCCGGGCTGAACTCCGCGGTGGCCTGATCGATTCCCGGTATGGGGCAGCGGGCGCAGCGCTTGACGAAGGCGAATTTCAGCGTCCCGATTTGCATGCTCGCCAGGTAGTCTTCTTCGTAAGCGTCCAGGCCTTGCACCACAATATTGGGTCGAAAGCGATTCATGGGAATCGGAGGATGTCCTTTGCTTTCCAGTTGCTGGTTCAACGCATCGAGCGAGCCCTGGTTGGCGACAAGAAACGGAAAGCCGTCGGCAAAGCCGAATGCATGATCGGCCGGAAAATCCGGGGTGTGTTCACGGTGCTTGCGGCGCCATGCATTGACATGGTCACGGCTCGCCAGCCGTTCGGCCAGCGGATGTACACGTAAGAGGCGACATGGTGCCCCCATGAAGTCGCCCAGCCATAGTGCCGCCGCATCGCCTTCGTCAAGGCCGAGGGTATCGCTGCCAAAAATGCGTACCGAGACAGGTGGTGGAGCAGGCGTATCGTGGGCCGGCACCACCTGGAGGGTCGGCATCCCGGGGGCGTTCAAGGTCAAGGTGCCGTCCCCGAGCGCGGGCTGGATCAGCGCCATTCTGGCATACTGGCGTTGGGTCATGAAAACGCCTTGTCGATCCACGATGACCCATTGCCGGTCAAATGCGAGGCCCGCCTGGGTCAGGCCGATGTCAGTGTGGGAAATACCGCCACACGATTTGACTGGGTAGCTGTGTAAACTCAGGATGGTGACAGTCATGGCTGACGCGCGCTAATAGCAGGCCGGAAGCACGACCCATGTAGCGCATAATAGCGCCTGCCTGCAATTGTTGTGAAGGAATACCATGCCCGCGAAAGACTGGCTGGCTGCTCTTGTAGTGGTCGTCGCATGGGGTCTGAACTTTGTCGTGATCAAGCAGGGCCTGAGCGAGATTCCGCCGCTGCTCCTGGGCGCCTTGCGGTTTTCGTTCGTCGCATTTCCTGCTGTCTTCTTCATCAAGCGCCCCGCACTCCCCTGGCGCATCATAATCCTGTACGGATTGACCATTAGCCTGGGCCAGTTCGTCTTCTTGTTTACAGCAATGTATGTCGGCATGCCGGCGGGCCTGGCTTCACTGGTTTTACAGGCACAGGCCTTCTTCACTGTCTTGATGGCAGCGCTCTTTCTTGGCGAAAAGGTGCGCAGCCATAATGTACTGGGCATGGTGGTGGCGGCTATGGGACTGCTACTCATCGAGCAGGGCGCCATGCCGGGCAGCGTGCCGATACTAGGCTTCGTCCTGACGCTGGTGGCCGCACTAAGCTGGGCCTGCGGCAACATTGTCACGAAAGGGGCGGGCAAGATCGATATGCTGAGCCTTGTCGTGTGGGGCGCGCTGATCCCACCAGTGCCATTCTTCATGCTGTCGTGGATTTTCGAGGGTCCCGACGCAATACACGCCAGTCTTGCCGGCATTACGTATGTGGGCGTGCTGGCAGTTTTCTACCTGGCCATGATTGCGACCATCGTGGGGTATGTGCTGTGGGGGCGTCTACTCAGCCGACATCCGGCCAGCAAAGTTGCACCCTTGAGCCTACTGGTGCCACCGATCGGATTGATATCGGCTGCCGTCTTCATGGATGAGCATCTCGCCGCCATCCAGTGGTTGGGTGGTGTATTGGTCATGCTGGGACTGGCTATAAACGTGTTCGGCCCGATGCTGTGGAACCAGCTGCGCAAGTCCAGACTGTTACTGCGTTAGAATTTGCAGCTTGTAGCCGTGGCCGGATCTGCCATGGCCCCGCTGCAGCCATGGCTGCCGTCACTTCTTTTTCTGAATACAGGATGCCAATATGAAATTTGATCGGTCGGGTGTGGATGCGCTTATGGAAATTACGTCGCGCCCGGAGCTGGTGTTTATCCGCGGGCAGGGCTCATGGCTTGAAGATCACACTGGCAAGCGATACCTGGATTTCATCCAAGGCTGGGCGGTGAACTGTCTTGGCCATAGTCCCGCCGAAATCGTAAAGGCCGTCAACGAGCAGGCCGCGCTACTGATCAATCCGTCCCCCGCGTTCTATAATCTGCCGTCCATGGAACTGGCCAAACGCCTTACTGGCGCGTCGTGCTTCGATCGTATTTTTTTCGCCAATAGCGGTGCCGAGGCCAATGAAGGGGCCATCAAGCTTGCGCGCAAATGGGGCCGTCTGAATCGCAAGGGCGCCTTCAAGATCATCACGTTCGAGCATAGTTTCCATGGTCGCACGATAGCCACCATGTCGGCATCGGGAAAGCCCGGCTGGGACACGCTGTACGCACCGCAGGTAGAGGGCTTTCCCAAAGCTCGTTTGAACGACCTGGAATCGGTCCGCGCGCTGATCGACGACCAAACCGTTGCCATCATGCTGGAGCCAGTCCAGGGCGAAGCCGGCGTCATACCCGCCACTAGCGAATTCATGCACGGCCTGCGCAAGTTGGCCGATGAGCACGGCTTGTTGCTGATTGTCGATGAAGTCCAGACAGGCATGGGACGTACCGGTAAGTTGTTCGCCTATGAATTGTCGGGCGTAACGCCCGACATCATGACATTGGGCAAGGGCATCGGAGGTGGCGTGCCGCTAGCCGCACTGTGTGCCCGCGAGGCGGTATCGTGTTTCGAGCACGGTGACCAGGGCGGTACCTACAACGGCAATCCATTGATGACTGCGGTAGGCGTGGCGGTGTTTGACGCGCTTACCGCGACGGGCTTCATGGATGCCGTAAATGCGCGCGCCCGGCAGTTATCTGAAGGATTGATGGCCTTGTCGGCTAAATGGGGCATGAAGGGCGAGCGCGGAGAAGGACTGCTGCGCGCGCTGATGCTCGATCGCGACGATGGTCCGGCCATCGTGGAAGCGGCACGTGATTGGACCCCCGAAGGCATGTTGCTGAACGCGCCGCGTCCCGGCCTGTTGCGTTTCATGCCGTCCCTGAATGTGACGGCCCAGGAAATCGACCTGATGCTGGATCGACTGGATGAAGTCATTACCAAGGTGCGCCGTTAGGAGTTTCGTCTGGCCCGCGCGCTGGCGCGCTGGCCAGGCCGCGCCGTGACCCTGCCTACCCGAACCATACGGGACCAGCTAAAATATTAGTATATTCCGACGTGAATTAATGCTTTTTATTTGGAAACTACTATGGGTTTGCCTATGAAGCCGAACATCGAGCTCGACCGTGGCCGGCATGCAGCCCCGCAGTTATACGAATTGCTGAGGGCCCAGATCGTGTCGCTGGCGCTGGAGCCGGGCGCACCTTTATCGCGCGTCAAACTGTCAGCCGAATTCAACGTAAGTCAGACGCCCGTGCGGGAAGCACTATTGAAGCTGACTGAAGAAAAGCTGGTGGATGTTTTTCCGCAAGCCGCGACGCGGGTGAGCCTCATCGATATTGAATTTGCACAGGAAACACATTTCTTGCGTCGTGCCATCGAGTTGGAGATCGTGCGGGAACTGGCATTGAGCCGGCCGCCACAATTGATCAACGAATTGAAAGTCCTGCTGAGCCGGCACGAAGCGTTGCGTGATAAACCCGATCTGGCCGGCTTCTCTCAGACCGACGAGGCATTTCATCGCTGCATGTACCAGGCAGTGGGACGGGACGGATTGTGGTCACTGGTTCATAGCCGCAGTGGCCATATCGACCGTTTGCGTCGTCTGCACCTGCCCGCGCGCGGCAAGCTGGAGCGCATTATCAGTGACCACGCGCAGTTGCTTGCTGCCATAGAGCGCGCCGATGTGCAGCAGGCCCAGGAGGCACTGCGTACACATCTATCGGGTACGCTGGAATATGTCGAAAAAATCCGTCAGGCTCACCCCCAGTATTTCACCAGGCGGTGAGCAGCAACACTGGTTATGCCTGCACGGACGCCGCTTTCACGGTCTGGCGCCATTGATGCAATAGCGGTTCTGTGTAACCGTTAGGCTGTTCCAGCCCCTTGAACACCAAATCGCAGGCCGCCTTGTAGGCCGCCGACTTCTCGAAATTTCCGGCCATGGGCTGATAGGCTGGATCGCCGGCGTTCTGACTATCGACAACTGCGGCCATGCGCTGCATGGTTTCAGTGACCTGTTCCTTGCTGACAATATTGTGGCGCAGCCAGTTGGCCATGTGCTGGCTGGAAATCCGCAGCGTGGCGCGGTCTTCCATAAGACCGATGTTATGAATGTCGGGTACCTTGGAGCAGCCTATGCCCTGGTCGATCCAGCGCACGACGTAGCCCAGGATACCCTGGGCATTGTTGTCGAGTTCTTCCTGGATTTCCTGTGCAGACCAATTGGTGTCGGTGGCTACCGGAATGGTCAGGATCTTGTCGAGCAGCGGGTCGGACTTGCCTTCCATGCCGCGCTGAATTTCCTGCACATCGACCTGGTGGTAGTGCAGGGCGTGCAAGGTGGCCGCCGTGGGAGACGGAACCCAGGCGGTGTTGCCGCCAGCTTTCAGATGCCCAATTTTCTGGGCGAGCATGTCGGCCATGAGATCCGGCATGGCCCACATCCCCTTGCCGATCTGGGCCTTGCCGCGCAAGCCGCATTCCAGGCCGACCTGGACATTGTTGCGTTCGTAAGCGTCGATCCAGACGCTGCGCTTCATGTCGCCCTTGCGCACCATTGGCCCGGCCTCCATGGAGGTGTGCATTTCGTCGCCGGTGCGGTCCAGAAAGCCGGTGTTGATGAAGGCGACGCGTTCGGCGGCTTGCGCAATGCATGCTTTCAGGTTGGTGCTGGTGCGTCGCTCTTCGTCCATGATGCCCATTTTGATGGTATTGGGCGCCAGGCCCAGCAGGGCTTCGGTGCGTGCGAAAAGCTCGCTGGCAAAGGCCACTTCATCGGGGCCGTGCATCTTCGGTTTTACGATGTAGATGGAACCGCTGCGTGAATTGCCGCCTTTTTTAAGGTCATGCATGGCGATGAGCGAGGTGAAGACGGCATCAAGGATGCCTTCGGGTATTTCGGCCCCTTGTTCGTCGAGTATGGCAGGGTTGGTCATGAGATGACCGACGTTGCGGATGAACATCAGGGAGCGGCCATGCAGTTCGCGTGTCTGGCCATTGGCATCGGTGTAGCGGCGATCCGGATTCAAGCGACGTGTGAAGGTCTTGCCGCCCTTGGAGACTTCTTCGACCAGCGTACCGTTCATCAGGCCAAGCCAGTTCCGGTATGCGCAGACTTTATCTTGTGCGTCGACGGCAGCAATTGAGTCTTCGCAATCCATGATGGTGGTCAGGGCCGATTCCATGAGCACGTCTTTGATGCCGGCGCTGTCTTGCTGGCCGATGGGGTTGGTGTTGTCGATCTGGATTTCGAAATGCAGGCCGTTGTGCTTGAAAACAAGGGCTTCGGGCGCAGCGGCTTCGCCGCGATGACCCAGGAACAGCTCGGGCTTCGCAAGCGTGGTGTGCTGTTCTTCACCCAGGTTGACCCTGAGGCGGCCGTTTTCGACAGTGTATGCAGTGGCATCGACGTGCGAACCTTGAGCCAATGGAATGCTGTCATCGAGAAATTTGCGGGCAAATGCTATGACCCGGGTGCCGCGTACCGGATTATAGGCACCGGCCCGCGTGGCGCCGTCTGCCTCCGAAATGGCGTCGGTGCCGTACAGGGCATCGTAAAGGCTACCCCACCGGGCATTGGCCGCATTCAAGGCGTAGCGGGCGTTGGTGATGGGCACCACCAGTTGCGGGCCTGCCTGCTGGGTGATCTCGTCGTCTATCTTGCTGGTGCTGACCGCCACCGCAGCGGGGATTTCCTTCAGGTAACCGATCTGGCGCAGGAAGGACTGGTAACCGGACGCATCGGTGATTGGTCCCGGATTCTGACGGTACCAATTGTCGAGTTCTGCTTGAAGTCGATCGCGTTCGGCGAGTAGTTGCCGGTTTTTTGGCGCCAGGTCATGCACCAGCTTATCGAGCCCGGACCAGAAGACATCGGAAGCGACGCCGGTACCGGGCAGGGCTTCCTGCTCGGCAAATTCGTGAAGCTCGCGGGCCACTTGCAATCGTCTGCATGAAATTCGGGCGGTCATGGTACGTCCTTTGATAGTGAAAAAATGGCCAGGCGCGCAAAGCCATGGGCCGGGAATCCTGCCGTCTAATGTATAGGCGTTGTAACGTGGAACGGGTAGACTGTTGTGATGGCGCGCACCTATTATGGCCTCTGGCGGACCAGGACTCAACACCACTCCTAGTCATAGGACCTGGTACTGAAAGTACCTAATCCTCCGTTGACAGTGCCTTATTCCATTATCAAAGTGCATTAGTGTGTAGCCTATTTTGGCCTTTCCACGACAAAGGATAGCTCATGAAGAACCAAGTTAAATTGATCGGCGCCCCTTCCGCATTGCTGCTCCTGGAAGGCTGGTCTGCGCTGGAAGGGCGCGATGCCATCACTAAGACGTTTATATTCAAGAATTTCAATGAAGCGTTCGGCTTCATGACCTGCGTAGCCATGCAGGCCGAAAAACTGGACCATCATCCTGAGTGGACGAATATCTACAACCGGGTTACGGTGACCTTGTCCACACACGATGCCAAGGGCGTCACCGAACGCGACGTGGCGCTGGCACTGTTCATGGATCAATTGGTATAAGCGACGGAATACCGATGCATTCGACGCCCTGACTACAAGGCCGATGGTCTGTCACGAAGCGGCGCCCGGCCCCAACAAGGCCACCATCGCCGAAACCGTTGCCACCGACAACACAGTTGAGATCAGTATGGCTCCGGAAGCCGTCTCCGGTTCGCGCTCATACAGCTTCGCCAACATGAAAGGACCTGTGCCCACCGGCAGAGCGGCCAGCAGAATGGCGGTGCTGGCCCAGAGCGGCGGCATATCGAATACCCAGCGCACCAGCACAAACGCAATCAGCGGGTGCAGGACCAGTTTCAAGGCCACAATCCGCCACACCGGAGTCAGGTGCAGCGTCAACCGGCCCTGTGCCAGGAACAGGCCTATGGTAACTAGCGCGCAAGGGCTGGCGGCCGCGCCCAGCAGGCCCGTAAATTGCAGCACGGCATAGGGCAGTGGTATCTGCAAGGCGGCCACGATAGCGCCGAGCACGGGGGCGGCGACCAGTGGATTGCGCAACAGCGACATGGCGACCTTGCGCGTGGTGACGCGAACACTGCCCGTTCCCAGCAGATCGACCTCGATCAGCACGATGGAAAATGCGAACAAGCCGCAGGCAGTCAATAGGATGGCGATGATGACGGGCGGCAGGCTGTCGGGGCCAAACACCATGAGACATAAGGGGATGCCCATGAACCCGGAGTTCGAATACGACGCCGCCAGGCCTTCGATACTGACATCGGCGAGCCTGCCGCGGCGATGTCGATCCAGCGCGTACGAGGTGGCAAACACGAAGGCGATAGCCAGGAAAGAAGCGGCTACATAACCCGGCTGGTTGACCTGTTCCCAGGTAATCTGTGCCATCGCCTGGAACAGCAAAGCCGGGAGTGCCATCCATACAACGAATTTATTAAGGCTGTCTACCGCGCCCGCACCTAAAAGCCGTTTTCGCCCACTGATATAGCCGATAAGTACCAGCGCAAACAGAGGGAATACGGCGTTGATGATGACGCTCAAGGTGGGCTCCGGCCAAGGCAGGTTGAATGTCCGGTATTAAAGCAAATAAATTCCACCCGCGTTTCGCCTTGGATCTATAAGTGCGATTTCAGGTGTTTAGTGTCATAGTGCGTTTCTATACTGTTATTTTGTCTGTGAGCCGCCATGTTCGATACACTCAATTCCGACACGCCTACGCTATTGCCGCCCCTCATCCCCTTTGCCGGCTTCATGGATCCGGCCGCCGCGGTGGAAAGGCTGGTCGAAATCTATGATCGCAACACGGCATTCATACGTGAGGCCTTTGCGGAATATGCGAAGGGACGCTTCACGCCCATGCAGCGGGTGCGTGCTTATTATCCGGCCATACGTATCAAGGTCGACACGTATCAGGGCGTCGACAGCCGCCTGTCTTACGGCCACGTCGTGGAGCCGGGCGTCTACATGACCACCATCACGCAGCCCGGCCTGTATTTCGATTATCTGCTCGAACAGCTGGGCCTACTGATCAAGAATCATGGTGTCCCGGTGGAGATCGGCGAATCCGATCTTCCCATACCCTTGCATTTCTCGTTTACCGACGGACAGTATGTGGAAGGAGTCTATTCGGACAAGTTGGGCGATTCGCTGCGCGATCACTTTGATGTGCCGGACCTGTCCGTGACGGACGACGCCATCGTCAATTGCACCTGGGAAGGTAAGCCGGAAGAGCCCTTGCCTCTTGCGCCGTTCACCGCGCCGCGCGTGGACTATTCGCTGCACCGGTTGCAGCATTACACCGCCACGGCCCCGGAACACTTCCAGAATTTCGTGCTGTTTACGAACTACCAGTTCTACATCGACGAATTTTGCCAGTGGGCCAAGGAAATCCTGGCTTCTGGCGGGGGCGGTTATACCGCGCTGGTCGAGCCGGGCAATCTCATAACCCCAGCCGGACCGGACGCCGAGCGTACCGGCCTGCCCTTGAGCCGCATTCCACAAATGCCGTCCTACCATTTGGTGCGCGACAAGCATATGGGCATCACTCTGATCAACATTGGAGTAGGGCCGTCCAATGCCAAGACCATTACCGACCACGTCGCCGTGCTGCGTCCCTCGGCCTGGTTGATGCTGGGGCACTGCGCCGGATTGCGCACCACGCAGCGACTGGGCGACTACGTATTGGCCCATGGCTATGTGCGTCAGGATCACGTCCTGGACGACGACTTGCCCAACTGGGTTCCCGTTCCGCCCTTGGCGGAAATCCAGATCGCGCTGGAAGAGGCGGTCGCCGAGGTGGCAGGATTGTCGGGCTGGGAACTCAAGAAGATTATGCGCACGGGAACAGTGGCCACCATCGACAACCGCAACTGGGAGTTGCGCGATCATCGTGAACCAGTGCAGCGCCTGTCGCAGTCGCGCGCCATCGCACTCGACATGGAATCAGCCACCATTGCAGCCAACGGCTTTCGCTTTCGCGTGCCTTACGGCACCTTGTTATGCGTGTCCGACAAGCCGTTGCATGGGGAGCTCAAGCTGCCTGGAATGGCCAGCGATTTCTACCGTACACAAGTGAACCAGCACTTGCACATCGGTATTCGCGCATTGGAAAACCTGCGCGAGATGCCGCGCGAACGCCTGCATTCACGCAAGCTGCGCAGCTTCATCGAAACCGCATTCAAGTAGGAGAAAGGAGTGAAAAAAATTTACCTGGCGGGCTTTGACGTGTTCCGCCCGGATGCCCAGCAATACGGCGCATTGTTGAAGACTTTGTGCGAAAAATATGGGTTCGAAGGCCTTTATCCGCTGGATAATTCCGTGCCCCGGAATCTGACGACGCTGGAAACAGCGCGCTGGATCTACCGGGCCAATATTGCCTTGATCGAACAGTCCGATATCGTGATGGCGAACGTGAATCTGTTTCGCGGCGCCGAGCCCGATTCGGGCACGGTTTTCGAAGTGGGTTACGCGACCGCCCTGAACAAGCCCGTCTGGGTCTATACCGACCAGTCACGCTCGCTGGTACAGCAGATGGCGGCGCACAAGGTGGCCGGTACGCGCGCTTATGTGGATGATCTAGGTTATACGGTGGAAGACTTTGGGTTGAACCTGAACCTGATGATCGCGTGCAGCGCACATGTCGTGGTCGGCACTGCAGAAGATTGTTTGCAAAGAATCGATCCGACCTAAGGGGTGGGAAACCGGGGCGCCGGTTTCGGATCCGGTGCCTGGTCCGGCGTACGGGTGACTCACTTTGGCGTCGGCGTTCATAGCTCCGCGTGGCAGGCCCTATGGGGTGGTGTTGCGCTCCTCGTTGCCGGTTCGTCGCCCTGCGGCGCCGAACATCGCTTAGCCTCGCTCGTACGCCCCCTCCGGGGCTCCCTTCGCGTGCGGCTCGCTCGGCACCGAAAGTCGCTACAACACCACCCCATAGGACCTGCCCCGCTGCAACATGGAAGCTTGGAACGCCGTTGGGACGGGTCGTGTGCTGGGCGTTTTTCTGTGGAGTTGGAGATAGATGGGCAGTCAATGCTATTGAAACTGACCCTGATGTTGATATTGATCTTGAGCTCGGCATTGGTATTGCCAAGTACATTGGCAAGGACATCGACACTGGCATCGGCCGGCCCGTTACTATCGCTGGCGCGGAAATACGAGCATATCCGAACAGCTCCCGCTGACAATACCTGGCTCAATGTCCGAGCAGCCCCGGCTGGCGGGGCGCGCAGGACGAGCGCATGAGTTCTTCTTAACCGGGCATACCCGACGCAAAAAGGTCAAGCACAAAAGCCGTCCCAGCAATGTTCTCAATACACGTAACGCAGGCGTTGCGGCAGTGTAGGGGATGTGGGCGACTTTCGCGGCCCCCAGCGGGCCGGAGGCGAAGGGAACCCCGAAGGGGGTGGACGAGCGAGGCCGCGCTGGTTCGGCGCGCAGGGCGCCGAACAGGGCCGCGAGGAGCCCGCATCCCCTACACCGCCGCAACGGCGTGTTAAGGAGCATCCCCTACACCGCCGCAACGGCGTGTTAAGGAGCATCGCCGGCAGCCAAAGCACCGCTGGCAGTACCCACGTAGTAGCAGGCACTGTCAGAAACACCCGCAATGAAGAAGTCCAGGCAACGCCTGGTCCACCTACTTCTTACGTGCAGCAATATCCTTCTGCGCCTGAGTAACCAAGTCCTCGCCTATCGTCTTCTTCCACTTCTCAAACACAGGCTGGGTCACCTTCACGAACGCATCGTGCTGCTCAGGCGTCAGTCTGGTGACCGTTACGCCATGGCCTTCGATATCCTTCAGCATGGAAGGATCTTCGGGCGTCACGCCTTTGCGTGCAATGATGATCTCCTGCTTGGCGGCTTCGACGGCCGCCTCTTGCACGATCTTGCGGTCAGCTTCGGTCCACGATTCCCAGACTTGCTTGTTCACGACGAAGATCAGCGGGTCGGCAACGTAGTTCCAGAGCGTCAGGTATTTTTGTCCCACGGTGTAGAGCTTGGAGCCGGCGTAGATGGACAGTGGATTTTCCTGCCCATCGACCGCGCCACTGGCCAGTGCGGGTTGTGCGTCCGCCCAGCTCATTTGCGTGGGATTCGCGCCCAAGGCGGTGAAGGTATCGATGTACAGAGGCGAACCGACCACGCGAAGCTTCATGCCCTTGAGGTCTTCGGGCGACTTGACGGCATGCTTGGAATTGCTCAGTTGGCGATAGCCATTTTCGCCCCAGGCCAGCGGCACGACGCCCGCTTTCTCGATGTCCTTGAATAGCGTCTTGCCGACTTCACCATGGATAAGTGCATCGATGGCGGCGTAGTCGGGCATGAGGAAGGGCAGGGAAAACAGATTCAGCTGCTTGACTTGCGGCGACCAGTTGATGGTGGAGCCTACGGCCATGTCGATCAGACCTTGGCGGATGGCCGTGAATTCGCGTGTCTGGTCGCCCTGCACGAGCGACGTGCCAGGATAGATCTTGATATTGATACGTCCGTCTGTGCGTTCGCGCACCAGCTTGGACCAGATCTCGGCCCCCTGACCCCACGGAAAGGCCGTACCGACCACGATGGACAGCTTGTATTCGGATTTGTAATCGGCGGCATAAGCCGTGGAAGTGGCGGCAAGGGCCGCAACCGAGCAGGTCAGGGCGCCGAGTAAAGCACGGATTTTCATGAGTATTCCTTTTTGCAGGTTAAGACAGCATGGAACGACAGGTCACAACATAAATTTCCGGCTCAGTAGCCCAGGTAGCGGGGTAGCCACAAAGCAAGTTCCGGAAAAACGATTACCAGCACCAGCACCAGGAACATGGACGCCAGCAGCCACACCACCCATCGCACTGTGCTTTCCATAGGCACTTTCGCAATCCGGCAGGAAACCATCAGGTTGACTGCGAGTGGAGGCGTGAATTGCCCCAGCGCTACTTTCAGCGTCAGCAGGACACCGAACCATACCGGATCCCATTGGTAGGCGTTGGCAATGGGCATGAGCAGGGGTACGAAGATCAGGAAAATCGAAATGCCATCCAGGAACATGCCCAGGGTCATCAGCAGAAGGACCAGCAGGGACAATACCCCGTATTCACCCAAGCCGGAATTGACGATGGCACGGGTGATGGGATCGATTACGCTCAGTGTCGACAAGGCCCAGGCAAATATGCCGGCAAGCGTGACCACCATCATGATGACCGCCGACAACTCAGCCGCTTCACGGATGATCAGGAACAGGTCGCGGAACTTGATGGTGCGATGCACGCACATGCCCACGAAAAGGCCATAGAACACGGCGACGACGGCCGCTTCCGTCGGCGTGAAGAACCCCATGCGCATACCGCCCAGGATCAGTACGGGTGCAATAAGGCCCCACGCCGCCTCGAACATGCTGCGCCAGAACGGTGGGCGCGGCAAATCGTGTTCGAGCACACCCATATTGTGGCGGCGTGCGAGCCAGACGGCCGGTATGATCAGCGCGACGCCCGCCATCAGCCCCGGCACCATCCCGGCCGCGAACATTGCTGGCACCGATGCTTCGGGAACCAGTATGGAATAGATAATGAAAGCAATAGAAGGAGGAATCAGGATATCGGTCGAGGCACCGGCCGCCACGATACTGGCTGAGAAAGGTTTGGGATACCCCGCCTTGGTCATGGCGCCGATCATGACGGCGCCGACGGCGGCCGCGCAGGCAGGACCCGAACCGGAGATGCCTCCCAGGAACATGGCGACCGCTATCGCCACGAGAGGCAGCATGCCCGGTCCACGGCCCACGATGGCAATCGCGAAATTGACCAGGCGGCTTGCCACGCCCGAGCGGTCGAAGATGGAACCCACCAGCACAAACATGGGTATGGCCAGCAAGGGGTATTTGGCCAGACCGGCATAAAAACTCTGCGGCACGGCCAGCAAGCCGAACCATTGCGTATCGAGGTTCGACATCACGATGGCCAGTGTGCCGGCGACGCCCAGCGACACGCCTACCGGTACGCCGATGACCATAAGCAGGAGGAAGGACACGAAAAGCAGGGTGACGATCATGCCCGCGCTCGCAGCAGGCGTCGCAGCATTCCGGCCATGCGCAGTGCGATGGCGCTTGCCAGTATGGGCATCCATATCGAATACCACCACGCCGGTACGCCAATGGCCGGCGACGTATCACCGTAGCTGTAGTCGTCATAGGCCATGCGTGCCGACAGCACGGCAAGCAACATGAAAAACAGCAGCACTACGACGGCCGAGATCAGCACCAGTCGGCGACGGCGCTGCGCGGAACCTCCGTCGGCGATGAGTTCGATGCGTATGTGCTGATTGCGCACAAACGCCGACGCGCCCGCTGTCATGGTGAGAACAATGAGCAGGAATACAGATATTTCTTCGGTCCAGGCAAATGACGTGTCGGTCAGGTAACGGCCGATGACATTGCCGAAGGTGATGAGCGCCAAGGCTGAAAGAATCAGCACCGACGCCCAGTCCTCGAACTTCAGCGGCACCCTGACGGGCGGATCCGGGATTTCGGGAAGTATGGGTTCTATCGGTTCATCGTGATGCGCGTCGGGTATTGCCATTTGTCTCCGGTACCGCTTGTTTTTTTGACATGCTAACCCGCCTCGCCGGTTTTGCGGGTTCGGGGTTTCCCGCGTTTTGGCAGCGCCAGCATCGTGCCGCGACACGCGGAAGTGCCGCACAGGCACTGGTACTGCTTGCGCAGGGTTTTGGTGATGCGTCCTTCCATGACCAGTCCATAGTCGTAGAACAACTCAGCGCCTGCCGGAATGTCTTGCACGGCCACGATGTATACCCGTTTTCCGTTGCTGCTTTCCTGCGCTTCGCAATTGGGTCCGCAGGAGTGATTGATCCAACGTGCGTCGTTGCCTCTGTCGCCGCCGTCGATCACTTTGCCGCTGCTTAGCGAAAAAAAGAAGGTGTGGAAGGGATCGGCCGGATTCACCGGATGCAATTCATCGGCTCTTTCGGATGTGATCCGCCTGCCGCCGTATTCGATGATGCGGGTGCCTGCTGGAATGTCCCTGGCGGCGAATACGCCCGTGCCGTGCAGGGTCGATGCTTTAACAATATGCCAGGGCTTGGATACGGGTGCCATAGTTGCGCTTTGATCGGGACGAAAGAGGATAAACTGCTATAGGTCGTTATCTTATGCAATAAAAGCGGACTCCGTGAATACTTCTGCCGAACCAAGCAGCCGAAATGGCGCGCAAGCATTACTCCAGACTCTCATAGCCCATGGCGTGGACACCATTTTCGGTTATCCTGGGGGCGCCGTCCTTCCGCTGTACGATGCCTTGTATTCCGAGCCTCGGATCCGCCACGTCCTCGTGCGCCATGAGCAAGGTGCCGTGCACGCCGCCGAGGGCTACGCGCGCTCCACAGGGAAGCCGGGTGTGGTGATCGTGACTTCGGGTCCCGGCATGGCCAACACGACATCGGGCCTGCTGGATGCCATGTGCGATTCCATACCGGTACTTTGCATCAGCGGCCAGGTTGCCACGGGCGCGATCGGCACAGACGCATTCCAAGAGTGCGATGCCATCGGCATTTCGCGCCCGGTTACCAAGTGGAATGCCCAGATACGCCGTACCGAAGACGTCACTGCCATGGCCGCCAAGGCATTCAGCCTGACCACATCCGGGCGTCCGGGCCCGGTGCTGCTCGATTTTCCCAAAGACATGCAAATAGGCCTGGTGCCGTTCGAGCCGGTCGCCACATCCGACGCCCCTGACCTGGTCAGCATCGAAACCACATCCCCCGCGGCGGAGGCCGCCATCAAGCGCGCAGCCGCGCTTATTGCCAACGCAAAGCGCCCCGTATTTTATGGCGGCGGGGGCTTGATAAATTCAGGCCTGGACGCCTGCCATGCCTTCACCAGCCTGGTACAGGATATGGCGGCTCCGTGCACGCTTACCCTGATGGGTCTGGGCGCGTTCCCGGCGGACGATTCTCTGTTTCTCGGCATGCTGGGTATGCATGGAACGCTGGAAGCCAATCTGGCCATGCACCATGCCGACCTGATCGTTTGTGTCGGAGCCCGTTTCGACGACCGTATCACCGGGCGGCTTTCCGATTTTTGTCCGCATGCCAGCAAGATCCACCTGGATATCGATCCTGCCTCCATCAACAAGGTGGTGCGGGCCGATGTAGCCATGGTGGGCGATTGCTACCCGTTATTGCGGGCCTTGCGCCGGGAGCTGGCGCAGGTGGAATTGGCGCCAGCACGGCTGGATGCCTGGTGGCAACGCATAGGCGTATGGCGCGCAACCGACTGTCTGAAGGTTACGCCGTCGCCCGACCACATTTTGCCGCAGCACCTGATGCAGCGGGTCGATCATGTGCTCACGGGTCTGGATGCCATCATCTCCACCGATGTAGGCCAGCATCAGATGTGGGCGGCGCAGTACATCAAATTCAACCGTCCCAACCGTTGGCTTACTTCGGGCGGCGCTGGCACCATGGGCTACGGCCTGCCGGCGGCCATCGGCGCGCAGATTGCGCACCCTGACAAGCCAGTAGTGTGCGTCAGCGGCGACGCCTCGGTGTTGATGAATATTCAGGAGCTCGCCACCGCCACGCAGCACCAGACGCCGGTCAAGGTAGTCCTGTGCAATAACGGTCACATGGGCATGGTACGCCAGTGGCAGGAACTGATACACGATGGTCGCTACAGCCACAGCTATAACGCGTCGATTCCCGACTTCGTGGCGCTGGCCAAGGCTTTTGGCTGGGGAGCGGCGCGCGTTGAAGATCCAGCCCACCTGGATGCGGCACTGGCACAGTGCATGGCCTACGATGGTCCGTTCTTCCTGGACGTCGTCGTACTTGCCCAGGAAAACTGTTTTCCCATGATGCCCGCCGGCTATGGGCACCAGCAGGTGATGTTGTCGGAAGATACCTGGTACGTCGAGGACTAAAGAAAAACCCCAATATCCTTGCAAAGGGTATTGCTGTAAAACTCCCGCTTCAGTCAAAAACTAACCATTTACAAGTATTAGGGACAAAATGCGTAAAACCTGGATTTCCAAATGCGTGCTGGCCGTTGCAATGGCAGGCATGTTCAGTGCCGTTCCGGCTGTGGCAGAGACCACATTGAAAATGGCCTATGCGCTATCCACCAATTCGCATTATGGTGCCGGGGCCGACGCATTTTCCAAAGCGTTGGGCGCCAGCACGGCCAATAATTTCAAGGTCCAACAGTTCGCCAATAGCGCCCTGGGCGGCGAGCGTGAAGTTATCGAGGGCTTGCAGCTTGGCACCATAGATGTCGCCATCGTATCCACCGGCGCCACCCTGAATTTCGTCCCGAAAACCGGCGTTTTCGACATTCCCTTCCTGTTTCGCGACCTGGCCCACGCCCGCAAGGTGCTCGATGGCCAGATCGGCAAGGACATGCTCGCCGAATTCCCCAAACGTGGTCTGGTTGCGCTGGCATGGGGCGAACAAGGCTTTCGCCAGCTTACCAACAACATTCGCCCTGTTGCCAAGCCGGAAGATGCCAAGGGTTTGAAAATCCGCACCACCGAGAATCCGATCCACATTGCAGCGTTCCGCCAACTGGGCGTGCTCGCCACCCCTATGGCATGGCCAGAGGTCGCCACAGCCTTGCAGCAGGGCACGATAGACGGCCAGGAAAATCCGTTGTCGGTAATCGTCTCGGCAAAGCTGCCGCAACTGCAGAAGTATTTGTCGTTGACGGCCCACGTGTACGGCCCCGCCCTGGTGCTCATGTCGCCTAATGTCTACAACGGCTTGTCCGACGCCGACAAGGCCAAATTCCAGGCAGCGGGTCACGATGCCGCAATCGCCATGCGCGACTATGTCGATGCGGTCGAAAAAAGCGGTCTTGAAGAAGTCAAGAAGCAGGGCATGAAAGTCAATACGGTTGACCAGGCCGCCTTCGCCAAAGCCGTCGAGCCCGTCTACCCGCAATATTACAAGCAGTTCGGCAAAGATTTTGTCGAGTCCATCCGCAACACGAAATAACGGCTTCAGCTTTTTGCATTGTCAGGGGCTTGTCGATTCTTCGCACCGTGAACGTCAAGCCAGTAAACACAGGACAGGCCGTGCCAATACTTCGCATCATGGACCGTACATTATTTCGGTTCATTTCCCTCGTCACGCAGCTTTTGATCGTCTCCTCGGTGGCTGCCGCGTTCTACCAGGTCATTGCACGCTTTGTGCTGGAATCGCCGGCCGACTGGAGCGAGGCCTGGACACGAGCATCGCTTATCTGGACCGTCATGCTGGGTGTCGCACTGGCCTTCCGGCAGGGTGCGATGTTAAGCGTCGAGATGCTGCACAGTATGCTGGCGCCGCGCAACAAACGGTGGCTGGAACACGTGATCCTGTCTATCTCCGTATGTTTTCTCGGCTTCATGGCATGGGCCGGCGGGCAAATGACCTGGCGCGTCCGATTCCAGACCATGCCCAGCCTGGACGTGTCAATTTCGTGGGTATATATCTCGATACCCATAGGCATGGTTCTGGCAATACTGGCCGTTGTCTCATTTTGGGCGGAAGGGCCACGTGTTGCCACGGTCGACGAAACGGTTATCTGATGCATGTACTCCAGACCGCCAGCAAACAATCCAATTACGCCGGGTGAATGAATGTCGCAGTTGATGGTTGTTTCCATGTTGTTGTTCTTTGTGCTGTCTGTGCCGGTGGCCGTCTCCATAGGCCTGGGCAGCATGCTGGGTATTGCCTTCGACGGCCAGATGACATGGCTGGTCGTGGCGCAGCAAATCTATGCTTCGCTCGACAAGTATCCCCTGGTCGCGGTGCCATTCTTCATCCTTGCCGGAAATCTCATGGAGGCTGGCGGTATTTCCGAGCGCATGGTCACCTTTGCAAAGAGCCTGGTGGGCGGATTCCAGGGCGGCCTGGCTTGTACTTGCGTATTGACCTGCATGATCTTTGCCGCAGTGGCTGGCTCCAGCGTGGCGACCACTTTCGCGGTAGGCGCCATCCTCATCCCGGCAATGGTCCAGCACGGCTACCCCAGGCCGTTTGCCGCCGCATTGCAGGCCTCCGCGGCGGAACTGGGCGTCATCATCCCACCGTCGATCCCCATGATCCTGTTTGCCGTGGCAACCGACACTTCCGTCGGCGAACTCTTCATCGCAGGCGTTGGTCCCGGAATTCTCATCAGCATGGCGTTGATGTTTTACGTGTGGCTCTACGCACGCAAGAATGGCTACGGCAAGAACGACGGCGACGGTCGCCTTGGACTGTGGCCTGCATTCAAGCAAGCCTGGCTTGCGTTGCTGATGCCCGGAATTATTCTTGGCGGTATCTACGGCGGGATCTTCACGCCTACCGAGGCGTCTGCGGTGGCAGTCGTCTACGCCCTCATCATCGGTATATTCGTCTACCGGCGCCTGACGTTCGCAAACCTATCCAGGACGCTGCATCGCTCCGTGGTGTCGACCGCAGTGATCATGTTCGTGATCGCCAATGCGGGCGTATTCGGATTCTTGCTAAACAGGGCTGGCATCCCGGCGGCCCTCGGTGAATGGCTGGGTCAGATCTTCAGCAACAAATACACTTTCCTGTTGGGTGTCAATGCTGCATTATTCATGATAGGCATGTTCATCGAGACTTCGGCTTCAATTGTCGTGCTGGCCCCCTTGCTGCTCCCGGTCGCCATGCATTTCGGCGTGGATCCGGCGCACTTCGGAATCATCATGGTGGTTAACCTGGCCCTGGGAATGATCACGCCGCCGTTCGGTGTGAACCTGTTCGCGGCATGCGCGGTGGCCAAGTTGCCGATCGAACGGCTTGTGCGGCCGTTGTTGCCCTTCGTGGGGGTGATCGTGGCATGCCTGATGCTGATTACGTATATTCCGGAGATAGCTGGTTTACGGGTAACTGAAAAATTACTGATCCCGCTTGAACAACTCAACTTTTACAGTGACGCCCGCCTTGACCCACTTCGCTGGCCGAGCCGGTGACCACAACAACCGTGCAATGGCGGGGTCGCCGGCCATTGCAGAGGAACTGGCCCGCCGCCTTGGTGTTGATCCGGTTGTGATAAGTCAGCCTGAACAGGCATTGGCAACCGGATGGCAGGTCGAGCTCGACGCTGCACGTTCTGCCCTTTGTGCAATGGGTGCGCGTTACGAGCAACTGTTCAACCAAGGAGCTGTACCGTTCACCGCACTTTCCCGCTGTGCAGTTTCACTTGCTACGCTGCCTGTCGTTGCACGGCACCGTCCGGATGCAGTCGTTGTGTGGCTCGATGCGCACGCAGACATAAATACTCCGGATAGCACGACTAGCGGCTATCTTGGAGGGCTAGCCCTCGCCGGGCCGCTTGGAAAATGGGATTCCGGCTTTGGTCAAGGGCTATCTGCGTCCAATACGATCCTTGTTGGGGCCAGGGATATTGACCCGTTCGAGCAGCAGCTCATCGCTCGCGGCGCAGTTACTCTCATCCCTCCAGGCCCCGACATCGCGGGACGAGTCTCTGCGGCCGTGGCTGGCCGCCCTGTCTACCTGCATCTGGACTGCGATGTATTGGAGCCCGGTTTAGTCCCGACTGACTACAGCGTTACGGGTGGCCTTAGTCTGACCGAGTTGCGCCAAATCGCAGAAGCGGTTGCGATCAGCGAAGTCGTCGGACTTGAGATCGCAGAGTTTGAGGCAGACACGACGCCAGAAGGTACACAGGCTGCTGCCCGCCGCTTGCTCGACGCACTTCAGCCCTTGCTTCCGATCATGTCCTCCGCATAGATATGCTGTTGTTTCCTTCGGCGGTGCGAGCGGTGGTGTGCACATAGATGGTTGTGTCCGCTTCTGGCCGATCGTGCCCAAAGACAAAGATCGGAACCGACCCGTTGCGGTCGTCAACAAAGTAACCCGCTGCAAGATGCCAAGATCAATCAGCCGCTTCAGGTTTTCCTGGAGAAACAGAGCGCCCAGGTGCCATAGGCGCGCTGCAATATGCAGTCGCGCACTGGACAAATCAGCTTTTGTTCCTGCAAGCGCTAAGGTAATCGAGTCCGTTGGCCAGTGCAGCGTACTCATCACAGGTTCATTTTGTTCTGAGTTCCTGGCGTAGGTCCTAGCTGCGAACCAGCGTGGTATAGCAAAAGGAAGTGAACACCAAGCCGTTGTCTGACCGAAGTACGGACGGCTAGATATTTGGCTCACGCCTGCATCCAATGGCCCCACGTTTTTACCTTTTTCGCAAGCCTAAACGGCAAGGCGGCGGTGGCTGGGGCCCGGTGGTGACCACCACGCTGATCGGTTCTGGCAGCGACCCACGCACCACCATCGGCTCGGTGAACTTCGCCGAATTCTTCCTGACCATCGCCAGCGCCACCTCGTTTATTCTGCTGGCCGGCCAACCGAGCACCTGGTTGCTGGTGGCCGGTTTAGTGTTCGGTGGTCTGTTCGCCGCCCCGTTTGCTGCGCTGCTGTGCAAAAAGCTGCATGCGAAAACCCTGTTGATGATGATCGGCAGCCTGATCACCCTGATCAGTGCCTACAACATCTATATGGCCATCAGCGCTTGAAAGCCTGGCTGGGCGGCTCCAGATAGTGCCCATTGCCTCTGGAGCCGCCCATGTCTGAATCCCTCGTTATTCCCTGCCCGCACTGCAACGGCCTGAGCCGTATTCCCCATGAACGCCTAGGCGACAATCCGCGCTGTGGGCGCTGCAAAGAACACGTGTTGCTGGGCAAACCCTTCGACCTCACTCAAGCCAGCTACGCCAACCAAATCAAAGGCGACCTGCCGTTGCTGGTGGACGTGTGGGCCAGTTGGTGCGGCCGCCGACCTTCCAGCAAGCTGCCGGGCAGCTCGTCGGCCGCGCCCGCTTGGCCAAACTCGATAGTGAAGCCAACCAACAGCTTTCGGCGCAACTGGGTATCCGCTCCATTCCCAGCCTGTTGCTGTTTAAAAACGGCAAAGAAGTTGCCCGGCAAAGCGGCGCCTTGCCCCTGCAGCAGTTACTGGCCTGGTTGAAAACCCAAGGCATCTGAGCCGTCACTTTTGGTCAGGTGCAGCGAGCGCCATGGTCATTGCCGTAAACCATCTAAAGGCTAGGCTGGTCCTTCAATAACAAGAAGGAACCGGCCATGGCATTCCCCGTCGAAATCGCCCGTCAGCTCACCGAAGAACAGATCGCCTTCGTTAAACGCAGCCAGCTCAAAGCAGAAGTACTGGAGCCAGGCTTCGTGCGCCTATGCATGCCACTGGCAGGCAACCAAAACCATATCGGCAGCATGTACGCCGGCGCGCTGTTTACCCTCGCCGAGATTCCCGGTGGCGCGCTGTTTCTCACCAGCTTCGACACCCAGCGCTTCTACCCCATCATCAAAGAAATGAACCTACGCTTTCGCCGGCCGGCCACCGGGGATATTCGCGTGGAAGCGCGGCTGACGGCTGATGAAATTGATCGGCTGCAAAGCGAGGCGAGTGAAGTGGGTAAAGCCGAGTATGTGCTGGAGTTAGCGCTGCTGGATGAGAGTGGCGAGGTGGTAGCGCAGAGTCGGGGGCTGTATCAGTTGCGACGGCATTAATCTGCGTAACGGCGGGCCCTCTCCCCAACCCTCTCCCGCAAGCGGGAGAGGGGGCTACTCGGAGTGCGCTTCAGATGGTTCGTCACCCCTCGCCCGCTCGCGGGAGAGGGGCCGGGGGAGAGGGGCCGTTGATCTTGCGGGCAAAAAAAAAACGGCATCGCTGGGGGGCGATGCCGCTGCTCTTACAAGAAGAGAATCACGGAGTTGCTACATCCTGCCTTTGCGATGCGTTGCTTAGGCAAGGCTTAGATCACTTTTCGATGATTGCAGTCACACCCTGCCCACCGGCGGCACAAATCGAGATCAGCCCGCGACCGCTTTCCGCCACCGACAGCAGCTTGGCCAGGTTGGCGACGATACGCCCGCCCGTTGCAGCAAACGGGTGCCCAGCGGCCAACGAGCTGCCTTTGACGTTCATTTTGCTGCGGTCAATCGAAAACCCAGGCGGGTTTTGCAGTAGTCGGCATCTTCCCAGGCCTTTAACGTGCACAGCACTTGCGCAGCAAAAGCTTCGTGAATTTCGTAGTAGTCGAAGTCCTGCAGGCTTAGGCCGTTGCGTTTGAGCAGTCGCGGTACGGCATACACCGGCGCCATCAGCAGCCCTTCCTTGCCGTTAACAAAGTCCACCGCCGCCGCTTCGCCATCGCGGAAATAGGCAAGGATCGGCAACCCGCGCGCCTTGGCCCACTCTTCGCTGGCCAGTAACACCACCGACGCGCCATCGGTCAGCGGCGTGGAGTTGGCAGCGGTCATGGTGCCGCGCGGGCCTTTTTCGAATACCGGTTTGAGGGTCGCGAGTTTCTCCAGGCTGATATCCGGGCGCAGGTTTTGGTCGCGGGTCAGGCCCAGGTAAGGGGTGAGCAAATCGTCTTGCCAGCCTTCGGCGTAGGCGGCGGCGAGTTTTTGGTGGCTGGCCACCGCTAGCTGGTCTTGTTCATCGCGCGGAATCGACCAGGTTTGTGCCATCAGCTCGCAGTGCTCGCCCATCGACAACCCCGTGCGTGGCTCACCATTACGCGGAATATGCGGGGCCAAATGGCGTGGGCGAATTTGCAGCAGGGCTTTGATTTTGTCGCCGGTGCTTTTGCTGCGGTTAGCTTGCAGGAGGATTTTTCGCAGGCCTTCGTTAACCCCAATTGGCGCGTCTGAGGTGGTATCCACGCCACCAGCAATGGCGCTGTCGATCTGCCCCAGGGCAATTTTATTGGCCACCAGAATCGCCGCTTCCAGCCCGGTGCCGCAGGCTTGTTGAATATCGTAGGCGGGGGTTTCCGGCGCCAGGCGCGAGCCCAGTACGCACTCGCGGGTCAGGTTGAAGTCGCGCGAATGCTTGAGCACCGCGCCGGCCACCACTTCACCGATGATTTCGCCATGCAGCTTGTAGCGCTCGATCAAACCTTCCAGGGCGGCGGTAAGCATTTCCTGGTTGCTGGTGGTGGCGTACACGGTGTTGGAGCGGGCGAAGGGAATACGGTTGCCGCCGACAATGGCGACCCGGCGCAGCTGGGTCATGGGAGATACGTGGTCACAAGACTAGCTTGCCATTAAGTTGTCGCATTGGCCGCCTTGCCAACGCAGCAAGCGGCACGGTCAATTGCGCGCGCGGCGGGTCTGCGTAGAGTGGGCCTACATTTGATTCTCCTGCTGGAGCCTTCTGCCATGTCTGATCGTTACCTGAACTTCGCCAACTCCCCTACTGGCCGCCGCCTGGTCGGCGCCCTGGGCCTGCCCTCGCCGGTACGCCTGGAGCGCTGGACGGCCGGGCGCATGCGGCCGGTTGAGGGCGCGCTGTTGATCAATGGCGGCGTATTGGCCGAGGCCGCCAGCGGCTTTTTGAATCGCCTGACCGATCAGGCCTTTGCCAGCGCAGACGGCCTGTTTGGCCTGAGCCGCTGGACCGCCGAGCATGGGCCGAAACTCAAAGCGCTGATCTTCGACGCCAGCGCCATCAGCAGCGCTGAAGAGCTCAAGCAGCTGCGCGAGTTTTTCCAACCGGCGCTCAAGGGCTTGGACCTGTGCCCACGTATCGTCGTGCTAGGCCGCCCGCCGGAGTCGTTGAAAGACCCGTTTGCCGCCAGCGCGCAACGTTCTCTGGAAGGTTTTACCCGTTCCTTGGGCAAAGAGGTTCGCCGTGGCGGCAGCGTGCAATTGCTCTATGTCGGCAAGGGCGCGGAAGACCAATTGGAAGGCGCGCTGCGCTTTTTCCTGTCGCCAAAAAGCGCCTATGTATCCGGCCAGGTCGTGCGCCTCGCGCCCTGCGCAACGCAGGTGAATGACTGGACTCGCCCACTTGGCGGCAAAATCGCCCTGGTCACCGGCGCCAGCCGTGGCATTGGTGCATCCATCGCCGAAACCCTGGCCCGTGATGGCGCCAGCGTGGTGTTGCTGGATGTACCGGCGATGAAGGACGCCCTCGACGCCCTGGCCGCGCGCTTGGGCGGGCGCAGCGTGGCGCTGGATATCTGCGCGCCCGACGCACCGGAGCAACTGCTGGCGGCGCTGCCCGAAGGCGTCGACATTGTGGTGCACAACGCCGGCATTACCCGCGATAAAACCCTGGCGAAAATGAGCGACGCGTTTTGGGATCAGGTCATCGACGTTAACCTGCGTGCCCCAGAGATTCTCAGCAAAGCGCTGCTCGACGCCGGCAAGCTCAACGACAACGGCCGCATCGTGCTGCTCGCCTCCATCAGCGGCATCGCCGGCAATATGGGCCAGAGCAACTATGCCGTGAGCAAGGCCGGCCTCATTGGTTTGGCCAACGCCTGGGCGCCAGCGCTAGCCAAGCGCGGCATCAGCATCAACGCCGTGGCACCGGGCTTTATTGAAACGCAGATGACGGCGGCCATTCCGCTGACCATTCGGGAAGCGGGACGGCGGATGAACTCCATGGGGCAAGGCGGCCTGCCACAGGATGTGGCCGAGGCCGTGGCGTGGTTTGCCCAGCCCTGCAGTGGCGCGGTCACGGGGCAGGTGTTACGGGTGTGTGGGCAGAGTTTGTTGGGGGCGTGATCGCCGCCTTCCCACCAAAAAGTTCGCAGTTAACTACTGCGTATGACTCAGCATTCTGGGTCCCCGCCTACGCGGGGACGACGGCGATAGGGCTAAAACCTCCGTCTCCCCCGCGCAGGCGGGGGCCCAGGGCGTAGGTTGGGTTGAGCACAGCGAAGCCCAACAGGGAGCCCGAAGGGCTCCGCGTGTAAATTCCAAATGGATCGCTAACGCACCTTAAGCAGATTCCAGCGCGGACCGATAAGCGCCGACCTGACGGCCGGCCCGTTGGGCTTCGCTTTGCTCACCGAACGCGGCCCGACCCAACCTACGCCCAATCCAAGCTGTTAAAGCCTAAAGCTGCCCATCTGCTTGCCCAGATCATCCGCCAACCCGAGCAACGTTTTGCAATCCTGCCGACAGGCCTGCACTTCATCCGACGTCGCGTGAGCCAAGTCGGCAATCCCCTGCACGTTGCGGTTGATCTCTTCGGTCACCGATGACTGCTCTTCAGTCGCCGCTGCTACTTGCGTGTTCATATCGCTGATGCGCTCGATCTGCGTGGTAATCGAGCCCAACGACTCACCCGTACGCTGGCTCGATTGCACGCCCTCCCCGGTGGCGGCCTGCCCTGCCTGCATGGAGCTGACCGCTGCCTGCGCTCCGCTTTTCAGGCGTTGGATCATTTGCTGAATCTCGCCGGTCGAGGCCTGCGTGCGGCTGGCCAAGGTGCGCACTTCATCGGCCACCACGGCAAAACCACGGCCCATTTCCCCGGCCCGCGCCGCTTCAATCGCGGCGTTCAGAGCGAGCAAGTTGGTCTGTTCGGAAATGCCGCGAATCACCGACAGCACTTGGTCGATGGAGGCCACTTCATTGGCCAGTTCGCTAACGGCGCCAGAGGCCTCGCCAATGTCATCGGACATTTTCTCGATCTGCTTGATCGAGCCACCCACCACGTGCCGCGCTTGCACCGCTTCGTCGCGGGCACTTTGCGAGGTGCTGGCAGCGCTGCTGGCGTTACGGGCAATTTCCTGCACGGTCAGGCCCATCTCGTGCACGGCGGTGGCGACCATATCGGTCATTTCATGTTGGCGGCCAGCGCGCCCAGCGGTGTTTTCCACCACCGTGGCGACTTGGCCAACGGCGGTGCGCAGCTTGACGCTGGTGCCGAGCACGGCGCTGATCAGGTCGCGCTGGCTGCCAATAAAGCGGTTAAAGCCACGGGCCAGATCGCCCAGTTCGTCCTGGCGGGTTTCGTCCAGGCGGCGGGTCAAGTCGCCGCCACCGCCGCCGATTTCCACCAGCGCATCGGTCACCTGTTTGATCGGCCGCACCAGGCCACGGGCGAGCACCACCACCAGGCCCAAGGAGAACAACGCCACCAGCAAACCGATCAGGCTGCTGGTGATCAGCGCTTGATTGGCGTCGGCATAGATTTCCGCTTCAGGCACTTCGCTGACCAATTGCCAACCGAGGGTTTTCAGCGGCCGCGCCAGGGCCAGGTAATTCTCGCCATCACGCTGGAAGTGCACGGCTTTGTCGGTACCTTGCAGCAATTGCTTGGCGGCATCGGCGCCGAGCAGATCGCTGAGCTGGCGGCTGTCGTTGTATTCCGCCTGCGGGTGCACCTTGACCTTGCCGTCGGCGCTGACCAGGAAGATGCGCCCCTTCTGGCCGAATTTGAAATTGCGCACCAGGTCCGACATGGCCTGCAGACCAAAGCCCAGCCCTGCCAGGCCAATGGTTTTACCGTTGGCGCTGATACGTTGGTTGATAAACAGGGTCGGTTGGTTGGTGGACTTGTCGGTGTCCACCTGCACCGCGCGGTTGTCGCTGCCATCGACAAAGCCGTAGAACCAGCCGTTCTCCGCCGGGCCGCGGGTGAGGGTGCGGTCCAGGCCTTTATCGGTGAAGTAATGGCCAGTACCGGCGGCGACGATAAAGGTGGTCAGGGCTTTTTGCTGGGTTTGCACCCCACGCAGGTAACGCACAAAGGCCTCTTGTTGGCCGGCGTCTTCGCCACTGGCCAGCCATTCCTGCACCATGCTGTTTTCGGCAATGGCGCGGGCGGCGGTGAAGGGTTCGGTGAGGATGCGTTCGAGGTCGTTGCCAATGGCCGTAACGCTGGCGGGCAACGCTTGGTCGACCAAGGCTTTCTCCGCGAGGCGATTAACCACGGCGGCGTAAATGCCCACCACAATCAGAATACTGGCCAACAGGGCGGCGCCCATGCTGAGGATTAATTGCCACTGAATACTGCGTTGCCAGAGGCGCATGGGTGCATACCTGTATAAGCAATGGGGAAGAAACGAGGGCAGATTGTATACAAAGCAATTGACCGACCGGTCAGAAAATTACGCCCGTATGACGGCGTTCTTTGCTCTTATCGACCGTCGGTATAACCGACTTTAGCTGCGACCCGACGTTCTCCCCTACCGCTCGTCAGGGCTGACGGCTGTGCTCACCCTGTTGCACCACCCACGGCACCAATTGCGCGCTCAGGCTGTTGCTCGCTTGGCCAAACGCGGCCACCACATCGGCCACGCCGGCACTGCTGGCCGGTTGGCGAATATCAAAACGGCGCGCGGCAACAATCTTGCGGCTGGCGCTTTGCACCAGTTGCACGTCGAGGCGCACGACCACGGTGACCTGGCCGCCGTGGTATTCGCTTTGGAACGCACGCAGGTCGCTGACCAACACCAGATCGGCCTGCAACTGCGCGTCATCGCTGCTGAGTTCACGGATGCGCCCATCGGCCTGAAAGCCATCCAACAAACGGTCACGCAGCAACACCGGGCCGTTGTCGCTCCAGCGCGCGCCCTGGTAGTTGCTGATCACACTGCCTTCGGGCACTACGGCAATTCTTGGGCTATCGAGCACCATCACCGCCTGCGGCTTGGCCACGCGCAGTGACCAGCTCACCGGCGCCGCTGTGCTGGCACTCACGGCTGGCGCTGCGGGCAGCAGATAGACATTGCTCGGTTCGCTTTTCGGCAGAATCGAGCAGGCCGACAGCAGGCTCAGGCCGACCAGCAGCGCCAGCGTATTAACAGCACGAGTCATGGTTGGAACTCCTTGTTCTTCTCACCGCCGAGCAGGTAGCCGGCCGGGTCTTCCTGCAGGCGACGGGTAATGGCGCGCAGGCTGCTGAGGGTTTCGCGCAACTCGCCCACCGCCGGGCCTATAGCACTCAGGCCTTGGGCGCCGGCATTCAGCGAGTCGCGGTTGTCGTTCAGCAGGCGTTCGATGCTTTGGCTGGCACGGTCGAGCGCGGCCATGGCATCGCGGGCGCTGTTGAGGGCATCTTTGCCTTGCTGATCAAGCAGGTTATTGGCGGTGGCCATCACCTTGCTGCTCTGCTCCAGGGTCGCACTGGCCTGGCGCGAGGCGGCGGCGAGTTGTTTGACGATGGTGCGCATCTCTTCGCGCTCATCGGCAATCGCGCCGGTGGCCTGATCGAGGTGGTCGAGCGTGCGGCTGACACGCGCGACGTTATCCGGAGACACCAACAGGTTGGCGCTAGCAGCCAGCTTGTTGATATTGGTCAGCAGGTCTTCGCCGCTGGCCAGCAGCGCGGTGATAGGCGAGCGGTCGGCAACCAGCACCGGCACCTTGCCGGTTTTGCTCCTTTCCGGCGAGCCGCTGTACATCTGAATAAACGAGCCGCCAGTGATACCCACCAAGGAGAGCTTGGCGTGGGTGTCTTGCTTGACCGGCGTTTCACCCGCCACGCGAATGCGCGCACGCACTTTGCGTGGGTCTTTGGGGTCGAGCTTGAGGGCGATCACTTCACCGACCTTGATGCCGCTGTATTGCACCGTGCTGCCCGGCGACAGGCCATTGACCGCCTCGTTAAAGACGATGTCGTAAAGGGCGAATTCGCGGTCGGCGCTGGACTTGGCCAGCCACAGGCCGAACAGCAGCGCAGCGGCTACCGCCAGCACTGTGAACAGGCCGATCAGTACATGATGGGCGCGAGTTTCCATATCAGTTGTTCTCCGTTAAACGGGCACTGGCTTGCAGCGCGGCACGGCCACGGGGGCCATGGAAGTAGTCGTGTACCCAGGCATCGGGCGTGGCGGCCACGGTGGCGAGATCGCCGGCCACCAGCACGCGTTTCTGCGACAGCACGGCAACCCGGTCGCAGATGGTGTAGAGGGTGTCCAGATCGTGGGTGACCAGAAATACGGTGAGGCCCAAGGCATCGCGCAGGGTCAGAATCAGTTGGTCAAACGCGGCGGCGCTGATCGGGTCAAGGCCAGCGGTGGGTTCGTCGAGAAAGACGATTTCCGGGTCCAGGGCCAACGCCCGGGCGAGGGCCGCGCGCTTGATCATGCCGCCGGACAGCGAGTCGGGGTATTTGTACGCGGCGGTTTCCGGCAAGCCGGCTAACGCCAGTTTCACCACGGCGAGGTTTTCCGCTTCGTCACGGCTGAGGCCGGCGTGCTCGATCAGCGGCAAGGCAATGTTTTCCAATACCGTGAGCGAGGAAAACAACGCGCCGGACTGAAACAGCACACCAAAGCGCCGCTCTACCTGCGAGCGTTTTTCCGCCGACAGGCTTAGCAGGTTTTCGCCAAACACTTTGACGCTGCCGGCAGTCGGCCGTTGCAGGCCGACGATGGAGCGCAGCAGCACCGACTTGCCGGTGCCCGAGCCGCCGACAATGCCGAGAATTTCGCCGCGCAGTACATCCAGGTCCAAGTGCTGATGCACCACCTGCGTACCAAAGGCGTTGGTGAGGTCGCGGACCTCGATAAGCGCTTCCTGCGTCACCAGCCCATCTCCATAAAAAACATCGCCGCTACAGCGTCCAGCAGAATCACCACAAAGATCGACTGGACCACGGCCGAGGTGGTGTGGTCGCCAACCGACTGCGCGCTGCCGCTGACCTTAAAGCCCTCCAGGCAGCCAATTACGGCAATCAGAAAGGCGAACACCGGCGCCTTCACCAATCCCACCAACAGGTGCTGCACCTCAATGGTTTGCAGGATGGTGAGGAACATGGTCGGCGAGATATTCAGCACCAGCAGGCACACCACGGCGCCGCCGAGAATGCCGGAGAGCATGGCCAGAAAGGTCAGAATCGGCAGCGACACCAACAGCGCCAGCACTCGTGGCAACACCAACAGCTCAATCGGGTTAAGGCCCAGAGTGCGGATGGCGTCGATCTCTTCGTTGGCCTTCATAGAGCCGATTTGCGCGGTAAAGGCACTGGCGGTGCGGCCGGCCATCAGGATGGCGGTGAGCAGCACGCCAAATTCGCGCAGAAACGCGAAGGCCACCAGGTTGACCGTATAAATAGTGGCGCCAAAGTTGGCCAATACCGTGGCACCGAGAAAGGCCACCACGGCGCCGACCATAAACGTCAGCAGCACGACGATGGGCACGGCATCCAGGCCGGTTTTTTCGATGTTGGACACCAGCGCGGTGACGCGCCAACTGCGGGGGCGAAGCAGACTGCGCAACAGGGTTTCCAGGGTCAGGCCGATAAACCCGAGCAAGGCCGCGACCCGCTCCCACAGGCTGGCGACAAAGCCACCGATATGCGCCAACACCTCGGCCAGGCCCGCGTGCGGTTCGGGTTTTTCCGGTTGGCAGTATTGGCGCAGGGCACCGCCCACTGAGTTGAGCAGGGCTTGGCGCGCGGGGTTAAGCGTGGGGTCGCTGGCAGCCAGATCAATCAGGCGCTCGGCGCCGAGCAAGTCGGCAAGCAAAGCGGCGCCGGAGGTGTCGAGCTTCTCCAGGGCAGCCAATTGCACCGCAATGCCGGCGCTCAATTGCGGACGCAACGTCGCCACATCGCGGGCCAATTGGCTGTAGTGAGGCAGGGTCCAGTCACCGCTGACAATCAACTGCGCGGGCGTTGTGGCGGTGTCCAAACGTAATGCGGCTGAAGTCATAAAAAGCGGCTTACTCATCCTGGGTGGCCGTAGCGTACCAACGGGAGGTTACATCACCCGCACACAAAGGTGTTTCATGCTCTTGCTCTAGGTAAGGGGTGCCGTGTGCAGCCCCGTACAAACAGCTCCGTTCAGATTGAACCGCCAGCCGCTACGCTTGCCCAAGCTTCACGTCGATGTTTATACAGCCGAGGACAGAGCATGCAGGTAGAAGGATTCTTCGATTGGCTTGGCCACGCGCTAGGCACGGTTATTCGCTTTATCGTCGATAGCCTCAGTGGCTTGCTGCACCTGATCGGCAATGCCGGCCGCCAGTTTCTCCATGGCCTTTCCGGCGCCTTGGGCATTACCCCGTCGTTGCTGAGCATCGTTGCCCTGGTGATTGGCTTGCTGTTTCTCTACAGCGCAGTGCGCGCGTTTATGCGCCGCTCAATTGTGCTGGGGATTATCTGGTTGCTGTTGGGCTTGTGGCTGATCAGTTTATTAATCAGCTAAGCCGCCTGGCTTGCACTTTTGTGTCGCCTCTTGCGTTTGCAATGGCGCCGCTAGCTGCGAAGCTATGCGCCATACGCCCGTGCTTTGTGGGCAACGAACAAACGTAGAGGCTCCACATGCAAATCACTGCCCACTTCGACAGCGGCAATATCGAGGTTCATGACAGCAGCAACGCTCAACACCCGCTGCTGAAAATGCGCAAAGACCTCAACAGCCATCACTTCCAGTGGTTCCACTTTAAAGCCGAAGGCCTTACCCCTGGCCAGCGTTACGATTTCAGCATCATCAACGCGGGCGAGTCGGCCTATCACTGGGCCTGGAGCGGCTACCACGCGGCTGCTTCCTACGATCAGAAAACCTGGTTTCGCGTACCCAGCACCTACGCCAACGGCTCCTTGAGCTTTGGCCTGGACGTGGCGCAGGAGCAGATTTGGTTTGCCTACTTCGAACCCTACAGCCGTGAGCGTCACGACTGGCTGATCGACCAGGCGCTGTTCAAGGCCGACGCCGAGTTGCTCGCCTGCGGCAAGAGCATTGAAGGCCGGGATATCCAACTGCTGCGCATCAGCCGCAACCCCAACGCGCAGCGCAAGGTATGGATCATCGCCCAACAACACCCCGGCGAGCATATGGCCGAGTGGTTTATGGAAGGGTTGATTGAGCGCCTTAAACGGCGCGATGACGCCGAGATGGATGCCCTGCTAAGCAAGGCCGATCTGTACCTGGTGCCCAACATGAATCCCGATGGCGCCTACCGCGGCCATCTGCGCACCAACGCCGCCGGCAAGGACTTAAACCGCGCCTGGCAATCGGCCAATGAGGCGGAAACGCCCGAGGTGTTTTTCGTCCAGCAGCAAATGCGCAAAGTCGGCGTTGACTTGTTTCTGGATATCCACGGCGACGAAGAAATTCCCCATGTGTTTACCGCCGCGTGCGAAGGCAACCCTGGCTATAGCCAGCGCATCGCCGATTTGGAACAGCGCTTTCGCCAGCGTTTGGTCGCCAATGGTGCGGAATTTCAAACCCAGTACGGTTACCCACGCAGCGCGCCGGGCAAGGCGAATATGACCTTGGCCTGCAATGCGGTGGGGGAAGAGTTTGACTGCCTGTCGTTCACCATCGAAATGCCGTTTAAAGACCATGACGACACACCCAACCCGGTTACCGGCTGGGATGGCGCGCGGTCCAAGCAATTGGCCAAGGAAGTGTTGCGTGTGACGGCGAGCATGGTGGATGAGCTGCGCTAGACATGCTTAGGCGCTGCAGGCGTTGGGCTTCGCCGTAGGCTCACCGAGCGCGGAACGACCCAATCTACAAACGCTCAACGCATTGAACTCAGCCAGCCGGTATGCGGCACGCACAGATCATGCTTGCAGGAGATCGACGCCACTGGCGCCCCTTGCCGCGCCAGTTCAACCCGCATAGCAGCTGCGGCGTAAAGACCGCAGACCATCAGCAGGCCAAAGGCGATCAGGTACTTTCTTGTTTTTATATGCATGGTGAACACCCTCTGGGGAACCATGTGCTGAGAGTAGGCCAACGCACACCAATTTGACTGACCGTTAGGGCATATTCAGTCTGTGTATAGGTCGCTATAGCCATAATGCCGCTTGCGCTAGGTTGGCCAGCGAAGCCCAACAGGCCGGCCCGTCGGGCTTCACCTGCGGTTCAACCCAGCCTACCCGCACACCAAACGCGTCCATCGGAGTCATTAATGCTGCGCGAAGCCTGGAGCCACACCGCCACTCACCAGAAAGTCTGGGCGCTGGCGGCGCCGATGATTCTGTCGAATATCTCCGTGCCCTTGGTGGCGCTGGTGGACAGCTCGGTGGTCGGCCATCTGCCCCACGCCCATCAGCTCGGTGCCGTAGCGGTGGGCAGCACGCTGTATGTGATGATCGTCGGCGTCCTTGGTTTTCTGCGTATGGGCACCACCGGCTTTGCCGCCCAGGCCAGCGGCCGCGCTGACGGTGGCGCGCTGCGTCAGGTATTGGTGCAGGGCCTGATATTGGCAGCGGTGCTGGCGCTGACCCTGGGCCTACTCGCCCTACCCTTTGGCGACATGGCCTTAGGCCTGATGAACCCCTCAGCCGAGCTCGACGAACAGACCCGCGCCTTCTTTCATACGCGCCTGTTCGGCTTGCCGGCGGCGCTGGCTAACTTTGCCTTGATTGGCTGGTTCCTCGGCACGCAAAACGCCCGCGCGCCGCTGGCGATTCTGCTCGGCACCAATGTGCTCAATATCGTGTTGTCGCTGTGGTTCGTGCTCGGCCTGGATTGGGGCGTGGTGGGCGCGGCGCGGGCAGCGGTGCTTAGCGAATGGGGCGGCGCGTTGCTCGGCCTGGCACTGACGGGTGGCGCGCTACGCCGCTACCCAGGGCGCACGCAGTGGGCGGCAATGGCGCTGTGGCGTAATTGGCGGCCGCTGTTGGCGGTTAATCGCGACATCTTTATTCGCTCGCTGGCGCTGCAAGGCGTGTTCTTTCTGCTCACCGTGCAGGGTGCACGCCTGGGGGATGAAACCGTGGCGGCCAACGCCCTGCTGCTCAATGGCCTGCTGCTTACCGCCTACGCGCTGGATGGTTTTGCCCATGCCGTGGAAGCCCTCTGTGGCCATGCTCTGGGTGGTAATGATCGTCAGGGGCTACGGCGCAGCTTGGTGGTTGCAGGCGGTTGGTCATTGATTGCCAGCCTAGTGTTCGCGCTGTTTTTTGCCGTCGGCGGGCATCTGTTTATCGCCTTGCAAACTGATATACCGACGGTGCGCAGCACTGCCGACATCTACCTGCCCTACCTGGCCGTGCTGCCCTTGGTAGCGGTGTGGAGTTACCTGCTCGACGGCCTGTTTATCGGCGCCACCCGCGCCCGCGAAATGCGCGACGCCATGCTCCTCAGCGTGCTGCTGGCCCTGCCGCTGGCGTGGCTGCTGCGCGACGTTGGCAACCACGGCCTGTGGTTGGCTTTTCTCGCTTTTATGTTGCTACGAAGCCTGTGTTTGGGTGTCTATGCTTATCACCTGACCCGCCACGATCAGTGGTTTGCTCCCAGCCTTAAAGGACCCGCGCATGCTCATCCCGGCCACCCCAGTTAACGAACTTATTCGTCAGCAAGTACTGGATAACCAGGAGTTGCTGGATACCCCAGCCGACCCGTACCTGGACGTGTTGGTCAAGGTTGTAGCGGAGATGTTTGAGGTGCAAACCGTGCTGATCAGCCTGGTGGATCGCGACCGCCAATGGTTTAAAGCGCGGCGCGGATTGGACATTGCCGAAACGCCACGCTGCATGTCGTTCTGCGGCCACGCCATCTTGCAAGATGACCTGTTTATGATCGAGGACACCCACCAAGACCAACGCTTTGTGGATAACCCGGTGGTCACCAACCCGCCCTTTTTGCGCTTCTACGCCGGCCAGCCGCTGCTCTCTCAAGAGGGGCATGCCATCGGTACCTTGTGCCTGCTGCACTCAAAACCGAAACAGCTGAGCAACAAACAGAAACAGCGCCTCAAAGACATGGCCACCCTCGCCGAGGGCTACCTGAAACTTCGCCATATGAGCGAGCAAACCACGCAGTTGCGCGCCGCCTTAAGCCGTGAACAGCGCAAGACCATGCTCGACAACCTCACCCAAGTCTGGAACCGCGCCGGCCTCGAACATTTCCTTCCGCGTGAGCAAACCCGTGCTGAAGAGCGAGATTTAAAGCTCGGTCTGCTGTTTTGCGACTTGGATTACTTCAAGAAAGTAAACGACGTTCATGGCCATGACGCCGGCGACAAAGTGCTGTGGGAAAGTGCCCGGCGAATTGCCGCTGCCGTACGCCCGCAGGATGTAGTAACCCGCAGTGGCGGCGAAGAATTTGTGGTGCTGACCCAGGTGCACGACGAGCAAGAGCTGCGCCTGATCGGTGAGCGCATCCGCGCCGCAGTAGCGCGCAGCCCGATAGAAGCCGGCGAGGTGGAACTGCAGCTGACTATCAGCGTGGGTTGTGCCCTGGCCGAGCCTCAGGAAAACCCCGAGCGCGCGCTTAAACGCGCCGATAAGGCGCTGTACCACGCTAAAGGCAATGGCAGAGATCGAGTGGAGTTCGCCGCCTATGAGCCCAAGCCGGCGCCCAACTCCATTATTTGAGCCCCGGCATGGGCAACAGAGATTGCCCAGCCCCTTCAAACGTAGCCCTGAGGAACCACCATGGCCGCCGCCATTGCCGCGTACCTGCATTACGTGTCTATTTTCTTGCTATTCGCCCTGCTGACCCTCGAACACCAGCTGTTCAAGCTGCCTATGGACTTAGCCCGCGCGCGCAGCCTGATGCGCATCGATATCGCCTACGGCGCCACGGCCGGCCTAGTGCTGTTCACCGGCGCGGCGCGGGTGATGTGGTACGGCAAAGGGCTGGATTACTACCTGCATAACAGCGTGTTTCACGCCAAGTTCGGGCTGTTTATCTTGGTTGGGCTGATTTCCATCGTGCCAACGTTCGTGATCCTCAACTGGCGCAACGCGATCAAAGCCGGCGAGGTGCCGCAAGTGAGCGCCAAGCAGGCCAAATGGGTGACCTGGGTGATTCGCCTGGAGTTGCTGATTTTGCTGCTGTTGCCGTTGTTGGCGGCGTTGATGGCGCGGGGGTATGGGGTGTAAGGCCATCTCGCGATTTCCCCGCCCCTGCAGCAGCGAGGATCTTTATTCATTGAGTTGCCAAGCTTGTATATACAAGTGTATATAGGTGCACATCATCCCTACCGGCAATCGTCAGGACCATTCCCATGTCGCATTCACTGCTTCTTCAGCCCGGCCACCTTTCCCTCGATCATTTGCGCGCCATTTATCAGCAGCAATGCCCCATCGAACTGGACCCGGCGGCCAAGGCAGTGGTCGATACCAGCAACCGCACGGTGCTCGAGATCATCGACAACAAGCGCACGGTGTATGGCATTAACACCGGTTTCGGCCTGCTGGCGCGCACCTCGATCCCCACCGAGTCGCTGGCCAAGCTGCAACGCAATCTGCTGCTTTCGCACTGCACCGGCACCGGCCCGCTGTTGGATGACGCCAGTGTCGGCTTGATCATGGCGCTGAAAGTGGGCTCCCTGGCGCGCGGTTTTTCCGGCATTCGCTGGGAGGTCATTCAGGCGCTCACCGCGCTGTACAACGCCAAGGTTTATCCGTGCATTCCCTCGCAAGGCTCAGTCGGCGCTTCCGGTGACTTGGCACCGTTGGCGCATATGTCGGCGGTATTGATCGGCGTCGGTCGCGTGCGTCATCAGGGCCGGGAAATGGATGCCGTGGAAGGCCTGGCGATTGCCGGCTTACAGCCGATGGTGCTGGGGCCAAAAGAAGGCCTGGCGCTGATCAACGGCACCCAGGTGTCCACTGCCCTGGCGCTGCGCGGTTTGTTCGCCACCGAGAAGTTGTTTAGCGCCGCCGTGGTTGCCGGCAGTTTGAGCGTTGAAGCCTTGAAAGGCTCCGCTGTGCCGTTCGACCCACGCATTCAGGCGGTACGTGGCCAGGCCGGGCAGATTGATGTGGCCGCGTTCTACCGCGAGCTATTGGGCAGCACCAGCGAGATCCGCGAATCCCACGCCGATTGCAGCCGCGTGCAAGACCCCTACTCCCTGCGCTGCCAGCCACAGGTGATGGGCGCCTGCCTGGACCATATGCGCTTTGCTGCGAATATTTTCCTGCGTGAAGCCAACGCCGTTTCCGATAACCCGCTGGTGTTTAGCGCCGACGGCGACGTGCTCTCCGGCGGCAACTTCCACGCTGAACCGGTGGCCATGGCCGCCGATGTATTGGCCTTGGCGATTGCGGAAATTGGCGCCTTGTCCGAGCGGCGGATCGCGCAATTGGTCGACCCCGCCATGTCCGGCTTGCCAGCATTTCTGGTCAAAGAAGGCGGCCTGAACTCCGGCTTTATGATCGCTCAAGTCACCGCCGCGGCCCTGGCCTCGGAAAACAAAACCCTTGGCCACCCGGCCTCCATCGACAGCCTGCCGACGTCTGCCAACCAGGAAGACCACGTGTCCATGGCCACCTTCGCGGCGCGCCGGTTGTTGGATATGGCGGGCAACAGCAGCGCCGTGGTGGCGATCGAACTGCTTGGCGCCGCCCAGGGTGTGGAACTGCATGCACCGCTACAAACCTCGCCGCTACTGAGCGAAGTGATCGAACTGATCCGCAGCGAAGTGCCGCACTACGACGAAGACCGCTACTTCGCCCCCGACATCGCCGCCGCCCGTGCGTGGGTGGAAGGTGGGGCGTTTGGCCGCTGGTTGGCGTACGAGCGGCTGTACGCTTAGGCGCTGTTGGGCTTCGCCTTCGGCTCAACCCAACCTACGCAACGTTGCGTAGGTTGGGTTGAGCGCAGCGAAGCCCAACAAAACACGCTAGGCGAGTTCAATCAGACAGTAGGCATGCTTGGCCTGGCAGCGAAGCTCCTGCAGGCCCTGGCCATTTACCTGCAAGCAATCGTACGGCCCCAACTCCACCGCCTCGCCACGCACGCTCACGCGCAAACCAGCCCCGGCACTAAACACCAGCAACTCTTTTGCTGAGCTAAATACTGTGCTTTCGCCCGCAGCCATCCATTGCAACCGAGCCGAGCAACGAGCCGGCGCATAGATCAGGTTAAAGTCGCGAATCGCCCCACCCAACAGGCTGCACTGCACTTGGCTATCGCCAGAAAAGGCAAATGCATCGAACACATGCAACGGCCGAGTCAGTTGCCCATCCACCGCCAATTGCATGCCACCACCTTCAAGCACGGTGATGATGCGCTGGTAGCCGGCAAACACGGAAAACGGCCCCGGCTGGGCAATATCGGCAATCGACAAGCGCCAGGTAAACGCCTGGCTGCCATCGCCATCGCGGAGCATTTCCAGGGTCGTACCGCCGCCATTTTTCCACGGCATACGCGGGTAATCGGCGGCGCGTAGCACTCGCCAGGTCATGAGTTGAAACGCCCTTCCAGGCGATGACGGGAACCGGGGTAAAGCAGGCGTGCGACGGTGACGGTACGGCGCCCCGACCACGTGCGGCGGCGAATCAGCAGGCAAGGTTCGCCGCGTTCTATCTGCAGCAGTTTGCACTCGGCAGGTTCCGCCAGAATGGCTTCAACCACGTGCTCGCCTTCGCTCATCGGCGCAATCTGCATCAGGTAGGCGTAGGGCGTGGCTACGGTGAAATCTTGCGCCAGGTAATCGGGGGCGACCGTGGCGTTGACGTAGCGGTCTTCGATCTGCACCGGCACGTCGTTCTCAAAGTGCACAATCACCGAGTGGAACACCCGCTCGCCTTCGCGCACATCCAAGGCCATGGCCCGCTCGGCGCCGGCTTTTTCTTCCGCCAGCAGGACCACCGCGCAATGGTGGCGATGACCACGGGCGGCGATTTCATCGGCAATGTTGTGCACTTCAAACAACGCCGACTGGCCCTTGGGTTCAGCGACAAAGGTGCCAACCCCTTGCATACGCACCAGCAGCCCTTCGGTCGTCAGCTCGCGCAAGGCGCGGTTGATGGTCATGCGGCTAAACCCCAGTTGGCTGACCAACTCGCTTTCCGAGGGCACGCGGTGATGAGGCGGCCACACGCCAGTGTGAATTTGCCCGCTGATCATTTGCTTGACCCGCGCGTACAGCGGCGCCGGTTCTTCGCCTAGCTGCGCGGCCAGAGTGGCCATCTCGGACGGTGGAGCGGACACGGCAATCTCCTGTGCAATTCAGTGCTGCGGGCGCAACGTGGGCCAGAGTTTACGTTTCCGCTCCGGCTCTGTATATGTATATACAACCTAGAAGCCGCCCTTGGAGCGCCCGGAATATGCCTGTTTTTTTTGCTGAGCGCGCCTTGTTGGCCAGCGGTTGGGCACGCAATGTCCGCCTGGAGGTCGATGCCGACGGCCTGCTGCAACAGCTGCAAAGCGACGCCCACGCCGACGGCGCCGAACGTCTTAACGGCCCGCTGCTGCCGGGCATGCCCAACCTGCACTCCCACGCCTTTCAACGCCTGATGGCCGGCCTGGCGGAAGTGGCCGGCAACCCCAATGACAGCTTCTGGACCTGGCGCGATCTGATGTATCGCCTGGTGGCCAAACTGACCCCCGAGCAGATCCAAATCATCGCCCGCCAGCTGTATATCGAAATGCTCAAGGCCGGCTACACCAGCGTCGCCGAGTTCCACTACGTGCACCACGACAGCCACGGCCAGGCCTACGCCAATCCGGCTGAATTAGGCCTACGTATCAGTGAGGCGGCGACGCAGAGCGGCATCGGTCTGACGCTGTTACCGGTGCTGTATAGCCACTCGGGCTTTGGCGGCCAATCACCCAACGAAGGCCAGCGGCGTTTTATCCACAGCAGCGACAGCTACCTCGACTTACAGCAACAGCTGCAAAGCGCTTTAGCCGGCTCAACGACTCAGCGCTTGGGCCTATGCTTCCACTCCCTGCGCGCGGTAACGCCTGGGCAAATCGAGCAGGTGCTGGCGGCGAGCGATAGCAATTGCCCGGTGCATATCCATATTGCCGAGCAGCAAAAGGAAGTTGACGACTGCCTGGCCTGGAGCCAGCAGCGGCCGCTGCAATGGCTGTTCGACCATGCGCCAGTGGATAAGCGCTGGTGCCTGGTACACGCCACCCACGCCAACCCCGAAGAAGTCCGGCAGATGGCCGCCAGCCAGGCGGTCGCAGGCCTGTGCCTGACCACCGAAGCCAACCTTGGCGACGGCATTTTCCCAGCGGTGGATTACCTCGCCCTGGGCGGGCGTTTGGGCATCGGCTCTGACAGCCATGTCTCAGTCAGCGTGGCCGAAGAACTGCGCTGGCTGGAATACGGCCAACGCCTGCGCGACCAGAAGCGCAATCGCCTATACCGTAGCGACCAGCCGATGATTGGCCGCACCCTGTACGACGCCGCGCTGGCCGGCGGTGCGCAAGCGCTCGGGCAGCCGATTGGCGAATTGGCCGTGGGCAAACGGGCGGACTTTGTTGTGCTGGATGGCAACGACCCCTATATCGCCTGCGCCGAGGGCGACGCCATTCTTAACCGTTGGCTGTTTGCCGGCGGCGACCGGCAGGTACGCGATGTGATGGTGGCGGGACAATGGCTGGTGCGTGAAGGGCGGCATAAGGACGAACAGGTGAGCGCCCAAGCCTTTACCAAGGTGCTGGAGCTCTTATGTAGGTTGGGTTGAGCCACAGGCGAAGCCCAACGGGCCGGTCCAACATTGACTGCGCGTGTATGGCCAGTGGGCGCCGACGCGTGCCTTGGCGCGGGCCGATATGCGCTGTCCTGCGGACGGCCTGTTGGGCCGGCCCGTTGGGCTTCGTCTGCGACTCAACCCAACCTACGCTTACATTTATTGCTGCTGTGCGGCACGGACGTTTTTTTTGCTGCGCACCGCGGGCATACTAGGCCGTCTCTATCCCGGTATCGCCCGCCCCATGCTTCGCACCCTGACTGCCCTTGTTCTTGCTCTGCTGCTGTGCCCGGCCATAGCCGATGAGCGCGCGGACACGCAAAAGCAGCTCGACGCCGCCCAGCAAGATGTGGCCGAGCTGAAAAAACTGCTGCAGAAAATCGAAGCGGATAAGTCCGGCATCCAAAAGCAGCTGCGCGGCACCGAAACCGAAATGGGCGATCTGGAGAAACAGATCAAAGCCCTGGAAGGCGAGATCAAAGAAAGCGATACCGAGATCCAGCGCCTCGATGGTGAGAAAAAAAAACTCCAGGGCGCACGCCTTGAACAGCAACGACTGATCGGCATCCAAGCGCGGGCGGCCTATCAGAGCGGGCGCCAGGAGTACTTGAAGCTGCTGTTCAACCAGCAGAATCCAGAAAAATTCGCCCGCACCCTCACCTATTACGACTACGTCAGCCAAGCCCGCCTCGAGCAACTCAACACCTTTAACGAAACCCTGCGCCAACTGGCCAACGTTGAGCGTGAAAGCGCCGAAGAAAAGGCCCAGCTCGATCAACGTAAAGGCGCCCTCGATCAGCGCCGCGAGCAACTGGCCCTGGTGCGCAAAGAGCGTCAACTGGCCCTGGCCAAGCTCAATAACGACTCGAAAAGCAGCGACCAAAAACTCAAAGCCCGCCAGCAGGAACAAGCCGCGCTGGGCAATGTGCTGAAAACCATTGAAGAAACCCTGGCCCGCCAAGCGCGTGAAGCCAAGGCCGCCGAAGAAGCACGCAAGCGCGCCGAAGAAGAACAACGC
>LNAP01000080.1_pt1 | contig 89921 bp, 66 predicted proteins | sample 602601 | NCBI WGS metagenome assembly LNAP01 (sample SAMN02440304, study PRJNA202911) | soil metagenome | biome: Subtropical and temperate rainforests or woodlands; isolation source: soil samples (1 kg each in a 20% v/v slurry with milli Q water) were... ...
AACAGACGTACTGAAGTTACTTTGGCTGAATAATTAAGCATAACTTTTATTTTATTAAAAGTGAAAAACGCCTAAAATTAATTTTTTAGGCGTTTTTTTGTAATTATTTAGTAGGCAATTTGCATTTTTTTAAATCTTACACCACAAACTCAATTTTAAAATAGTCGTTCACGTCAATCACCATCATTCCTGCTTCTTCAGCTGCATTCATTCCTAATATTCCATCTTCAAAAACAACGCAATCTTGTGGTTTAACCCCCATTAATTCAGCGCATTTTAAAAAAGTTTCGGGATGTGGTTTGTGGTTTATAATATCATCGGCAGTAATAACGATGTCGAAATAATTTTCAAAGCCAATGACTTCCAGCGTTTTTTTTGCGCCATTTTTGGTGCTTCCGGTTCCAATGGACATCGGCAAAACATTATGATATTTTCTAATAACATCAGTAACCACGGTAATTTCTTCCGTTAAATTTACCAGAGTTTTAAAATGGTCTTCCTTCACTTTTCCAACGATATCAGGATTCATTTTGGTGCCAAACATGTCATTTAATTTTTCAATTGTGGCAGTTCTCGGCATTCCTGTCAGTTGCATAAACAAGGTTGCATCAAAATCGATTCCGTAAGGTAAAACTGCCTTTCTCCAAGATATAAAATGATTTGGCATGGTGTTGGCTATGGTTCCGTCTAAATCGAAAATAAGCGCTTTTGCCTGTTGGGGTATTTTAATCATAATTTTATTTAAGCTGCAAAAATAAAGATTTTAACACGCTTTACAAATTTTACGCTAAGGTTTAGGTCTATTTTAACGTTGCGCAAATCCCTAAATGGCTTCATATAATTTACCGGGCAATGGTTTTACCATGCCTTTCATCTCTAAATTAAACAATAATGAGGTGGTTTGATGAATGGGCAATTTGCAGTTTAAGGAAATTAAATCGATCAACTCTTTGCCGTTTTGTGTTAAAAAATCATAAATCAACTGTTCGTTTTCCGTCAATTCAACAAAAAGCTGTTTTTGAATTGGTTTTTTTACATTTAGCGGACTTTCCCAATTCAGCATTTCGATTAAATCTTTTGCAGAAGTTAAAATCGCCGCTTTGTTGTTTTTAATTAAATCGTTGCAGCCTTTGCTATACATATCAGTGCTTCTTCCGGGAACCGCAAATACATCCCTGCTGTAAGAATTCGCAATATCGGCGGTGACCAAAGAGCCGCCTTTTTCGGCAGATTCAATAATGATGGTGGCTTCAGACATACCCGCGACAATCCGGTTTCGTTTTAAAAAATTTTCACGCAGCGGCTGTTCATTTTGCCAAAATTCGGTCAGAAATCCGCCATTTTTATGAATCTCCGAAATGTACTTTTTATGAATTTTCGGATAAATTTCTTCAAATCCGTGCGCCAAAACACCAATGGTTTGCAAATTGTTTTTGACGGCTGCTTTGTGTGCGCAAATATCGACGCCATAAGCAAAACCACTGACAATAATTGGATTGTACGCCACTAAATCAGCTATCAATTTTTCACAAAAATCCCTGCCATAACCTGTAATTTGACGCGTACCGACAATGCTGATGATTGGCCCGTTGCTTAAATCGATATTCCCTTCCTTAAAAAGCAAAATTGGTCCGTCTATGCAATGTTTTAATCTTTCCGGATAATTATTATCCGTAAAATAAAGTGTTTCAATATTGTTTTTCTGAATGTATTTTAGTTCTTCTTCGGCTTCCTTTAAATTGGTTGGATCGAATAAATATTGAAGTGAAAGTTTACCAAGACCAAATATTTTTTCAATATTCCGACGTTTCTCTTTAAACACTTCTTTAGCGCTTCCGCAGTGCGCCAGCAACTTTTTAGCGTTAATGTCGCCAATACCTTTTGCGCGTTGCAGCGCCAAAACGTACATTAAATCTTCTTCAAGCATATTTAACAATTTGAGTGTCAATATATAAAATTATTGTTAATAAAAATTGTGGATAACTATTATTTTGGCAACGGTTTTTTATATATTTGTTTCAATGGCAACAGCAAACTACATTAGCGATTTATTATACCGATTCGAATGCGTGATTGTGCCAAATTTTGGGGGTTTTGTAGCCAACGAAATTTCTGCAAAAGTGAATCCTGTTACACACACTTTTTATCCGCCTTCCAAACAATTGTCATTCAATTCCAATTTACAAAACAATGACGGATTGTTGGCAAACTATATCGCGGCCACCAAAAAAATTTCCTATTCAGAAGCGTTGGAATCTATTGAAAAAGAAGTTGTTGAGTGGAAACTTTTGATGAATGTTGAAGTGCTTGATTTGGAAAATATTGGATTGTTTAAATTAAATAAAGAAGGTAAAATAATTTTTGAACCTACCAATTCCATTAATTACTTAACTTCCTCTTTTGGGCTTGATTCTTATGTTTCACCAGCAATAAAACGCATTGTTTTCAAAGAAAAAATTAAACAGTTGGAAACATTTTCAACTGAAGAAACCAAACGAAAAACGCCTGTATTTATTAAATATGCAGCTACAGCGGCAATTCTTTTTGCTTTGGGCACCGTTGGCTGGAATGAATACCAAAAATTGGAATACAACAATTTGGTCGCTGAATCCGAACAACAACAACTAAAAGTTGAAAAAACAATTCAGGAAGCTACCTTTGTGATTTCAAATCCATTGCCTGTAATTACCTTAAATGTCACAAAAGAAATCTATAAATACCACATTATAGCAGGTGCTTTCAGAACTCCCGAAAATGCAGAAAAAAAGTTGCAGGAATTGCTCGAAAAAGGATTTAATGCTAAAATTTTAGGGGGCAATAAGTGGAATTTAACTGAGGTTGCCTACGAAAGTTTCACTACCGAAGATGAAGCCATAAACAAGATGCGCAGCATTCATAAAACAGAATCTGAAGACGCTTGGATGTTGGTTAAAGAATACTAATCTTTAGCTTCTGCTTGCATAAAAAGCATTATTTTTTCCGGAAAAAAATTCAATTGACCATGGTAAAAACACCAAAAGAATCCTTAACCATCTTTACCGATATCGTTTTACCGGGAGAAAGCAATCCGTTGGGAAATTTGTTTGGAGGCGAATTGTTGGCGAGAATGGACAGGGCTTGCAGCATTGCTGCTCGTCGTCATTCGCATGCGATTGTGGTTACCGCATCTGTAAATCATGTGGCATTTAACAATGCTGTTCCCGTAGGAAGTGTTATGACTATTGAAGCAAAAGTTTCAAGGGCTTTTAAATCGTCCATGGAGATTTATGTAGATGTTTGGATTGAAGATCGCGAATCCCAGGAACGTTCAAAAGTAAATGAAGGCATTTACACTTTTGTGGCTGTTGATAAATTTGGAAAACCGATTGCTGTTCCTCAGTTAGAGCCTGAAACGGCGCTTGAAAAGGAACGTTATGAAGGCGCTTTGCGCCGTAAACAATTGAGTTTAATCCTTTCCGGAAAAATGAAACCTGCGGATGCTGGCGAATTAAGAAAATTATTTATTGGCTAAACCTTACATCCTATAAATCCAGGAAGCTGGGTTTTCAGTAGTAACATTTCGTGACAATACAAATCCCAAAATTGTTTTCCCTGTAATTTTATCGGTATAAATAGTGCCAATTTCTTGTTTGGTATTTACTTTTTGGCCTTTATGCACAGATACGCTTTCCAAATTTTTATACACTGTAATATAATCTCCGTGTTGTATTAAAACAGCTTTTAAATTGCCGCCTAAGACCTGAACCGACAATACGGTTCCTTCAAAAACGGCGCGTGCTTTACTGCCGCTGTCTGTGGTAATTCTAACGCCATTACTTTGTATCGTGGCTGTTTTTACAACGGGATGTGGTTGTTTTCCATAATAGGTAGAAACAATTCCTTTTTCAACAGGCCAAGGCAATTGACCTTTATTCGATGTAAATTTTGAAGCCAATTCCTTTGCTTCTGCCGTAAGGGTAAAAGTTGTGGAAGTGGGTTTTGATGTGTTTTTGTTGGATGCCACAATGGCATCTCTAATTATTCTGTCTATTTGGGCATCAATCTTCCGCTCTTCCTTTTGAAATTGTGAAATTTGCCTTTTGTATTTATTTTCTTTGTCCTTTACCTTGCTCAATAAGCCTTCCTGCTCCTGTTTTTCTTTTTTAATAACGATTTGTTCTTGCTGTTTTTCAGTTAAAAGTTCCTGTTTTTGTTTCTTTTTAGACACTAAAGTATCTGTTAATGCCAGAATCTTCGTTGTTTTTTGTTGAATTTCTTCTGCCTGATTTTTTCTGAAACTTGAATATTGTTTCATATATTGAAACCGTTTGTAGCCCTGATAAAAATTTTCTGAGGAAAGCAAAAACATAATTCGGCTGTTTTGGGACTTGCTTTTGTACGATTTAAAAATCATTTGGGCATAGTCCTTTTTAAGCGCTTCCAAATTGCGTTGGTTCTTGTTTATTTCAAGCTGATTTAAGTAAATTTCATTGCCAAGTTCAGCAGATTCATGGGAAATTACAGTAATTAGCTCTTCCCTTTTCTTGATTTTATCCTTTAAATCTTTAACCTCGCCAAGTAAGTTTTTTTCCGTTTTTTTTGTCTTGGAAAGCAAGTTGTCTAAATAAATAATTTCTTTTTTGATCTGATTTTTGCGCGCCTCCAAATTCTCGCGTTTTGCGTTTTGAGCCGATAGCGCCACACTTATAAATAGTGCTGAAACTAGGAAGATGGACTTAAATTTAACCTGCATTATTTTAAACTAATTTCTTTGTAACCAGTTGGAATTTCAAATGGAAATGTTAATTCTTCATTAAATTCAACCGACTTATATTCAATGGCAATAGTGGTTAATTTTTTATGGTCTGTGGATCTTATATTGATATTTTCAGGAAACAGCTCTCCGTTAATATTTTTATAATTTGCGTATGAAACCGTAACCAATTGTTGTTTTTCAGCATTGCTAATTTCTTGTCGGTTCAATTTAAAATTATCAGGATTCAAAAAAAACAAAATTCCAAATAATTCATTCTCTTTTATTGGCGTTAATTGATACAGCTGATTGTCGATTTTAGAATCGTATTTTCCTTGTCTTAAGTTTAAAACAGCCTGGCCCAACAAAATATTTTGAACTTTTTCATAATCCAATTCCGTACCAAGCCATTTGCTTAATAATGAAAAATCCCCATCGAAATAAGTGCCTTTTAACTTTTCGTAATAACTCACTCTATCGGGCGTTATTTTAACTTTTGCAATGGGAAATCCCAGCTTGGTGGCGCTCATCCAAATTGTTTTATCCATTTCTATGCGCAGTTTAATGTTGATGGAGGTTGAAATTTCACTGTCGGAATAATTGGCATTCAAATTGGCATTCACCGTTTTTTGGCTAAAATTATTGTCGTAATGATTGCTAATTATTTTTTTTGTGGAAATTTCTTCAATAATATCCTTATCGGTCAAACTTTTTTTGCTTTTACACGAAGAAAGTGCAAGTAACATCAATATCGCTATTTTAAAATAATACTTCATCTATTAATTTATTTTCTTAACGCAATGGCTCTTTGTTTGTATTTTATTGCTTCGCTTTTGTTTCCCAACTTTTCATGGCTTATGGAAAGTTGTTCATAAAAATCGGCTTCCATTGCGCTGTTGTCAATAACAAAATCAATGCCAATACTTAAAACGGCAATGGCTTCGTTAAATTTTCCCAGCTTATTCAGCGCCAAACCATTCATTTTATATAAAAAAGGCTGCTCCGGAAACAGCTCCAACGCTTCTTTACTGTCGGCATAAACTTGTTCAAAAAGTTCACTTGCAGCTTCAATGTCCAAAATTTCCTTTACCGTTTTAAATTCCTTGTTTTTTGAATAGGAATTTTTTAATGTTTCAATATCCGAATTCCCGGTGGCGATTTCAACTGTTTTTTCGGGAACCGCATTTCTGTTTTCCAAAAAACTTTTGAACGATTTTATGCGCAATGTTGCCGTTGCATTTTCTTCAATTTTTGCAATCAGTGCTTCCGCTTCCGAAAAATTCTGATTTTGAATGTAAAGAAACACCAATTCTTCGGATTCTTTTGGCTGAAGTTTCAGTATTGTTTTTTGAACTTCAATGGCTTCATTAAAATTTCGCTGCGCTTTTAAAACGGCCACTTTATGTTGCAACAAAAACTTGTTTTCAGGCGCAAGCTGTAAGGCTTTATCAATAAATAGTTGCGCCTCAAAATAATTGTTCAGTTCCAAATGGTTTTTTGAAAATTCAAATAAAACAGGCACATTCACAGAATCAATTTCATTGCACAATTCCAGGCTTTCAATGGCTTTTTCGTAATTTTTTATGGCCTTTTGTTTTAAAGCTTCAAAAAAATGTGTTTGAAATTTTAAACTGTTTTCTTCTTCGGCATTTATTTTCTGGGCCATGGAAATACCCGAAATGAACAACATTCCAACCGCAATTATCCAATGCAAATTTTTAGTTTTCATACTGCGTGCAATATACAAATTATTCAAGTGAAAAATATGTTAATTGATGGTGAGAAAAGAGAGAATAGAACAGAGAAAATAGACTTTTAACATTTAACTTCTAACGCTTCATGTTTATATTCCTTTTGGAATGGCGTCAATTAATTTTTGGGCATAAGCCGTTTTTGGCGATTCATAAATGGCATCGGCATCGCCAATTTCTTCTATTTTGCCGTTGCTCATCACCACCAGCTGATCGGCCATATATTTTACGACCGCCAAATCGTGGGAAATAAAAATATAGGTGAAGCCAAAATCGGCCTTCAATTCATTTAGCAAATTTAACACCTGCGCCTGCACGGAAACATCGAGCGCCGAAACCGATTCGTCGCAAATAATCAATTTTGGTTTTAGCGCAATGGTTCGCGCAATGCCAATCCGCTGCCGTTGTCCGCCCGAAAATTCATGCGGATATCTGTAAAAATGTTCCGCCAGCAAACCAACGCGTTCCAACAATTCAAAAACATATTTTTTTCGTTCTTCGGATGAATTTAATATTCCGTGCACTTTCATCGGTTCCATCAAAGCTTCACCGACCGGAATTCTTGGATTGAGCGACGAAAACGGGTCCTGAAAAATAATCTGGACTTCTTTTCTGAAATCCTTCAACTCCTTTTTTGTCAGATTGGTAACGTCCTTTTGTTTGTAAAAAATTTGGCCTTTTGTGGCTTTTTCCAAATGCAAAATGGTGCGGCCCAAGGTGGTTTTGCCGCAACCAGATTCTCCAACCAACCCTAAAGTTTCCCCTTCAAAAAGTTGAAAAGAAACGGCATCCACTGCTTTTACGGGATTTGCTTTTCCGAAGAAAAAAGGTTTTTCAACATTAAAATAAGTCGCCACATTTTTTACTTCCAGCAAAGGTTTTGACGCATAAATTTTGTCGTGAAAATCGTTGCGTTGTTTTGTGGTATAAACTTCATGAGCAACCGTGTTTTCCATAAAATCTTTTACGGTGGGCAATTTTTTTAGGCGTTCTTTTAAGTTGGGCTTCGAATTTATGAGCGCTTTGGTGTAATTGTGAACGGGATGTTTAAAAACCTGGGCCACATTTCCCTGCTCCACAATTTCACCCTGATACATCACCAAAACGGTATCCGCAATTTCCGAAACCAAGGCCAAATCGTGCGTGATAAAAATAATGCTCATTTCAGTTTCTTGCTGAAGCGCTTTCAGCAACTCAATAATTTCTTTTTGAATGGTGACGTCGAGCGCCGTGGTGGGTTCGTCGGCAATTAAAATTTGCGGTTTGCAGGCGATGGCCATCGCAATCATCACCCGCTGTTTTTGTCCGCCCGAAAGCTGATGCGGATATTGGTTGTACATCACTTCTGCCCTTGGCAATTTCACTTTATGAAAAAGCGCAATCACCTGATTTTTAGCTTCCTTTTTCGACAGCTTTTTGTGCTGCAATAAAATTTCCTGAACCTGATAACCGCAAGTTAAACTTGGATTTAAGGAACTCATCGGCTCCTGAAAAATCATGGAGATTTTATTTCCCCTGATTTTTTGAAACTCCTTTTCTGATGTATTTTGTAAATTGGTGTTGTTGAATAAAATACTGCCGCTGATGGTCGCATTTTTTGGAAGCAACCCTAAAATTGCCAAAGAAGTCACCGATTTACCGCTGCCCGATTCTCCGACGATGCCCAATATTTGCTGCGAATTCAATTCAAATGAAACGGCATTCACCACCTTATTTTGCTCATTGCCTGAACCAAATGAGATGGATAAATTTTGTACTTTTAATATTGGTTCCATATTGTTAACATTGGTGTTGCTCTTGGTTACGAATATAGCCAAATTTGAACAAATTTAAAGAATCTTTTAATTAGTGAAGCTTGAACAAAATTTGATAAACTGTAGTTTTTTGAGTATATCCTTTTTATTTCACAGAGTTTCACAAAGCTAACACAGAGATACACAAAGGTTTTAGCAATAACCGTTATAACGCAAAGATTTTCGCAAAGTTCGCAAAGTTAATTATTTTTGGTCGCCAATTTCACCAATCCGACCGCAGAAACCAATGCCCAGCAACCTTCCAAAATCACAAACGGCATATAATTTAAAAGAACGGAAGCCAAACAGGCAATGCCAGCGCCCAAAAAATTTAACAGTAAATACGTTAGACTGTCGGTTTTAATTTTGCCCATTAAATTCAGGAAAAAAGCCAATAAAAGTAAGGTTACGCCAATAAATCCGGTCCAGTCGATGTAATTCATTCTTGTTTTATTAAAATAATTGCGACAGTAAAATTAGGCTATTTTTTGTTTAACTACGCTAAAAAATAGGAGGCTGATGTTTACCTGTTTGTTAATTCTGGCTAGCGTAAGGGATTGCAGCGAAAATACTTTTTAGCGATTTTTCTTCGCTAAAAAGATTGCAGCGAAAAGCCCGACCTGCCAGTTGGCGGGTAACGCCCAAAATTAAATCTCACTTTTATTGCGTACTTTTGCAAAAATTTGAAATATGAATTATTTATCCGTTGAAAATATATCGAAGTCGTTTGGTGAAGTGGCGCTTTTTAGCAATGTTTCATTCGGCATAAATAAGGACCAAAAAATTGCCTTTATTGCCAAAAACGGCACCGGTAAAACCACAATTTTGAACATTATTGCGGGATTGGAGAGTCCGGACAGCGGACAAGTGGTGTCGCGCAAGGGCATAAAAATTGAATATTTGTCGCAGGAAGACAGTTTAGACGACAATTTAACGGTGGAGGAAACCATTTTTAATTCGGATAACGAGACGTTAAAAGTGATTGAAGAATATGAAAAAGCGTTGAACAATCCCGATGATGAAAAGGGTTATCAGGTGGCTTTTGAAAAAATGGAAAGGCTCAATGCCTGGGACTTTGAAACCCAATACAAGCAAATTTTATCGAAATTAAAATTAGACGATTTAACGCAAAAAGTGGGTTCACTTTCGGGCGGACAGCGCAAAAGATTGTCTTTGGCGGTGATTTTAATCCACAAATCGGATCTTTTGATTTTGGATGAGCCCACCAACCATTTGGATTTAGAAATGATTGAATGGCTTGAAAATTATTTTCAAAAAGAGAAAGTTACCCTTTTGATGGTGACGCACGACAGGTACTTTTTAGAGCGTGTTTGCAATGAAATCATCGAGTTGGATCAGGGAAATTTATATACCTACAAAGGAAATTACTCGTACTTTTTAGAGAAAAAAGAAGAAAGACTGGCGATGGAACAGGCAAGTGTTGACAAGGCCAAAAACCTGTTTGTGAAAGAATTGGAGTGGATGCGTCGCCAGCCAAAAGCGCGTACCACAAAATCCAAATCGCGGATCGACGATTTTTTCATCATCAAAGAGGAAGCGCACAAGCGAAGAGACAACCACAAAGTGCAGTTGGAGATTGATATGGAACGTTTGGGTTCAAAAATTGCTGAATTTCACCACGTTTCAAAATCTTTTGGCGATTTAAAAATATTGGACAAGTTCGATTATGTGTTCAAAAGAAACGAACGCATAGGAATTATCGGTAAAAACGGTACCGGAAAATCGAGTTTCATAAAAATGCTCACCGGACAAATACCCGTTGATTCGGGCAAGGTTGTGATTGGCGAAACCATAAAATTCGGCCATTACTCACAAGACGGAATTGTGATAAAACCGGGCCAAAAAGTGATAGAAGTGATCAAGGAATTTGGGGAATACATTCCGCTGACCAAAGGCAGGAAAATTTCGGCCGCTCAGCTGCTGGAAAGGTTTATGTTCAGCAGATCGAGGCAATACGATTTTGTGGAGAAATTAAGCGGCGGCGAACGAAAACGCCTGTATTTATGCACGGTTTTAATCCAAAATCCGAACTTTTTAATCTTGGATGAGCCCACAAACGATTTGGATATTGTGACCTTGAACGTGCTGGAAGAATTTTTGCTCGATTTTCCCGGCTGCTTGATTGTGGTTTCTCACGACCGATATTTTATGGACAAGATTGTGGACCATCTTTTTGTTTTTAAAGGCGATGGCGTTATTGAAGATTTCCCCGGAAATTATACCGATTACAAAGTGTATGAAGATTCAAAACCTGCGGAAGAAAATAAGGCGGTAAAAAATATAGATTCCAGAATAAAACCAGACAACAAATCGAAATTGTCGTTTAAAGAAAAAAAAGAATTTGACAATATTGAAGGTGACATTGAAGCTTTAACCGCGCAAAAAAGCGCCATTGAAGCTAAGTTTTTGGATACTGCGCTTTCTGTGGAAGAAATCAATGAGCTGTCTTCAAAACTTCAGGAAATTAATCAAAAAATCGATCAAAAAGAAGGCCGTTGGTTTGAGCTTTCTTCGATGTTGGAGGCCCCTTAGCCCCCGAAAAGCCCCCTAACCCCCGAAGGGGGAATTGTTGTGATTAAAGAATAAATAATACAGTTTCAAACTCCCTTTCCTCAGGAAAAGCCTGTCCCGTTTTTATAACGGGAGGCGGGGATAGGATTAACCTAATTACACATGAACAATGTTCAGTTCCTCAATTAACGGTTCATTGTTAAATCGCAACAGCAGCTGGGCAACGGCGATGGTGTCTTTTTCGCAATAGATGGCGATGCGGGCAACGTCTTTTTCTTTATAATAAACGCCGCAAACTTCGCTGCCGCTAATGTCGTCTTTGGGCGACGGAATATTTAATATTAAGGTGAGTAATTTTAAGGAAGTGTAATGTTTGTAATCGCCAAATTTCCACATTTCCATCGTGTCCAAATGTCCAATTTCCCAAGGTTTTTTTCCGAATAAATTCAGTTTTTCGGGCAAGGCAATTTGGTTAATGATCATTCTGCGGGCGATATAGGGAAAATCAAATTCCTTTCCGTTGTGGGCGCATAAAATATGCTCGGGTTTGTTAAAATGGCTTTCAAGCAACTTTTTAAATCCGTTTAAAATTACCGCTTCATCATCGCCAAAAAAAGAGGTAACACGAAATGTTCGATTTTTGGAATTAAAATTGACAAAATACCCGACGGAGATGCAAACGATTTTACCAAATTCGGCCCAAATTCCGGCGCGTTCATAAAATTCATTTGAACTCACTTCTTCTTTGCGCTGGTAGGCAGTTTTTTGGGCGAAGAGTTCCTGTTTTTCTTCGGACAATTCAGAAAAATTTTCAACTTCAGGAACGGTTTCAATATCCAGAAATAGAATATTTTCGAAATTAAGTTTTGTGCCCATAATTTTTTTTAAAGATAAATGTACTGATTAAATTGAATTAATAAGTACTTAAAATTAAAAAGTGCCTAAAGTACTTAGAGTGCGCTAAAGTACCTAAAGTTAAAAAGGGGGAGTGCCTAAAGTACTTAGAGTGCGCTAAAGTACCTAAAGTTAAAAAGGGGGAGTGCCTAAAGTACTTAAAGTGCGCTAAAGTGCCTAAAGTTAAGAGTTTTTGAAGTGAACCAAAAAGTAAAAAAACTCTAAGCACTCCAAACTCAAGGCACTTTAGGCACTAAAAAAAGAAACATATAGTGAAGCAACAATAAAAACAACTCTAGGCACTCCAAACTCTAGGCACTTTAAGTACTTTTTTTTTAATTAAGTTATTGTAAGGTTTATGTTATCTTAATGTTATAATTTTAAATTATGGTTATCTTTTGCACAGTAAAAACAAATTATGACTACTTTTGACTGCTTTTATGACATAAAATAGCACCAATTATGAAAAATTCTGATATTAAAATACTGTTGGTTGATGATGAACCGGATATTTTAGAGATTGTTGGTTACAACCTGAAGAATGAAGGCTATAAAATTTATACCGCCAAAAATGGCATTGAAGCCATTGAAAGCGCAAAAAAACACACACCGCATTTAATTATTTTGGACATTATGATGCCCGAAATGGACGGCATTGAAGCCTGTGAAAAAATTAGGGCAACCAAAGGTTTGGAAAATGTGCTCATCACTTTTTTTACGGCGCGCAGTGAGGATTATTCGCAAATGGCCGGGTTTGATGTTGGCGCAGATGATTATATCACCAAACCCATAAAACCCAAAGTGCTGATCAGTAAAATAAAAGCACTGTTGCGCAGGGTTGAAGATGACAGCAATTCTGATACAGAAAAAGTCAAAATAGGCGACTTTATTATTGACCGCGAAGAATATGTAATCATTAAAAACGGCGAAAAAATGTCGCTTCCCAGAAAAGAATTTGAACTCTTTGCCCTTTTGGCGTCAAAACCGGGAAAGGTATTTAAACGCGATGATATTTTAAACCAAGTTTGGGGAAATGAAGTGGTTGTGGGCGGAAGAACCATTGATGTCCACATCAGAAAATTGCGCGAAAAATTGGGCGATGATAATTTTAAAACCATCAAAGGAGTCGGGTACAAATTTGTGATTGATGAAGATTAAAAAAACCTATTATTTTGCTTTTTGGTCATCGGTTTATATCACTGTTTTTTCAGCTTCTGCCTTGCTTTTATTGGCTTATTTTTTTTTAGATATCGCCCTTGATTTTGGTTATATCCTGCTTTATCTCATCGTTGTTTTTACCTCTGCCTTTTTAGTTACCCAGTTTCGGCTGGAGAAATTTATTTTTAAGCGCATCAAAAAAATATACGACAGCGTCTCTATTTTAGATACCTCCGATTTCAACAAAACTCCCATTACCACTGATATTGACACACTTTCAAGGGATGTTCAGACATTTGCAAAAAACAAGCAACTTCAAATTAAAAATTTGAATTTAAGGGAAGATTACCGAAGAGAGTTTTTGGGAAATATTTCGCACGAATTAAAAACGCCGCTGTTTACGGTTCAGGGTTATTTGCTTACTTTGGAAGGCGGCGCCATCAACGATAAGAAACTTAGCAAAAAATACATAAAAAGAGCCAATAAAGGCGTTGAAAGGCTTATCGCCATCGTAAAAGATTTGGACTTGATCTCAAAACTGGAATCGGCCGATTTACATTTAAACAAAGAACCTTTTGATGTGGTTGCCTTGGTTAAAAATGTGTTTGAATTGCTGGAGATGAAAGCCAAAAAAAGAAATATCACCCTTACTTTCAATAAAAAATACCGGTTTCCAATCATGGCCATCGGCGACGAGGAACGCATTGAACAAGTGCTCACAAACTTGTTGGTAAACTCCATAAAATACGGAAAAATTGACGGAACCACCACAGTAAGCATTGAACCGCTGCGAAAAGACAAGCTGCTTGTTAAAGTGAAGGACGATGGCGAAGGCATTGAAGCCAAACACATGCCAAGAATTTTTGAGCGTTTTTACAGGGTGGATTCCAGCAGATCAAGAGAACAAGGCGGGTCGGGATTGGGGTTGGCCATTGTAAAACACATTATTGAAGCGCATGACGAAGCCATTTTTGCGGAAAGCGAATTTAAAAAAGGATCCACATTTTCATTTACCCTCGAAAAGTTTGAACAAGGCTAAATCAACTTCTGAATTCACTTTTGAGAATCCAGAAAAATTTGTTAAATCACTTAATTTCGCTGCCGTAAATTCGTCCTGTTCTGCATAAGGCGCAACAAAATTTTCCTGTAACCTTTTTGCCAAATATTCCTGCTCAAATTGTCCGGGCGTCGGAATAAAAAAAGCTTTTTTTCCCATTGCCGCCAAATCCATAATGGTTGAATATCCCGAACGCGCAACAACCAAATTGCTTTGGTTTAAGGCATCTTCCAGCTCATTGGCCAATAAATAATTAACAATCTTAAAATTATTTGGCGCGGTAATTTCTAAATTTGAAAAAACGCCTCTCACCATCAATATTTTGCCATTAAAATGCTGCAGTTCCTTCAATAATTTATTTTCCAGCAAGGTTCTTTGCGGCTCCGGACCGGAAAGCAACAGCAATAAACCGTATTTTATTTCGAGTTTTTTTGCCTGAAATCGGCTTAATATTCCCATGTATTTCAGGTTGAAACCTGGATTTTTTAAATGCCCCAAATCTCCAGAAGAATTAAAAATTCCTTCCTTATCCGGCACCCAGCATTCATCAAATTTTTGGATGAATTGCTGATGGGTTTTTGAGGTGATAAAAGTGGTTTTTCCCGACAACACTTTTAATTGATGCGTGATATACACCGAGGGCACTTTTTTGCTGTAAACGCCAAACCGGTTGTCGGAAATAATTCCGGCAATATTTTCTTTTTCAATCAGTTGCGAAACCATTTTTCGTTCCTTTCTGACCGCCGAAGTCATTGCTGGAAGTTGCAACAACAGTTTAAATTTGAGGTTTTTTCCGTTTTTTGGATAAGTGATATTGTATGCCGGCAATTCAACGCTTTTCAATAAAGGAAATTCTTTTTGAAGCAACAGCAATGCATTGCCGTCACTTGCCAAAACAGGTTCGTAGTTGGCTTTTAACAAAGCGTTGATAATGGGAATACAGCGCGTGGCGTGTCCCAATCCCCAATTTAAGGGCGCAACAAGAATTTTTTTTTAGAGGTCAAAACCAATGTCTTTTCTGAAATTCATCTTGTCAAAACAAATTTTATTAATGTTTTGATACGATTTTTTTAGGGCTTGCTTAAAATCGCTTCCAAAAGAAGTTATGGCCAACACACGCCCGCCGTTGGTGACCACTTCATTGTTTTTATTGGTGGTGCCTGCGTGAAATGCGATGGAGCCTTCCACCTTATCCAACCCGTAAATCACTTTTCCCTTTTCGTAGCTTTCCGGATAACCGCCAGAAACCAACATCACGGTGCAAGCGCTTTCACTTACAAATTCAATGGTTTTTTTGTGCAGTTCATTTTTTCCCGCAGCGATGAGCAATTCCAAAAAATCACTTTTTATTCTTGGGATCACCACTTCACTTTCCGGATCGCCCATTCGGCAATTGTATTCAATCACTTTTGGCTCGTCGCCCACTTTTATGATTCCGAAGAAAATAAAACCTTTGTACGGAATGTTGTCTTTTTGCAAGCCTTCCACCGTTGGTTTTATCACTTGCGCCTCAATTTTTTTCATAAACATATCATCAGCAAAAGGCACCGGAGAAACTGCGCCCATGCCGCCGGTATTCAATCCTTTATCACCTTCGCCTATGCGTTTGTAATCTTTCGCGTTGGGAAAATTCACATAACTTTTTCCGTCGGTCAGCACAAAACAGCTCAATTCGATGCCGTCCAAAAATTCTTCGATCACCACTTTGCTGCTTGCGGCGCCAAATTTTTCATTGGCCAGCATTTCTTTCAATTCGTCCTTCGCTTCCTGCAAATCGTTCAATATCAACACACCTTTTCCCTGCGCCAATCCGTTGGCTTTCAAAACATAAGGCGGATTTAAGGTTTCCAAAAACTGAAAACCTTCCTCCAGATTATTTTTGGTAAAACTTTTATAGGCTGCCGTTGGAATGTTGTGACGCACCATAAATTCTTTGGCGAATTCCTTGCTTCCTTCCAATTGCGCCGCCAATTTTTGGGGTCCGATGACCGCCACATTTTTCAATTCGGGATCGTTTAAAAAGAAATCGTGGATGCCTTTCACCAAAGGATCTTCCGGGCCAACCACCACCAATTCAATTTCATGTTCCAAAACCAGTTCTTTTACCGATTCAAAATCGGTTGGCTGTATTTTTATATTGACACCCAACTGATCGGTTCCTTCATTCCCCGGCGCGATAAATAATTGCGTTAACAAATCACTTTGCGCTATTTTCCATGCCATTGCGTGTTCCCTTCCTCCCGAACCTAAAATTAATACATTCATGTTTTAAACTGATTTTTATCTCTTTTTATTAAGTAAAACCTTAAAATATTTGTTCCAATATTTTTTGTGTGATGACATAGGTAGGGCGAACACCTGTGGTTCCCAACCCTCCGGAAGCCAAGGTACTTCCCGTTTTTAGCGGATTGTCCGAAGCATAATACGCATAGCGCACTTTCACTTTTTCGGAAATGTTTCCCCTGATTTTTGACGCTGCCTGAATGGCTTTTTGGTAATGTGCGCCTTCCATTTCAAGTCCGGTAACTTTCCATGTTGAATCGTGAAAAAACTTTAAAATGTCCTTATTTTGAAGCGATGTTCCCAAAACCGTCACCATAGTGCCGGTATATACATCAACGCCGCAACCTTCAAACATTTTCATTTTAAGCTGATTTTTAAAAGGATAATTATCGGCTGTGCCTTCAAAAATGTGGGAAGAAGGAATCATAATATCGCCTTTTCCGCCTTCCAAAATTCCTGCTTTTCCCATAATTGAAACGGATTCCACATTTAAATGATGGTTATTGCCGTTTTCATCCGTATAAGGTTTCAACAATTCATCCATCGTTTCGTAAGCCTGTTCCCCAAAAGCATAATCCATCACAAACAACACTGGTTTTTGACCGGTATCTAAGGTATTTTCAAATTGATAATTAGTTTTGCTGAGGTCGATTTTCTCCGTATCAATAATTTGAACATCAATATAAGTTCCTGAAGTGTCTTTTATTTTGGTAAGTCCGTTTTTTGATGCAAAAATTTCCACCTGCGCCCGTAAATCTTCATTTTCAGGGTCACTTAACAATTCAAACAAACTGATATTGTCATTGTCTTTTATCAGTTTTGGCAACACCACCGGCGCATAAATGGAATTCATCACGCTGTGCATATTGGCGCTGATAATATGGATTGGGCGTTCCATCAGGTTTTTTTCCATCAAAACATCTTTCACATTATTTGCCCAAATTTCACCATAAATGTGGTGTCCGATGCGTTCGCGTAAGACCGGACTAAAAGTGATGGTTCTTTTTTGATCGTGAACTTTTTCATTGAGCGCCAAATTTCCAAGCCAAAAAATTATTTGAAAAAACCGGTCAGGATTGTTTTTCTCCTCCAAAATGGCGTGAACCAATTGGGTTTCCTCAAAAGTTCGCCCTAAAATACTTGCCAAATGCGCCAACATAATGTCGCGTTCATCTCTTGACAGTTTTACATTGTTCAGCACAATTTCTTCCAGTTTTTTCCATTCCCTGTTGGTTTCATTGTTTTCGCTGATCAAAACCTTGTCGGCAATTTTATGGGATTCTATGAACAAAAAAGTCAAATGCGTTAAAACATCATAGATTTCCGATCTTCCGCGGGTCACCTCAATATTCATTTGGTCTTTGTCGATTCGGTAACAATTTCTTTTTCTTTTTGGCGGAACGATGGGTTTAAAATGCGATTTTCCGTAGCCTTCTTCGGAAGTTAAATTGATAAACCGGCATTCTTCAATGCCAATAGGAAGCCTTTCAATGACGTAAATTAATCCGTTTAACTCCACTTTTTCCTCTGCAATAGTTCCGTAAATTTCAGGGCGAAGCAACAATAATGATTGCCTTAAAGTCTCACCCGAAATTCCCATAGGTTTGTAAAATCCACGGGTAAATATGTGGCGCATGGAAATATATAATCGCTCAATGGCACTTGAAGATTCTTGAGCGCGCGTTCTTTCTTTTATTCTTGAATTTTTCATCTGTTTATTATTTATTTTTTTATTGGTACAGCTGCTGTTCGCCATTAATCATTCCTTTGCGTATCAAAATTTATTATGCTCGTTTCATCTGGTAGTTTTGATGCGTAAAGATACTGTTTATTAGTTTAATTGTTTATTCGTTGAGTCGTGTAATCGTTGATTTGTATATTGGTGTTTTGCCCTTCGACTGCGCTCAGGGTGACGGATTATTGGTGTTTTAGCAACTGTTGAATCGTGCAATCGTTTATTCGTTAAGATGTTTTACTGCCGACTGAAACTGTTTACTGTCCATTAATTTATCAGTCTCTTTTCTCTATTCTCTTCTCTTTTTTCTAATTGCCATTTGCCTTATTGTCCAATTATTTTATGATATGCTGTCTCATTGTTCAATATGGAAACCGCTTTTGAAATCACCGGGTCGAAGATGGCTTTTTGCTGATAAACGCCTTCTGCATAATAATACCGTTTTATAATTTCTTCGGATAAATTATTGATGATTTCTTCCTTATTTTTATCCAATTCCCTGAATTTTTCTTGTTGAATCGACGTTAAAAGTTCCGAATAGCCTTTTGATAAATTTCCGTTTAAATTTTCTTCGGATGCGGTTGCCAGCGCTTTTTTAAATTCGGCTTCTGTTTTAGTTTCAAAAGCATCCTGATTTTTACCTAAATAATTTTTGAATGAATTATAATCAGAATCCGTCAACTTAAATTTTGAAGGTTCGGAAATTGTTGGATTTTCGTAAAAATAGTTGGTGGCATAATTAAAAAACGCTTCAGAATTTAACACAGTTTCAGTCGTTTTTGTGGTTGTTGGTTTTTCTATTTCAACATCAGGCAAAATACCGCCGCCGCCAAAAACGGTTCTTCCTTTTTCAGTTTTGTAGGTTTCCGTGCTTTTGGTAAATTTTGGCACATTGCCTTTTTCGTCGGTATTGGTATAATCCAGTTCCTGAATGCAGCGGCCGCTTGGTGTGTAATATTTGGAAATGGTTATTTTTAGTTGCGTTCCGTAAGACAGCGGCAAATAGCGCTGCACCAATCCTTTGCCAAAAGAGCGTTCTCCAATAATTACCGCCCGGTCATAATCCTGCAGCGAGCCCGCCAAAATTTCCGAAGCCGAAGCCGAACGGTTGTTGATTAAAATGGCCACGGGAATTTCCAAATCCATGGGCGCCTGCAAGGTTTTAAAAGTGTCGCTCCATTTTTCAATTTTTGCTTTGGTGGTTACCACAATTTTGTCCTTCGGAATAAAAAAATTGGCAATGGAAACCGCTTCATTCAGCAATCCGCCCGGATTTCCGCGCACGTCAATAATCAGTTTTTTCATTCCTTGCTCTTTCAAATCCAGAAAAGCTTTTTTAACTTCGGATGATGCTTTTTCATTGAAAGCGGTAAACGAAATATAACCAACCTCATTGGCCAGCATCGTATAATAAGGAACCGGATTTACCGTAATTTTTTCACGGACTACCGACAGTTCCATTTTTTTGTTCTGGCGTTCAATTTGAAGGTTAACTTTGGTGTTTGGCAAGCCGTTAAGCAACGCTGAAACGCCGGATTCATCAAAATCCCTGACTTCAATATTGTTAATTTTTAAAATTTTGTCTCCCGGTTTAATTCCAGCCTTTTCCGCAGGAGAATTTTTCAGCAGTTCGCGAATGGTTAAATTGTTGTTTTTATAGCGGGTAACAACACCTATTCCGCCATATTCACCGGTGGCGGCAATTCGGGCGTCTTCAACGCCCTGCTCATCGTAATAACGCGTGTAAGGATCCAAACTTTCGAGCATGGAGCTGATGGCTTTATTCGACAATTTTGCCGGATTCACGGCATCAATATAATACATATTAAGCTCCTTAAACAAAGTGGTATAAATGTCAATTTGCTTGGCGATTTCAAAAAAGTCGGATTGAAATGCAGTAGTCACCAAAAGTGTCAATCCAACAAAAACACCCATGGCCCATTTTTTAATTTTGCCCATCTTCTTCAATTTTACTTAAAAATTTGACACAAACTTTTTTAAACATTTCCTCTAAATCGGTATATTTCGGTTCCGCTTTATCGGTATAAATCAGCATAAAGATATAAGGTTCTTTGAGGTTTTCAGCAATTAAATATTTATTTTTTCGGTACACTTCGCGCATCATCCTTTTAATTCTGTTTCGGTCAACAGCGAGTTTTACCACCCGTTTTGGGACTGAAAATCCGACTTTTATGGGAAACTCCGAATCGTGGCTGATTTGCAAATAAATCAACTGTAACGGAAATGATTTTACGCGTTTTCCTTCCGCAAACAGGTGTTCAATTAATTTGCGGCTTTTTAATTTTTCGTCTTTTCCTAAAGTGTATTTCATTTTTGTCAACTTCTTTTAAAAAGTGCCTTGAGTTGGTTTTAACCCTTAATTCTCTTTAAGAAAAACACACCCCTAACCCCTCTCAAGAGGGGAATTTTTTATTTAGTTTTATACTTTTAACTTCCGACTTCGGTCTACGGACTTCGGTCTGTTCAACTTTTCGGCTAAATCACTTTACACATTAAAGTACAACACACAAATGTAGGGAATAAAAGATTTTAATTAGTAAGTTTGTAAACAACAAAATATAAAACCAAATGTCACAAGATTTATTTCAGGCCCCGGATTATTATCAATTGGACGAATTGTTAACGGAAGAGCACATTTTAGTGCGCAATGCCGCAAGAGAATGGGTGAAAAGAGCAGTTTCCCCCATTATTGAAGAGGCGGCGCAACAGGCAAAATTCCCAAAATCCATCATTTCCGGGTTGGCTGAAATAGGTGCGTTCGGACCTTATATTCCTGAAGAATACGGCGGTGCGGGACTGGATCAAATTTCCTACGGATTGATTATGCAGGAAATTGAACGTGGTGATTCGGGCGTTCGTTCAACGGCTTCCGTGCAATCATCGTTGGTGATGTATCCTATATGGAAATATGGCAACGAAGCACAACGACAAAAATATTTGCCAAAACTGGCGAGCGGCGAACTTTTAGGCTGCTTTGGTTTGACTGAGCCCGATCACGGTTCCAATCCGGGTGGCATGACCACCAATATTAAAGATATGGGCGATTATTATTTGCTGAACGGCGCCAAAATGTGGATTTCGAACGCCCCTTTTGCAGATGTTGCCGTAGTTTGGGCCAAAAATGAAGAAGGAAGAATAAAAGGCGTGTTGGTGGAACGCGGCATGGCCGGATTTTCAACGCCTGAAACACACAATAAATGGTCGTTACGCGCTTCCGCTACCGGAGAATTGATTTTCGACAATGTGAAGATTCCGAAAGAAAATATTTTGCCTAACAAAGACGGATTGGGTGCGCCGCTTGGCTGCCTGGATTCGGCGCGTTACGGCATCGCCTGGGGCGCTATTGGCGCCGCCATGGATTGTTACGATACCGCTTTGCGTTACGCCAAACAACGCATTCAGTTTGACAAACCGATTGCCGGAATGCAATTACAGCAAAAAAAATTGGCGGAAATGATTACCGAAATCACCAAAGCGCAATTGTTAACCTGGCGTTTGGGTGTTTTAAAAAATGAAAACAGGGCGACAACCGCCCAAATATCCATGGCGAAAAGAAACAACGTTGATATGGCCATCCACATTGCGCGTGAAGCCCGTCAAATTCTCGGCGCTATGGGAATTACCGGCGAATATTCCATTATGCGCCATATAATGAATTTGGAAAGTGTGATTACTTATGAAGGAACACACGATATTCATTTGCTTATTACGGGTATGGATATTACGGGGATTTCGGCTTTTAAGTAGAAAGTTTCCTATCCCCAGCCTCCCGTTCTAAAAACGGGACAAGCTTTTCCGAAGGAAAGGGAGATTGTTTTGTTTTTTTGAAAATTCAAGTTATAACTTTTTTTTTAAATATTAATGCCTAAATTATATCAACAGAATTTGATATAATTTAGGCATTTTTATAATATTTTATACGAAGACGCTGAACTTTCCTGATTGGTGTTAACCAGTATTATAGATGTTTTTTACACACCCCTAGCCCCTCTCAAGAGGGGAATTAATTGCTTTTATCTTTTAACATTTTTATTCCACGCTAATTTTCTTAACCGTTTTGCCGGTTTTTGTGTTTATTTGCACTAAATAAACACCTGTTGCGGTGCTTAGCGGCAAAGAAATGGTTCTTTGGTTAAGGTTGGTGTTCCAAAAGTTTACGCGTTGGCCTACAGTATTTGTTAAAGACACACTTAAAATTTCCTCGGAGCTGTTGTTTTTTATTTGCAGCTCGCTTATTGCGTTGTTCATAAATACATGAATGCCTTCGATAATGGGTTGCGCTGCTGCAGGAATCAAAACTTCGGCCACTACATCTTCGGTCACCAATTTTTGTGTTTTAAATACAATGACAAACCTGTCGGCATATTTTCCTGCCGTTAAATTAAGCTCCACCGGTTTTTTCCTTAAATTAAAGGATTCTCCGGTTACTTTGTCTTTTAAATAAATAGACGTATCATCATCCACATTTTCCAATGCATCTATTTTCACCGTAACCACACCAGTTTTAGACAACTGTATGCCAAGGGGGATTTCTGAGTTTAAACCTACCTCATTTGTTCCCTGAATCACATATTTTTTGCCTTCCAAGATCCAATACATATCATCTGGAAAAACTTCGTAAATTTCTGCATCGAAGCCCCAATCTACACCATTTGTAGCGCTTTCGTCAATGCCTATCAGCAATTGCCGGTGGCTAATTTTAGGGGCGTCAAAACCAATCCTGAATTTTGGCCTTAAGTCGGCGCCATGCGTATTCTCAGTTTTTGCTTTTTTATTGCTGGTTTTCATGAAAATTGAAGTCACGCCTTCCTTTTCGAAAGCACGTTGCCCATTATTAAAGTGAATTTGACCATTAATGGAATCACCCACCACAAAAAAGGCTTGGCCTACAGCAATATAACGTCCAGGTTTTCCTTTTACTGAAGAACCTAAATTACTTACACCAGCTGGGATACCAGAAGAAGCAGCAGTACCATCTAATAAATTTCTTGTTGCATAACCTCCCTGATAGCCTGCCAAATTATGGGTATCACCTCCATAATGTTCCCAAAAATAAATAGTACCTGTTATTTTACCTGGTGTTCCTATCGGCGATTCTAGAGATACCGGTGGAGGAGCATTATCAAGAAGAAATTGTTTTGAGTCAAGGGCTGACGGATATGGATTTCCCACTAAATAATCATAGCCTTTATCTACAGTTAAATTAATGTTACCATTATTTGGTTTGCCCACAAAGGTATAATTTTGTAACGCTGCGGTAGTGTTGGAACCTTTCATCGTATAGCCTTCCCCAACCGATACTTCACCGGTATTGCCAACGCGATTCCAGGCAGCATAACCTAGATTGGAATTTCTCAATACATACATCCAATAGGTGCTTAGCTGAATTGGTGAAGAATCTATATTTTGTTCAGCAAAAGTATAAGCAGCGCCGTAAGTTATTGGAGTAATTGGATTGGTGCCATTTTTTAAAACCTCATCAATGGTAAATTTATCTCTAGTCAAATTTGAATTTACCGGCGAGCTCCAGTAATTGTACCTGAAACTGTTTCCTGTTCCCTGTTGGTCTATTTCTATGGTGCCCGTTCCAACTAAACTACTTCCTGTGTCTTGCAATAATTGGGATTCACCTTCAAAATCTATTTTGCCGTTTAGGATTAAATCTCCTTTAATAGTTAGTACGTTTCCGGTTCCAGTTCCTGTTAAAATATTAGTAACTCCTTCAATAGTTACAGATGCGCCTAGCTGTATTTCAATATTATTTACAACGCCACTCGCACCATCAGCAGCTATGATTGGATAATTTGTCAAGGCTGCAGGTATCACAACATCTAACGTATTTGGGAAACCGATTGTTGGAACGCCTGTACACCAGTTTCCTGGGGTATTCCAATCTGTATCTACAGAGCCGTTCCAAGTGTTCGTATTTACGCTTACTGATATGGTTTTAGAATTAGTAAACAATGCAACTCCAAAATAGGTTGTACAAGTTAATTTAGCCGAATAACTTCCAATTTTTGTAGCTAATATAGAAAAATCTTTATTTGTACTTGAATATATAGAATTGTCAGGATAGGTTATTTCCCAAGCATAATTAACACCATCAGTGTTCCCTTCAGATGTTGTTTTACCTACAACTCCGATATAATCACCAAATAAATTTATAGAATTTCCAATACAAACTGGAGAATTTGATGTAGGGTTAGCATTTAAAGTACCACCAAAAGACATTATTTCGGTAAAATCAGGTAATTGTCCACCGCCATTACATTTAGAATATATTGTTGGCCCAATATATATGACTTGAGTGGCATTACAAGGAGGTGAATCATCTAATCCGCCAGTTGTAACAGATAATGAGGCATATTCAGGGAGTTTTAAATTTACCTTGTCTATAAATTCAATAAACCCTCCATTTGGCGAAGGGGTAACATAAATTTTAGGGGTATTAAGAGTAAAGTTAATTCCATTATTATCTCCATCTAAAACCAATCTTCCAGATATGGTCAATTCTCCAAATTCTTGAGTTGTAATAGTAGCACTTAATGTTATTGTGTGTCCGAATTGAATTAAAACTGCACCAGTACCAGCATTCTGCCCTGGATATGAAGTGGCATCGACCCAAATGATGCCATTATATGTTTGCCAAGAGCTAGTGGCTGTCCAACTTCCTGTTGCTTTTGATCTAAAATCACCAGCGGTTTGCGAAAAAACAGCAATGGAAAATAATAAGAAAAATAAGGGGACTAAATTTTTTAAGGTGGGGTAATTTTTAACCATAAGCATATTTTTGGCAATAGGGTGTTCAAAAATAATATTTTATGAAAAATATTGCTATTTAATGCAACTAAAATATACCAACGGGAAGTTAAGCCCTTCAAATGGTGTTTTTTTAATAACAAACGGTTTTATTTCAGCGGGTTAACGGCTACTTTTAATGTTAATTTATAGCGATTTTTTTGGTTATTCTGCCTGTTTCGGTATAAGCGTGCAACACATAAACGCCTGGTTTTGGCATATTTGGGATGGTCAAATTTTGGGTATTGGTGTCGGTTTCCCAGCTTTGCACTTTTTGGCCCAGCATGGTATATAAAATAACGGTGTTAACTTCAACCGATTGCGGGTTTTTGATGGTGATGGAGGTATTCATCTGATCCAAATACAACTCAATGGCGGGATAGGCTATTTCGGGTTCCTCAGTGACTAAATTCTCACTTGCATCGGTGAAAGCGGCATCAATATTTTCGGCAATCAACACTGCATTTTCATCGGCAACAGGCGCCGCTTTTTTCATTTTAAACGCCAGCGCGTAACGGTTATGGTATTCGCCGGCCGGCAAGGTTGTGGTGTAATTGTTTTTTCTTAGATCGTACAGAATGTTGGTTTCTTTGTCCACCAAAAAAATGTCCATTTCTTCAGACACATTTTCCAACTTGTCTATTTTAATGGTGATGGCACCGCCTGTTAAGGTTTGAACGCCCAAGGCAATCTGTTTTTCAAAAATAAGGGTATCAACTGTTTGAATGACATATTTTTTATTTTCAATCATAAAATACATATCATCGGCCAAAACCTGATACATTAAAGCGTCAAATCCCCAATCTACGCCGTAAGAAGCCCTATGGTCAACACCCAACAGCAGTTGCCTGTGGTCAATTTTTGGGGCGTCAAAACCAATTCTGAATTTTGGGCGGATATCACTTTGCTGCGAAAAAGAAAAGAATCCAACAGCTAAAAGCACAAACGAAAGAAGCATTGTTTTGGTCATAACATTAACATTTAAAATGTTATTAAAAACAAAGTAATAGCTAATTACATGTCACATTAAACGCAACAGGAATTATACGGAAAGTGGTTAAATTAATTTTTTAATATTAAAGTGAAATCACTTGGGGGAAAAGTGTAATTCAATGTTGTGAGCGTTTAATTTCATGGTTAGTAAGATGTTTTTAATTTATACCTTAAAGGTACTGAATAAATTTCGATAAAAATGCAAAAAAACGATATATTTTACCATTTGTTATAAAAAACTTACCATTTGTTATAATTAACGTGCCGTTTAAATATATTTATCGTTCAAGAAGCCTAAAACGGCCTTAGATTTTGGTATTTCTATTTATTTTAAATGAAATTGTTTGGTTGAATTTAGGTTTTGACAATAAATTTAACAAGTTCGTATGGTTTTCGTTATAAAATTGTATCGGGGACATAAAATTATTGTCAAAAAAAGTTCTCGATACATTTTTTGTTCCATGCCACTCCGAGTATTTAAAAATTTGAAAATTATCGAGCGGCATTTCACAAAAAACACTCGAACGGACGTGTTAATTAACACACACTGCAGGCAAGTTGCACTCAATTGGAATCAACAAATGAGACGCCAAAATTTAAAATTGTTTGACTCTTCGAGTTTTTATTTTTCAAGGCCTTTTTGGAACAAAAAGCGGTATTATTTGCCGGGTGTTTGTTAATCAATTTTTAGCCCGAGTGCCAGATTGACAATAACATCCTACAAAATACACCTTAATCCCCTAAGCACACCGTAAGTAACCCGTAAGTATCCCGTACTTTGACTATCTGCAGCCCTCTATTTTATTGGGCTTTTGCGATATCCTAAAAAAATTATTAACTATTTACGATTTTTAAAAATTTAACCGCAAGGAACGCCAATAAAACCCCGCAAGGGACGCAAGGAAACACTCGTTATGTCTTTTGTTGGCGAGAGGGTCTCGCTCGTGATTTTACTAGCTTATAATTTTCCATAGTCACGAGCAGGAAACTCACGCCAGCTTCTATGAATTTTTGAATTACGATTTTAGAATTACGATTTTTAAAAATTTAACCGCAAAGAGCGCCAATAAAAAACCGCAAGGGACGCAAGGAAACTAATTCTTTTGCCTTTTGTTGGCGAGAGGGTCTCGCTTGTGATTTTACTAACTTATAATTTTTCAAAGTCACGAGCAGGAAACTCACGCCATCATAGATAATTCCCCTTCGGGGCCTATTCCACAATAATCTTATGAACAACCAGTCCGTTTTTGGTGGTTATTTGAACAATGTAGGCACCTGATGAAACTTTTATTGGCAGATAAACAGTTGGTTCATTTATTTTTGTGTTCCAGGTATTTACGGCCTGACCTAAGTAATTGTAAACACTTATTGACACAACTTCAGACGCAAGTGGTTTGGTAATTTGCAACTCACTGGTTCTGTTGTTCATGTAAACAAGAAATTCACCTTTGTTAATAAATGAATCGGCATTATTTTGTTTGTAATGTCCATTTTCATGGTCATCATCGTCGTCATCATCATCTTTGTCATTCTTTTTACCCGACTTAAATGTCACAGAAAACCTATCAAGATATTCTCCCGGTTCCAAATTAATTTCAAAAGGATTTTTGTCGATTTGATGCGATATCCCGGTTAATTTATCTTTGATATAGACCGCTGCTTTTTTATCCAAATTTTCAGTTTTATCAATTTTGATGCTTGCAATTCCGGCTTTAAAAATCTTTATTCCCAATGGCAATTCCTGTTTTTTGTCAAAATTGTTAACGCCCTGAATCACAAATTTTGCACCGTCAAAAGTCCAGAACATATCTTCTTTGCCAAGATCGGCGATTGGCGCGTCGTAGCCCAGATCGAAATTGTTTGAGGCATTTTTATCAAGTCCCACCAATAATTGACGGTGGTAACCCGTTGGGGAATCAAATTGCAGCCAAATCTTGGCGCCAGTTTCAGTCTTTTTTTTCTTAGGAGAAATTTCATTTTCATCAATGGCCGTTTTGGTATTTACGCCTTTCATAAATACAGAATTTCCTGTGGTTTCGGCATTAAAAACGCGTTGGCTGTTTTTAAAAACAATATCGCCGCCATCAATGGTGGTGGTAGTTCCCAATAAAGATGCGTCTAATACAGCGTTCACAAAAAAGCCCTGGCCAACAGGAATAAATTGTTGCGGTATTTTTGTTCCGATTGCATTGTTGGCATTAATTCTGTAATCGTTTGAAATTGCTTTGGCACCGCCGATTAAATTTCGGGTGGCATAACCGCCTACATATTCACGCAAAATATGGGTATTTATTTCCCCGAAATGATCCCAAAAATACAAAGCGCCATTGAAAATGTTTTTTATATTTCTGCCTGCCTTACTGTTGATGGTTTCCTTTATGTTGTCTTTTATAAATTCGTCGGCATCAATTGCAGAGGCATAAGGATTTCCAATTAACCGGTCGTTACCAGCCGAAATTGGCAATTTAATTTCGCCATTGTTTGGTTTACCCTTAAACACATAATTTTGTTCATTTGCGATGCTCACATTGCCGGAAGTTCCTTTCATTGTGTAGCCTTCTCCTGCCAATAAGAGTGTATTTTGATTGACAGAATTCCAAGAACCATAATCGTTGTTGGTGCCATTAAAAGTGTACAGCCAATAGGAACTCAGAATAATTGGAGATGTAATTCCTGAATCTGCCGCCCAATGTGCCGGAAGAAAATTAATATTCCCCGGAGAAGCAGCATTTGTGCCATCTTTTAACACTCCTGAAATCGTATAATTTGCGTTGTTGCTTCCAATTCCTGTTCCAATTGGCCCGACTGATGATGACCAATAATTATAATTAAAACTGTTTGCCGTGCCTTGTTGGTCACGTTCAATATAACCGCCGCTATCTTCATCTAAAATACTGTCATCTCCCTGAACCAATTGAGATTCTCCATCTAAATCAATAAAACCATCCAATTTTAAATACCAGCTTACATTTAATTCGGTATTGTCCTGAATGCTGAATTCAATGGGGTTTAAACTTGTATCCTGGCTATTTACAAACAATCCCAAATGTTTTTGATTGGCGTTGTAGGCAATATTTTTATGTTCAATTTTAACAATGGACCAATCATAGGTGATGGCGTCATTTCCATTTACACCGTTTGCAGTGATATTTACTGCACTGGGAAGTGTTGTGTCACCAATTTGTGTCACAAACGGCAACGGTGCATTTTGCACCTCAATAATTTTCATATTGTAGATTTTAGCGCCGGTGCCAACATCAATTGTTCCGGTGGTTAAATCATCAATAATATCATCTTTATAAACGTCCATTCTATAATACCTTTTCAGATTGCTCCAAGGTAAAACAATTGGCGTGGCTGAAGCATCTATATAATTTGTGATGTCTCTCGGAATCACAGCACCTCTCACATTTCCTGAATTTTCTTCAATTTCCTGATACACCATTTTATGAAGTTCATCAGCAGTCAGGGCTTTATCAAAAACCCTGACCTCATCCATATAGCCATGGCAATAATTTGAATTTGTGGCTGGTTTTTTGCCGACGGTGAAAGGAGAAGCATCAATTGCCAAAGAACCTGAGCTTGAAGTGCTGTTGATCAATTCACCGTTTATATATAATTTTAGATTGCTTGAACTATAAGTTGCAGCAATATTTACCCATTGTCCTGTGGCTATTGATGCAGTTGTTGACACTGTTTTTGCCCCGGCTTTGGCTTCCACTTTTTTATCGGACATTAATTGCACATAAAAATTATTTTGGCCAAACAGCACTTGAATTCCTGTTGCGGAAGGATCAATTTTAATCCACCCCATGATGCTAGCTTCACTTAAGCCGCTTAAAACATCGGAACCATCTTCGCCATAATCGTTTCTGCCGTCAAAATACAAATGCAATTTCCGTTCTAGATCTCGTGGCGACCCAAAAACCGCGGTGTTTGTATCAAAATTGTCCAGAATTCCATCAAGGTCAATATCTGTATTACCATCAATTACGCCATTATTTGTTGCATCTAAACTGGCATATAAAGTATGTGAAATATCAAAAGTGGCGCCATCAGTAGTGGTGTCCATATAGTCCGGCGTACCATCATTATCTGTGTCTTTAACAAAGTAAGTGTTGCCTAAACCCTGATTAATGTTGCCGTAAGCTGTAAAGAAATCAACTCCGTTATAATAATCATAGCTATCTAAAATCCCATCAGTAAAGTATTCTGAAGTGCCATTGGAATCAAAATCTTTTTCCCGAACCGCATCTGTATCCGGACCATCACCAACACCATCGCCATTGATATCTCCATCGCCATTTTGAAAGTTTATGTCACCGCTATTTCCTGCACCAGATTCATCCACATCAAAAATGCTGTCGTTGTCGCTGTCCAAATCCAAATAATTTGGTACGCCGTCACCATCGGTATCGAAGGCTATATTGCTTTCGGCAGCATCATGCATTCCGTTTACGTTGGTATCTATCCAACCCGTTGTGAAAGAAATTTTGGCCGTTCCGTTGCTCAAATTGCCTAATCCGCTTTCAACAACATCAGGAATCCCGTCATTATCACTATCTAAGTCAAAAACATCGGCAACTTCATCGCTGTCTGTATCACAAAGAGTTTGCGTAATTTCAATATCATCAATAGCAAGATCATTTCCCAATCCGCCTGTTTCATTGTTGATGAAATACACATAAAATTCATCAACAGCAAAAGTTAAATCGGCCGTAAAATTGTACCAGTCTCCAGCCAAATTTCCATTGGTGGTAGGCGCAATGTCTCCTGTTGTTATAGAAGCCAAAACGTTGTTGTTGACATCTCTAAACTCTACTAAAATATTTGGCCTTAATCTGTTTACTATGTCGGGTGCATCCGTCCTGTCGATATTTAAAACCCAAAAACTGTAGGTAATCGGAATGTTTGGCAACGCACCAGTTATGGTAGCAGTGTAAAAAATTCCCGGATCGTAGGAGGCGTTAAACATCGCCATTCTTCCGTTGGTATCTCCGGTGTGATCACCGCCCCTATACCAAAAATCATTCGCCCAAGAAGCTATTTGCGCGGAAGAGCCAACTGTATAATCGCCATCGTTAAGATCTCCGGTGCCAGATTCATAAATATAAGTGGTAACGGCATCATAGGTTGTATTTATGGTGGTTCTTGTTCCTGTACCAAATGTTTCGTTTAAAAATTTATAGTTGACAGCAGTTGCAATGGGGGAATTTCTGCAGGTGTTTTCTTCATCAGTATCTTTAATGCCATCATTGTCGTCATCAATATCAATATTGTCAAAAACGCCATCGCCATCACTGTCGAAAAAGTTATGTTGCGCACTAGATTCAATGGCAAATTGATAAGATGACTCATCCGAATCATTGTTGGAGACAGTGACCGTTGAATTTTTTATTCCAACTGTTGATGCATTAAATGTTATGGTAAATGTGGTGCTTCCTCCTGCAGCAACCGGCGTAGAAAAAGGCGTTCCTGTGATTGAAAAATCGGTTGTGTTTGATAAAACAATATTTGAAATTGTTAAATCGGTTGTTCCATTATTTTGTACAAAAAATGTTTTTGACAAAGTTGCGCCGATGCCAACGCTTCCATAATCGGTATAATCTGTTACAGATGGCGTATTATCACCATTAACTATTGAGACACTGTTTCCAAGAACGTTGATTTCTGGAGAAGGTAGATATCCTTTTATTAAAATATTGTCGATGTAAAAAAATTCACTTGAAGAGGAGCTTATCGCGCGAACTCTAATCCTTAGTTGCGTATTTCCTGCCGGAACACTAAAAGTATAAGGGTTTGATGCTGTTGTGTTATCTGTATCAGGAGTGCCCCAATTAATATTTTCATTACCATCACCATCAACTAATTTTGTTGAGCTGTAGCTAACTCCTCCATTATAAGATATGTCAAGATATAAATCCTCGCCACTATCGACGCTAATAGATTTAAAAGAAACTGTGACTGTAACATTTGTATATGCGGAAATATCCACATTATTAAATAAAACATTACTTGAACTTCCATTACCAGAAAATCGCATTGAATTTGGAAAAGATTCAGAGGTGGTGTTGGTGACCGCAACATTTGCGCCTGAAACACTGTATCCTAAACCTGCCGGTAAGGCGTCAAAATTTTGACTATTAATCATGGTCTGTGACTTTGCAGTAAAGGCGAATAAGCTTAAAAACAGCAGGGTAATTATTTTTTTCATTCACAGAGGGGATGTGATGTTAACTAAAAATTTCTGTAAAAATTTATGATGCTTCTTTTGATAAAATTATTTGAATTTTAAAAAGAATTTATAGGGCGCAATGCTGCCAAATTTAGATACGTTTTCTAAAAAGTGGCTGAAAAAAAAGACGCGATAAAATTAAGTGTAATTGTATTTTCATATTGTGGGGGTTTTGAACTTACGAAGTTAATCAGAAAATGATTAACTTCCCAATTTTCAACAACAAATAAATAACAAATGGTTCGATTAAAGACATAAACAGTATGATTAATTAAATAAACAGCGAATTACACTCGTTTAATCCTTTAAAAATGCCGATATTGTTTTCATTAAAATCTGCAAGATTCTTCTTGTTGAAGTTGGCTTGAATTTAATCTGCTATTAAGGACTTTTTTACTGTATCACAATTTTCTTGGTAATTTTTTTGTTTTTGGTGCTTATTTGGACAAAATAAATTCCCGCCGCAATATTTATCGGCAAAGAAATGGTTCGTCGGTTAAGGTTTGCGTTCCAAGTTTTCATGGTTTGGCCTAAATAATTGTAAAGTATGATGCCGGTTATTTCTTCGCCGTTATTATTTTTTATTTGGAGCTCCCTAATGGTGTTGTCCATAAAAATAGGAATGCCTTCAATATTTGGTTGCGCTTCTATTGCCAAAAAAGTTTCGGCAATCACATCCTCATCTATCAATTTATGCATTTTAAAGGTTAGCGAAAACCTGTCGAGGCAGTTTCCTGCTTCTAAAATAATTTCAAAAGGTTTGCGAGAAATGTTGTGTATTTTACCCGTTAGTTTGTCTTTTATGTGAACTGAGATATTTTCGTCCATATTTTTAAGTTCATCAATTTTGATGGTTGCCAATCCCGTTTTGCTTACCTTCATTCCCAATGGCAATTCTTGGTCGGAGTTAAAATTGTTTACGGCCTGAATCACAAATTTACTGCCGCCAAAAGTCCAGAACATATCTTCTTTGCCAATGTCTGCAATGGGCGCATCATAACCCAAATCGAAAAAATTGGAGGCATTTTCGTCAACACCCACCAACAACTGCCGGGAATAACCTGTAGGTGAATCAAATTGCAGCCAAATCTTGGGTCTTTTATCCAATATTTCATCGGGCTCTGAATTGTCTTTTTCGTTGGCTTCAGAAGTTTGGGCAGATTTTGCATTCAGGCCTTTCATAAAAACGGAATCGTCTTTTGCTTCAGTCTTAAATATGCGTTGGCTGTTTTTAAAAACAATGTCGCCGCCATTAATTATAATTGGCTCACTCAATGAATTTTTTAAGGTATCAGTTACGGCAATCACAAAAAATCCTTGTCCAACCGGAATGTATTGGCCCGGTTCATTGTTGCCTTGGCTTCCGTTATTATTAATCCGTCCGTCATTTGAATAAGCTATCGCGCCGCCCATTTTTGTATAGGTTGCGTAGCCACCCACATAATCTTTTAAATAATGTGAATTTTGTTCCCCAAAATGATCCCAAAAATATAAGGCGCCGTTAAAAATATTTCCTGTCTCATTACTTCCTCCATCTTTAATATTGTCATCAATAAATTTTTTGGCATCTATTGCTGACGGGTAAGGATTCCCGATAAGCCTGCTGTTTCCCGCACCAATTTGCAAGGTAAATTCACCATTATTTGGTTTTCCTTTAAACACATAATTTTGTTGATTTCCAATATTCACAGCGCCCGAAGTTCCTTTCATGGTATAGCCTTCGCCGGCAACCAGCAAAGTGTTTTCATTGATGGATTTCCAGGCGCCATAATTGTTGTCTGCTCCGTTAAAAGTGTGCAGCCAATAGGAACTGATAATAATTGGAGTGGTAATTCCTGTATCAGCGGCCCAATATTCCGGCAGAAATTTAATGATCCCTTTTTTGTTTGGATTGATGGGATCCGTGCCATCCATTAAAACATTTTTTAAGGCATAACTTTCGTTAGTGTTTGCCACACCGCTTCCTTTTTGATCAACACCTAAAGGCGTTATTTCTCCAACGGGTGACGACCAATAATTGTAATTAAAACTGTTGGCGGTGCCCTGCTGGTCGCGTTCTATATAGCCGCCGCTGTCTTGGTCCAACATACTGTTTTCCGTTTGCACCAATTGCGATTCCTCTTCCAAATCTATGGCGCCGTCCAATTCCAAATACCAGGTGTTTTTTAGTTCCTGGCTTGCTTTAATCGTTAATTTTTTATCCTTATCAACAATTAATCCCAACAAAGTGTGGCTGTTTGATGTTGTCAGCTTATTTTTTACCTGCACGATGGCCCAATCTTTGTTTGTTGCTTCGGACGCAATGTCCCAAACATTTCCATGCAACCAAGTTGCGACATTTGACCAATCACCATCAACATCCGTTTTTGTTTCATAAGGCAAAGGCGCGGTTTGGGAATAAATATTTTTGATGTTGTACATTTTTGCCCCTGAACCAACATCAATAATTGGGGTGGTTAAATTGTCAGCAATGTCATCTTTAAACACATCCATCCTAAAATATCTCACCAAATTGGCCCCAATGGTTGGAGAAATGTCCCTTGGAATTGCCGCGCCGCTGTTAAAACCCTTTAATTCATCCAGCTCTTGATACACCATTTTTTGAAGTTCGTCATCGGATAAGGCTTTGTTGAAAACCCTGACTTCATCCATTTCGCCTTTGAACATGTCTGCGGTTGTATTGTAAATATCTTCGTTTGAAGGAGCCCTTCCAATCCTGAATTTTGTAGTGCTTGTAGCTATAGTTGGTCTCATTTCTGGAGTATTTTCGCTGGCGATTTCAACCCCATTAACATATAGTTTAACAGTTTTTTCCATATTTGATCCATCATAAACTACAGCTACATGAGACCAGACATTTATGTTTAATGCTGAACTTGGAGGTGCTGTTTTTTGTTTTCCATTCACTTGAACAAATAATTTTTTGAGATTATTAATTTTAATCCAAAATCTATTTTGTCCCATTATTGCGCCATCAGAAGAAAAATTTGGATCTAATTTTATCCAGGCCATCATGGTGGCTTCTGTCAAACCATTCACAATATCTGTACCGCTGTCTTCTTCAATATAATCATTCCGTCCGTCAAAATACAAATGCAGTTTTCGGTTTAAATCTCTTGGCGAGCCAAAAATAGCCGTGTTGGTGTCAAAAGCATCTAAAATTCCGTCTTTGTCAGCATCAATATTTCCATCAATTGTACCATTATTATTTATATCAAGATTGGCGTATAAAGTTGCTGAAATATCGAATGTTATTCCACCAGAGCTTAAATCCATATAATCTGGAATTCCATCATTATCGGTATCTTTTACAAAGTGCGGACTTGTTCCTTGGTTGCTGTTTCCATAAGATGTTGCAAAATCAGCTCCTTCGAAATAATCGAAAATATCCAAAATGCCATCGCCGAAATTTTCCAAAATTCCGTCATCATTATCATCTTTATTTCTGAATATTTCCGATTCCGGACCATCGCCAACACCATCACCGTTGCTGTCTCCATCGCCGTTTATAAAGTTATTTACCAAGATCCCTGCAATTACAATCCCCGCATTACTGTTTCCTGCCCCCGATTCATCCACGTCAAAAATACTGTCGTTATCGCTGTCCAAATCCAAATAATTTGGCACGCCGTCGCCATCAGAATCGAAAGGACTCTTTCCTTCCGTTAAATCGTGCATGCCATTTCCGTTCGCATCCACCCAAGTTGCACAGCCCGTTAATGTTCCGCGGCCTTCGCTTAAATCTCCAAAACCTGCTTCAACAACATCGGGAATGCCGTCGTTGTCGCTGTCCAAATCCAGCATATCGGGAATGCCGTCTTTATCAGTATCGCAAAGGGTTCCTAAACTTGCAATAGGAGAATTTATGCAAAAATTTTCCTCAACAGTATCTTTTATGCCATCATTGTCGTCATCAATATCAATATCGTCAAAAACACCATCGCCATCACTGTCGAAATAAACAACTGCTATTTTAGCTTGTATGATTGTCCGGCTTTTTTTGCGGGAAATGGATTTTCCGAAAGTTTCTGGTTCAATTATGGTTTGGGAAAACACATTAAAAGTGCATAAATAAATCACCAACAACAGCGTTGTTTTTTTCATAGCGAGCAGTTTTTAAATATTGGAATACAAAAAATTCCAATAAAATTTATTTTATCAGAAACCTGAAATTGATTGCATCAAAAAACGATACTTTTCTTCTGATGCTAAAAAAGTAAAAAATTGAAAAAGTGCCTAATCAGCAAGGATTTTGGAATAAAACCGAATTTTCTTTTCACAGCTTCGTTTTTTTGAATAAATAAATATATTAAATATTTGCTTAACTTATACATTTGTAAGAATTTAAATTAAAAAAACCAGAAATGGCGACCAAAAAATTTAGGTTAGGTGGGTTGATTTCTATAAAAAATCTTAAGTGAAATTGCTGCTCGGAATTTGCGTTAAGGGTTGAAGTGAAAATCCTGACATTGCGAATTCGTAAATACAAATAGCATTGCATCGCTTCTGGCAATGGCAGATTGCAGCGAAAAACCTGACCGCTTTTTCAGCGGTAACGCCCACCAAAAAGGCAGGCAGGCCCAAAACAATATTTTAATTTGGGCTTAATTACAACTTCAGAAGCACGCTGCCCACGTAATTTCGTCCGGGAGCACTTATGGACGAAGCGAATTCTTTGTAATGTACATCAAAAATATTGTCGACTCTAAAAGAGATTGAAACCTTATCCGAAAACTGATAATTCGTGTTTAAATTTAAGGTGCTCCATTTTGGTGTTCCGTAATAATTGCCTGTTTCTGCAACAATCGGGGTTTGTTCAATATTGTCAATGCCTTCTTCTAAATTGTATTCGCTTAATTTTTTCGCGGCGTTAAAACGGTAATTTAAACCTGTTTGAAATTTTCTGTAACTGTAATTCACTTCCAAATTGCCGAAGAGCGGCGGAATGGAAGATAAGGGCAATTTTTTGTCGTAACTCTCTCCTTTGGTGTATGTTACAGATCCGTTGGTTCTAAAATGATCGGAAATTGTTCCCTGAAAATTGAAAGTTCCACCTGTGATGTAAGCGTTTTTATTGTTGATATTTGCTTGCGTTGTGGCTGTTTCGCCATCATAAACCAGTGTATTTTGGCCGTTTATTTCAAAAGCGCCGCGTGCGATATAATGATGAAGCAACATATAGTAAACGTTGGCGCTGACCAAAAACTTTTTTTCGTTGAAATAACGCATGAGACCAAGTTCTGAATTGTACACATATTCGGGTTTTAAGTTGGTATTTGGCACCGTAACTTGCCCGCTTTTATAGCGAATTTTGCCAATATCATCGATGTTTGGCGAACGGAAACCAGAGGAAACGAGCGTATTAATTTGCCAATTGACAGATGGTTTGTAAACATAACCAACTGTGGCCGATACCGCTTTATTGTCTGAATAAATATCCATATCGGGCAAGGTGATAAAGGTGTTGTCAACCCAAAGCGCTTTTAAAAATGTGGATGTAAACCGAATTCCGGTGTTAAGCGTTGATTTTTTGCTGATGTCCTGGCGATAATTGGTGTATAAAGCGGCGCTTGAATATTGGCTTCCGCCATCGGGATAACGCGACTGGATGACAAAATTATTTGTAAATCCGGTAATTTCGTTTCCGTTGACCGCTATTGTTTTTCCCATGGCATCAGAACGCACATCATTGTGCGTGAATTCAAATCCGTAAGACAGGTTTCGATTTTTTGCTTTGTTTAAAGGAACGGAAAAATCGCCGTTTAAACTGTAAACATCTACATTTTCGGTGCGATAAAATCGGTCTAAACTATTCATTCTGCGTTCAATGCGCGATTCTTCAATTTGTTGAAACGCAAAAATCAAGCTTCCTTTTTCAAGCCAGGAATACTCCGGATTAAAGTGCAAACTGGAAGAGGCTAAAAATCTGTTTTGCGGCCCGTAATACGCTTCTGCATAGCGCAGTTTTCCGTTTGATACTTCAGCCAAATTGTCGAAATTCGGAATATCTGATGAGGAGGAATATTGAATGTTAAAGGTAAGGTCGGTTTTTTGACTTAAAGGCACATAAAATTTTTGAAGCAGGTCCAATTGGTTGTAACCTGTGTTTTTTTGCTCGTTCGGATTTGGATTTACAAGGCCAACCGGATTGTAAAATGAATTGGAATTGTTGGAATATTGGAATACTTTTCCCCAATCTTCAAATCCGTGATTTCTATTTTTACCCATTTTTAAATCGCCAAAATCCGAATAAGAAACCGCAGTAAACGACGCCCACTTATTAAAACCCAGTTCCACATCAACATGTGAAGTTTTTTCATTATTTGCAGAACTGTAACGCGATGAAATTGATGTATTTACTGTATTTTCCTTATTAATTTCAGGGGTTTTGGTAAAATAGTTGATTACGCCGCCCAAAGCATCAGAACCGTAAATTACCGAAGAAGGACCATAAATAATTTCGGTGCGTTCCAAAACAGTTGGCGCAACGGTAATGGAACTTTGAAGATGCCCGGTTCTGTAAATCGCGTTATTCATGCGAACGCCATCAACCACCAACAGCACCCGGTTGGCTTCCATTCCCCTAATTACCGGACTTCCGCCGCCCATTTGGGTTTTTTGCACTTTTATTCCGGGCAAATTAGCCAACAAATCGGCAGAGGTTTGCGGCGCCATTCTTGTAATTTCTTCCCTTGAGGCAATCGCAATTGTTTCTGCAACCCTGCTCCGCGTTTCCTTTCCTCTTGATGCAGATAACACAACCTCATCCAATTGTTCGGCCCTGTTGGACAGATAAACGACAAAATCGATAACGATTAATTCCCTTTTTAAAATTTCATATTCAATATAAGATAAATGGTTGAATGAAATAACATCGGACTCTTTAAAAGCGGATAAATCGGCGATACCATATTTATTGGTGTAAATCACCAAATCCCGGCTGTCATTATAAATAGTGACATTGTTAATCGGAAAATTGGTCTCGCGGTCGAGAACCTTAACCTGTTGAGATTTGGCTGACAGTGTAATTAAGAAAAGCAGCAACCCTAAAGAAAACCTCATAATTAACTAAAAACAGCTTTTAAAACAGTTAATGATTTTGGCTTTTTAAAGCCACTAAGATGCAATTCAAAATATTGAATTAAAATTGACAATATGGCTTGCCTGTTCGCGGCGCTAAAATCAACCTCATGCAACACATCAAAATTTATGCCTAAGAGCTTTTTAAATTGCACTAAATTTTCGCCGGAAACCGCATTAAATTTAGGCTGATTTGTAAAAATTCCTTCTGTCAAATCGAAGTAAGATGTATGGGGGTCTTTCATTTCGGGATAAAATCCCAAAAATTTGGTAAGGTTCAACAGAAAAAGCAAGTGAAAATTTGAACAATTGTCATGAGTCTCCAGCCACAAAAAAGAGGTCTCCAAGTATTGAAATAACCGGCTGTTTTCTTCCTCCTCGCGAATTGAATAATAAACAATTTCCGCCAAAAACAAAGCGATTGTCTGTTTTTTTATGGTAGAATAGATGGAATGGTTAAAGTTAAGCACTTCAACATCCTTAATAAAATTTAATGCGCCTTTGTTGTTGTGGTTTGCCGTTAAATTAAGCACCATTAAAGGTTGAAAATAGGCCAGCTTTACAGTCGATTTTTTAGATGTTAAAATGCCTTTGAGCATGTATGTTTTTATGCCATGTTTTTCGGTGTAACAAGTTGCTATTAAACTTGTGTCGCCATATTTTATGGTATTTATTACGATTGCTTTGGTAGTTTGAATCATCGCCAAATGTGAATGGGCATTTTATTTATTGCAGAATTCTGTGTAAATATATTGCATTTAAGCAATCAACGGTAATTAAATGATGCTCTTTAATTGAAGAATACTGGAAAGTCAGGGATCATTCTAAAATTTAAGGCAAAAAAAAACCTTGAACATTCTAATATATTGCTATATTTAAAATGTTCAAGGAATAAATAAATCAACCCCAAAGACTTATTTAATATTTTTAGTGTAAAGTGCCAAAACCCCTCTTGACATTAATACAAATCAAAGATACCATTGAATCTCAATACTTTTTGTGAAACTTTGCAAAAGTGCATAAAAAGTAAACAAACGGCTTGTTTTTTACAACAAATGGATATTTAACGCCTTTAAAATTATGTGTTTTTTATTAAAAACCGTATAGATTATTGATAATCAATTGTTTCAGTAACTTAAAAAACCATTTATTTTATTTCAATTTTATGATACGCCAAAACAAAAAAATCTAAGATTTAACCATTTTTTGCCATGATTTTAAAAAGTGGATTTTAGTTAAGACAAAGGGAAGCTTATCAAAACCTGGGTGCCTGTATCTGCATCAACAGAAATATCCTTAGTTTCAATACTTACGCCTTTATTTTGGTGTAAAATTCTTATTCGGTCTCCGGTTGCTTCTGTCCCAAAAAATCTGCGCTTTTGGGACATCTTGTCTATTTCCTTGGCTTTATTGATTCCAATGCCATTATCTCGAATGATACACACCACATTACCGTTATCTTCTTTAATAATTAATTGAATTTCTTTGTCCGCGCCTTCGCTTTTCATGATTCCATGCCAAATCGCATTTTCAATAAAAGGTTGTAAAAACAAGGTTGGCACTTTTATGGTATCCAATTGCAGTTTTTCATCCACTGTTACCAAGTATTTAAAACTTCCGTTTACGCGCATCTGTTCCAGTTTCACATACAATGCCAAAATATCCAATTCTTCTGAAAGCATTGAAGTTGGACTGGATGAACTGTTTAAAATAACACGAATTAACTTAGAAAACTTTGTAATATAATCGGACGCTTTTTCTATATCATTTTTTAAAACGAAATTATTGATTGAATTTAAGGAATTAAACAAAAAATGAGGATTCATCTGACTTTGCAGGGCTGTCATTTTAAGCTCCTCCATTTCCTTTAATTTTATGGCCAATTTAACTTCTGCATTCTTGCTTTTTTGCTCGATTCTTTTAATGATCAATCCAAGAAGAATTGAAAATATAATACTTTGCAGCAATGCGCCCAGATAAACAAAGAACATTGGTTCAACGCCTTTACTTATAAAAAATTCTCTGCCAACAAACGCCTCCAAAAAACTCACATTGGCCAAAACAACGTAAATTAAAGAACCCATTACAAAATATAAGGAGAAATTATCATTAATTTGGGTGAGCACAACATAATAAGAAACAAGGGTAAATATTGTTAAAGCAGGTATGATTGCCGTAAAGGCTTTAACTTGAAATTCGTACCCAAAAAAGAATTGAATGAGAATGAAAATTGGCGCCAATAACAACAATACTTTTATTTCAAGCTCAAGATACTTGTCCCATTTAATTAAATGGGTTCTTGTATCCAACAAATCTCTCGCAAATGCCACATAGGCGGCATAGGCCAAAAATTGAATTGAGAAATTGGCATAGTAGTAAAAAGGCTTGAATTCTTCAGTAACTACATGTTGCAGCAAATAAATGGTTAATGCCAATAAAAACAAACTGTAGTATAAATACAGTTTGTTTTTGTTTTGAAAAAAAATTAAAAAGTGGTAAAGAAATAAGACGAATAAACCTCCTCTTATCCAAGAAAATATTTCAGAATTAAAATCTAAAAGCATTAGCTGTCAAGGTATAATCTTTTAAACAATTCAACTTTTCTGTTTCTGCTTATGCTTGCCGTTAAACCGTTGGTCATTATTAGTTCCCCACCCAAACCTTTCAGGTATTCCTTAACGTGGTTTAAATTTACCAAATATGAATTATGAACCCTAAAAAATTCAGGGAACGTAAATTTTTTCTCCACTTCTTTAAGTGTTTTTGACACTAAAATTTGTTGCTCTGATTTCAAATAAATTGTGGTATAACTTTTATCGGATTTCAACATAACAACATCATCTTTGTCCAATAAGTACACTTTGCCGTCTGCTGAAATATTAATTTTATCATTATTTTCATTAATATTGTTCAACAACAATTGTAATTTATTTTCCAATAAATCGCCTTTTTTGGACTTTTTAATTTTATCCATTGCAGCCAATAACTCATCCTTATCAACTGGCTTCAGTAAATAATCTATTGCCGACACTTTAATTGCTTTTAGGGCAAATTCATCGTGTGCCGTGGTAAAAATGAGATTAAAATCTCTGTTTTGCAGTTTTTCAATCATTGTGAAGCCATCCATTTCAGGCATTTGAATGTCCAGAAAAACAACATCAGGCTTTTCCTCATTAATAATTTCGATGGCCTTTAAGGGTGAATTGCATGTTTTAACTTCCACATTTTCAATGTAGTTGTTTAATTTCCATTCTAATGCTTCTAAAGCATCATTTTCGTCATCAACTAGTAAAATTTGTAGCATGTTTAATGGGTTGACTTTGGTTAAATTTGTATGCAAGATACAACTTTTGCATACATGTTCAAAAAGTTGCGTTTTTTTTATTTTATTTACCCTGAAACGAGATTATTCGTAAAATTATTTTTATTTGCTGAGAAGGATTGTAATTCATCCCAAGCCAATTTTTTATTAAAAATTCCCATAATTACTTAAGAAACCAGAAAAGTTTATATGATGAATATTGCTATTTTTTGATAGGCAAAACATAAAAAAATACGGCGATAAAATGCGAAAAACTTCCCAATAGCACAAAAATATGGAAGATGGCATGGTTGTATTTTATCTTTTTTATGCTGTATAAAACGGCTCCAACGGTATAAAAAATACCGCCGCTTAACAACCACATCAAACCCTCAAAAGAAAAGTTCATTATTAAAGGTTTCATTGCAAATATGATTAACCATCCCATTAAAACATAGGCAAATGTGGATATTTTATCATATTTACCGGTGAAAAAAAGTTTCAACACAATGCCTAAAATTGCCAATCCCCAGGAAACGCCAAAAATAGTCCACCCCACCCAGCCATCTAAAACAACCAAGGTAAAAGGCGTGTAGGTTCCCGCTATTAAAACATAAATTGCCGAATGGTCAAAAATGTTCAATCGGTGACGCAACTTCGGATTTTTGGCGTAATGGTAAAAAGTTGATGCCGAATACAATATAATTAAACTTGCGCCATAAATACTAAAACTTACAATATGATAAGCGCTGCCGTCCAAACTTGAATAAGTCACCAATAACACGAAAGCCACAATGCTCAAAACCAAACCAATGGCATGTGAAATTACATTGAATTTTTCTTCTTTGGGTTCGTAAAAGGTTATTTTGTTCAGATCCATTTCAAATTAATGCAAAAAATTTAATTTAACTGTTCATCTTCTGTTGTTCCAAATCATTTATCAACTCATTATAAATCACCTTAAAAGTCTGCTTTTTTAATGAATTGCTGTCTTTTATGGTAAGTCCTTCCGTAATGATAAAGGGGTGGACTTTTACGCGTAATTTTCCCGGACTTCCGCTAAAAAATGTATAGGAAAACAGTTTTTTGCAGTCGTACATGGTAATTGGCACAATGGGAATTTGATATTCAATCGCCAAGCGGAATGCACCATTTTTAAAATCGCTCAGCACCACGCTCTCATCATCCGGCACCAAACCTTCGGGAAAAATACAAATATCGAGGCCATTGCTTAACCTTAATCTGGCCTCATCAAAAACTGCTGTTCTGCTTTTTGAATCACTCCTGTCAACAATTATACAGGTTCTTTTATAAAAAAATCCAAAAAGAGGTATTTTTGTCAACTCAATTTTTCCCACAAAAACAAAGGGATTCTTGGTGATTGCCAGCATCACAAAAACATCAATTATAGAAGTATGATTTGGACAAAACATAAAACTTTTTTCCTTTTTCAAAACCTGTTCTTCAATAACATCTACCTTAAAACCCATTACAAAAAGAATGGTTTTGGCCCAAGCTCTGGCTATTTTAAAAAATGTGGGATACATTTTTTCAGAAGAAGTGACCACCAACAACACCGGGAAAATCGGAATTATGGTTAATAACAACCAGCAATAAAACCAGATGCGCCAAACAAGAATAAAAAAGTATCTAAAAATTATCATAAGTTCCAAAAATAGTAATTTTTAATTCTATTCTTATTTTCTTTTTGAAATATGTATTTTTGCTCCATAAATTTGAAATAATGTCAAGAATTTTAACAGGCGTCCAAAGCACGGGAACGCCCCATTTAGGAAATTTATTGGGGGCGATTATTCCTGCAATTACCATGGCGAACGATGCCAACAACGATTCGTTTTTATTTATCGCCGATTTGCACTCGTTAACCCAAATTAAAAATGGCGAAGAGTTGCGACAAAACACTTACAGCACGGCCGCAACCTGGCTTGCTTTTGGCTTGGATGTAAACAAAACTGTTTTCTATCGCCAGAGCGATATTCCTGAAGTGACCGAACTTTCTTGGTATTTAAGCTGTTTTTTTCCTTACCAGCGATTGACATTGGCGCACGGATTTAAAGACAAGGCCGACAGGTTGGAAGATGTAAACGCCGGTTTATTTACCTACCCAATGTTGATGGCGGCCGATATTTTATTGTATGATGCAGAAATAGTTCCTGTTGGAAAAGACCAGTTGCAGCATTTGGAAATGACGCGTGATGTTGCCAACCGGTTTAACCATCAAATGGGCGATACGTTGGTTCCGCCGGATGCTAAAATACAGGAAGGCACCATGTATGTTCCCGGAACTGACGGCGGAAAAATGAGCAAATCCAGCGGAAATATCATCAATTTATTTTTGTCGGATAAAGAATTGCGCAAGCAAATCATGAAAATCCAAACCGATTCCACGCCGCTTGAAGAACCCAAAAATCCGGATACCTGCAATTTATTTGCCTTGTACAAATTAATCGCTTCGCCAGCGCAAATTGCTGAAATGAGGGCAAATTATGAAGGCGGAAATTACGGTTACGGAACCGCAAAGCAGGCTTTTTATGAGTTGTTGGTTGCCAAATACGCCGTTGAAAGAGAACGCTACAATTATTATATGAACAACTTAAATGAAATTGATGAAGCTTTGGCCATTGGTGCGGTAAAAGCGCGTAAAGTCGCTTTTGAAGTGTTGAAAAGGGTAAGAGCGAAGTTGGGATACTAAAATAGTTTCGGGTTTCAGGTTTCAGGTTTCAGGTTTCAGGTTTTTGGTTTTTGGTTAATTGCGTTGTTAATTTTTGTAATTTAAAATCCTTTTTAACTTTTTTTAATCCTATCCCCAGCCCCTACCTCGGCAGGTAAACTTTCCAAAGGAAAGGGAGCTTATTTTGAAATAAGAATGGTATTTACAATAAAAAACTTTTAACTTTTTTAAATTCCCCCTTCGGGGGTTAGGGGGCGTTTAAGGTGCCGGATTTGGCTGCAGTTCGTGAATTTCATCTATTTTTTTCAAGATTTCTTCGGATAGCGTAACATCAATGCTTGAAATATTCTCTTTTAACTGTTGCATTGTAGTTGCGCCAATGATGGTGGAGGTCAAAAAAGGCTGCCGATTCACAAAAGCCAAGGCCAATTGAGCCAGACCCATATTTAATTCCTTCGCCAATTCGGCATATTTTTGGGTTAAAAATTTTGATTGTTCGCTGCTGTATCTGGAGTATGCGGGAAATAAATTTAAACGCGAATTTTCTAAATGATTTCCTGTAAGGTATTTACCGGACAAAGTTCCAAAACCCAATGGAGAATAAGCCAACAAACCAACATTTTCACGTTGCGCAATTTCAGCCAAATTAATCTCAAAAGTTCTGTTTAATAAAGAAAACGGATTTTGAATGGTTTTACAACGCATTAAATTATGGCGTTTGCTTTCTTCCAAATGGCGCATCAATCCCCAGGAAGTTTCATTGGAAACCCCGTAATGGCGAATTTTCCCTGCGGTAACAAATCCATCCAACACCTCTACAACTTCCTTAAAATTGTCTTCCCATTTTTCATTTGCGTCGTGTTTGTAATTCCGTTTCCCAAAAAAGTTGGTGTTTCTTTCCGGCCAATGCAACTGGTATAAATCCACATAATCGGTTTGTAACCTGTGTAAACTTTTTTCCAAAGCGTCTTTCAGCACTTCTTTTGAGAAGCCCAAATTTTCCCGTATGTATTTATAATAATCATTGGGACCAACCACTTTGGACGCCACAATTAATTGGTCTCTTTTTTGGTTTTTCAGCCAGCCTCCAATAAACCGCTCGGTGCTTCCTTGTGTTTCTTTTTTTCCGGGAATTGGATACATTTCGGCAGTGTCTATAAAGTTTATGCCATTTTCAACAGCAAAATTCAATTGGTCATGAGCATCGCTTTCGGTATTTTGTTGTCCGAAAGTCATCGTTCCCAAACAAATTTTGCTCACTTTTATGCTGGTATTTGGCAGCGTGGTGTATTTCATTTTATTGTTTATTCGTTTATTTGTTGAGTTGTGTAAGCGTAAAAGCGTTTATTTGTTTTTTTGTGAAAATCGAATTCAAATGTATAAAAATAAAAAACCAATTTCTGTTAAACAGAAATTGGTTTTTTAAATAATTTTGAGTTTATTTATTTTAAAAGTTCAACGATTAAACAACTCAACATCTAAACTATCAAACATTATTTCAGTATCGCTTCTATTCCCGGCAATACTTTTCCTTCCAAACTTTCCAACATCGCGCCGCCTCCGGTTGACACATAGCTCACTTTGTCTTCAAAACCAAACTGTTTAACCGCCGCCACTGAATCGCCGCCGCCCACCAAAGAGAAAGCACCGTTTTTTGTGGCTTCAGCAATAGAATTTCCCAAAGCAATGGTTCCTTTCGCAAAATTTTCCATTTCAAAAACGCCCAAAGGTCCGTTCCAAAGGACGGTTTTTGATTCCATCACCACTTTATCAAATATTTCTCTCGATTTTGGTCCGGCATCCAAACCTTGCCATCCGTCTGGAATTTTATTGATGTCACAAATTTGCGTATGTGCGTCATTGCTAAAATCGTCTGCGGCAATTACATCAACAGGAATGTGAACCTGAACGCCATTTTCTTTTGCTTTCTTTAATATTTCAAGCGCCAAATCTAGTTTGTCGTCTTCACAAATAGAATTTCCAACTTTGCCTCCAAGCGCTTTCACAAAGGTGAAACTCATTCCTCCGCCGAGAATTAAATGATCAACTTTACCTAAAATATTTTCGATAATCGTTATTTTTGAAGATACTTTTGAACCGCCCAAAACGGCCAAAACAGGTTTTTCACTGTCTTCCAACACTTTTTTGATGCTGATGATTTCTTGCGCCATCAAACTGCCGAAACATTTATTTTCAGGAAAAAATTTAGCAATAATTGTGGTGGAAGCGTGCGCTCTGTGCGCAGTTCCGAACGCATCATTTACATAGACGTCTCCCAATTTTGAAAGTTGTTTGGCAAATGCCTCATCGCCTTTTTCTTCTTCCGGATGAAAACGCAAATTTTCAAGCAATAAAACTTCTCCCATTTTTAAATCTGCAGCAGCTTTTTCCGCCATTTCACCAACACAATCCGAAACAAATTTCACGGGAACTTTAAGTATTTCAGCAACCTCATCAACAATGTGTTTTAAGGAATATTTGGCTTCAACACCTTTTGGCCTTCCCAAATGCGACATTAAAATAACCGCCCCGCCATCTTTTAAAATTTTATCGATTGTTGGTTTTGCGGCGGCAATTCTTGTGGCATCCGTCACCTTAAAATTCTCGTCCAAAGGCACGTTGAAATCAACGCGAATCAATGCTTTTTTATCCTTAAAATTAATGTCTTGCAGTGTTTTCATCTCTTATAAATTTTATACCACAAATATAAGTTAATTTGACTTTAAAGGTTTGGTTTTTTACGAAAGCGATTTCTTTGCAGACAGTTAAATGTTAAAGGTTGATAAGTTATATGTTAAAAAATAAAAAAGCTTAAACGCAAAAGACGCAAAGATTTACGCAAAGAGCGCTAAGCGTTTATAAAACATCTGCTGGCGCGAGCGTCTCGCTCGTGCTTTTGTTAATTCTTATCATGTAGTCACGAGCAGGAAGCTCGCTCTCAATATCATTAAGTTAAGGCTTTTACGCTCTTTTTTTGTCCTTCCGAGGCACGAGAAATCTCATAATGCTAAGCTCTTTTAATGTGATTCCTCCTTTGTCGGAAGGACAAATATTCCCTTAACTTAATAACATTGGGAGTTCAAAATAGGAAAAATAACTTCATTCTATTTACAACATCAATTGCGTTAGGGAATGCAGTGAAAATCCCGGCATTGCGAGTTTGTTCAGCAATATGTTCAACAGATTGCCACGCTCTGCTCGCAATGACGGATTGTGACGAAAAGCCCGACCCGCAGGGTAACGCCCAAAAAAATTAAAAGATTGGGTTTGGAAAAGATTTAAAAAAAGAAAAAAAGTTTTACTTTCGCTTCAATGGAATTTTCAGAAATTTTAGGACAGACGCATTTGAAAAATCACCTGATGAAATCGACCGATAACGGGCGGATTTCCCATGCGCAACTATTTATTGGCAAAGAAGGCACGGGAACTTTGCCGATAGCCATTGCCTATGCCCAATATATTTTGTGCAAAGGCAGCAATGATGCCGAATCTTGTAAAATAAGATGTTCAAAATTAATGCATCCCGATTTGCATTTTGCGTTTCCGGTGGCCACCAATGAAACGGTAAAAAGCAGGCCGGTAAGCAACTTATTTTTGGATGAATGGCGGAATTTTGTGGCGTTAAATCCTTACGGAAATTTATTTGAATGGCTGCAATCCATCGGCGTTGAAAATAAACAAGGGCAAATTGGCGTTGACGAGGCCGAAGAAATTGTAAAAGCCTTAAAACTAAAGTCTTATGAAGGCGGTTATAAAATTATGATTATTTGGATGGCCGACAAAATGCATGCCTCAGCATCAAATAAATTATTGAAATTGCTGGAAGAACCTCCTGAAAAAACGGTATTTATTTTGATTGCCGAAAACGAAGACCAAATTATATCTACCATAAAATCGCGTTGCCAAGTACTGCATTTTCAATTATTGTCGGAAAATGACATCGTGAAAGGCTTGGTTGAAATGGAGGGAACCGACCCGCCAATTGCAAAACAAATGGCCATTCAGGCTGATGGTGATTTTAACAAAGCGCTGCATTTACTGCACAATGACACTTCCGACGAACAATTTGAACAATGGTTTATCACTTGGGTAAGAGCCGCGTTTAAAGCGAAGGGAAACGCCGCCGTAATTCAATTGTTGATTGAGTGGAGCGACACGATTTCGAAAACCGGCAGGGAAACCCAAAAACGATTTTTAAATTATTGCCTGCAATTTTTCAGGCAGGCCTTATTGCTGAATTACAATGCGGAATCGCTGGTTTTTTTGCAACCGAAAATACCTGGTTTTAACCTTGAAAATTTTGCGCCATTTGTGCACAGCGGCAATATTATTGAAATTGACAAAGAATTAAATGATGCCATTTATCACATAGAACGCAACGGAAACGCCAAGATAATTTTACTCGATTTGTCCATAAAACTAACCCGATTGCTTCACGCTAAAGAAGCATAAAAACAACGAATCACCATGGCTGTTTTCAACAATCATTAACATAAATTTTTGCCTTCGATGCCTTTTGCCGTTTATTTTATTTTGACTATTTTAGGGCTCTGTTTGCAAAATTAAAACCTTAATCATGAAATTATTGGGAATTGGATCTCGAATTAAACACGAGGAATTTGGATTGGGCGTGGTCACCAACGTTAGCGCAAAAGACTATTGGGTGACATTTATTGAAAACGGGCTGGAAACCATTGCCATCGACAGCAAATTTGAAGTCATTGAATGTGTTGAAGATGAAGTGGACACCGTAAGTTTTTATGATGTTGAAACTGCCTTAAAAAATATACTGAAACAATGGTCGGACATTTCGGAAGTTGTTCATTTGGGCGACCGATGGAAAGGCGGAAAATTGGTTATGGAACCGAAAGATCCAAAATTGGCCAGCAAAGAAATTCCGATCGATACTTTTTTTCACAAAATTGTGATGGTAAGAGACCGATTGCGGGTGATGGAACAAAAAATAAATGCGAGTAAACTGGATGATTTGGACAAGGTTGATTTGCAGCAATACATCACAAGAATTTACGGAAGCTTGACCACTTTCAATATCTTGTTCAAATTAAAAGAACAGCAATTTGAAGGATCAAAATCGGAGTAATACCAACTATTTAACCATAAAAAAAGCCGGGCTAAAAATAATTTTACGATTCAATACATTTTCGTTCTTTCACGCTATAGAACTATAAAAGTATTGTTCACTATTTTTTTGATAACTCAACATTGATAGTCGTTTTATTGTTTACTTTTTTTGTAGTTTTGTTAAAACTAGAAAAATCCTGCTTTGAATCAAAAAAAACTTATACAAAAACTTAATTTTCAACCAAAAGAAAATGCATCAGGTATTTTTATTAAAAAATATACTGAAGGATATTGTATTGAAGTTGATTTTGAAAAAGAAACCTTCCATTTTGGCGGAAAAATAAAAATTGGTGAAAAAGATTCACAAAACATCACAAAGCCAGAAGATTGGGTAGTTTTAGAATGTGTAAACCGACTACTTGAAAAAGGATACAAACCCGAAAACATTTCATTAGAAAAAGTATATCCGGCAGGACATGGATTTTCCGGAAGATTAGATATTTGCGTTACTCGCGAAGATGATTCAGAGTATTTATTAATTGAATGTAAAACCTATGGAAAAGAATTCGAGAAAGAATTTGCTCGAATGAAAAAAGACGGAGGGCAACTCTTTACTTATTTCAAATTCAGTAATAAAGCAGATATTATAATACTGTACGCTTCTGAATTAAACAAAAATGAAATCGTTTATCGCAACGAAATTGTAAAAATAGAAGACGATTATAGAACAGGCGATGTAAAAGATTTTTACGAAAAATGGAATAAACTTACCAAAGACAACGGCGCTTTCGACACTTGGGTAAACCCTTATAATTTTGAAAGTAAAGCATTAACCATAAACGAACTGGTAGAAATAAAACAAGAAGACAGCAGTTTTATTTTTAATCGTTTTCTGGAAATTCTTCGTCATAATGTGGTTTCAGATAAAGGAAATGCTTTTAATAGAATTTTCACTTTATTTCTTTGTAAAATTTATGATGAAAAAACAAATGAAGAGACTGATAATGAGCTTGGATTTCAGTGGTTTGAAGGGGTTGACAACCATAGAAGTTTTCAACTGCGATTGACCGATTTGTATAAAAACGGAATGCGCGAGTTTTTGGAAAAAGTAGTTACAGATTTTTCTGAAACTGAGTTTAAAAATAGATTCCCATTTTTAAGTGAGGAACAAAGAAATCCAATTATTGAGGAATTTAGAAAATTACGCTTAGAAAAAAATAATGAGTTTGCGATAAAAGATGTTTATGATGAGCAATCATTTAATGAAAATGCTGTTGTTGTAAAAGAAATTGTGAAACTTTTAGAAAAATACAAACTTCGATATACCAAAAAACAACAATATCTTTCTGATTTTTTCGAATTGCTTTTAACGACTGGCTTAAAACAAGAATCTGGGCAATTTTTTACACCTGTTCCTGTTGCGCAATTTGTGATTAAATGCTTACCGATAGATACCATTTTAGAAGATAAATTAGCCTCTGCAAAAATTGATAATGATTCACTTTTACCGTATGTAATGGATTATGCGGCTGGAAGTGGGCACTTCTTGACAGAAACAATGCACGAAATGCAACGTTTGATAAAGCAAAAAGACAATAAAAAATACAACCCGAGTGTTGCCAAAAAAATTAGAAACTGGCAAGACGACCATTTTGCTTGGGCAATTCAATATGTTTATGGAATTGAAAAGGATTATCGTTTGGTAAAAGTAGGTAAAGTGGGTTGTTATCTGCATGGTGATGGTTTAGCAAACGTAATTCATTCTGATGGATTGGCTCGCTTTAACCATCCCGATTATAAGGGAAAATTGCTTCTTGTTGACAAAGACTTTCCGCAAGAAAACAAGCAGTTTGATATTATTGTATCAAATCCGCCTTATTCAGTTTCAGCATTTAAAAACTCAGCCCGTTCTTTTTATAAAGAGAATGATTTTGAACTGTATAATAAACTCACGGATAACAGTTCTGAAATAGAATGTTTGTTTATTGAACGCACCAAACAATTATTAAAAGATGGCGGTGTTGCAGGTATCATATTACCAAGTTCTATTTTGAGCAATACAGGAATTTATACCAAATCACGAGAAATTATTTTGCAATATTTTGATATTGTTGGAATTACCGAATTAGGTTCCAACACTTTTATGGCTACAGGAACCAATACCGTTACTTTGTTTTTAAGAAGAAGGAACAATTATGAAAGCAGTAATCTTAAAATTGCAGTTGCTAATTTCTTTACCAATTTACAAGATGTCACCTTAAACGGAATTGAAAAACCTGTAAGCAAATATGTAAACCACATTTGGGAAGGAATTGCATTTGATGATTATGTTTCTTTATTGAAAAAAACACCCAACAAAGCCGTTGCCGAACACGAAATATACAAAGAATACCAAAAGAAACTAAAAGCCAAAAACGACGCAGCGTTTTGGAAAATACTTTTTGAAAAAGAAGCCGAAAAACTTTATTATTTTATCATTGCTTACCCACAGAAAGTAGTATTGGTAAAAAGTGGCGAAAAAGATGCCGAAAAACGTTTCTTGGGTTATGAATTTAGCAACCGAAGAGGAAGCGAAGGCATACACCCAATACAAAGAGGCAAAAACATTGAAGATTGCACCCAACTTTTTGACCCTGAAGTTTTTGACAACCCAACCAAAGCAAGCACTTATATTTACAAAGCATTTGCCGGCGATTATGATTTTCCTATTGATGAAGCGATGCAAAACAACATAACTCGCCACAACTTGGTAGATATGCTAACATTTGACCGAGTTGAATTTGAAAAAAATATTTCGCTTTCGGTTAAAAAAAAAGTAAAGATTGAGAGTAAGTGGGAGTCCAAAAGATTTGATGAAACTGCACAAATAATAAGAGGTGTTACCTATTCTAAAGGTGACCAAACTTCTAACAGAACTGATAAAATTATTTTAACAGCTGATAATATTACACTTGATGGAAATTTAGAAATAAAAAAAGAAGTTTTTCTTTATAATGATTTTGAAATTTCAAATGAGAAGAAGCTTGCTAAAAATGATATTTTTATTTGCTTTTCAAGTGGTAGTAAAGAACATTTGGGAAAAGTAGCTTTCATTGAAAATGACACAAATTATTTTGCTGGTGGTTTTATGGGAATTATAAGAGTTGGGAAAGAAAATGAACCAAAATATTTTTTTCAATTATTAAACACTTTGCTTAGACAAACTATTAGAGACATTGGAAGCGGTTCAAATATTAATAATCTTTCTGGAATTATAAACGAAGTTAAAATCCCACTTCCACCGCTTGATATTCAAGAAAAAATTGTTGCTGAAATTGAAATTTTAGAAGCAAAAGAAAAGAAGACAAAAGAGGAAGTTGAGAAGTTGAAAATTGAAGCAAGTAGTCTTTTTGTTTTTGATGGAGAAAGAATTTCACTTCAAAGTATTACTTCAAAAATTGGAAGCGGTGCAACTCCAAGAGGTGGCGAAGCTGCTTATGTTGAAAGTGGCATTACTTTAATTAGGAGTATGAACGTTTATGATAATGAATTTTATCCAAAAGGTTTGGCTTTTATTGATGATGAACAAGCAAGAAAATTGAATAATGTAACTGTTGAAGAAAATGATATTCTATTTAACATTACAGGCGCATCAGTTTGTAGATGTTGTATTGTGGAAAATAAATATTTGCCAGCAAGAGTAAATCAACACGTTTCAATTATTAGAACAAATGAAAAAGCACTGCCAAAATTTGTTCAACAATTATTAATCAGTTCAAAATTCAAAACAGAATTATTAGAATTAGCAGATAATAGTTCAACAAGAGAAGCAATAACAAAACAACAGTTGGAAGATTTCAAAATCCCACTTCCATCACTTTCAGTACAACAAAAAATAGTTTCAGAAATTGAGAAAATAGAAGCAAAAATAAATGCTTTAGAAAAAGAAATAGCTTTAATTCCAGAGCAAAAAGAGGTTGTTTTAAAGAAATATTTATAGTGTAAAAAATAAAAAGGGTTGCTGTATGGCAACCCTTTTTATCATATTTATAGGTAAATCCTAAATAATCCCTTGATCCAGCATCGCATCGGCAACTTTTATAAAGCCAGCAATGTTCGCCCCTTTAACATAGTTGATGTAGCCATCATTTTCTGTTCCGAATTTTGTGCAGGCAATGTGAATGGAAGACATAATTTGATGCAATTTGGCATCCACTTCTTCAGCAGTCCAGTTTAATTTCATGGCATTTTGTGACATCTCTAAACCAGATACGCCAACACCTCCTGCATTAACTGCCTTTCCGGGGCCAAATGGAAGTTTATGTTTGTGAAACAAATCAACAGCTTCAGGAGTACAACCCATATTGGATACTTCCGCAATATATTTTACCCCATTGGCAATCAATAATTTTGCGTCCTCGCCATTTAATTCATTTTGGGTTGCGCTAGGCATTGCAATATCAACTGCAACTTCCCAAGGTTTTTTACCCGCAACAAATTTAGCTTCCGGAAAAACTTCTGCATAAGGAGAAACAATATCGTTATTTGAAGCCCTAAGCATCAATAAATAATCGATTTTTTCGGCATCTAAACCTCTTTCGTCGTAAATATAGCCGTCAGGGCCAGAAATGGTAACCACTTTACCGCCAAGTTCCGTAACTTTTAGGGCAACACCCCAAGCCACATTACCAAAACCTGAAACAGAAACAGTTTTACCTTTAAAAGTATCGTTTTTTGTTGAAAGCATTTCATTTGTAAAATAAGTTGCCCCAAAACCTGTTGCTTCCGGTCTTATTAAACTTCCGCCCCAATTTAAACCTTTACCGGTGAAAACACCTGAATTTTCGAATTGCAATTTTTTATACATTCCGTACATAAAGCCTATTTCTCTGCCGCCTGTTCCAATATCTCCTGCCGGAACGTCTTGGTTAGGGCCAATAACGCGCCATAACTCTAACATAAAGGCTTGACAAAAACGCATAATTTCCGCATCTGATTTTCCTTTCGGATTGAAATCAGATCCTCCTTTAGCGCCACCCATTGGCAAGGTTGTTAAGGCATTTTTAAATGTTTGTTCGAATCCTAAAAATTTAAGGATGCTTAAATTTACGCTTGGGTGAAGGCGAATACCTCCTTTGTATGGTCCAATTGCATTGTTAAATTGTATTCTGTGCCCTAAGTTGATCTGAACATTTCCTTCATCATCTACCCAAGAAACTCTAAAAGTTAAAATTCGGTCTGGTTCAACCAATCTTTCAATAATTTTAGCAGCCTCATATTGAGGGTTTTCATCATAAATTGTTTTGATTGATTCTAACACTTCATGAACAGCTTGCAAGTACTCCTTTTCACCAGGGTGTTTGGTCTCAAGGTTTGTCAATATATTTTTTACATTCATAATAATATAGTTTAATCGTATGTGAAATTTATTATATATTTAAATAATCAGGTGCAAAATTACAGATATTATATTAATTTTTAATCAAAAAAGATTCAATTATTTTTTATTTCGGCGTTTTTCTCAAACGATTTCGTTAATTAAAAACAAATAGCGCAAAAAAGTCCATTTTCGCGCTATAAAAACCAGAAGTTTCCCTCCAAGTTTTCTAAATTTTTGTTTTTTTACATAAAACCTTCCGGAGGCTCCTCGTCATTTAATTTTTCTGAAGTGCCATGAAATCTGTTGGGCTTGAATCCTTCTTTAAAAATGGCTGCTTTATTGCTTTTTCCCTCAATAATTACGGTTAAAGGTTCTTTAAAACGCACATGCCTTAAATAATCGTCTTCATAAGTCGCCTTTTGTTTGTTTAGATAATCCAAATTGAAAAACCCATCATCCATAAAAGGGTTTATGGTTAAATAGCCCACTTTAAATGAGGTCAAATTTTGGAAAAAGTGTGTTCCCTGACTTGGGTCGATCCTAAAATTATTAAGTCCCGCTTCCACAATTATTTTGGCCGATGCTATTTGTGGCCAAATTACAGGAATTCCCAGCCACGGATCGCTTGATCCCCATCTGCCTGGCCCCACCAAAATATAATTTTTGTCCAACTCAGCGAATTTTTTATTGATTTGCTCAACAGCTTCCGCTATTTTCCTGGTATTTGCCGCGTTAAAAGTTTCAGGTTTAACGTAAATAAGATCGTGGATATTCTCATAATTTCCGTTACCCAAAGCCGATTCCGAGTAAATGATGGTGTCTTCAACATCAAACTTCTCGGGAAGCGTGCTTAAGGTTTCAATGCTTTCTATAATTGGCCTGATTTGCAAAAAGCTAAATTCTTTTGGCTGTCCCTGCGGAACATCCAAATTAACTGCAAACTCCATTTCAATGGGGTTTCGCATTTCACGTTGGCCAATACGCAATAAATCCTGCAAAATTTCGGGCAACGGAAATGTATTGTATTTTAAAATATTGTCAAAAGTAATTACGCGAATGCCATCATGCAAAACGCCGGGTTTGATGATGTTGTTTTGTAAATCATAGGTGGAAGCAACAAATTTTAGAGAACCATGCTTTTCGGCATTTCTTATGGAAATTTTCTTTTTATTGATGGATTCGCTGGTTGAAGCCACATAACTGTCGGGATTCATATCTAACCCAAACAAATACTGCTGCGTGTCGCGTTGGGTAGATCCCGGATTTGAGAGTTGCAGCACCTTTTTTGGATGATACGGCGAAAACCGCAAGGTGTTTCCTCCGCCAACAATAATTTCACCCAAACCCAAGGCGATATTTGCGGTGCCTTCATTGGGCAATTCTTGGTCAATAGGATAAAAATTGATGGAACGGGCCACCCCGGAAATGTTCGGATAATAAACATCATCATATTGTTTGCCGGTAACCTCCTGCAAAATAACGGCCATTTTATCCTCTTCAATGGTATGGGAAGTTGCCTTTAAATATATTTTACTGTTTTGAAAATACGCAGATGCCATTACCGACTTAATTGCGCTTGCCACCATATCCACCATTCTTGTCTTGTCGGTATTTGGTATCATATAGGTAGAAAACACACCGGCAAAAGGCTGATAATGGGAATCTTCCAAAACACTGGAAGAACGCACTGCAATAGGTGATTTGGTCACATTTAAAAACACCCGAATATCTTCCATTACCCATTTTGGCAATGGTTTTGAAATAAATTTATTCAATATTTCCTCATCATCATTACAATCGGCCACAAACCCTATCAGTTCATGTTTTTCCATAAACTCATCAAATACTTCTGTACTTAACACCACCGTGCGAGGAATGGAAATGTTGACATCCCTGTATTTATTGAACAATTTATGGCGTTTCAAAAACGAATCGATAAATGCCAAACCCCTTCCTTTTCCTCCCAAAGATCCTTCTCCAATCCTGGCAAACCCTAAATATTCATCATAGGTATTTTTGCTGAATTTTGAAATAACGCCCCTTGATCTGTAAATTCGATAGGCTTTAATGGCTCTGATTAAAAAATCTCTTATTTCCTCCGGATCGTCAAAATCCTCATATTCTACATTGCTGAATAAATTGGCCAACGGAAAAAGCGCCCGCGACCTTAACCATTTTGAATATTCACTCCTTTTGGCATGGTAAACTATAGATTCCAATGTTACTGTGGTTAACGCTCTTTGAAAACTGTTTAAATCTTCAACCGTTGCCAAAATTTTCATTTGAAATGGGTCCCAAAATTCAAAAGCCCCAAACGAAAAATATTTAGTGATGTAATTTTTTATTTCCTTTCCTAACGTTTCGGAGTGTTTGTATAAAAATTTTCCTTTTAGTTCTAAGGCTTGTTTTTCATTGTTTTTATCAGAAGATTGCACCAAAAACGGAAAATAGCGTTCCAAGCTTCTTACATATTTTAAAAATTCAAATCCGGCATTTGGGTCTCGTTTTCCGTCTTTAAAATAACTCACATCTGAAATAACGCCTAAAAGATTGTGTTTGTACTTTTCAAAAAGAAACAACCCTTCTTCATAGTTTGTTGCCAGCAAAATTTTTGGCCGGCCTCGCATCAACATCATTGCCCTGTGCTCATTTAGGCCTTCAGACATAAATGAACGCGTTTGTTTTAAAATAATTTTATACATTATGGGCAAATACCTCGAATAAAATTTCAAGGAATCTTCCACCAGCAAAATCGCCTTCACACCAATTTGGTTGATGTCTTTTTCGGCATTCATTCGGTCTTCCGTAAGTTTAATGATGGCCAAAAAAATGTCAACATTGCCGTTCCAATGAAATACAAAATCGATGATTCCCGTATTTTCGCTCAGCACCTTTTTTCTTAATTCAGAAGAATAATGGCTTAAGGCAGCAATTGGTATGGTGGGAAAGGACTCTTTTATCAGTTTTGAAGTTTCAAAAGCCTTGTAGTTGCCAATATCTAACCAGGTAATAACCATATCAATTTTATCGGAACTCAACATTCCTATCGCCCTTTTGGCGGAATTGGCATGAATAAAACTTGGCGGATATCTTAAATTCAGCGCCATATATTCATTAAAAATACGCTCGTCAATCCTGCCGTCTTCCTCAAGCATATAATAATCGTAGTTAGAACAAACAATGAGCACTTTGTTAATTCTGTTTTGCATCAATTGGTTAAATGCAACCTCTTCAAACTCATAATTCTTTAAATCGGGCAGTGGATTTCTGTTCATTTTTAAGGTCATTTATTTTCAAATGCAAGATATCATTTTCACCGCTAAATTTAATGTTTTTCAAAATATTAATTCAATTTTATAAAAATAAAATTGCGTAAATTTGCATCCTAATTTTCTGTAAAATGTTAGCTAAAGTAAAAGAAATGATTGGTGAAGTATTGGCTTTTGATACCACTTCCAAAGAGGAACTTGAATCGTTCAGAATTAAATTTTTAGGCAAAAAAGGATTGCTTAACGATTTATTTGTTGAATTTAAGAACGTTGCCCCGGCTGAAAGAAAAGATTTTGGACAAGCTTTAAATACGTTAAAAGATGCCGCGCAGGACAAAGTTGACAGATTGAAGGAAGCATTAGAAAATTCGAGTGGGCAAAAAGGAATTTATGGTGATTTAACACGCCCTGCCGAACCTGTTGAACTGGGTTCGCGCCATCCAATATCTTTGGTGAGAAACAAAATTATCGATGTGTTTTCACGCATTGGTTTTACCGTTTCTGAAGGTCCGGAAATTGAAGACGACTGGCACAATTTTACCGCGTTGAATTTGCCCGAATACCATCCGGCACGTGATATGCAGGATACTTTTTTTATTGAAAAAAATCCGGATATTTTATTGCGTACGCATACTTCATCTGTTCAAGTGCGCTATATGGAAAGCCATAAACCGCCTATTCGCACCATTTCTCCCGGACGTGTTTTTAGAAATGAAGATATTTCGGCACGTGCGCATTGCATTTTTCATCAGGTGGAAGGTTTGTATATTGACACCGATGTTTCTTTTGCCGATTTAAAACAAACATTGTTGTATTTCACCAAAGAAATGTTCGGAAAATCAAAAATACGTTTGCGCCCTTCTTATTTTCCATTTACAGAACCAAGCGCAGAGGTTGATATTTATTGGGGACTGGAAACCGAAACTGATTATAAAATTACCAAAGGAACAGGTTGGCTTGAAATTATGGGTTGCGGAATGGTGGACCCAAATGTGCTTAAAAACACCAATATAGACCCTGAAATTTATTCCGGATACGCATTTGGAATGGGCATTGAACGCATTGCGATGTTGTTGTACCAAATTCCTGATATCAGAATGTTTTACGAAAACGACGTTCGCTTTTTAGAACAGTTTAAATCGGTTTACTAAACTTCGTTCGTTAAAAGTTAGAAGTTAAATGTTAAAAGTTACTCAATAATTCTGATAACAAATCAATGAAAAAAGACATCCAAATTCCTGAAGTTACCGAGGTTTTTATGGCAATTGTCAAAGAATACAACGAAGTTTTTCGATGTGAAGATTGGAATGCCTATCTTATTAACAATAAAGAAGTTGATTTAGAAATGGTGTTGGTGGTTTCAAAAGGTTATGATGAAGACGAACTGACTGAAACCTCATTGCTGCGCCATAAAATTGAAAAACTTCCGGCAAAATCTTTCGCAAAAGTTGAATTGATGCAGGAAGCCGTTTTAAAATTGTCCAATTTTTTTAACGTGACTTTTTTTGAGGGAAATATAATGTTCAACAAAAAATACCTTTTCGAAAAAGGAACCATAAAAGAAGGTGCATTGCGAATGATTCCTTTGCTGAATAAAAAAGGGATTTTGGTGAAATAGTGTTAATCAATTAAGTTTTATTTTAATGGTATTCAGCAAAATAAAAATTTTCTCAGTGTATCTTTGTGATTCTTGGTGCAGCTTTGTGTAATAGCCGTGACACAGAGTTACACAAAGGGAAAAACACAAAGATTCACAAAGTTTTATGGCCAATTTTATTCAGAATCATTAATAAATTTAAAAATTTCACGCCATTTAATATGAAATATTCATTTCTTATAATATTGTTTTTTTGTTTTTCAATGGCGTCTGCCCAAAATATTCCTTTGTACGTTGGCACTTATACGGATGATGGCAGTGAAGGAATTTACCGTTACGATTTTAACCTGAAAACCGGCGAACTCACCAATAAAAAATTGGCTGCTGAAGCTGTGAATCCTTCTTTCATAACCTTTTCATCCGACAAAAAACTGCTATTTTCCGTAGGTGAAACAGACAGCTTCGAAGGGGCAAAAAGCGGCTTTTTAAATTCGTATTCCGTAGAAAAAGACGGAACGCTCACATTTATCAATAAAGTGAGCAGCAATGGAGCGCATCCTTGCCATATTCAGTTAAACGAAGACAATTCTAAAGCGGTCGTTTCCAATTATACCGGCGGAACCGTTTCTTTGCATACGGTATCAAAAAACGGATTAATTTCCCAGGCAACGCAAGTCATTGATCACAACAAAGGCACTTTGCAATCCCATGCACATTCAGCCCAGTTTTTTAAAAACAACCTATTTATTGCCGATCTTGGCCTAAACAGTTTTTCTCAATATCAATTGGCGAATACCGATAAAAAATACCAATTAAAAGCCAATTATGAAGTTCCAAACAATGCGGGTCCAAGGCATTTTGAAATTTCAAAAAAAGGTAAATTTATCTATGTCATCAACGAATTGAATTCCACAATTTCTGTGTTGAAAAAGAAAAAAGACCGCTACGATTTTGTTCAAAATATCAGCACATTGAATGCCGGATTCGACGGGAAAAGTTTTTGTGCCGATATTCATTTGTCAAAAGACGGGCAGTTTTTATACGGATCTAATCGTGGCGAAAACAGCATTGCGGTATTTAAAATAAACAAAAAAAACGGGGAACTTCAAAAAATACAAACCATCAGCACCCATGGCGATTGGCCGCGCAATTTTACGCTTTCTCCAGACGGAAATTATTTGTTGGCCGCCAACCAGAGAAGTAAAAATATTAGTGTTTATCGTGTAGACAAAAAAAACGGGAACTTAACTTTTTTATACAGTATAGCTACACCAACGCCATCTTGTCTGCTATTTTAGTTTCAACTAAGGGCTCTAAATAACCACTTATTAATTTGTTTAAGGCGTATCCTTTATTTTCTTCGCCAATAAATAGGTGTTTATTACATTATTTAAGGCGTCTTTGCTAATTGGTTTTGATAAAAAATCATCACAGCCCGCCAAAATTGCTTTTTCTTTTTCTTCAGGCGTTGAATAAGCCGTTTGGGCGATTATTGGCAAATCAGGGCGGAATTCTTTTATGCGCTTTGTGGCTTCATGCCCGTCCATTTTAGGCATTTTTATGTCCATGAAGACCAATTTAATTGCTGGATTATTTTTACATAACTCAATAGCCTCTAAACCATCGTTGGCGTGTATAATGGTGCAGGGAAGTTTAAGTTTATCCTCCAGCAATATTTCCAAAACCATAAAATTAACCTCTTCATCTTCTGCAATTAAAATGGTGTGTTTTTCATTTTTCTCTGATGCTTTCTCTTTTTCAATTGTGATATTGGGGATCATATTCATGGGTTTGTAAGGTATGGTAACAAAAAAAGCGGCGCCTTCGCCAAGTTCCGAAACCACAGAAATTTTTCCTCCCAACAACTCTGCATTTTCTTTGGCGATGGAAAGTCCCAGGCCCAATCCGCCCACTTTTTTTGAAAGTACTTTTTCCGCTTGAGAAAATCGCTCAAAAATGAGATTTTGCTGTTCCGGTTTTATGCCAATTCCGCTGTCTTTCACATAAATTTCAAGTTCGGCGGGATCACTGTCTTTATTTAGTTTATATCCCAATTCAACAAAGCCTTCCTCTGTAAATTTTAGCGCATTTTCCAACAAATTGCTTAACACTTTATTCAGCTTGTTTTTATCGGTAAGAATGGTGCTTTCCTGATTTGAAAGTTCATTTTTTAATACAAATTTGGTGTTCTTTTTAGTTGCTTTTATATTGAAAATAGTGAACAGTTCGTGCAATAAATCATTAAGGCAAACCGGATTCGCTTCAGCCTTGATTTGCTTGGTCTCCAGCACCGAAATTTCCATAATATCATCAATAATATGCAATAACTGGTTGGTGCTGCTTTTAATGATTTCGATAAACCTTTTCCTTTTTTCGTCAGAAAGGTCGGGGTTGTCCAATAATTCGGAAAAACCCAAAATGCCATTCATCGGGGTTCGTATTTCATGCGACATATTTTGAATGAATTCTGTTTTTAGGCGGTCACTTTCCTCCGCTTTATCTTTGGCAATAATTAAGTCATTTAAAATTTGTCTTTTTTCAGAAATATCCTGAATGGTGCCAATCATTTTTTTTAGATTTCCTTTGTTGTCAAGTTCTAATTTTCCCAAACCGTGCACCCAACGTATTTGTTTGTCGGTATTTCTTATGATACGGTATTCTTTGTTGAATTCTTCCCTGTTTTCTGTGATATTTTTTTCTAAATATCGCTCCATCATCTGTAAATCTTCCGGATGAACTATTTGCAACCAGCCCTTGAAATTTTTAGGATAGGCTTCATCAATACCAAATATGTCATTTAAGGTTGGAGAGCTTTTCCACAAACCTGTCGAAAAATCCAACTCATAAGAGCCAATGTTGGCAATTTTCTGGGCTTCATTTAAACTGTTTTCGCTTTTTTCCGCAATTTCTTTTGCTTTTTGAAGCTCATTTGTTACATTTCTTTGCGCAGTAACGTCAATCACAGAAGCTATGGAAGTTCCATAATCATCAATAATTACCGATTTTATAAGCGCTAAAATAGAGGAACCGTCTTTGCCTGCCAATTCGGTTTCATCGCTAAAGGTTCTTTTATTTGAGCCGATTGAAACCAATTCTTTTTTCAGCACTTCAAGCGCTTTTTTGTTGTTTGTTTTGCCAAGGTGAATTTTAAGTTCTTCTGTGTTTTTTACGCCGAACATTTTAAGTGCGGCTTTATTCGCATTTAAAATCCTGATGTTTGAGATACATGTTGAAACAAAATCAGGATTTTCATCTAAATAAGTTTTTAAATCTTTTTTTTCGGCTTTCGTTTCATTTAAAAGTTTTATGACTTTTGAAAAATCCTGTTCCCAAAGCGGCACGGGATTTTGATCAAATAAATTGATGAAGCGGTCTTTGCTTTCCAAAAGTAACCTGTTTTTTTCAGACAATTCATCGCTTAATTTACTTAATTCAAGATTTTGGATTTCAACTTTGTGAAGGGTTTCTTTTATGTTTGTAATATCCGAAACCAACGCAAAAGACCCAGACACTTCATTCTGATTATTAAAAATTGGTGAAGTTTTAAATAAACAAGGTACATTTTTGCCATTTGCATTCCGCAATTCAATCTCATAAGCTGAAGATTCCCCGATTTTTCTTTTTTCTAGTTGATTTTTAAAAATTTCGTAATTTTTTTCATCAACAAAATTATAAATTGATTTCCCTTTGACTTTAGTTTCTGAGTACCCCAATATTTTGCACATTTCGACATTTAAGTCAATTGTGTTTGCATCTTCATCTATCAACCAAAAACCCTCATTGGCGGTTTCTATAATTTTACTTACAAAATTTTCTCTGTCCTTTATGGTTTTATAAGCATCCTCCAATTCATTCTCGGCATGTTTGCGATGGGTAATGTCTCTCCAAACACAATGAATAACTTGATTGTTGCGATTGTTTTCAATGGTAGTCAACAACACCTCAACAGGGAAAACTTCTCCATTGCTTTTGGTATGCCACCACTCAAAACGATGTGTTCCTTTTTCCAAGGTAATTTTTATTAACGCTTCCGCTTTTTCGGCAGAGCTTAAACCATCTGGCTGAAATTTTGGCGATAACTCTGAAGGCTGAAGATTTAAAACATTTTCGTATCTATTATAGCCAAGCATTTTTAAAGTAGCCTGATTACAATCCGCAAAAACACCATTTTTAATGATTAAGATGGCATCGCCTGATTTTTCAAAAAGTTCGCGGAATTTTTTTTCACTTTTTTCAATTTCTATATTAGCTGTTAAAAGTTCTTGCTCAGCTTTTTTTGATGCAGTAATGTCACTTATCAATACATGTCTTGCTTTTCGGTTGTTGAATGTAACGTTGTGAGCAACAATAGAAACGTTTATTATTTTGCCGCTCTTAGTTATATGCAACCACTCACCTAATGCATTGTGCGTGACCCTCTTCGCCATTTCAATATCCTTTAAAAGTGCGCCAATATCTTCCTTGGGACGGACATCTTTTAAGTTCATGGAGAGAAATTCTTCTCTTGTGTAACCGTAATGTTGGATTGCTGCATTATTTACTTCCAGAAAAGCTAGTGTTTCCAAATCATAAATCCACATAGGCTGCGGGTTGTTATCAAATAGAAACCGATATTTTTTTTCACTTTCCTTTAAATTTTCTTCTGCTTTTTTACGATCTGTAATGTCTTCTTTTATCGCCAAATAAGATAAAATTTCACCCGTTTCGGCTTTAATTGGTGTTATTGTTACTTGTTCCCAATAAAATTTTCCGCTTTTTGTTTTATTTTTCATTTGGCCTTTCCAACTATTGCCGGCTGTAATTGTTTGCCATAAATGATCGTAAAATTCTTTGGATTGTTCTCCCGATTTTAAAATTCTGGGGCTTTTACCTAGAGCTTCAGAAGCCGTGTAACCAGAAATTTCGGTAAATTTAGGATTTGTGTATTCAATGTTTCCATTGGTATCGGTAATTAAAACGGTATTGGCGCTTTGTTCTATGGCCACTAAGAGTTTTTTGTATTCAGATGTGAATTTTTCTTTCCCCTTTTCAGCAGTCTCCTTAGAAATGTTTAATTCCTCAATTTTTAAATTTAATTGTTCATCAAAAAGAATTTTTTCAAGGACTTCTTCTAACTTTATTGCAATAATGTCAAGCACAATGGCAATATTATTTTCCTCAATCAAAGATTTTGGCTTGGTGTCCATAAAGGCAATTAATCCTATTGGCTCTTTTCTTGAACTCCATAAAGGTTTTCCAATGTAGCTCTCGACATTATTTTGCCTCAGAAAAGCGTCCTTGGGAAAAATATTGCTTACATTGGCCGGATAGGCACAAAACTTTTTATTAATAATGGTATCACAAGGCGTATTTGCCAATTCGTAAAGAAAATTAGGCTTAAAAACCCCATTCCCGTAAAATACGATGGTTTCAATAGCGGTAGGGTTTTTGGGTGAATATTTATCAATCAACACATAGTTGACGCCAAATAACTCAGCCAAAAAAGCAGCGGTAGATTTTAGGAATTCAATTTGGTTTGTTCCGTAACCATTTTTGGAAATAAAAGACAGCGTTTTTTGAATATATTTTAGTTGCACACTCATATTTTGAGATATGGGATATAATTAATTTTGTAAAAAATGCAACTTTTTCTTTTTGATAAATATAGATAAAAAATCAATTGATTTAATAATTCAAAAAATAAATATTAATAGGCAATTTCAAAGTTTAAACGCTATAAATTAATAAGTTCTATCGCAAATTCATTCACTTTCTCCCAGTTTGTGTATTCAATTTCAGCATCGGTATTTGTGGGTCCTTTTGTCATCCACATAATTAATTGAATCATTTTCCGATCAAAAAAGGAATATTTTTTATAATTCAGTTTGCCTGCAAAAACTTTAACAACAGTTGGTTTCCAGTTGATGGTTTGAAAAAATTTAACCACGTACGGATTTGTTTCCGGATCGCTTTTTTCTGGTTTTCTGGCGACAAGATTCACTGAAAAGAAGGCTGTTTTTATGGAATCAAGTACCGTTTTATTTGTTTTTATAAATTCAATTATTTTGGGTTTGTGAACGCCATATCTAATGCTTGCGCCAATAACGAGTTTATCGTATTTCGTGATATCTTCCTTAAAATCATCAATTGAAATTAATTCAACTTCTTGATCATTTTGCTGAAGGACTTCTCTTAGTTTATTGCAAATCTTCAGCGTTTGTCCGTCAACCGTTGAATAAATTATTCCTATTTTAGGTTTCATTGTTGTTGTTTAAAATTAATGTACAATATAATGATTTCAATCTAATTTTAAAAGATGGTAAATTTACAAAAGGCGCATTTGTGTTTTTATGATATATGTCAACCAAAAAATATAAAAACTTTACATTCAATTGCATAAAAAAACCAGTCAATATTGACTGGTTTTAATTTCTTTAAAGACAACGAATAAATATTAAATTACTTTTACATTTACTGCGCTTAAACCTTTTTTTCCTTCTTCCAGTTCAAATTGAACCTCATCTCCATCACTAATTTTGTCAATTAATCCTGAAATGTGTACGAAGTAGTCTTTTTTTGAAGTTTCCTCTGTGATAAATCCAAATCCTTTAGCTTGGTTGAAGAATTTTACTGTTCCTTTTTTCATTGTTAAAAAATTTATTAAAGTACTAAAGTACTCATAATTGCGCTTGTTTCTGAATTTTGTTGCGTTATTTTTTTAAAAAATATATTTCTGATGGAATCTTGGGTTAATCCAACACCTCCGTCAGCTCTTTAAAAATTTGTTTTGGGTTTTTATTTTCGTATAATATCCCATAAACCGCGTTGATTATGGGTGTTTTCGCTTTATTTTTTTCATTGATTAAAAAGGCGCTTTTTGTGGCATAATAACCTTCGGCAACCATACTCATTTCCATCATCGCGCTTTTTACGGTGTAACCTTTTCCAATCATATTTCCAAACATCCTGTTTCGGCTAAAAACGGAATAGCCCGTAACCAATAAATCGCCCAAATAGGCCGAGTTGTTGATATTTCGTTTCATTCTGTGCACTTTTCGTATAAAACGCTTCATTTCGCGAACGGAATTTGACATTAAAACTGCCTGAAAATTATCCCCATAACCCAAACCATGCGCCATACCGGCCGCTATGGCGTAAATATTTTTAAGCATGGCGGCGTATTCCGTGCCAATAATATCATCCGATGTTTTTGTTTTGATGTAATGGCTCGACAAATATTTGCTTAAAAGATCGGCTTTTTCTTCATCTTCACAAGCGATGGTTAAATAGGATAAACGCTCCATCGCAACTTCTTCCGCGTGACAAGGCCCTGCGATAACGCCGATATTTTTTAGCGGAATCTTAAAAAATTTATGAAAGTGCTCGCCAACAATCAATCCGGTTTCCGGGACAATTCCTTTGATGGCCGAAAACACAATTTTTGAAGAAAGGCTTTGCGTTATTTTATCCAATTCTTCTTTTAAAAATGCGGAAGGAATGGCAAAAATCAAAATATCGCCATAACGCACCAAATCATTAATTTCGTTGGATAAATACAATTTATTTACATCAAGTACCGCTGAGCTCAGGTAATTTGGATTGTGTTCATTTTCTTTAATATAATCTATCGCGGCTTGGTTTCTCATATACCAGCCAACCTGTTCCATATTTTCACACAACATTTTTACAATGGCTGTTGCCCAACTTCCGCCGCCAAAAACGGCAATTTTAGGTTTTGTAATCATTTATTAACCTTTTAAGAGACCAAAAGTAAAAAAAACTAACTTAAATGCGCTCCTAAAATTATGAAACTCGCATTTTATAACCCGCTTAAATTAATTTGTTGGATTAAATTATTAGTTTCGTACTTTTAATCCTATCCCCAACCCTTTCCAAAGGAAAGGGAGTTTGGTTAGATATTAAAGTAAAATTTTTCTTAACTTTAATCGCTATTTTTACAACATTTAACATTTAACATTTAACATTAGTTGAGCGGACTGAAAAGATTTTTTAAAGACACCATTATTTACGGAATTGCCGCGGTTTTGCCGAGAGTGATTAACTTTTTGCTCGTTCGCGTGCATACCGATGCCTTGCCGGCCAGCGATTATGCGGAAAACACCAACTTTTATATTTGGATTGCCTTATTTACGGTATTGTTGACTTTCGGGATGGAAACCGCATTTTTCAGGTTTTATAAGGCCGAAGAAAAAAAAGACGCCATAATTGCAACCTCATTTATCAGTGTTTTTGTTGCCGCTTTCGTATTTGTTGTGATTGCCTTTTCGTTTTCCGGATTTTTTATCAACATTTTCGACTTCAGCCAAAATCCGTTGCAGTTCAAATTATTTATCGGCATCTTGGCGATTGATGCTGTTTCTGTGATTCCTTTTGCTTATTTGCGCGCCGCAAACCGGCCCATAAAATACACGGCGATTAAAATGATCAATGTGGGAATCATTGTGGCCATAAACTTGGTTTTTTTGAAGTTTATTCCCGAATTTAAAGCCAGCGGAAAATACCTTCCCGAATTTTTGAACACCTTATTTGAAAGCACTTCCATCGTTAATTTTATATTCATCGCCAACCTTATTGGAAGTGCGGTTTCGCTAATTTTATTGTTGCCGTATTTGCTGAAATTTAAATGGCATTTTAACGGCGTGCTGTTCAAAAAAATGCTGCATTACAGCTGGCCGATTGCGGTCGCCGGAATTGCTTACGTGATCAATGAAAATTTGGACAAATTTTTAATCGGGCAAATGATGGATAAAACGGCGATGGGAATTTATTCGGCCTGCTACAAACTGGCGATTTTTATGAATTTATACATTATGGCCTTTCGTTTGGGTGCCGAACCGTTCTTTTTTAACCATTCCGACCATAAAGACGCCCGGCAAACTTATGCCCGCATTTTAAACTATTTTATCATTGTTGGCGCCCTGGTTTTTGTGGTTATTGTTGTTTTTCTTGATGTTATCAAACAACTTTTTATCAACCGGCAATACTGGGATGCCATTGTGATTGTTCCTATTGTGTTGTTGGCCAATTTGTTTTTGGGCATTTACCACAACCTTTCCGTTTGGTATAAATTAACCGACAAAACACGTTACGGAATGCTGTTTTCGATCATTGGCGCAATAATTACCGTAATTATAAATGTGGCGTTGATTCCCGTAATTGGTTATATTGCATCAGCCTGGGCGACGCTTTTTGCTTATGGAAGTATGATGGTGCTGTCTTATTTTATTGGCGATAAGCAATATCCGGTTCCTTATGATTTGAAAAAATCGGGCAGTTATTTGTTGGTTTCCATCGTGCTGTCATTCATTTCGTTTACCTATTTCAGGGAAAATTATGTTGTTTCCGGTTTGTTGGTATTTGTTTTTGCAATGCTCATTTTTTGGAATGAAAAAAAGGAACTTTTAGCCATGATTAAAAGGTAAATTCATCATTAAAAATTAAAAATGAAATACTATTTTACAATTATTTCAGCAATTTTGTTAACAAGCTCAGTTGTATTTTCACAAAACACTTCGGAAAAAAAATCGACCGCCGCTTCAAATGTTTTTTTGCTGAAAAAGGAATTTATCATTCCAAACCTCAACGCCATCAGCCATAAAGTTTGGATTTATTTGCCGCCAAATTACGACAAAACTTCAAAAAAATATCCTGTGATTTATATGCACGATGCCCAAAATTTATTTGATGCGGCAACTTCTTATGCGGGTGAATGGGAAGTTGATGAAACCCTCAATAAATTGTACGAAAAAACAGGAAAGGGATTTATTGTGGTGGGCATTGAAAATGGCGGTGAAGAACGCATTAACGAATATACGCCCTGGAAAAATGAAAAATACGGCGGCGGAAAAGGCGCAATTTATGCAGATTTTATTGTGAATACCCTAAAACCTTATATTGATGACCATTACAGAACCAAAAAACAACGGAAACACACAGGTTTAATGGGAAGTTCTTTGGGCGGATTGATTTCCTATTACGGCGGACTTAAATATCCAAAAACCTTCGGAAAAATCGGCGCATTGTCCACTTCATTTTGGTTTTCTGAAAAAGTTGTAGCTTTCACCCAAGAAAAAGGAAATTTAAAAAATGTAAAATTATTTTTGCTGGTGGGCGGAAAAGAAGGCGAAGACATGGATAAAAACACCCAAAAAATGGAGAAATTGTTGTTGAAGACCGGATTTAAACCCAAAAACTTAAAAACAAAAATAAATCCGGAAGGCAAACATAACGAAGCATTTTGGAGCAGCGAATTTTCAGCAATCGTTTCCTGGCTTTATCACGTAAAACAATAAAATATGATGCAAATACAAATCACCAACAAATCGAAACACGCATTGCCAAGCTATGAAACCGACGCTTCTGCAGGAATGGATTTACGCGCCAATATTGATGAATCGATCACCCTAAAACCATTGGAACGCACCATTGTAAAAACCGGATTGTTTATTGCGCTTCCTGTTGGTTTTGAAGCCCAGGTTCGTCCGCGAAGCGGGCTCGCAGCCAAAAATGGCATTACGGTTTTGAATGCGCCAGGCACTGTGGATGCCGATTATAGAGGCGAAATTGGCGTGATTTTAGTCAATTTATCCAATGAAGATTTTGTGATAAATGACGGCGAACGCATTGCGCAACTGGTTATTGCAAAACATGAACGGGCAAATTGGGAAGAAGTTGAAGTTTTAAACGAAACAAAACGCGGTGCAGGCGGATTTGGAAGTACCGGGAAATAAGCCCTCTAACCCCCGAAGGAGGAATTAATATAAAGACACAAAATTTAACTTGATTAATGGCCTTTAAAAAAGAATATTTCACAAGAATTCACTGAAAAAATAGAAATTAATTTATAAAAAAAATAATTTAATATGACTTTGAGTCGCTTTGTGAAAATTTTCGTAACAATATTACCATAAAATCAAATTCTTTGAAATGACATTAGCATCAATTTCAAGGAAAATTTGAAGAAAAATCATTCAATTCCAAAATCGTAAACCATAAATCGTAAATAAAAACTAATGATCGATATTGATGTAAAAACATTGTTTGTTTTCTCCGCTGCAGCCAATATATTTATTATTGCCCTTTTTGCCACTTATGTTAAATTATATAAGGTAAAAAACCCTATCATCAATATTTTTATGCTATCGAGGGTGTTGGGTATCGTTTTTTTAATTATGCTTTCATTGCGGGAAGGTGCACCAAACCAGTTAGGAATTATTATCAATACCACCATAAATTTATTTATTGTTTTTTACGAAATTTATTGCATTTCCTTTATCGAGCGCAAATTTGATTCAAAACATTTTAAACGATTTCTGTTAATTCCCGTATTTTTTTCCATCGCATTAAGTTTTTTTAGTACGGCTTCAGTAAGTGAAAGAATGACTGTTGTCTCCTTAAGTGTTTCAATAATGTATGCATTTACCGCCTATATTCTTTTAACCGAAAAGGGGAAAACCAAAATTCAGTTTCTTACCGGGTACATATTGGCATTGGTGGCATTGGCGCTTTTAATGCGCTCATTGGGCGCTTTTTTCGAGGTTGGCACAGAAGTGGCTTCTACAAATTATATGCTCATTTTACCGCTCATATTTTTCTTGATTCTTAACTTGGTCATCCCTTTGCTGTTGATTTTTATTTTAAAGGAAAAAGACAATCTAAAACTAACTGAATTAAACAAAAGCAAGGACAAATTTTTCTCAATTATTGCGCACGATTTAAGGGGACCGTTTGGAGGCCTTCAACAAATTGGAGAACTTCTTTGGCTAAATAAAAATAAAATCAGCGATGAAAAAAGAGAGAAACTAACCCAAGCTCTTTACCAAAACAGCAAAAATACCTTCAACTTATTGGATAATTTATTAAAATGGGCCAGCGCCAACGCCGGATTAATTATTTATGAACCTTCGCAACTTGATCTTCATAAAATTGTGCTTAACAACCTGCGTCTTTTCAATTCTCAAGCAAGGTTGAAAAACCTGACGTTAGGCTGTAATTTTGACAGGGAACTATTTGTTTATGCCGATTCTGATATGATAGACACGGTAATCAGAAATATTATATCAAATGCCATAAAATTTACGCCAAATGGCGGGGAAATCGAAATTATTTTAAATAAGGTTGACAAAATCAAAAATACCTGCACCATCGCAATAATTGATACCGGAATTGGGATGGCTAAGGATTCTCAATTAAACGTTTTTGACATAGATGCCACCATATCTACTTTGGGCACAAATAAGGAAACGGGAACCGGTCTGGGATTAAAACTTTGTAAAGAATTTTTAACGATAAATAAAGGATCTATTTGGATTGAAACCAATGAAAATAGGGGAACTGCCGTTTTTATTTCATTGCCAATCGAAAATAAATAGCTGGCTAATTGGCTTCGCTGATAGCTAATTTCAAAAATATTTGTTGATTGATTTCCAATGCAGAATGGTGTTCAAAAAACAAAATAGTTTTGTTTAAAATTGCTTCAATTAAATAATGGCTTCCTTTAAAATAAGAAGCTGTTACCGTTGCTTTAATGCCTTCTTCTTCTGTCAATTTTATCTGATTTGGATACAATAAAACCGATTTTTTTGAACTGTCATTTGAATCAATTTCACTTACCTCAATTTTATTGATTTCATCAAAAAATGAAGCGATATAAGCACTTTTAGGATTTGTGTATAACTTTTCAGGCGTGTTGTTGGCAATTAATTTTCCGTTTTTGATCACCAAAATTTTATCGGCAAAAGAAAGTGCGTCGGTGGAATCATGGGTTGCCACAATGCACAAAATATTTTTCGATTTCAAATACTTGAAAAGATCTCTTCGAAGCTTGTTTTTTCTGAAATTATCGATGTGGCTAAAAGGTTCGTCGAGCAATAAAACCTCCGGCTCTTTTGCCATCACTTTGGCGATGGCAACACGCTGTTTTTGGCCGCCGCTCAAGTTTTTGACTTTAACTTGGGAAAACTCGGTCATATCAACCACTTTCAGCAATTCCCTTATGCGTTTGTCCTTGTTTTTATCCTGGCTAGAAATGTATTTTCCTATATTTTCTTCAACCGTGGTATAAGGCATTAAATCGAAATCCTGCGGCAAATATTTCATAAAATCTTCTCCTGGAATCAACCTAAAATTAGGCCCGAGCAACTTTTCGTCGTTCCAATGAACAGTTCCTTTTTCAATATGGAGCAGTCCGTAAATAATTTCCAGCAAGGTGCTTTTTCCTGAGCCGCTTTCGCCGATAATGGCAATATAATCTCCTTTATTGGCTTTAAAACCAATATTTTTTATGACTTCTTTTGAAGTGTACCCAAATGATATGTTTGCTGCTTTTAACACAAGTTTTATTCGAATCCGATATATAACAGCGCATCGCCCTGAATGACAATCGGAGAATGGTTTGAATTTAAAATATACCCTTCCTGTTTGTTTTTAAAAACTTTTTCAAAATCTCCAAACGGATCGGAAATACTTCCCAATTTAGCGCCTTTTTCAACTTTTTGCCCAACGCTGATGTATGACCTGTACATTCCGGAATTAGTGGCTCTTATCCATCTCGAATTCCTAATTATTATTGGCTCTGGTTCTAAATTTGGTTTTGAAATTTTTGAAGTAAAATCTCTCATTCCCAAATGATGCATAATATTAATAGCGCCTTGAATACCGGATTTTGTAACATTTTTATCCAAACTAAGTGATTTTCCGCCTTCAAAAAGCAACACTTTTTTTCCCAAATCAACCATGGATTTTCTAAATGTTTTCTCTTTGCTTTTGCTGTACACAATAAATGGGGTGCCAAACACTTTCGCCAATTTTAAAATTTCTTCGTCATTATCATCAATTCTTAACTGGGAATAATTAAATCGTTGGGCGCCGCCAGTATGATAATCAATGCAATAATCTACTTTTGGAATCACTTTGCTCATTAAATGATAGGCGAATCTGCTTGCCAATGAGCCTTTATCAGAACCCGGAAACACCCTGTTTAGATCCCTTCCGTCAGGAAATTCTCTTTTCTGGTTTAAAAAACCAAATACATTCAATAACGGAATGCAAATAACCGTTCCTTTTTGCGGTTTATTTTGTCCGCTGGCAATTATTTGGCGCACAATTTCAACCCCATTGGTTTCATCTCCATGAATTCCGCCAATTAGCAACAAACAAGGTCCGTCAGAGTGTCCTCTTGAAACAATGATGGGCACTTCAATTTTGGAATGGGTGTTTAAACGGGCAATGTCCATTTTAATTTGAACCGTTTCGCCATACCCAACTTTTTGATAAAGTATTTTAAAATCACTAGGCATGCCGCTCAATATAATGGATTATTTTTCCCGCGATGTCAACTCCTGTTGCGCCTTCAATGCCTTCCAGTCCGGGAGAAGAATTAACTTCCAATATAAGCGGTCCTCTGTCCGATTGCAAGATGTCTACGCCGGCGATTCCAAGACCCATGATTCTGGCTGCTTTTAAAGCCGCGTTTTCTTCATCTATGGATAATTTTATGAGTTCTGCCGTTCCGCCTCTGTGCAAATTTGAACGAAATTCACCTTTTTTGGCTTGTCTTTTCATGGCACCAACAACGACACCATCCACAATAAATACACGAATATCTGCGCCTCCAGCCTCTTTAATGAATTCTTGTGCAATTACCCTTGCCTGAAGTCCGTTAAAGGCTTCCAGCACCGATTCTGCGGCATTGTCATTTTCAGCCAAAACAACTCCTAAACCTTGAGTTCCTTCCAATAATTTTATCACCAAAGGCGTTCCGCCAACATCTTTAATAATATCTTTAACATTTTTAGAATAGTTGGTAAATACCGTTTTAGGCAAACCCAAACCCGCTCTTGACAATACTTGCAAACTTCTCAATTTATCTCTTGAACGCATTAATGCCTGTGATTCAATGGCTGTAAAAACTTTCATCATTTCAAATTGCCGCACCACTGCAGTTCCGAAAAAAGTTACGGAAGCACCAATTCTTGGGATTACTGCATCAACATCCAGAAGCAATTCGTGTTTATATCTTATTGCCGGTTTCTTCTTTTCAATAATAATGTCACATTTTGAATGATCGACCACCAGCATTTCGTGATTTCGGGCCTTTCCGGCTTCAACAAGTCTTTTTGTTGAATATAAATTTGGATTTCTTGATAAAACAACAATCTTCATACTATGCATTTTCTTAAATTTTTATCACTATGTTTTTAAATGACAGATTTTTTTTTGCCGTGTCCACCATAAATTTCTTTGACAGGAACTTTCTTCCCAACAACACAGGGAACTTCATGGAGCCTCTTTCTGTTAGGGTCAGTTCAATGGGATGAATTTCATTAAATATAAGTATTTCAGTTTTAATCAAATAGCGATTTTCTGCAATTCCATTGGAACTTTTTATCATTTTTTGGGTAAACTCATCGAATATAAAATATTTTTCGTGGTATTTCTCATGTTTGGGATCCAAAAACTGACATTTCAACACATTGTTTTCTTCTTGAATGCTATGACAGTGAAAACTAGATGTATTCGCCCCAGAATCGACTTTAATATCAATATCAAACAGCTCAAGTTTAGGAAAATCAACAATGTCTGTTCTGCCGATAAGTGTTTTTATGCTACTTTTTTTCAAAAGGAATTGGAAGGGCTAATGTTAGGAAAAAATATTTTGGATCGTATTTTATTTTTGACAAAGTTAATCTATTATTGGATATCTTAAAGTTTTTGAAAATTTTTGTTTTTTTGCATTTACAAATGAATTTATCGCCCCATTTGTTACTTTTAAAACTAAAAAAAGGAAGTGAATTAAAAATTAACTTCCTTCTATTTTTATGATAATTTTAAAAAAATTAGTTTCCTAATCATTTTTAACCATAGCATTGATGTTTTCTTTAATTTTCGTTTCCAGTTCGTCGGACAATTCAGGATTGTCTTTTATAAGCACTTTCACGGCATCACGGCCTTGACCTAATTTTGTATCGCCATAGCTAAACCAAGAGCCACTTTTTTTCACAATGCCCAATTCTACGCCCAAATCCAATATTTCTCCATCTTTAGAAATACCTTCACCGTACATAATATCAAATTCAGCCGTTCTAAAAGGCGGGGCAACTTTATTTTTAACCACTTTAACTTTAGTGGCATTTCCTATTACTTTTTCGCCATCTTTTATTTGTGTTTTTCTTCTGATGTCTAAACGAATAGACGCGTAAAATTTAAGTGCATTACCGCCTGTGGTTGTTTCAGGATTTCCAAACATTACGCCGATTTTATCACGCAACTGGTTGATAAATATAACGGTACAATTTGTTTTATGAATGGTTCCTGTCAATTTACGAAGTGCCTGTGACATTAATCGCGCGTGCAATCCCATTTTAGAATCGCCCATTTCGCCTTCAATTTCACTTTTTGGCGTTAGTGCTGCAACAGAGTCAATCACCACAATGTCAATGGCGCCTGAGCTGATTAGATTGTCGGCAATCTCCAAAGCCTGTTCCCCAAAATCTGGCTGGGAAATAATTAAATTGTCAATATCAACCCCTAAATTTTTTGCGTAAAATCGGTCAAAAGCATGTTCCGCGTCAATAAATGCAGCGATTCCACCCGCTTTTTGGGCTTCGGCAATGGCATGCAATGCCAAAGTTGTTTTCCCAGATGATTCCGGTCCGTAAATTTCAATAACCCTTCCGCGCGGATAACCGCCAACACCCAAAGCTATATCCAATCCCAATGAACCGGTTGAAATTGCTTCAATATCACTTATGGCAACATCGCCCATTTTCATTACGGTTCCTTTTCCGTAGGTTTTGTCTAATTTATCAAGTGCTAATTGCAGCGCTTTTAATTTCGCTGCTTTTTCTTTGTCGTCTGCCATAATTATAATAAAATGAGTTAAAATAGTTTGCCGCTAAATTATAAAAAAGTATGGTAGCTTTCATCTGTTTATCTTTTATTTTTTATTGGTACAGATGCAGTCGCTATTAATCATTCTGCTGTGTATCAAAATTTGTTATGGCTCGTTTCATCTGTTTATAATTTATTTTTTATTGGTACAGATGCTGTTCGCTATAAATCATTCTGCTGTGTGTCAAAATTTGTTATGCTCGTTTCACCATCAAAAAAAAATAAGTATGAACAAAAAATACGATTTACGTCAAATTGTTCAGTTTTGCATATTGCAACAGCACCACTGTTTTGGCATCATTAATTTCTCCTTTTGACACCAATTCCATAGCGGTTTCAAAATTAATCTCCAATACCTCGATTTCTTCATGTTCTTCTTCTAAACCGCCTCCGTCGCTTATTTTCATGCCATCGCTGTATTCAGCAATAAAATAATGTATTTTTTCTGTGACTGCTCCCGGTGTTGAGTACAATTCGAATACTTTTTTGGGATTGGAAATTTTAAAACCCGTTTCTTCTTCAACCTCTTTTATAATGCAGGCTTCAGGATTATTTTCATCCAACAGACCGGCACAAACTTCTACCATCATTCCTGTGGAATTTCCGTTTAAGTAACTTGGCATCCTGAATTGTTTGGTAAGAATTACCGTTTTTTTGGCGGGATTGTACAGTAAAATCGCTGCGCCGTCGCCACGGTCGTAACATTCCCTGCTTTGGGTTTGCCAGCTGCCGTTATTTGTTTGAAAGTCAAATTCTACCTTATCAAGTTTATAGTGCGCGTTCGACAAATTTTTAATGCCAATGATTTTAACTTTCGGATTGTTCATTTATTTAATTTTTAATCATCGCGATATGCGGAATGTCATCTTCCAAATAACCTTCGCCAACTTGGACAAATCCGTGGGATTCGTAAAATTTTTTCAAATATAATTGTGCCGATATTTTTATGGAAGTTTCCTTGAAATAAGTTTCAACAGCATCCATTGAATGTTGAAATATAACGTGGCCATATCCAAATTTACGTTCATTTTTAGCGACCACCACGCGGCCAATGCAGGCTTTTTCAAAATAATCGCCCGGTTTAAAAATTCGGCAATAAGCCACAATTTTATCGTTTTTAAATCCGATGACATGCAACGCTTTTTCATCTTTTCCGTCGATATCCTGATACACGCAATTTTGTTCCACCACAAAAACTTCGGCACGCAATTGCAAAATATCGTAGAGATCTTTGGTTGATAATTCTGAAAATGATTTTGTTAAAATAGTGAGCATTTTTTAGTCTTGGATAATAATTTCTTTAAGGTCGTTTCTTCTGTATTCAGGCTGTAAATTACAATGTTGGATGTGAAACTTTTCAAACAACAATTTTTCAACGGCTTCACAAATCAAGTCAAATTCAGATAATTTAATGTCGCTTTCAAATTCTAAATGCGCTTCAAAATGACATTCGTGGTCATTCAATTGCCAAATATGGATATGATGGATATTTTTTACCCCTGACACTTTTTGCACTTCATCAACAACTTCATTTATCTTAATGTGTGAAGGCGCAAAAAGCATCAATATTTTTAAGGAATCTATCAAAATAGTCCAGCTCATGTAAATTAAATAGAACGAAATCAACAAGGTTAATAAGGCGTCAATCCAATAAATCTGATAATATTTCATGAGCAAACCGCCAATTAAAACGGCCACTGATGTAAGCATATCCGACAATAAATGGAGGTAGGCGCTTTTCATGTTCATGTTGTGCTTTGCATCATTTTTTAACAACAAAACACTCAATCCATTTGCGGCGATCCCTAAAATAGCAAGCCAAATCACCAAGCCACTTTCTATTTCTTTAACTTCATAGAACCGTTTAATCGCTTCAATCCCTAAAAAAACACCGATTGCAATTAAGGATGCGGCATTAAAAAAAGCGGCAATCATTTCGGCTCTTTTATAGCCAAAAGTATGTTCTAAAGTTTGCTTTTTTCTATGGGTCAGTAAATTTGCGCCATAACTTATAATTAAGGAAACAACATCCGAAAAATTATGGACTGCATCGGAAATTAATGCCAAACTTCCTGAAACAAGGCCACCGATAATTTGCGCTACCGTAATTACTATGTTTAAGATGATGGAAAAAAGTAAATTTTTTCCCGTTAATGTCGGATGTTCGTGGTTATGGTTTTGACCCATTTTTTAATTAATATTTACGATTTTTGATTTGGGTTTCAAGTTTCAGGTTTCAAGTTAATTGTTTAATTTTAAAACCTTTTTAACATTTAACATTTAACATTTAACATTTAACATTTAACATTTAACATTTAACATTTAACATTTAACATTTAACATTTAACATTTTAACTTTTAACTTTTAACTTTTAATATCCAGCTAACAAGGTATTTTATCAATTCTGGTTTGATGGCGTCCGCCTTCAAATTCAGTCGTTAAAAAAATATCCACAAAATCCAAGGCTTGTTGCACAGAAATAAAACGAGCCGGAATACTTAAAACATTGGCATTGTTATGGGCGCGGGCCAATGCCACCAATTCATTGTTCCAACAAAGCGCAGCCCTAATTCCCTGGTGTTTGTTGGCGGCCATTTGAGCCCCGTTTCCGCTGCCGCAAATGGTAATTCCAAAATCTGCTTCACCACTTTCCACCGCATTTGCGACTGGATGGATCGAATCTGGATAATCCATACTTTCATCAGTGTCTGTTCCAAAGTTTAACACTTTATGTCCTTTCTTTTCCAATAATTTTACAATTTCAAATTTGTACTGCGTTCCTGCGTGATCGTTTCCTATTGCGATGGTCATAAGTAGATTTATTAATGCGTTAGTGTGTTACAAAAATACAAATTCATAGTTATTAACAGTGAAAAATAGTTTTGTTAATAGCATTTTTTAATTTATTGATTAACAAGTACTTTATGATAAAATGAAATTGTGAATAACTAAAGACTTAATAATGAAAAGTAATTTTTGAAATGTGATTTGAAAGTTGTAATGCAAAAATTGAAAATTGCTGTGCAACTATTTTTATCTTTTTTTAAATTTAGTTTTGAACATTTTTTAATGCCATTATGAACATTTTGAAATGAAATACTTATTAAAAAATTGGTTATTTATATCTTTTTAAAGATTGTTTATAACCTATTTAATTTTATTGATTTTTAATGAGTTAAATTTTGATAAACTGTTTATATCTTTTGATAAGTGTGCCGTAAAAATTAAAACACATAAATTTATTGTACTTATTAACACACTAACATAAACCAAAATTGTTTTTAAATTTTTTAAATAAACTTTTTTATATAATATAGGTTGTTGATAACATTAAAAATTAAAATTAAGGAACAATAAAGTTTAAAGCGGCAGGAATGATTTCCGCTTCAAAACTTCCCTAACCCACCAATTTCCCATCAGCCTGAATATTGGTAATATGCACATCTAAATCTTTTATATTTAATCAGTTAAATTCCTCGAGGCAGGGCCTCGAGGTAATTCATTTATAGATTTTTAAATTAATTTTATGGAAAGTTTTTTATATTAGGTAAGGTTAAAATCTAAATCAAATTTTTGTTTTATCAATTCATTATAGACAGGAATCCATTTTTTTTAGCCGCTCCATTTCCCGACGTCGGATTTATAATAACAAACCATTTTTCATCCATAATAATAGTCAAATTTTAAGTTTGAAAAATACAAATTGTTGTTAATATAATCTTGCAATTATCAGTTTAGGGTAAAAAATCGTACTTTTGGATGAAATAAAAGTGAAATAAACCCATGTCGAAAAGAAAAGAATTCCACAAAAAACGAGGAAACGAGGTTAAAGATCTAACCCAAAAAATAACAAAAATATTAAACCAGGTTCCTGGCAGCAGCTTCAATTATCGTCAAATCTGCGCAAAATTACAAATCACGGATGCTATTGGAAAAGGTCAGATTATTAAGAATTTGGAAGAATTAAAAGCGCAAAAAAGTATTGAGGAAACCGAACCAGGAAAATATAAAATAGCGTCACATTCAAGATATTATACAGGAACCATTGATGCAACTTCAAACGGAAACGGCTATTTTATTTGCGATGAATTTGACCACGATATTTATATTCCTGCCCGAAATTTAAACAGGGCATTACATAAAGATACCGTAAAAATTTATTTATACAACCGCAAAAAAAATAGCAGGGAAGAAGGTGATGTAGTTGAGATTATCACCCGCGCAAAAACCGAATTTGTGGGCGTATTGCAGTTAAACAATAACTTCGGATTTGTAATTCCAGATGATTCAAAGATGTATTCCGATATTTTTGTTCCGAAAAGTAAACTTAAAAATGCCGAACACGGCGTAAAAGTGTTGGTAAAAATAACCGATTGGCCTGAGAATTCTAAAAATCCGTTTGGAGAAATTTTAGAAGTTTTAGGAAAACCAGGCGACCATGATACAGAAATCCATTCCATACTTTTAGAATATGGTTTGCCCTATAAGTTTGATGAAAAAGTGGAAAATGAAGCCGCAAAACTTCCTATAGAAATCACTGCACAGGAAATTGAAAAGCGAAGGGATATGCGAAAGGATCTTACGTTTACCATAGATCCAAAAGATGCCAAGGATTTTGATGATGCCTTGTCGTTCGAAATATTGGAAAACGGCAATTATGAAATAGGAATTCATATTGCCGATGTTTCCCATTATTTGCATGAAAATACTTTTTTGGATGACGAAGCTTATAACAGGGCAACCTCAGTTTATTTGGTAGATCGCGTTGTTCCAATGCTTCCGGAAGTATTGTCGAATGGTGTTTGTTCCTTGCGTCCAAATGAAGAAAAATTAACTTTTTCAGCAGTTTTTGAAATTAACAGTAAAGCCCATGTCATCAACGAATGGTTTGGAAGAACAATCACTTATTCCGATCAACGATTTGCATATGAAGAAGCGCAGGAAATCATCGAATCTAAAAGTGCTGTTATTCCTCAAAAAATTTCTATAACAGGAAAACAATATACCGTACAGCCAGAAATAGTTGCTGCAGTTTTAAAACTGGATGAATTGGCTAAAATTCTTCGGAAAAAACGATTGCAACAAGGCGCCATAACTTTTGACAGGGCAGAAGTAAAATTTATTTTGGATGAAAATTCAGAACCCACCGGAGTTTATTTTAAAGAAGCAAAAGACGCCAATAAACTGATTGAAGAATTTATGTTGCTTGCGAACCGAAAAGTTGCTGAATTTGTTGGAAAAAGTAAAGGCGTACCAAGTAAAAATACCTTTGTGTATCGGGTACATGATGAACCAAATGTAGATAAACTGGCTGCCCTTCAAACCATTGTGAGCAAATTTGGCTATACCAATAAGATTGATACCACAAGCAAAGAATCAACCGCAGCTTCCTTAAATAAATTATTGAGCGATGTGAGCGGAAAAAGCGAAGCAAATATGATTGAAACGCTGGCCGTCAGAACCATGAGCAAGGCGGTTTATACCACCGAAAATATTGGTCATTATGGATTGGCTTTTGATTATTACAGTCATTTTACATCACCCATCAGAAGATATCCCGATGTGATGACCCACCGTTTATTGCAGCATTATTTATTGGGCGGTAAATCTCCAAAAGCAGAAATCTACGAAGAAAAGTGCAAACATTCTTCAGAACGGGAACAACTTGCCACAATTGCAGAGCGTGATTCCATCAAGTATATGCAGGTTAAATATATGGAAAAACACATGGATCAAGAGTTTAAAGGCGTTATTTCCGGCGTGACAGAATGGGGTATTTATGTTGAAATTATTGAAAACGGATGTGAAGGAATGTGCAGAATTCGCGAAATTAAAGATGATTTTTACATTTTTGACGAAAAACAGTATGCTTTGGTGGGCCAATCTTCCAACAATCTTTACCAGCTTGGCGACCAAGTTTTAATTAAAGTGAAACACACCGATTTGGAACGTAAACACCTAGATTTTACCTTATTGGAAAAGATTAATAAATAATTAACATAAAAGGTACAATTATTGCACTTGGTGGTAGTTATAGCTAAAAAATGATAATCAAATGAAAAAATTGACTTTATTGCTTATTTTATTTTCCGCAACATTGTTTGCGCAAGAAGCGATCACCACAAAATTAGGGGATTTTAACACCGTAAAAGTTTATAACGGCTTAACCGTTGAACTGCAAAAATCAAATAGTTCAAAAATTGATATTTCAGGATCAAAGGCTAAGGATATTTCGGTTAACAATTCAAACGGTACCCTAAAAATTCGTTTAAAATTTCCTAAAGGATTTGTTGCTGAAAACGTAAAAATTATGCTTTATTATGACAATGACATTTCGGTTTTAGATGCGAATGAAGGCGCTTCAATAGTTTCGGATGAAACATTAAAACAACAACATTTAGAAGTGAAAACCCAAGAAGGCGCCAAAATTAAATTAGATATCGACACAAAATACCTGACCGTTAAAAGTGTTTCCGGCGGCATTATTTCACTTACTGGCCTTACCGATAACCAAACTGTTGAAGCCACTACAGGAGGTATTTATAACGCATTTGATTTGCAAAGCAAACAAGCAACTGTTACTTCTGCTTCAGGGGCAAATGTTGAAGTTAAAGCATCAGAATTATTAGATGCCAATGTTCGTTTTGGCGGATCCATCTATTACAAGGGAACTCCGGAAATATTAAAAACCAAAACCACGATTGGCGGAACCATTAAAGATAAAAATTAATGTTAGTTTTGAATTAATTACTATCTTTGTAACGCTAAAATTTTAAAATTATGAATGCATTATATATATTTTTAGGAATGGTTGGACCTTGGCAATGGATAATTATTGGCTTGGCAATTTTATTGTTGTTTGGAGGAAAAAAATTACCTGAGTTAATGAAAGGTCTAGGAAGCGGCATAAAAGAGTTTAAAAAAGCAACCAAAGACGAAACTGACGAAGATAAAAAAGTTGACGAAACTAAGTAGTTTCGTAATTTACCTATAGAAAAAAACCTGTGCATTCGCACAGGTTTTTTTTGTTTCCAATAAACACTATTTTTTAGGTTTTTTAGCACCAACTTCAATTGTGGCCTCATTTATTTTATTGGCAGCAATCATGCCCGCAACCATATCAGCTAACATAGAACTCGCTGCATTTGGATTGTTGGGCAATAATATTAAATTGGATTTTGAATCGGATCCAATGCTTTGCAAGGTGTCATAATGTTGTGTAACCACTATTAAAGCGGAGGCTTCTTGGCTGTTGATGCCGGATTTATTCAACACATCAACACTTTCTACTAAACCGCGGGCAATTTCTCTGCGCTGGTCTGCAATACCTCTTCCTTGCAAACGTTTACTTTCCGCTTCGGCCTTTGCGCGTTCAACAATTAAAATGCGTTGCGCATCACCTTCGTGTTGTGCGGCAATTTTTTCACGATCAGCCGCATTAATACGGTTCATGGCAATTTTTACTTTTTCATCGGGATCAATGTCGGTAACTAATGCTTTAATGATATCATAACCGTAATTAAGCATCGCTTCTTTTAAATCTCGCTGTATGGCCAAAGCGATTTCTTCTTTCTTTTCAAATACATCATCCAAGATCATTTTAGGGACTTCAGCACGCACAACGTCAAAAATGAATGCGGTAATTTGTTCATGAGGATTTTGAAGCTTATAAAATGCGTCATATACATGATCCGGTCTAATTAAAAATTGTACTGAAATTTTAAGGTGAACAAACACATCATCTTTGGTTTTGGTTTCAACAATTACGTCTAATTGTTGTACACGTAAATTTACACGTCCTGCAACTTTGTCGATTAGCGGAATTTTAAGCTGTAAACCTGGGTTTCTCGTACTTTGAAATTTACCAAATCGTTCAATAATAGCAACTGTTTGTTGTTTCACGGTAAATAAACCGGTGCCAACAACTACAACTACAATAAAAATAGCAATATAAGTTCCAATCATTTTATATTTTTTTAATGGTTAAATAATATTTTAAAGATACAATGTTTTAAAATTTAATTTAAGATATCTTTTAAGTATTTGTTTAAAAAACATAAATGTTAAAGGTTTTGGTTCAAAAAATAAATTAGAATTATTTTAAATAACAAAACAGCTGATTTTAAAATATGCAATAGCTTGAAATTTCACAATTTATTATTTAATTTTAATGATTTAATTATAAGTAATTTATAAGATGAAGCAAACTATTAAATTTAAATTAAACGGAAAACAAGTTACTGTAGCTATTAACGGAGATGAATCTCTGTTAACTGTCTTACGGGAATACTTAGATGAAACCGGAACAAAATATAGTTGCGGACTTGGACAATGCGGTGCTTGTACCGTAATACTTAACAACCAAACTGCGCGGTCTTGTGTTACCTATGTTGATGATTTTAAAAACGCCGAAATTATTACCGTTGAAGGATTATCAAACAACAATAAATTACACCCAATTCAAGAGGCTTTTGTTGCGTATGATGCTTTACAATGTGGATTTTGTACGCCGGGTATGATTATGAATGCTTATGGATTGCTGCTTAAAAATCCAAATCCGTCGCGTGAAGAAATTATTTCAGGAATGGAAGGTAATTTATGCAGATGCGGCTCCTATAACAGAATAATTGATGCAATAGCATCTGCATCAGAAAAAATGTTTAAAAAGATATAATTATGGAAGCGGATAAAATCAATCAACTTTATTTTAGCGATGTAAATCAACCAATTAGGAATGACAGACGTCAGTTTTTAAAGCAATTGGGAAGAGGAATTATTGTTATTTTTTCTTTAAGCGAACTCTCTTTGCTGGAAGGCTGGAGCCAGCCAACCAATGCGCAAGACCAGGAAATAGATTTTAACGCCTATTTGAGAGTAAAAGAAGATGGAAGAGTAGATTGTTATACAGGAAAAATTGAAATGGGTCAAGGCATTATTACTTCATTAGCCCAAGCGCTGGCCGAAGAATTGGAAGTATCTTTAGATCAGGTTGATATGGTTATGGGCGACACCAAACTTTGTCCGTACGATGCCGGTACTTGGGGTTCCTTAACAACGCGTTTTGCCGATCCGGTTATACGTGCGGCTGCCGCCGAAGCTCGTGAAATACTCATTGAAATTGCTTCGGAAAAATTGGCAGAACCTATTGAAAATTTAGAAGCTGTTAACGGAAGTGTTTACGTAAAAGGAGATGCTTCCTTAAAAATTGATTATGCAGCATTAACTAAAGGAAAAAAGATTGTTAGGCACCTAACCAAAAAGCCCGAAATTAAAAAAGCGGAGGATTTTAAAATAGTTGGAAAATCTTTTATCAGTACCGATGCCGTGGCTAAAGTAACCGGAACCGCAAAATATTCTGCGGATATTAAATTACCCGGGATGGTGTATGCTTCAGTTGTCAGACCCAGAATATTTGGCTCAAAAAAAATAGCGGTAGATACAACTGCCTTGCATAATTTTAGCGGCGCCGAACTTATAGAAGATGGCGATTTGGTTGCAGTTATTCATTCAGAACCTGAAATGGCATCCAAAGCCGCACAAAGCATTAAAATTACTTGGGAAGCACCTGAAAGTAAAGCAGATACCGAAACTATTTTTAAGTATTTTGAAAATACCATTACAGAAAACAGCGTTTTTGAAGAAGGCGGCAATTTAGAAAGCGGAAAGCAAAATTCAGAAAAAATTTTACAGGCAGATTATCATGACGGCTATAAAGCGCATGCTTCTATTGAAACACATTGTGCAACCTGCTATTTTGAAAATGATAAATTAACCATTTGGGCATCAACACAAACACCTTTTGGAACGCAAAAAGAATTGGCCGATGCATTTAATATGCCAATTGAAAATGTACACGTTAAACAAATATTTTTAGGCGGAGGGTTTGGCGGTAAAGTCTTTAATCTTCAAGCTGTTGAATCGGCTAAAATTGCAAAAATTTCAGGAAAGCCAGTTCAGATGGTTTGGACCAGAAGAGAAGAGTTTATGTACGACAGGTTTAGACCTGCGGCTTTGGTAAAAGTTACTTCCGGGATAGATACAAATGGTAAATTAAACTTATGGGAATTTGACATTTACTGTGCCGGCACACGTGGAACAAAATTATTTTACAATGTGCCTAACAACCAAACCAGATATTTTGATAAAAGTGACATTCATCCTTTTGGAACAGGAGCATGGCGCGCTCCGGGCAACAACACCACCACTTTTGCACGCGAATCGCATATAGATGCAACAGCGCACGCTATTGGTCAGAGCCCGCTTGAATTTCGTCTAAATAATTTAAAAGATGAAAATATGGTTGCTGTTTTAAAATTGGCGGCTGATACTTTTGGATACAATTCACCTAAAAAAGAGGGTCATGGTTATGGAATTGCTTTAGGGGAAGATGCCGGAACTTTTGTGGCTATTATTGCTGAAGTAAAAGTGGATAAATCTACCGGAGAAGTGCATCCTGTAAAAATAGTTTGTGCCCAAGATATGGGGCAAGTTGTGAATCCGCACGGAGCAACCGTTCAAACAGAAGGCGGCATTACCATGGGACTTGGCTATGCGCTTTATGAAGAAATTGAATTTGATGGCGGACTGGTAAAAACCAGAACTTTTGCTAATTATCCGTTTACTACATTTTCTAAAACACCAAAAATCACCTGCGTTTTTATGGATAAAATGAACTCGAAACCGCAAGGCGGCGGCGAACCGGCAATTATTTGTGTGGGCGGCGCCATTGCAAATGCAGTTTTCGATGCTTGTGGAGCAAGAGTTAATCGCATGCCAATTACGCCACAAAGGGTTCTTGCGGCAATGCCTTTATAAAAATTTAATTTAAATCGAAATATAACCTAAGCCATATGCAGCAATGCGATGGCTTTTTTTATTCGTTCAACAGTTTCTTGTTTGCCAATCATTTCGGCGATATCAAACAAGTGCGGACCTTTTAATTCCCCAACCAAACTTATTCTAAAAGGCTGCATCACTTTTCCAAAACCAATTTCTTTGGCGGTGATCCATTCTTTCACTTTGGTTTCAAAATTCAGCGAAGTAAAATCCTCCACCGTTTCAATTATGCCAATCAATTCTTGCATCAATTCGGCGGTATCTTCTTTCCATTGTTTTTTAACTGCCTTTTCGTCGTATTCAGCCGGAGCTTCAAAAAAGAAACTGCTTAATTCCCAAAAATCTTTCACAAATGTGGCGCGTTCCTTAATTAAGGAAACAACTTTAGTCACAAATGGTTTGTCTTTTTTGATGCCTTTTTCAACCAAAATTGGCATATAAAGTTCTGCCAGTTCTTCATCTGATTTTAGCAACATATATTGTTGGTTGAACCAGTTTGTTTTATCGGGACTAAATTTTGCGCCGCTTTTGCTTACGCGTTCTATGGTAAATGCTTCACAAAGTGCTGACAAAGAGAAAATTTCCTGTTCCGTTCCGGGATTCCATCCTAAAAGTGCCAGCATATTTATAAAAGCATCGGCAAAATAACCGTCTTCTCTGTAGCCACGCGATATTTCTCCTGTTTCTTCATTTTTATAGGCCAAAGGAAATACCGGAAATCCCAGTTTATCGCCATCGCGTTTGCTTAATTTCCCTTTTCCTACAGGTTTTAAAATGAGCGGTAAATGCGCAAATTCAGGAGCTTTCCAGCCAAAAGCTTCATATAAAGCAATATGAAGCGGAAGCGAAGGCAACCATTCTTCACCTCGGATAACGTGGGTAATTTCCATTAAATGATCATCCACAATATTTGCTAAATGATAGGTTGGCATTCCGTCGCTTTTAAACAATACTTTATCATCTAAAATATCCTTTCTGAAGGAGACATCGCCCCTAATCATATCAACAGTTTCAATAGTGGTTTCTGTATCTTCAATTATTGGCTCGTACATTTTAAATCGCACCACATATTTGTCGCCACCGGCAATTCTTTTCGCAACTTCTTCTTTCGACAATGAAATTGAGTTGGTCAGTTTTGCCCGGTTGTGCCAGTTGTAAATGAAGGTTTTTCCTTTTTCTTCGTGGTCAATTCTGTGAAAATCAAGTTCTTCATTGGTGTCAAAGGCGTAGTATGCTTTTCCTTTTTCAATCAGTTCCTGAACATATTTTCCATAAATATGTTTGCGTTCGGATTGTCGGTAAGGTCCAAATTTTTCATTTTTTCCTGGCCCTTCATCAAAAGGAATGTTGCACCAATTTAAGGCATCAATAATATATTGTTCGGCATTGGCAACGTAACGGGTTTGATCGGTATCTTCAATTCTTAAAATAAAAGTTCCCTTATGTTTTTTGGCAAATAAGTAGTTAAAAAGCGCGGTTCTTACACCGCCAATATGAAGAGGCCCGGTTGGGCTGGGAGCAAATCGCACACGAACATTATTCATTTTATCATTTGTTTTAAGGTGCAAAGATAAATTATCAATAGGAATAAGCGTATTTATTACCAAAAAAAGGTTTTGTTAATCGCGCCCTTTAAACTTAGTCGCTTTAATTTTATATGATTATAATTTAACCAAACCGGATTACTTTTGAAATAGATTTGAAATCTACCTAAAATATTGGAAGTAAATTATATATTATTAACCTGACGGATTAATAACGGAAATTTATTATGCTGCTGCATATTTTATGTCATTATGTCTAAAATATTTCTTTACTCTTTCAGGATTTTG
>LNAP01000220.1_pt1 | contig 89705 bp, 85 predicted proteins | sample 602601 | NCBI WGS metagenome assembly LNAP01 (sample SAMN02440304, study PRJNA202911) | soil metagenome | biome: Subtropical and temperate rainforests or woodlands; isolation source: soil samples (1 kg each in a 20% v/v slurry with milli Q water) were... ...
TACAACTGGATTCGGCCACACCAGTTCAACAACGGGCTACCACCAGCTCAGTCCGAAAAAAGACTTAACGTCGTGTCCGGGATCAGTTGACCACTACAGTCCCATCTGGACAAGGTTCTGCAGAGCGGGCAGCTGGCGGTATGCACCACCGGCGACTACAAACCGTACACGTTCCTGCGTGATGACGGCGAGTACGAAGGTATTGACATCGAAATGGCGCGCTCGCTGGCGAAAAGCCTGGGGGCGAAGATCCAGTGGGTGCCGACTACCTGGAAAACCCTGATGCCGGACATGATCGCAGGCAAGTGCGACATCGCCATGGGCGGGGTATCGGTAACGCTGGAGCGTCAGAAAAAAGCTTCCTTCAGCAACATGCTGGACATCGACGGCAAGATTCCGCTGACCCGCTGTGAAGACCAAGCGCTGTATCAGACCATCGAGCAGATCAACCAGCCGTCGGTGCGTTTGATCGAGCCTGCCGGGGGCACCAATGAAGCGTTTGTACGCGCTTACCTGCCCAAGGCGCAGTTGGCGTTTCACGACAACAAGACCATCTTTCAGCAGTTGCTGGACAAGAAAGCTGACGTGATGATTACCGATGCTTCGGAAGCGCTGTACCAGCAAAAACGCATGCCAGGGCTCTGCGCGATCAATCCTGCGCAGTACATGCAATATGGCGAGAAGGCGTATCTATTGCCGCGCGATGACGTGACGTGGAAGGGTTTTGTTGATCAATGGCTGCATTTGAGCAAAGCCACCGGCGCGTATCAGACCGTGGTCGGACACTGGTTGGCGGTGCCGGGGCAGTAACGGCAAAGAACCAGTGGGACCGGATTCATCCGGGAAGGCGTCGGGCCTGCGCAGAACATCTTCAGCGCCAGCACTGGCGTCTTCGGGGACAAGTCCCCTCCTGCCGGGTTGTGTAGGTTCGGTAGGACCGGACTTGTCCGGGAAAGCGTCGGGCCTGCGCAGGAACATCTTCAGCGCCAGCACTGCCGTCTTCGGGGACAAGTCCCCTCCTACCTTCGCCCAGCCTAGACCTTGACGATCCAGCCCTGTGGCGCTTCGATGTCACCGGACTGTACGCCGGTCAGTTCCGCGTACAGCTTGCGGGTTACCGGGCCGACGTCGGTTTCGCTGTAGAACACATGCAGCTTGTCCTTGTAGGAAATCCCGCCGATTGGCGTGATGACCGCAGCGGTACCGCACGCGCCGGCTTCCTTGAAGTCCGCGATCTGGTCGATGAACACGTCACCTTCCACCACTTTCAGGCCCAGACGACTTTGCGCCAGTTCGATCAGCGACAAGCGGGTAATACCTGGTAGCACTGACGGCGACTTGGGCGTGACGAATACGTCGTCCTTGGTGATGGCGAAGAAGTTGGCCGAGCCGACTTCTTCGATCTTCGAATGGGTTTGCGGGTCCAGGTAGATGCAGTCGGCGAAGTGGTTTTTCTTGGCTTCGGAACCTGGCATCAGGCTGGCGGCGTAGTTGCCGCCGACTTTGGCTGCGCCGGTGCCGTTCGGGGCCGCGCGGTCGTAACCGGAAATCACGAAATTATTTGGCTTCAGGCCGCCCTTGAAGTAGGCGCCAACCGGAATGCAGAAGATCGAGAAAATGAACTCGGGTGCGGTACGCACACCAATGTTGTCACCCACGCCGATCACGAACGGACGCAGATACAGCGCGCCGCCTGAACCGTACGGCGGGATGAAGCGTTCGTTGGCCTTGACCACTTGCTTGCAGGCTTCGATGAACACATCGGTCGGCACATGAGGCATCAGCAGACGCGAGCAGCTGCGCTGCATGCGCTGGGCGTTCTGGTCGGGACGGAACAGATTGATCGAGCCATCCTTGCAACGATAGGCCTTGAGCCCTTCAAAGCATTGCTGGCCGTAATGCAGCGCAGTGGAACCTTCGCTGATATGCAGGACATTGTCTTCGGTCAGTGCGCCGTCGTCCCAGGCACCATCACGCCAGTGAGAGAGGTAGCGCATATCAGTTTTGATGTAGTCGAAACCCAGTTTGTCCCAGTTGATACTTTCGTGACTCATAACGCCCTCTGTCATTAGCAGCTGCCTGGACGAATCAGGCCAAGCCCGTATTCTGCCAGAATCAACCGCACCCTGAGGCTTCAAATCCACATAAACCTCACATGAGGTTCAATTGCCGGGCAGGCAAAAGATTTCGTCGGCCGGATCGGTTTTCGACAGGCAACGCGCAAATAATCGGTGCAAGGCAAGATCACGCTGGCTGCGCCGCATGAGCAATACCACTTCGCGATGGAAGGTCAGGCTGCCCAACGGGATGACCCGCAAATTGACCTCACGCTCCAGCCAGAGGCCTGCCCGGGGAATAAGCGAAACACCCAGGCCGTTTTCGACAAACTTGACGATGGCGTCCAGCTCGTCCAGTTCCAGCGCCACACGTACCTCGATGCGCTGCTCGCGCAGAAACCGGGTGACCTGACGGCCGCCGAAGGAAGAGCGGTCGTAACGCACATGGGGTTGCTCCAACAATAGGGTCAGCGGGTCGTCACCCTTGACGTCCATTGGCACGATCAGCACAAAGGGTTCGGTCTCAAGCGCCTGAACATGGAGCTCTTTGGGCAGCTCGAACGGCGGTTTGATCAGGATCGCGACGTCCAGCTCACCGGCGTCCACCTGACTGAGCAGATCCAGCGACACGCCCGGCACCAGCTTGGCTTCCACTGCCGGCGCCGCACGCCTTAGCCGCAGCAGAGCCTGGGGCAGGAAACCGGTCTGGGCGCTGGCAATCGCGCCAATCTTCATTTCGCCACGGTACTCGTCGGGGTTTTGCGGGATCGACATCTGATTGAACAACTCGAACATTTCCCGAGCCAGAGGCAATGCGCGCATGCCTGCGGCATTGAGTATTGCCTGACGCCCGGTGCGGTCGAAGAGTCGCACCCCGAGCGCCTGCTCCAGATTCTTGATCTGCGAGCTGACGGCCGACTGAGTCAGGCCGATGTGCATGCCGGCGGCGGCAAATGTGCCATACCGGGCCACGGCGATAAAGGTTTTCAGTTCGCGCAACATGAGCGTCTCGATTGATCGAAATTATTTGAGCTGAGTAGCAAATATATCCGCTTTGTATAAATTTCTTTCTCTCTAAAATGAACCGTTCCCATAAAAACAGGATTTCCCCCGTGAGCCTCAGCCCTTTCCATCTGGCAATTCCGGTTTATGACCTTGCAGCCGCAAGGCATTTCTACAGCACCGTTTTCGGCTTTGCTGAAGGGCGCTCCAGCGACCACTGGGTGGATTACGATTTCTACGGGCACCAACTGGTGATCCACGAACACCCGAAAACCGCCTCCCAGGAATCCGCCCACACCAATGCCGTCGATGGTCATGACGTGCCCGTGCCGCATTTTGGGGTGGTATTAAGCTGGGAGGATTGGGAAGTTCTGGCAGAACGCCTGCGTTCGCAGGGTATCCAGTTCGTGATCGAACCTTATGTGCGCTTCCAGGGCCAGGTAGGTGAGCAGGCGACGATGTTTTTGTTTGATCCTTGCGGCAATGCGCTGGAATTCAAGGCGTTCAAGGATATAGGCCAGTTGTTTGCGAAGTGACGCTCCTGCAGTAGCCAAGGTGTTGGCGAGGCATTGATCCGACCTTCGGAACCGTCGCCTCGCCAACAACATCGCGACTACGTGTTCGCTCGTCCGCGGATATAACTCAAAAAGGCATCCATGTCCGAGCTGCTCAACATCCGCGCCACGGATTTCACCTCTTCCATCGGCCAGTCCCACCACGCCGCCTGGAGCAGCAAGTCGCGCACATCTTCGTCGAAGCGCCAGCGGATGAACTTGCACGGGTTGCCACCCACCACCGAGAACGGTGCGACATCGCGGGTTACGATGGCACCGGCTGCAACGATCGAGCCATGGCCAATGGTGACGCCCGACAGAATCATCGCATCGGCACAGATCCAGCAATCGCTGCCAATCACTACATCGCCTTTGCTCGGCGCGTAATCCTTGATGTCTTCCAGGCCACTCATCATCGCCGGGAACGGATAGGTGGTGAGCCAGTCAGTCCGATGCTCGCCGCCCAGGAGAATTCGCACGCCGCCCGCAATGGACGTGTAGGAGCCCACCCGCAGGATGGTGTCATCGCCAAATTCAATCACTTCAGGAATGCCGTAAGTGCCGACACCGACGGTATAACGTGGATATTCGAGCCTGATTTTTTCCGGCGCGCGTTCCAGTTTGTCCATACGGCGCAGGCGTTTTCGGGTGTTGCGCTTTTTCAACAGGTCGAAGAGATTCATGGCAATCCGCAAACAAGAATGACGAGGTGTCTGGCAAATACCGCTTAACCGCTGTGGCGATGCAGCAGCAAGCGCTTGAAGCGACGGAAGGTCGTCATGTTCAGATGCCGAAAAGGGATCGAGCGCAACAGGCTCCAGGCGTGCTTTTTATCGGTGACCACCGCGTACTTGAGTGCCTTGTTGAGGATCGCGGTGCGACCGCTCTGGTACGCGGGGTGCGCGGTGTAAGGCGCTATGGTCTGCAGATCGGCATCCAGCAGCACTTTGTACTTGCGCGACAGGTTATTGGGATGGCGCCGATAACGGGTCACGCTGACCGGCAGGACATCGATGCCATAACCTTGATGCGCGATTTTCAGGGTCATCTGAAAATCCTGGACCTTGATGTCCGGATTGTAGAATCCCGCCGCCTTGAGGGCGTCCATCCGATACAACGAAACCGGCGCGCCAACGACTATGGCATCACTGAGTATTTCATCAAAGTTGAGGTGTTTAACTTCGTTCAACTTCTGGAACTTGGTGTTGTTGCCTTCGCTGTCCATGTAAATGATCAGCGCACCGACACAACCCACATGGGGATGTTTGTCCAGATACTCGGCGCGAATACGTACCGAGCCCGGCAACATGATGTCGTCCAGGTCGGGCGTGGAAACGTAGATGCCTTTGGCGTATTGCAGCCCGTGGTTGAGCGTGGCGCTGACGCCCTGGTTCGCTTGCTGGAAGAGCTGGAACGGATACCGCGACTGAAGTGCTTCAAGCATCGCGTAGCTATTATCGGTCGAACCATCGTCGACGATGATGACTTCGAAATTCGCGTAATCCTGCGCAAAGATGCTGGCAATCGCCTCTTCCAGAAACTTTTCGGCGTTGTAGCAGGGGGCAACGATTGATACGAGCGGCGGCGTATCCATTGCCTGATGTGGTCCTGAAGTGTTTTCGTCGTTCATAAAGTCAGTTTTCGAAGCCTTTCGAGGGCGCGGTCCTACAGACCAGTTACCTATTACCTACAAACCGGATACATCATGCTGCAAACAGCCCCCGTTTGTCATGGTTTGAATCCCTTTGCCCGGCTGAAACTGCTGTCGCGACACGGTAATTATTCGAGGCTCCGGCAGAATCAGGACGAATGGCCTGTTGCCGACCTGTACCAATTTCTGTACGTTAGCGTTTCGACAGAGGTATTCATATGCAGACCATTAACTACACGACAGCACGGGCTCATTTGTCAGAAACAATGGACCGGGTAAACGAAGACCGAGCGCCGCTGCTGGTCACTCGCCAAAAGGGCGAACCGGTAGTCATGATGTCCCTGGCGGATTTCAATGCCCTGGAAGAAACCGCCTACCTGCTGCGCTCGCCGGCCAATGCCGAGCGTCTGGTGAAGTCCTTGAATAGCCTGCGTAGCGGCAAGGCACAGGTCAGGAAGCTGACTGAAGAATGAATGCGCTGTTCATTCCGGAAGCCTGGGACGATTACCTCTGGTTTCAACAAAACGACAAGACCAGCCTCAAGCGCATCAACCTCATCATCAAGGCGATTCAGCGCGACCCCTTCGAAGGCATCGGCAAGCCTGAACCGCTCAAGCACAACCTCAGCGGTTGCTGGTCCCGGCGGATTACCCATGAGCATCGGCTGGTCTACGCAGTCGAGGGCACCGAACTGCAGATCCTGCAGTGCCGCTACCATTACTGAGCGTTGAGCCGACCACAAACCTGAGCCATAAAAAACCCCGTTGCTCAATCGAGCAACGGGGTTTCCTGTTTCAGGTCGCTGGAATCAGAAGGCGTAAGTCACCAACAACTCTTTGGTTACCTGAAAGTCCAGCGACATCATCACGCTCAAGGCGCTGATGGTGAAGATGGAGAAGACGAACAGCTTGCGTGCCCAGACGATGTCATCCACCGCCTTGTAGCCTTTCCAGGCCATGTACAGCCAGTACATGCCCATGGCTGCGGCGACTGCCATGTAGTTGAGGCCGGCGTAACCGCCAACGGTCAACATCAGGGTAGCCACCAGGAACGCCAGGATGTACATCAGGATATGCCGCTTGGCGACCAGGATACCGCGCTCGACCGGCAGAACCGGAATCTTCGCGGCCAGATAGTCGTTGAAACGGAAGATCGCGATGGCATACGAATGCGGCATTTGCCACAGGCTGAACATCACCAGTAGCGTCAGCGCAGCAAAGTCGAAGCTGTTGCTCACCGCAACGTAGCCAATCACCGGCGGCATGGCCCCCGAGAGACTGCCCACCAGGGTGCCGTGCACCGACTTGCGTTTCAGGTACAGGCTGTAGAAGCCGACATAAATCACAAAACCGATGACCGCGAACAGCGCCGCCAACGGGTTGGCCTTGGTGTACAGCAGACCAACACCGACCACACCCAGAATCGTCGCGTAGAGCAGCGCCAGTTTCAATGAAACCAGGCCCTGCACCAGCACGCGGTTTTTGGTGCGTTCCATCTTCACGTCAATGTCACGGTCGATGCAGTTGTTGAACACGCAACCGGACGCAACAACCAGCGAGGTGCCGATGACTGCGGCCAGAAAAAGGCCGAAGTCGATCTGCCCTTTGGACGCCAGAAAAAAGCCACCTGCCACCGAAAGCACGTTACCGAAAATGATCCCCGGCTTGGTGATTTGGATAAAGTGCTTAAGGGACATTCAGGTTTCCTCAGTGCGCCATCATGACGGTGTGGATGCTGAACATGATCCACAACGAGAGACCAACCAACAGGACAATGACCAGCGCCGCGAACGCGAAGGAAATCACGTTATTGCGTTGTCCAGGCGAACGGTCGAAGTGCAGGAAGTACACCAGGTGAACCATTACCTGAACGATTGCAAAGATCAGAATCGTCCAAAGTGTCGCCGTCTTGGACATGATTGGATCCATGACCAGCCAGAACGGGATCGCGGTCAGGATTACCGACAACACGAAACCGATGACGTACGACCTGACGCTGCCGTGATTTGTTTCTTCAGCGTGGATATGTGCGTTAGCCATTACAGGACTCCCATCAGATAAACAACGGTGAAGACGCAGATCCAGACCACGTCCAGGAAGTGCCAGAACAGACTCAGGCAGCTCAGGCGGGTGGTGTTGGTCGCCGTCAGGCCACGAGTCTGGACCTGGTACATCATGATGCCCATCCAGATCAGGCCGCTGGTCACGTGCAGACCGTGCATGCCCACCAGGGCAAAGAAGCCCGACAGGAAGCCGCTGCGGCTAGGACCGAAGCCCTCGGAGATCAGCTTGTGGAACTCGTAGATCTCCATGCCGATGAACGCAGCACCGAACAGGAAGGTCAGGGCCAGCCAGCCCAGAACCTGCGACTTGTTGCCCTTGTGCACCGCCAGCATGGCGAAGCCGTAGGTGATGGAGCTGAACAGCAGGCAAGCGGTTTCGACCAGCACGAACGGCAGTTCGAAGATATCGTGGCCCGAAGGCCCGCCAGCCACGTTGCCGGACAACACTGCGTAGGCCGCGAATACAGACGCGAACAACACACAGTCAGTCATCAGGTAGAGCCAGAAACCGTAGACGGTCATGGCTCCTGCGTCGTGGTGATCATGCCCGTGGTCGTGACCGTGGGCATCTCCTGGATTCAATACTAAGTTCGACATGTTTAAACCTGCTCCAGTGTGGAATTGACAGGAGTGTATGCGCCGTTAGCCACGAGGACCTTGTGCTGCTCACCTTCAATACGCGCTACGTCTGCGGCCGGAACCATGTAGCCCTGGTCGTCACGTGCAGCGTGGATCACGAAGGCGACGACTGTTCCTACCAGACTGGCGATCGCCAACCACCAGATGTGCCAGATCATGGCAAATCCGAATACCGTCAACAGCAGGCCCATCACCACGCCAGTGGCGGTGTTGTTAGGCATGTGAATGTCGGAGTAGTGAGCCGGAACGTTGTAAGCCGTGCCCGCACGCTTGTTCGCGGTGAACGCATCGATTTCGTCAGCTTTCGGCAGTTCTGCAAAGTTGTAGAACGGCGGCGGCGAAGACGTCGACCACTCGAGCGTGTGGCCATTCCATGGGTCGCCAGTGACGTCCATGTTGTCTTTGCGATCGCGGATACTGACGTAGATCTGGATCAACTGGCAGGCGATACCGCAAGCGATCAGCATCGCGCCCCAGAAGGCGATGTGCAGATACAGGTTCCACTCAGGGTTATCGGTGCTGTTCAGACGACGCGTCATCCCCAGGAAGCCCAGGAAGTACAGCGGCATGAACGCCACGAAGAAACCGGTGAACCAGAAGCCGAATGCAGCCTTGCCCCAGTTTTCGTTGAGCTTGAAGCCGAACGCTTTAGGGAACCAGAACGCGAAGCCAGCGATGTAACCGAAGACCGCACCGCCGATGATGACGTTGTGGAAGTGAGCGATGACGAACAGGCTGTTGTGCAGCACGAAGTCAGCACCTGGAATCGCCAACAGAACGCCGGTCATGCCGCCGATCGAGAAGGTGATGATGAAGCCCAGGGTCCAGAGAACCGGCGCGGTGAAGCGCAGACGGCCCTGGTAGATCGTGAACAGCCAGTTGAACAGCTTCACACCCGTCGGGATCGCAATGAGCATCGTCGCCAGCCCGAAGAAGGCGTTGACGTTGGCACCCGAACCCATGGTGAAGAAGTGGTGCAGCCAGACCATGAAGCCCAGCACGGTGATCCCGCCGCTGGCGAAGATCATCGACTTGTGACCGAACAGACGTTTACCGGAGAACGTGGAGATGACCTCGGAGAAGACCCCGAATGCCGGAAGCACCAGGATGTAAACCTCAGGGTGACCCCATGCCCAGAACAGGTTCACGTACATCATCGGGTTACCACCCAACTCGTTCGTGAAAATGTGGAAGTCCATGTAGCGGTCAAGCGTCAACAGGCCCAGCGTCGCCGTCAGGATCGGGAACGAAGCCACGATCAGAACGTTGGCGAAGGTGCAGGTCCAGGTGAAGATCGGCATTTCCATCAACTTCATGCCAGGCGTACGCATTTTCAGCACGGTAACCAGGAAGTTGACACCCGTGAGTGTCGTCCCGAGTCCCGATAGCTGTAGCGCCCAGATGTAGTAATCGACCCCCACGCCCGGGCTGTAGCCCAGTTCGGAAAGAGGTGGATAGGCAACCCAACCGGTACGTGCGAATTCGCCGACGCCCAGGGACAGGTTGACCAGGATCACGCCGGATACCAGCAGCCAGAAGCTCAGGGAGTTCAGGAACGGGAAGGCAACGTCACGGGCGCCGATCTGCAGCGGCACGACGATGTTCATCAGGCCGGTGAAGAATGGCATCGCCATGAAGATGATCATGATCACACCGTGAGCGGTGAAGATCTGGTCATAGTGCTCAGGTGGCAGGTAGCCTTCCGAGCCGTTAGTGGCGACAGCCAACTGGGTACGCATCATCACGGCGTCGGCAAAACCACGCAGCAGCATGATCATGGCAACGACGATGTACATCACGCCGATTTTCTTATGGTCGACCGAGGTCAGCCATTCGGTCCACAGATAGGTCCACTTCTTGAAGTACGTGATCGCCGCGAACAACGCAATGCCACCCAGCGCGATCATCGCCAGGGTGATCATGACGATCGGTTCGTGGAACGGTATCGCGTCCAGACTTAATTTACCAAACATCGTTTACTCCTCTGCCCCAGCAGCTGAATGCTTACCCATGTCCATCCCTTCCATACCGGCATGTTCTGCCTCGTGAGCGTTGCCTTCCTGCTCGTGAGGATTCGCCTTGCCCGGTTTCATGCCTTCATATTTGTCGATGACGGCCTGGAACAGGTTTGGAGTGACCTTGGAGTAGAGCTCGACGGGATTACGCTCGCTTGGCTTGAGCAAGGCTGCGTATTCGGACGTTTCAAGCTTTTTCGGTGAATTCTTGACTTCAGTGACCCAGGCGTCGAAGTCAGCCTGAGACGTCGAGATCGCCTTGAATTTCATGCCGGTGAAGCCCGCGCCGCTGTAGTTGGCGGAGATACCGTTGAATTCGTGGTTCTCGTTGGCGATCAAGTGCAGCTTGGTCAGCATGCCCGCCATGGCGTACACCTGGCCGCCCAGACCTGGAATGAAGAACGAGTTCATTACCGAGTCAGAGGTGATTTTGAAATTGACCGGCGTGTTGGCCGGGAACACGATTTTGTTGACCGTGGCGATGCCCTGTTCCGGGTAAATGAATACCCATTTCCAGTCCATCGAGATCACTTCGATCGTCACCGGCTTGACGTCGGAGTCGATAGGGCGGTACGGATCGAGAGCGTGAGTAGACACGTAGGTGATGTAGCCCAGGACGATCAACAGGGCGAGTGGAATGCCCCATACAGCGATTTCGATCTTCGTGGAGTGCGACCAGTCAGGCGTGTACGTCGCTTTCGTGTTCGATGCGCGATATTTCCAGGCGAAGATAATGGTCATGAAAATGACCGGAATCACGACAATCAACATCAGCAGCGTGGCGGTAATAATCAGGTTTCGCTCGTCAATCCCTACTTGTCCTTTCGGATCGAGCAGAGGCACACCCTCGCAACCACTGAGCAAAAGCATGCTGAAAAGGGCCAAGAAGCCAAAAAACCTGGGGTACCTTTTTTTACTCATCTCACGACCTCTAAAAGCAAAAGCAGCTTGCGCAGTGCAATTGGTTTTCGACCGCCAACACTAAAGCCTGCCGGTGCTGGCATATTTTTGGATTGAACAGGGCCCTGTCAGGACGCATGCAAGCGTAACGACAAATCCGACGTTATCTTTAGTTCTTATTCGATTGGTGGCATTGGGCCTGTTTTGCAGGCCAATTCCCTTTGGCGCGGACATTCCGAGTGCTAACAAAGGCCGCAAAAAGACTCTACACAGTGTGTAAAAAGACGCTTTTGGACCCTGAAAACGGCTTATCACTCGGTGGACCGGAGCGGTAAGTGCGGGGATTGTAGATATGTAAGATTTTTATGACTATGGTTTATTTAGCAACAGTTTGTTTCCGAATACGTAACGATCACGAAACGACGACGGAATTTTCACAAGAAAAACGCCCCGCCTTTGCAGGGCGCCAAACCTTACAAGCCTTGTAAACCGTGACGCTTGCGGCGGTTACGCAGGATTCCGACCGGAACCAGCACCACAGTCAGAACGAAGGCCACCAACGCCCATTGGGCCAGGGAAAGACCGAGGACTGGCGGATAAGGGGTCGTGCAAAAGCCGCCGACCTGAAATCCAAGGGGAAAGATCAATGCCAGGGGCAAACCGTCGACGATCGGTTGCAGCACATCGATGCCGCAGCTCTCGGAAGGGTGGGAAAGGATATACACGTGGCGGCCTGCGGCGAAGATTCCGCCGATTGCGCTCAAGATGACCAGCACCTCGCACACGGTGGTACTGCGGCTGCCCGGCATCGCGGCGCCGATGAAGGCGAAGATGGCGATGAACAACAGCGCATAACGTTGCAGGATGCACAGCGGGCATGGCGCCTCGCCCAGCACCACCTGCATGTACAACGCGCCGCCGATCAAGGCCAGGCAAATCACGCCGAGCAAGACCAGGAAGCGTTTCTCGCGTTTCAGGTACAACATGTTGTCGCTCATTCACATACCTTTTGTCAGGGTGTCCACATGGATCGTCGATCCATGCCTGGGCCCATTGAAGCCAGCCGTGGGTTCTCAACCACGAGAGTGTAAATGCACAACGGCCCGATCGCTCGGGATAATCACGGGGCGGGCCGGACAACTCAAGACCTGACCCGCTGTACGGATACATTTGGCCACCGGATGGCATAGCCTCGCCTTGACCTGCGTCATGGGACGATCAAAATTCGCTATGCACGATCACCGCCAGCATTCGCCACAAAGCGCTGCCAGAAACGCAAAAAAGCCGAATCCTTCCTATATATAGAAGGATGCGGCTTTTTGTCGCAGCGCACCCTTCTATATATAGAAGAGTGCGGCGCTTTGTCGCAGCTTACTCAAGGGCAGAAGCCGGACCAAAAAATTCAAAACGGCTCTGCTTCTCAGGAACACCAGCAACTTTCAGCTGGCGCTTGATCGCAGCCATGAATCCCTTGGGACCGAGGAAGTAGGCATCCAGGTCGCGATCCTCCGGCAACCATTGCTCCAGCTGCGCCTGATTCAGCAAGCCCACCGCATCGGCTGCCGGGCTGACGCCGTCATTTTCGGCGTAGCAATAGAAACGCTTGAGCTGCGGATGGCGAGCTGCCAGATCATCGACCCATTTGCGAAACGCATGGACGCCGCCATTGCGCGCGCAGTGGATGAAGTGGATCGGACGGGAAGTCTCCAGCGCGGCTTCAAGCATGGCCAGAGTTGGCGTGATCCCTACCCCGCCACTGATCAACACCAGCGGTTTGTCACTCTTGGCCAGGGTGAACTCCCCGGACGGCGTGAAGACCTGAAGGCTGTCGCCGACCTGCACCTGATCGTGCAGATAGTTCGACACCTTGCCGTGCGGCTCACGCTTGACGCTGATCCGGTACTGGCCGCCGCCAGGAACCGCCGACAGCGAGTAATTACGACGCATCTCGATGCCGTTGATGTGCAGTTGCAACCCCAGGTATTGGCCGGCGGCAAAATCCAGCACCGGACCTGCGTCCGCAGGCTTGAGGTAGAACGAGGTGATCTCGTTACTTTCCACGACCTTGTCCATCAGTTTGAATTCCCGAGTCCCGCGCCAGCCGCCTTGAGCCTCGGCCTTTTCGTCGTAGATCACCGCTTCGGCGCCGATCAGGATATCCGCCAGTTGCTGATAGGCGTTGGCCCAGGCATTGATGACTTCCTCGGTGGCGATTTCCTCGCCCAGCACTTCGACAATGGCGGCCAACAGGCAGCTGCCGACAATCGGGTAGTGCTCGGGAAGAATTTGCAGCGCGACGTGTTTGTTGATGATCTTGGCGAGCAGGTCACCCAGTTGCTCCAGCTCATCGATATGCCGGGCGTACATCAGCAAACCGTTGGCCAGTGCTTTGGGCTGAGCACCGCTTGCCTGGTGGGCCGGATTGAACAAGGGCTGCACTTGCGGGTATTGCGAAAGCATTTTTTTATAGAAATGAGTGGTCAGTGCTTCGCCACCACTTTCGAGCAGTGGCACAGTGGATTTGACGATGGCACGATCTGAGGCATTCAACATGAGGTACTCCTGGCACGCGGGACTTTATAAGATCTACCCTGCATGTATCAGTAATCGTGCCAGTATTTTTATTCAATAAAATCAATCACCTATTGACACAATGTCAAAATGACAACAAACGAGAACAGGTCGTTTTGACAGCGAGAAGTCTTTTTGACTCACCTGCCGGTGGCGGAATTTTGCACATCGGTTACACAAAAAACCTCAAGCGCGCGCCTCGCAGGTCGATAACCCTCCAGAGAAAGCTGTCTGCTGCTCGTTGCAGCGAGACACCTATGGCCAGAAGGTTTATATGTCCTCCAAGAATGTCCGCGCAGATTCCCTTTCGCTGCTGCTGTTCACATTGCGCAGCGGCAAGCTGATGGCGATCAATCTACTCAAGGTCAGCGAAATCATTCCCTGCCCTGCCCTGACCCGACTGCCCGAATCCCATCCGCACGTCAAAGGCGTCGCCACCTTGCGCGGCGCTGCGTTGTCGGTGATCGACCTTAGTCGTGCCATTGGCGAGCGCCCGCTGGTGGACCCGGATGGTGGCTGCCTGATCGTAACCGACGTCAGCCGTTCCAAGCAGGGCCTGCATGTTCAAGCCGTGAGCAAGATCGTTCATTGCCTGACCACCGACATTCGCCCGCCGCCATACGGCGCGGGCAGCAAGTCGTTCATTACCGGGGTCACCCAGGTCGACGGCGTGCTGGTCCAGGTGCTGGATATCGAGAAAGTCATTCACGCCATTGCGCCCGCGCAAATCGTCGTCGAGCCGAACGCTCTGTCTGCGGAAGAAACCGAATTGCTGGCGGCCGCGCGCATTCTGGTGGTCGATGACAGCCAGGTAGCCTTGCAGCAATCACTGATTACCCTGCGCAACCTTGGCCTGGATTGCCACACGGCCCGCAGCGCCAAGGAAGCCATCGACGTATTGCTGGAACTGCAGGGCTCACCGGCGCAGATCAACGTGGTGGTTTCGGATATCGAAATGTCCGAAATGGATGGCTATGCATTCACGCGCACCTTGCGCGAGACCCCGGACTTCAACGATCTTTATGTCCTGCTGCATACGTCGCTGGACAGCGCGATGAACAGCGAAAAAGCCCAGGCGGCAGGTGCCAATGCCGTGCTGACCAAGTTCTCGTCCCCTGAGTTGACCAAATGTTTGATCACGGCGGCACGTGCAGTGCGAGCCAGTCATCACTGATCTGGCAAAACCAGCCAACCCGACCTGCTGCCGATCCCCTTGGCAGCTCGGACCGGCATTGCTGGCTGATGCGTCGGGATCTGCAAGACGTCCGCCCGATCAACGCCGCTGCCGGTCAATCGATTCGGCAGGGCTTCGAGCCCCAAGACGCGATGCAGATACATCAACTGCTGATACTGGGCTATCAAAATGGCGGCGGCAGCGTGACGGATTTTCCAACCTGGCTGCGCGCCTTGCACACCGATCCCGAGTTCGATCCCGCGCTGTGTTTCAGCGCCTGGGACGAATCAGGTCTGGTGGGCGTCATGCATTGCTGGACCAGCGCGTTCATCAAGGATCTGGTCGTTCATCCTCGCGCCCGACGCCAGGGCACCGCACTTGCACTGCTCAAGCATGGCTTCCACGAGTTCGGCTTGCGCGGCGAAGGCTGGGTGGACCTCAAGGTCATGGAAAACAACTTCGATGCCCGGCGGCTGTATGAAAAAGCCGGGATGCGCTACGTGCAGCGCTCGGCAATGACCGAGCTCGATCTGGGCTGATCTGGCATAATCGTCACCCCATCAAGCCCAATGGAAATGGACATGAAATCAGCCTCCGCGTTACTGCTTGCCCTGATCGCCATCGCCGGTCAGGCCCAGGCTTCAAGCACCGATGCCTGGAAAGCGCTGGACAAGGCAGTGGTCGACAGCTGCGTCAAGGCCAGCCAGCTCAAAAGCGTCAAACCTTCCGGTAGAGCGGGTTTTGACGACAGCGTTGGTTACGAAGCGCTGATGCTCGAAGGCCGTTATCCGCAGCCACACATGAAGAATCAACCCGGCACCGAGCTGTGCCTGTACAACCGCCACAGCAAAAAGGCCACGGTGACCGAGTGGAACGCGCTCAAGCCGACGCCGAAGCAGTAAATGCCCGCAATGACCCATCAGCGAGATTCCGTGTCGCTCAAAAGCCTTTCCCGGACAAGTCCGGTCCTACCTGAGCTGTGCAAAACCGGCAGGAGGGAACTTGTCCCCGAATGGCCATCCCGGTGCGGTGGCGCATAACTTGCTTCGACTTCTGTCTTTGCCGTGTGCGCAGTCAGTTCTTGCCGCACTGTTCCGCGCCTGTCATGACGGATCGCTTGCCAATGAACACCCAGTTTTCCTGCGTCGGTTGTGGCAGTTGCTGCACCGATCACCACGTTCCCCTGACACTCACCGAAGCCATGCACTGGGCGGCCGACGGCGGCACAGTGATCGTTCTGACCGAGGCGTTTCTGGCGGATGGTTATGGCGTTGATCACGCCCAGCTGAACCACGCTTTGCGCCGCTCCACAGTGGTTGCCAGTGGTACAGCCGAGGTCCATGTGGCCATCACCTTCGCCGCTTACAACGTCGGCCCTTGTCGGAATCTTGACGCGGAAAACCTCTGCCGCATCTACGAGCGTCGGCCGCTGGTGTGTCGTATCTATCCGATGGAAATCAATCCGCATATTCCCCTTCGACCAGAATCAAAGGACTGTCCGCCGCAATCCTGGGAACAAGGCCCGGACCTGATCGTCGGCGGCCAACTGGTCGATAGGCAACTGATCGCACTGATCGAGCAATCGCGCCAGGCCGACCGGGATGACATTGCCGCCAAGCAAGCCATCTGCCAGCAACTGGGAATCCGCACCACGGCGCTCAAGGGCAACGGCTTCGTGGCGTATTTGCCGGATATGAGCGCCTTTGCCGGAGCGGTGGTGCACGTGCTTGAAGGTGCTGATTGCCCGTCCGAACACGAGGGCTGGACCTTTCACGTTGCAGGGCAAGCGGTTTTCGACAGGCTACAAGTGGCGGGCGCCAATGTGCTGTGCAGCGAGCCGCAGGGGTATCTGTTCATCCCGTTGCAGGCCTGACACAGCCCGTTGGAGCGAGGCTTGCCCGCGAATCAGGCGCCTCGGTGAGTCAGACACACCGCGTTATCGTTCTTCGCGAGCAGGCTCGCTCCCACAGAATGGCAGATGGCAGCGATTGGCTCAGCGCTTGCCCATCGTCTTGCGCGTGCCATGTGGTGCGACGCCAGGGGTTTTGTGGTGGCCGGATTTGTTCGATTGCTGATACCAGGGCTGATCGTTCTTGTTCTGCGCGAAATCGGCAGGCTTGAACGGGAAGCTGAACGCTGGAATCGCGGTTTTCTTGTCTGTGGCCGCATCATCGACGACGGTTTCAGGAGCAGGTGTTTGGTCAGCAGAAGTCATGGAAGGCTCCAGAAAATGGAATGGGGTCGTCGAACGGCCGCGCAGCATACCTCAATCCCTCGCAACCCGCCTGCACCGCCCTTCACCTCCCATCGGCTAATGCTACTTGTAAAACAGATCCACCATCACCTCGGCCTCGAATGGCCCGGACTTGGGTCGCGTCGTCTGCCAGACCAGTTCGGCATTGAAGTCGGCACTCGCGGATGAAACATCGTCGAGCATATCCGCCAGGTGGAATGGCTCGTTGTACCGCAGAATCGCATCGTCGCGGCCATTGACGATGCGGATGCCCACCGACCTGTTGGCCGCTGGAATCAGGAAATCTCCCACCAACGTACCCGTGACGGGTTTGAAGCGCGCACCGAGGCTGAACGGTGAATCGCAGGTTCTACGCGTGACCAGGGAAAACGACCGGCGGTCGATGACTTTCCCCACCGCCACCTGCTGAATCCCGATGGGGCCAAACTCGATGGTCTCGGGTACGATCTGCAACTCGGCATCGCAGGCCACAAAACGCAAGCCGTTCAGGTTATTGATCATGTAACTGACGTTCTGCCCAGGCAACGGATTGGGGCCGGCGGCACCGTCAAGCTGGAACAGCCGATAATCCAGCAGATCACTGGCGACGCCGGACGGCGGCGTAGGTCCGAATTTCTGGATGAACATCGAGAAGCCAAGATTGAACGTCACTTTGGGGCAGGCGGCGATGTTGGACGGGCTCTCATGACACACCGGCAGGAACTGACCGGTCGCGATTCGCCCGCCGCTTTGCAGGTGATCGATGCCCGCCAACGCCAGCCCGGAGCGAATCCCCTGGCCGATCTGCTGGTTATCCGGATTCAGGTAAACGAAGATTTCTTCCTGTACTTGCGGCATGGCGTCCCTGGCGCATTCGACCTGAATGTCGTGTCGTGGCGAACGCCAGACGATGTCGCCATCGGGCAGCGTGGCCGGAATTGCGACGCTGCTGTCCAGATCATCGCGAATCAACGTCTGACCGGAACCCTGGGTTTTGCAGATCAGCGCGAAACAGCTGGCCGGACTCAACAACAGTGCGACAAACAGCAGCTGACACCAGCGCGGGTGATGGGGACGATTCATGCTCAGCATTCCTTTTGCTGTGGAAAAACGGGGTCGTGCAAGCGGGCGCTGACAGGCTCGCGGCGGTCAATTGGGGCGCAATAAGCGCGGGCTGCGCCGTAATCAGTGAGTGCGCTGAACGACAGGCGTTGTGGTTTTGGATTTGACGCTGGCAAGGCAAACTCGTGGTTAGCGCCCGGTGCCAGCAACAGGTAATCACTGAGTTCGACGCCGCCCACCTGCACGTTTTGCAGGGCGACGTGAAATGCCGTGGGATTGCTGACGTGCAACGGCCCGTTTGCAGGCAGCGTCCAGCGCAACAGGCTCGGGGTTTCAGCGGGATCGCCGGGCAACCCCGCAGGCCGATAAAACACATTGATGCGTTGGCGGATGGCGATGCTCAGCTGATTTTGCCCCTCGACGCGGCGAGGAATTTCCAGCACGTACAGGTGCAGCAGCGCTTCCTTGTCCTGAGCAATGCCACTGCCTTGATACAACAGGCGCAAGACCTGTTTGCCCTGCCCGTCCAGTTGCGACAGATGCGGCGTCAGCACAAAAGGCAGTTCGCTGCCGGCCTTGCCGGGATCGCCATCATCGTCGCTGGCATCGGTCAGCCAGGCTTGAATCAATACCTGTTGGCTGCTGCGGTTGGTCACCGCAATGCTGGCTTCAGGGAAGCGTCCATCGAAAATCAGGCGCGTGCCCGTCAGGGAAACCGCGCCAAAGGCTTTCAGGCCCGGCACCGAGATCAGCAACGTCAAAAGCAGGTAAACCACGACGATCCACAACACCGGCCGATTCATTGGCAGATCACCTTGACACGCTCATAGGCGCGTTTCGGGTCTTTTTCGGGCAAGACAAACGGCGCCCGACACAGATTTGCGGCCCATTTGACCTGCAGCTCACCGCTGTCCTGATCACTGAGCACCAAGGCGCGTCCGGTCGGATCAACCACCGCCAACGGCTTGCCATCGGCATTTTCCACACTGGCGCCCAGCGGCACTTTGCTGCCATCGGCGCGGATCAGTTCGAATTGCACCCGTCGCCCCACCGACGCCTTGAAGCGCACCACCGGCATCGCGCCACGCCGCGGCACAATCTGGCTGACGGCGTTAGCCAGATCGACATCCGCGCCCAACTGCCGGGTATCGAGGCTGACCCAATTGCTGCGGTACGGCTGCGCGTAAGGCAGCACCGCGTAACCGTTGGCGGCGGTCTCCACGTTATTGAAACTGGTGAGTCGCGCGCCACTGACAGCAGGGACTTCGATGAGGGCAAACGTCTCGCCCAGCGACTGGCCAAAATTGACCCCGCCCGCATGGGCCACCAAGGATCCGGCCGCGCTCAGGCTCAACGCGTCGTAATCCCGGCCCTGGCTGTAACCGGCCTCGAAACGACCAAAAGGCGCGACGGTGCTGACTTTGCCGGAGCCAAAGCTGCCGGAGCGATTGTCCTGACCGACCTGCACCGAATAAAACGTACTGCGCTGATCCAGCACCTGACCGTTGAGTCCGGCTTGCGCGTTGTAATCCCCTGAACTGTCACGCACGCCATTGAACGAAAGTCGCGACGAGCCGGGGCTGGAACCCAGCGGCATGGTCACGCTCAGGGCAATCCGCTGATCGCTGTCGCCCGCCCGCGCGCCGCCCGCCTCGCGGTTGCTTTCCAGCGAAAGGTTGTAACTGAGGCTGCGCCACGTGGCGTTCCACGCCAGATAAAACTGCCGGGTCTTGCCGGGCAGGTTCCAGTAACGTTGTTCCGAGGCGGTCAGGCTCAGGCTGCCGGACGAATCGGCGAACACCTGAGTGACCGTCAGCTCGAAACGGTCCTTGGCGCGACCTGCCGCAAGCCGCCGGACAACGTCGCCAAGCTCGTCGACATGCTCATTGAGCGTGCGGTATTTTTCGGTCGAATAGCGATAACCGGCTATCGCCAGCGTGGTGTTGGTGACGTCCAGCGTATTGGCGTAACGCAGGCGCAGGCTTTGCCCGACACGACTTTCGTTGCGCACCTCGCTGATCGATTGCGTGACATCGGCGGACAGCGCGCCCAACCCGGTATTGATGCCCGCGCCCAGGTTACTGGCCTGATAATCCTCAGCCACTTGCAAGCCACCAAAGCCGGTGATCCGCTCCGACAACCCGTAGATCAAGGCGGCGCTGGCAAAGGTCGGCGATTCGGGATTATTGCCGTTGTCGTCCAGTTGTCCGGCAGCCAGGCTGAAACGCAACGCGCCTTGCGGCACCATGATCGGCAGCGCAGCGTACGCCTGGATGAACGAACGCCGACGGCCATCGGCTTCGATGATCGTGACTTGCAGGTCGCCATTGGAGCCACTGGGATAGATATCGGTGATTTCAAAGGGGCCCGGTGAAACATTGCCGCTGTACAGCAGGAAGTCGTTCTGCCGGACTTCCACTGCGGCATTGGTTTCGGCCACGCCACGAATCACCGGGGCAAAGATGCGCTCGCTGTCGGGCAGCATGCCATCGTCGGAACTGAGCGCCGCGCCCTTGAAGCGCACGCTGTCGAAGACCTGGGAATCGGTGAAGGTCTCGCCCAGGGTCAGCTGACTCTTGAGTTCGCTGATATCGCGCTGCACAAAGGTGCGATTGCTGCGAAAGCGATAAGGTTGGTCGCTGCCGTACGTCAGGGAGGATTCGTTACGCAGACGCCATGCGCCCAGATTCATACCGTTGCGCAGGCCCAGATAATAGCTGTCGGCATCGCGCTGGCGATTGCGGCGCCGGCTGGTACTGAAACTGTAATTGACGAAGCCCACCGACTCGCCCTCGTCCCACAGATCAGGCGAGACAAATCCTCTGGAGCTGCGGGTCATCAAGGCTTGCGGCACGCCGATATTCAGACGCAGTGCATTGGCCTGGTATTCGACACGGGCGAACTCGACCTGCGTCAGATCGAAACAGTTTTGCTGTGACGCTGGCAGTCGCTCCACATCGAGCCCGAACGCCTGCAACATCGGCAGCGTCAGACACGGCTCGACACGGCCGGAAACCGTGTTCTTGCTGAAGCTGATGTCACGCCGCCCGCTCAATGTCCGATTGACGTAGATATCCACCCGATACGTTCCAGGCAGTACGCTGTTGGCCCGCAGAAACTCGGTGAGTTCCGGGGGCTGGTCGCTGCCCTGGATGAACGCGGTATTGAATTTCACGGTCGGCACATCGCCGCTGTCGGCTGCCCAACAGAGCGGCGCAAACAGCATCAGGCCCGCCAGCCCGCCCGCCATGAAGGGTCGCGGGGTGAACTCCCTGGTATTCAGATAAAGCCATTCCATTAGCAGTTTTCACTCGATTCAGGCATTCAGCGCGCAGCGCAATCCCTTCACGCAGACGCATGACGACAGAGCCAGCGCAAACGCGGCCCCTAAACGGTTAAATCGGTTGTTACGCCTAGCGCGGTTCGGCCACCGCGGCCTGCACGACCTGGCCGGTTTTCAAGACGGCGCGATACGGCTCCTGGCCACCGAAGTCATTGATGCTGATGAAACTCAGGTTGCTGGGCGCAGGCTTTGGCGGACGCTTCAAAGGCAGCCGAATACTCTGGCCAGGCGCGATCATCTGGCCGTCAACGCTCAGCAGGATGTCGCCGTCCTGGCGCACTTCAAGCCTGACCATGGACACGTGATAAGCCCCGGGATTTTCCACCTGCAACCCCGCCTGCTCGATTCGCCAACGCAAAGCCTGCGGCGCCTGAGCGACTTCGCCCGGCAGACCTTCGGGCCGGAAAAACACTTTGATCCGCTGCCGTATCGCCACCTGCAGCGAGTTCTCGGCAACGGCCTGGGGAATTTCCTGCACGTTGAGCCACAGCACCGATTCGCGATCCCGAGGCATATCGGTGCCTGCGTAAATAATCCGCAGCAGCTGTTTGCCATCGCCCTGCAACCGCGCCAGCGCCGGGGTCACGACAAAAGGAAGACTGCCAGGATCGGGATTTTGCGCATTGCTCTCAAGCCAGCTCTGCAACAGAATTTCCGCACTGCCGGTGTTATGCACACCGAAGCTGACTTCCTTGTCTTTGGCCGGATAAATCACGCGCGTGGTATTGAGCACGATGCCCGCCTGGACATCGGCGGCGAGCAAGATGCCGGCAAGCAATGCCACGCAGCGAAAAAGAGGAAAGATCATGAAGATTGTCGCCTTGAGTTCAGATTGAGGCGGAACGAGTCAGACTCGCCCCGCCTGTTGGATTACTCGTAATCCAGAACGAAAGGCATGAAGCCATCGGCATTGCCGGGGTTGGTGGTTGTGCCGTTGAGCACATAGACCGCGCCGAAGTTGAGCTCGGCGGTTGCGCCGCCCACGCCATCTTTGATCAACGGTTTGTCGATGGTTTCGGTGCCGCCAAGGTCCATGATCTGGTTGGCGGCGTTGAGCAGACCGATGCCGACACCATCCGCAGCACCGGTGGTACGCAGCAGCTTGGCGTCGTTGTTGTCCAGGCCGCTGCCGGAACGCGCCGAGAAGCGCATTTTCACCAGATTGTATTGATCAACGCCGGCACTGCAGTTGACCAGCAACTGCACGGGCGTCGCCGTGGCCAGTTCGCTTTGCGATGAAGTGCCAATATCGGAGAAGGATACGTTACCCAGATCGACCGCGATTTCACCCGGATTGACGCCCGGCGCAGTACCCGCCCCCGCAGCGACGTCACAGGAAATATTGGTCAGGGTACCGTTGAAGATCAGTTTCCCGTTGTTCGCCGCATTCGCCGTTCCCGCCAAACCCAGCGTCAATGCGCCTGCTGCCATAAAACCAAAAGTAAGTTTTTTCATGCTAACAACGTTCCTTGTGTTATTCCGTGTATGCCCTGAATCGGACGCCACGCACTATAGGGTTCGATGTTTTTGATCGCTGTCAGCATCGTTACTTTAATACGAGTGATTTTCCAACGGGACACGCATGAACTTTCCGTAGGATAAAACGGCTTTCACGAATGGCCCAGCAAATACGAGGCATCGAGCCAATACCGGATCAAAAAGGTCAGGCAAAACTTCGCACGCCTCATTTTAATATTTGCCGTGCCGCACTATTGCAAGTCCCCGTAACGAATCAGCCGACCCGTCGAGTGACATCGTCGCGTAAAAACCCGAAGCGCCTGGGGTAATTATTGATAGGTAAGCGTAACAATCCCGGCACCAACGCCTGGAACGTCCATTCCTAGGCCTTTTTCCGATACAGCGCTTTGCGACAGCGCTTCATATCGAACAGAAAACGGCACACCTTCCCCATCACAGACATTACGCAATTTATTGACCTTGAGAGTGAGCCGATCTGAAACTTTCATATAGCGCACATTTTGCGTGACTATGAAATCGGTGGAAAACTGTACTGCACAGCTGGGATTGGTCACCTGTCCGCGAAAAGCAATCGCACCGTCGGTGGCCAAGGCGACGGCTGGGAATAATAACAGCGGAGCTGCGACAAGCAGCACAGATATCTTTCGCACACACAAGGCAACTTTGAAAAACCGTTCCACGAGGGGCGTTTCATTTCTCATTGCGATGACTCCGCTATTCCACCAGCAAAAAAAGAATGAGACCGGTGCAAGACACTTCCGCAAGAAAGACCTACATAAAAATGTAGGATAGTTCCGAAAGATAAATTGCGTTTCTCCAATCACGCACCGCTCATCCCGAGATATCGTCCATGCCAGGAATTTCTTGATGCTGGCCCGATGGCTTTTTGCCGCTTGCTGACAATTCTGACAGGTTGCAGTCATTCTCATGACCGGATTGGCAGGCTATAAAGGAGGCGTTGTTTCCGACTTCCTCATTCTCCCCACCTTCCGGCGCCACTCGCATGCGTAGACAGACCACAACCGTCCTTGCCGTCATTGTCATCGCAGCTTTGATCGGGATCGCCAGTTGGACCCTGATCCGCCCCGCTACGGCAAAAGTCAGTGCCCCCGCTGCGGTTCCGGTCAAAGTGGTGAGTGTGGTCAAGGAGGATGTGCCGCGTTACGTGACCGGCATCGGCTCGGTACTTTCGTTACACAGTGTGATTATCCGGCCGCAGGTGGACGGCATTCTCACCAAGGTGCTGGTCAAGGAAGGTCAGGCGGTAAAGGAAGGGGATCTGCTGGCGACTATCGACGATCGGGCGATCCGCGCCACGCTGGACCAGGCCAAGGCCCAGCTCGCGCAAAGCCAGGCGCAGCTGGACGTGGCGCAATTGGATCTCAAGCGCTACAAGTTGCTCAGTGACGACAACGGTATTTCCAAACAGACCTTCGATCAGCAGCAGGCATTGGTCCACCAGCTCAAGGCCACGGCAATGGGTAATCAGGCCGCCATCAGCGCTTCGCAGGTGCAGCTTTCGTACACGCAGATTCGCTCGCCAGTGACGGGGCGGGTCGGTATTCGCAACGTCGACGAAGGCAATTTCCTGCGGGTCAGCGATGTCCAAGGGCTGTTCTCGGTCACGCAGATCGATCCGGTTTCTGTCGAATTCTCCCTGCCCCAGCAGATGCTGCCGACCTTGCACAGCCTGATCATTTCCAGCCCCCCCGCTGTGGTGAAGGCTTTCCTGGGTGATGGCGACAGCGGCAGCTTGCTGGGTGAAGGCAAGCTGACGCTGATCGACAACCAGGTTTCCGCCACCACCGGCACCATTCGCGCCAAAGCCGAGTTCAGCAACCCCAAGCAACTGCTCTGGCCGGGTCAGTTGGTCACGGTGAAGATCCAGACCGGCATCGAGCGCGATGCGCTGAAAGTCCCGCCGCAAGTGGTTCAGCGCGGCATGGAGCAGCATTTCGCTTATCGGGTCAATGGCGACAAGGTCGAAGTGGTGCCGGTGCAAGTGCTGTATCAGGACAGCGATTTGACGTTGATCTCCGGTCCGCGCGCTGGAGATGTGCTGGTCAGTGACGGCCAGTCCCGGCTCAAGGCCGGTTCGCGTATTGAAGTAATGAGTGATGCTGCGCCGCAAACCACGGCAGGCAATCTGGAGACCGCGCGATGAAAGGCCGCGGATCCATTTCCGCGTGGTGCGTGGACCACCCGGTCGCCACCCTGCTCTTGACCTTTGCCCTGGTGCTGCTCGGTGCCATTGCATTCCCGCGCCTGCCTGTCGCGCCGCTGCCGGAAGCGGAATTCCCGACCATTCAGGTGTCGGCGCAATTGCCCGGCGCCAGCCCGGAAACCATGGCGTCTTCGGTGGCCACGCCGCTGGAAGTGCAATTCAGCGCGATCCCCGGCATGACGCAGATGACGTCGAGCAGCGCGCTGGGTTCGACCAACCTGACCCTGCAATTCACCCTCAACAAAAGCATCGACACCGCCGCCCAGGAAGTCCAGGCCGCGATCAACACCGCCGCCGGTCGCCTGCCCGCCGACATGCCGAACCTGCCCACCTGGCGCAAGGTCAATCCGGCCGACAGCCCGGTGTTGATCCTCAGCGTCAGCTCCACGTTAATGCCTGGCACCGAGCTGAGTGACGTCACCGAATCCCTGCTCTCGCGTCAGCTGAGCCAGATTGATGGCGTGGGTCAGGTGTACATCACCGGCCAGCAGCGCCCAGCCATTCGTGTGCAGGCTGCGCCGGAAAAACTCGCGGCATTGGGCCTGACCCTCGCCGATATCCGCCAGGCGGTGCAACAGACCAGCCTGAACCTGGCCAAAGGCGCGTTGTACGGAAAAGACAGCGTGTCGACGATTGCGTCCAACGATCAACTGTTTCGGCCCCAGGATTACGCGCAGCTGATCGTTTCCTACAAAGACGGTGCCCCAGTGCATCTGCGTGATGTGGCGCGGGTGGTCAACGGCTCGGAAAACGCCTACGTCCGCGCCTGGTCAGGTGAGCAGCAAGGCGTCAACGTGGTGATCTTCCGTCAGCCCGGCGCCAACATCGTCGACACCGTGGATCGCATTCAGCGCGAACTGCCACGTTTGCAGGAAATGCTCCCGGCCTCTGTGGAAGTCACCGTGCTCAATGACCGGACCCGGACCATTCGCGCCTCGTTGCATGAAGTGGAAATCACCTTGCTGATTGCGGTATTGCTGGTCGTGGCGGTCATGGCGCTGTTCCTGCGTCAACTGTCGGCCACCTTGATTGTCAGCGCCGTGCTGGGCGTCTCGCTGATTGCCAGCTTCGCCATGATGTATCTGTTCGGATTCAGCCTGAACAACCTGACGCTGGTGGCCATCGTGGTGGCGGTCGGCTTCGTGGTGGACGACGCCATCGTCGTGGTGGAAAACATCCACCGCCACCTGGAAGCCGGCGATGGCATGCGCGAGGCCGCGATCAAAGGTGCCGGGGAAATCGGCTTCACCGTGGTGTCCATCAGCTTCTCGCTGGTGGCCGCGTTTATCCCGTTGCTGTTCATGGGCGGCGTGGTCGGGCGGCTGTTCAAAGAGTTCGCCTTGACCGCCACCGCGACCATCCTGATTTCCGTGGTGGTGTCACTGACGCTGGCGCCGACACTCGCGGCGTTGTTCATGCGCGCGCCTAAACACGATCCCCATGCCCGGCCCGGCTTCGGCGTACGCTTGCTGGATTTCTACGAGCGCGGACTGCGCAAAGCGCTGGCCCATCAACGGGTAATGCTGGGGATTTTCGGCCTGACACTGGTTCTGGCGGTCGTGGGCTACGTGATCATTCCCAAGGGGTTCTTCCCGGTGCAGGACACCGCATTCGTCCTCGGCACCACCGAGGCCGCCGCCGATATTTCTTACCCGGACATGGTGGAAAAGCATAAGGCGCTGGCGAAAATCGTGGGCGAAGACCCCGCCGTCCTGGCTTTTTCCCATTCCGTCGGCGTGACCGGCAGCAATCAGACCATCGCCAACGGCCGCTTCTGGATTTCCCTGAAACCGCGCAGCGATCGCGATGTGTCAGTCAGCGACTTCATCGACCGGCTGCGACCGAAACTGGCGAAGATTCCCGGCATCGTGCTGTACCTGCGCGCCGGCCAGGACATCAACCTCAGTTCCGGCCCGAGCCGCAGTCAGTATCAATACGTGCTCAAGAGCAACGACGGGCCGTTGCTCAATACCTGGACCGAACGGCTTACTGAAAAACTGCGCGCCAACCCGGCATTCCGCGACCTGTCCAACGACCTGCAACTGGGCGGCAGCGTCACTCATATCGACATTGACCGCAGCGCGGCCGCGCGTTTCGGCCTGACCACCGCCGATGTCGATCAGGCCTTGTACGACGCATTCGGGCAGCGCCAGATCAGCGAATTCCAGACCGAGATCAATCAGTACAAGGTGATTCTCGAACTGGACGCCAGGCAGCGCGGCAAGGCCGAAAGCCTGGCGTATTTCTATCTGCGCTCGCCGCTGACCGGTCAAATGGTGCCGCTTTCGGCGCTGGCCAAAGTCGCGGCGCCGACCATGGGTCCGCTGTCCATCAGCCACGACGGCATGTTCCCGGCGGCCAATCTGTCTTTCAATCTGGCCAAAGGTGTCGCACTGGGCGACGCGGTGCGCATGCTGGATCAGGCCAAGAACGAGATCGGCATGCCGGCTTCGATTATCGGCAACTTTCAGGGCGCGGCGCAGGCGTTCCAGAGTTCGCTGGCCAACCAACCCTGGCTGATCCTCGCAGCGCTGGTGGCGGTGTACATCATTCTCGGGGTGCTGTACGAAAGTTTCGTGCATCCGCTGACGATCATTTCCACCTTGCCCTCGGCGGGGATCGGCGCGCTGTTGATGCTGTGGCTGATGGGTCAGGACTTTTCGATCATGGCCTTGATCGGCGTGGTACTGCTGATCGGCATCGTCAAGAAGAACGGCATTCTGCTCGTGGACTTTGCCCTTGAAGCACAACGCGAACGCGGGCTGACGCCGGAGGCCGCCATTTACGAAGCCTGCCTGACACGATTCCGGCCGATCATCATGACCACCCTCGCCGCCTTGCTCGGCGCGTTGCCGCTGATGCTCGGCTATGGCGTCGGCGCGGAACTGCGCCAACCGCTGGGTATCGCCGTGGTCGGTGGCTTGCTGGTCAGTCAGGCGCTGACGCTGTTCACTACTCCCGTGATCTACTTGCAGCTTGAACGTGTATTCCACCGCCGCAAACCGGAGCCCGTCACGCAACCCAAGCGCTCACTGGCGATGTCCGAATGAATACTTTTCAGAGCACTGGACCTGTGGGAAACCTGCTTTCAGTGAGGGGTTCACCATGCGCGTCCTGATTATCGAAGACGAAGAAAAAACCGCCGACTACCTGCATCGCGGCCTGACCGAACAGGGTTACACCGTCGATCTGGCCCGGGAAGGCATCGAAGGCTTGCACATGAGCCTGGAGAACGATTACGACGTGATCATTCTCGACGTGATGCTGCCCGGTCTGGACGGTTTTGGTGTGCTGCGGGCGCTGCGCGCGCGCAAACAAACGCCGGTGATCATGCTCACGGCGCGGGAACAGGTCGATGACCGAATTCGCGGCCTGCGCGAAGGCGCCGATGATTATCTGGGCAAGCCCTTTTCCTTTCTCGAACTGGTCGCCCGCCTGCAGGCTCTGACCCGCCGCACCAGTGCCCACGAGCCGGTGCAAATCAGCATTGCCGATCTGTGGATTGACCTGATCAGCCGCAAGGCCACCCGCGCCGGCGCTCGCCTGGATCTGACCGCCAAGGAATTTTCGCTGCTCAGCGTACTGGCGCGGCGGCAGGGGGAAATCCTCTCCAAGACGTCGATTGCCGAGATGGTCTGGGACATCAATTTCGACAGTGACGCCAATGTCGTCGAAGTCGCGATCAAACGTCTGCGGGCCAAGCTGGACGGGCCGTTCGAACAAAAACTGCTGCACACCATTCGCGGCATGGGTTATGTGCTGGAGAACCGCAGTGAAAGCTGATTCCATCGCCCTGCGCCTGAGCGGCATGTTTGCGCTGGTGGCGCTGCTGGTGTTCACCCTGATCGGCTGGGCGTTGTATCTGCAGGTCGATAAAGGCCTGGACCTGTTGCCCGAGGCGGAGGTCGATGCGCGCTATAGCGTGCTGGAATCTGCCGTCAATCGTTTCGGCACGCCGGAGCATTGGGTCAAGATCAACGCCAAGCTCAAGTTGCTCAGCGAAGAAGACAAGCGCTTGCACTTCTGGGTGGTGAGCGACAACCCTGCTTATGAATTCGGCAATCCTGATGCCGAGATTCGCGCTTTTGCCAACGGTCCGTTGGGCATGCGCGATCTAAAGCTGAGCGGTCACGAGTTTCCGTTCAAGGTGCTGGTCAGTCAGTTCGCCGCCAAGGATCAGCGTCCGCCGTTGCGTTTTCTCATCGCCATCGACACCGAAACTTTCTGGCAAACTCAGCACTCGCTGCTGATCGCCCTGATCAGCCTCGCAGCGGTTGGCATAGCGCTGGCTTCGTTGCTAGGTTATTGGGTGGCACGCATTGGCCTGCGGCCCTTGACCAGCCTGTCGCTGGAGGCGCAGAAACTCGCCCCGCCGCGCCTCTCCGGCCGCCTGCAACTGTCGCCGCTGCCGCCGGAACTGAACCAGTTCGTCACCTCGTTCAACTCGACGCTGGAGCGCGTCGAGCAAGCCTATTCGCGCCTGGAATCGTTCAATGCGGACGTGGCCCACGAGCTGCGCTCGCCGCTGACCAACCTGATCGGTCAGACCCAGGTCGCACTGACGCGCGGCCGCTCGGCTGAGCATTATTTCGAAGTCCTGCAATCCAATCTCGAAGAACTGGAACGCTTGCGCTCGATCATCAACGACATGCTGTTCCTGGCCAGCGCTGACCAAGGCAGCAAGGTCACCGAACTGACCTGCGCATCCCTGGCGCAGGAAGTGGCGACCACGCTGGATTATCTGGACTTCATCCTCGAAGACGCTCAGGTGCAGGTGCAGGTCAATGGCGATGCCAGCGTGCCCATCGAAAAAGCCCATCTGCGCCGGGCGTTGATCAATCTGCTGCACAACGCTGTGCAGCACACCGAGCCCGGCAACGTTATCCGGGTGGATATTGTCGAACACCTGGAACACGTGAGCATCGAAGTGGCCAATCCCGGCAGCGAGATCTCCCGGGAGCATTTGCCCAAACTCTTCGAGCGCTTCTATCGCGTGGACGCGTCGCGCAGTAACAGCGGCGCCAATCATGGCCTGGGACTGGCCATCGTCAAGGCAATTGCCCTGATGCACGGCGGCACGGTGTTCGTGCGCAGTCAGGCCGGGCTGAATACATTCGGGATCAATTTGCCGCTGGGTCTGGGCAGTTGGAAAACCGGGCCGTCCAGCGGTTAATGTTGCTTGCTATCCATATGAGGTTATAAATACCGGACCTGCTTATCACCTCTATGCCGGTCACTTAAGAAATCCCAGTCAATACAACATCTTAAGTCTGATCCGCTTTTCATCGAGCGCTCCCTGTGCAATGACGGCTCCTCTTCCCAGGCAAGAATCAGCAAAAAAATGGCGTCAGCCGGAAATTATTCTGATCTGCGGAAGCGTCATCGCAGTGGTGATGTTGTTACTCATTATCATTTTGCTGCTGAGTCGGGAACGCCGTGAGGCCAATGAGAATGCTGCCCGCGCCGCTTCCAATATCGTGCGGCTGATTGATGCCGACGTACTGCGTAACGCCGAGCTGTACGATACCTCGCTGCAAGGCATGATCAGCGCCTGGCAGCATCCCGGCCTGATGAATATTTCCCCGGAGCTGCGCCATCTGGTGTTGTTCGACCGATTCACCTCGGCGCGCTTCAAAGGCGATCTGCTGTTGCTGGACCAGGACGGTTATATCCTCGCCGACTCCACGTCTATCGAACCGCGAACGGAAAACCTGTCTGACCGACCGCACTTTCACAAGCATGCCAAAGATCCTTCGCCTGACATGCAAGTCGACGGCCCTTTTAAAACCCGATGGGGTTTCAAGGACTGGTGCATCAGCTTCAGCCGACGCATGTCGGCCCCCGATGGCTCATTCCAGGGCATCGCCAGCGGTGCCATGCGCCTGGTTTATTTCAAGCAGCTGTTTCTCACGCTGGACATCGGGCCGGACAGCAACATCAATCTGTTCAACACCAACGGTCTGCTGCTGGCGCGCCATCCCGAGCTGGATGGCCAGGATCTGATCGGCAAGGATTTGAGCCAGTCGCCCAACTTTCAGCGCATTCTCCGGGAAGGCAGTGGCAGTTTTATCAGCGTCTCATCCCTGGACAAAAAGCAGCGCCTGTATACGTTCTCCCATGTCGGCACCCTGCCGTTGATCGTCGTCGTCGGACAGTCGGTCAACGAGGTTTATGCCATCTGGCGCCGCAATGCGCTGCTGGTCGGGCTGGCGGCTGGCGTGCTGTGCCTGGGGATTTTTGGCCTGGCGATGCTGCTGCGTCGGGAATGGGGTCGGCGCCGACATGCGGAGACCGAACTCAAGGTGCGCGCCGAAACCGATGCGCTCACCGGTCTGGCCAACCGACGCAAGCTGGACGAAGTGTTCAGGGCCGAATGGTTGCGGGCAATGCGTTCAGGCAGACCGCTGGCGGTGCTGATGATCGATGTGGATCACTTCAAGGCATTCAACGAACGTCATGGCCATCATGGCGGCGATGAGGTGCTGCGCAATGTCGCCATGGCAATTGCGCGTCATTTGCGCAGACCCAGTGATTTCGTGGCGCGTTACGGTGGCGAAGAGTTTGTCGTGGCACTGCCAGAAACCGACATCGCCGGGGCCAGGCTCATTGCCGAAACCATCCGCCAAGGCGTCCAGGCCCTGCCCGCCTATGGCGGCGATACCCAGCCGGTCACCGTGAGCATTGGCATCGCCTGCAAGGTGGTAAACCGCGAGGTGTTGCTGCGCGACTTACTCGATGCGGCGGACAAGGCGCTGTATCAAGCCAAGGATCTGGGGCGCAATCGGGTGGAGGCTGCGCAGCTTTGAGGACGATCCGGAAGCCTTGGCTCGCTGTGGGTCCGGCTGTAGCGGGGTGAAGCGACATTTCAGACGATGATATGTACTAAATCCTCAGGCCTCTTCCCGGATAAATCCGGTCCCACGGGGGATCTTCATCGGCCACAAATCGCAGGCAATAAAAAACGCCAGACTGGCTGGCGCTTTTTGTATTGAACCGGCTTGCCCACTCGTCAGTTGGCAGGCGCTGGGTCAATCTCAGCTGGCAGCGCGGGCGCTGTCACGCAGAGCTTTTACTTTGTCGTGGTTGGCTTGCACGCCAGTCAGTTGCTTCTGGATCAAGGTCACAACGTTCGATGGCACAGCCTTCTCGCGTGCTTTTTCCAGAGCCTCCTTGTACGCCTTCAAGGCTACGTCCTCGCCACGCTCAACTTCGTTGAGGATTGCGACATCGTCTTTGCCAGTGAGAGTCGACTTCAGGTCAACCCATGCGCGGTGCAGAGTGCCGCTGACGCTGGAAGAAGTTTCCGGATCGCCGCCCAGCGCACGCACTTCGGTTTGCAGTTCACGTACCGCAGTAGCGATTTCAGTGGAGCGGCTCAGGAAGAACGCCTTCACAGCAGGGTTCTTGATGTCTTCGGCGCTGGTCTGAAAACCTTTTTCGCCATCTTTGCTGGTTTCGATCAGGTCATTCAGGATGGAGATCGCTTCTTTATTGATATCAGTCATTTGATAGTTCCTTAATGGCAGGTTGATACGAAAGTTTTCTTCTGCCTAGGTAATTGCAGCCGTCGTGCCAGCTTTCGCGCTCTGATTATTCGTATATTTATCAATGACTTATATAAATCACCATACAGACGCATCGTGATTTATGCATGAACTGTCCTTTGGCCTGCATGCAGAATGCACGTATCGTATCGCCCTGGAAGCAATGACAAGGGGGCTCAGCCATGAACCCGGAAAAACTCAAACTGCTGGTGACGCGCGAGATGCCGTTCGGCAAATACAAAGGTCGGTTGATTGCCGATCTGCCGGGGCAATACCTGAACTGGTTTGCCCGGGAAGGCTTCCCGAAAAACGAACTCGGCGGTCTGCTGGCGTTGATGCAGGAGATCGACCATAACGGTTTGTCCGAGCTGCTCGACCCCCTGCGCACGCGACCGCGTCAATTCAAAGAAGGCTGACCACAAGCGAGACGGCAATGGACTATGCACCGGTAAACCCTGCGGTACTGCAACAGGCGCGCGATGAAGCTTTCTGGGCCGACATCGCTGGGCGCTATGACGTCGAGCCAGGCCCGATCAATCTGGAATACGGTTATTTCGGGCGCATGAGCCGCGAGGTACTGGAAGATTATCGGCGCAACATCGATTACGTGAACCGCAGCAACTCGGTGTATGTGCGTCGCCGGTTCGACGAAATCGACAGCCAGATCATTCACGGCCAGTTGGCGGATCTGGTGCAGGTGCGGCCGGAGGAAATCGCTATCACCCGCTGCGCCACCGAATCCCTGCAATCGCTGATCCGCAACTACAACCAGTTGCAGCCGGGCGATCAGGTGCTGATCAGCGATCTCGACTACCTCAGCGTGCAAACGGCGATGCGGTGGCTGGCCAAGAGCCGTGGCGTCGAGGTCATTGAAATCAGTCATGTCCATCCGGCCAGCTATGAAACCCTGCTCAACAGCTATCAGACCGCCTTCGAGCGCTACCCGCGCCTCAAATTGATGGCGCTGACCCACGTCACCCATCGCACCGGCCTGGTAATGCCGGTGCAGGCGATTGCCGCGCTGGCCAAAGCTTGCGATATCGACGTGATCCTCGACGGCGCCCATGCCTTGGGCCAGCTGGATTTCCGGCTCGATGAGCTGGGCGTCGCGTTTGCCGGTTACAACTTGCAGAAATGGATGGGCGCGCCACTGAGCCTGGGCTTTATCTATGTCGCGAAGGAGCGGCTGGGATCGATCGATGCGGACATGGGCGATACCCGTTACGGCAAAGACAACATCCTTGGGCTGGTGCCTTATGGCACGCCGAATATTCCGGCGTGGATGACGTTACCTCAGGTGTTCGAGGAGCACCGGGCGATGGGTGGTTCGGTCGCCAAAGGCGCACGTCTGGGCTACCTGCGCGACCTTTGGGTCAAGCCGGCTCGGGAGCTGGAAGGCGTGGAAGTACTGACGCCGGACGATCCACGGCTGTATTGCGGGATCACGGCTTTGCGCTTTACCCGACATGCCGATCAGGAGCGCATGGCGCAGCGTTTGCTCGACGAGCACAACCTGTTCACCGTAGCGCGGGAAGGTTCGGTCTGCGGCCCCTGCATTCGCATCACGCCGGGGTTCAGCACCCCTGCTGCGCATATGCAGCTGCTGACTGACGCATTGCGCATACTGGCGTGAAAAAAACGGTGCGCCGGACCAGGGCGCACCGTAAAGCCAACAACTCATAACCTGCTGGAGCGCGGCTTGCCCGCGAAGAACGATAATGCGGTAGGTGAGGAATTACCGAGGCGACTAATTCGCGGACAAGCCTCGCTCCAACGGGATCATCACCAATCAGTCAAACAACGCCATCGCCTGGGCAGTCGCTTCCTGAATGCGGTTCCAGTCGCCATTCTTGACCCACGCATTGTCGATCATCCACGTGCCGCCAACGCACATGACGTTGGGTTGCGCCATGTAGCTCTTGAGGTTGTCCGCGTTGACGCCGCCGGTTGGGCAGAAACGCACTTCAGTGAACGGACCGCCAAGGGCTTTGATGGCTGCGACGCCGCCGCTGATTTCCGCCGGGAACAATTTGAAACGGCGATAGCCCATGGCGTAGCCGATCATGATTTCCGACGCGCTGCTGATGCCCGGCAACAAGGGCAGCGGGCTGTCGAGGGCTGCTTGCAGCAAGTCCTGCGTACTGCCCGGCGTGACGATGAATTGCGAACCCGCCGCTTCGGCGTCCGCCAGCATATTGCGATCCAGGATCGTCCCGGCACCGACACACAGCTCGGGACGCTGTTCGCGCAGGATACGAATGGCGCTCAGACCGAATGCCGAACGCAGGGTAACTTCCAGCGCCGTCATGCCGCCCGCTGCCAGCGCGTCCGCCAATGGCAGCACATCCTGATCACGCAGAATGGTGATCACCGGCAAAATCTTTGCCTTGGCGCAGAGTTCATCGATCTGGGAAATCTTGTTCGCCATGCTATTGAGCGACTGATTGTTTTCGACTGTTTTCATGGCGGCGGATCCTTTGCTTATGGGCACCAGTAAATCTCAAGGGGAAAGTTAAGGAAGGCGCGAACCGGCATTTCGGCGAGGTCATCACCGGCCAGGGCCGCGCGCAGGGTGTCGAGTTTGGCCTGGCCGGAAACCGACAGGATCGGCAAACGCGCCGAAGCCAGCAGGCTAAGGGTCATGGTCAAGCGCTGATGCGGCACGGTCGGCGCCAGCATCGGCAAGCAACGACGTTTGCCCTTCAGCTGCAACGCTTCATTCAGGTTCGGGCTCCCGGGAAACAGCGACGCGGTGTGCCCGTCATCACCCATGCCCAGAATCAGTACGTCGATGGGCGGCAACTCGGCCAGCGCCTGATCGGCAGCGTCAGCCGCTTCTTCAAGGCTCTGGGCGACGCTGTACAAACCGAGGAACTTGGCCTTGGCCGCCGGGCCTTGCAGCAGATAGCGCTGCAACAGGCCAGCGTTGCTGTCGGCATGTTCAACCGGCACCCAGCGTTCGTCAGCCAGGCTGACCACCACTCTGGACCAGTCCAGCGGCTGCTCGGCCAGGCTCTGAAAGAACGCCACCGGGCTGCGACCGCCGGAAACCACCAGGGTCGCGACGCCATTGCTGGCGATGGCCGTTTTCAGTTGCTCAGCCACGTTAGCTGCCAGCTCACTGGCCAGCAGCGCAGGATTATCGAACTCGCGAGCGACTAAGCCCGCTGGCAGTTCAAGGTCACATATCGCCATACCACGATCTCCCGTCACGAGTAATCAATGCAATGGAGCTCATCGGGCCCCACGATCCGGCGGCGTAAGGCTTGGGCGCATCGCCTGCCTTTTTCCAGCCGGCGATCAGCTGATCGCACCATTGCCATGCGTACTCAATTTCATCTTTGCGAACAAACAGGTTCTGATTGCCGCGCATCACTTCCAGCAACAACCGCTCATACGCATCAGGGACGCGCGCGCTGCGGTAGGTGTCGGAAAAATTCAATTGCAGTGGGCCGCTGCGCAACTGCATGCCTTTATCCAGGCCTTGATCCTTGGTCATCACTTGCAAGGAAATCCCTTCGTCCGGCTGCAACCGAATGATCAGGCGGTTGCTGATCTGCATGCGCTGCTCGGGGGCGAAGATGTAGTGCGGCGGCTCTTTGAAGTGGATCACGATCTGCGACAGCTTGGCCGGCATGCGCTTGCCGGTACGCAGGTAGAACGGCACGCCGGACCAGCGCCAGTTGCGAATGTCGGCTCGCAGGGCCACGAAGGTTTCCGTATCGCTCTGGGTATTGGAGTTTTCTTCCTCCAGATAACCGGGCACTGGCTTGCCTTCGCTGTAACCGGCGATGTATTGGCCACGCACTACTTGAGTGGCCAGACGCTCCGGCGTGAACGGTGCCAGCGCCTTGAGCACCTTGACCTTCTCGTCACGGATACTGTCAGCGGACAGGTCGCTGGGCGGGTCCATGGCAATCAGGCACAGCAACTGCAGCAAGTGGTTCTGGATCATGTCGCGCAGTTGCCCGGCCTGATCGAAATAGCCCCAACGGCCTTCGATACCGACCTTTTCCGCGACAGTGATTTCCACGTGGGAAATATGATTCTGGTTCCACTGGGTTTCGAACAGACTGTTGGCGAAACGCAGGGCGATCAGGTTCTGGACGGTGTCCTTGCCCAGATAATGGTCGATGCGATAGACGCGGGTTTCCGGCAGGAACTGCGCCACGGCATCGTTGACCCGCCGCGAGGACGCCAAGTCATGGCCGATGGGTTTTTCCAGCACCGCGCGGGTGCGCTCGGTCAGGTTGACCGAGGCGAGGTTTTCGCAAATCGCGCCGTACACTGACGCTGGCGTGGCGAAGTAGGCGATCAGGACCTGCGCATCGCCGACCCGCTCCGCCAGCGCCACGTAATCTTCGGCCTTGAGAAAGTCCACGTGCAGGTAACTCAGGCGAGCCTGAAAACGCTCCACGTTCTCAGGCTCAAGTTCAGCCTCCGGAACAAAGCGGCGCAGGGATTTATCGATGTATGCCAAATGCTGCTGTTCGTCGCCCGGTTCGCGCGCCAACGCGAGGATTCGCGTGTCGGCATGCAGTAAACCAGCGCGGTCGAGTTGATAAAGGGCCGGGAACAGCTTGCGCACTGCCAGGTCGCCCAAGGCGCCAAACAAGGCGAAAGTGCACGGTTCAACCGTAATCGAGAGCATAATGTTGGTTCTTTTATCAAGTTAGGCTACAAATACCTTTTTTAAAGGCGTTACTCAAGGCCAAATGTAGTAATAACCACAACATTCCGTCTAAAACCATATTCCAGTGGTGATCAACACAGGCCCTCAGTACGATAGGCCACCTTTGCTACAGGCTAAAGGGCCTCGTGATAGCTCAAGCAAAAACCTGAGCAAAACAGCCGCGACAAGGACTTTGAATGGACCGCACAAGAAATCTTCTGGAGATGATCCAGAGCCGCCTCGAAGAGCTGAACAAGGCTGAGCGCAAGGTCGCCGAGGCGATTCTGCTCAATCCGCAGCAAGCGACCCGTTTCAGCATCGCTGCGCTGGCTCAGGCCGCCAAGGTCAGCGAGCCGACGGTCAATCGCTTCTGCCGCTCATTCAGCGTCAGCGGCTATCCGGAACTCAAGTTGCAGTTGGCTCAAAGCCTGGCCAGCGGTGCCGCGTATGTGAGTCGCGCAGTCGAGGCGGATGACGACACCGCTGCCTACACCCAGAAGATCTTCGGCAGCGCCATCGCGTCGCTGGACAGCGCCTGTCAGCAGCTGGACCCGGCATTGATCAGCAAGTCCGTGGACATGCTGATTCAGGCCCGGCAGATTCACTTCTTCGGCCTCGGGGCGTCGGCGCCGGTCGCGCTGGACGCGCAGCACAAGTTCTTTCGCTTCAACCTGGCGGTCACCGCCCACGCGGATGTGTTGATGCAGCGCATGATTGCCTCGGTGGCGCACACCGGGGAACTGTTCGTGATCATTTCCTACACCGGCCGTACCCGCGAACTGGTCGAAGTGGCGCGCATTGCCCGCGCCAATGGTGCTTCGGTCCTGGGCCTGACGGCGGCGGGCTCACCCTTGGCCAAGGCCAGCACTGTCAGCCTGAACATTCCGCTGCCGGAAGACACCGACATCTATATGCCGATGACCTCGCGGATCATCCAGTTGACCGTGCTCGACGTGCTCGCCACCGGCATGACCCTGCGCCGAGGCGTCGACTTCCAGCCGCACCTGCGCAAGATCAAGGAAAGCCTGAACGACAGCCGCTATCCGGTTGAAGATCAGGGTTGAATGCAGGATCGGCCAGCACTGTGGGACCCGCTTTAGCCGGGAAGGCAGCGGTACAGCCAATGCAGCTGCTGCGCTACGGATACAGTCTTCCCGGCTAAAGCCAGTCCCACGGATTGAACCCGAATCGGCGGGCACTCCCCACAGTCAATGCACCAGATAAGCCTGCAAACTCAACTCGGCGCGCTCGCCTGGCGCCAGGCTCAGGCTTTCGCTGCCGCCTGACGCGGCCTCGACGCACACGAATCCGCCTGCTTCACTGCCCGCCACGCCCATCAACGGCCGATTGCCGGGGTGCCAGACCACCGTGTTGGCGCTGTCGCCAGTATCGATGGCCAGGCGCCGCTGCCAGGCTTGATCCTGTAACTGTAACGGGCCGCTATGATCGAATACCCGCTGACAGCCGCCCGCCACGCGCAAGTCGCCTTCTTGCTGGCACGCCTGCCTGCTGAGCTGATCGTAGCCCTGCGCGCCGTCCAGGCCTTCCAGCGCAACTTCCTGCACATCGCTGATCCGCCAATAGGCGTGCAGCGCCTGACTGAACTGGCAGGGTTCGCTGTCCTGATGCCGAGTGGTCAAACGCAATTCCATGCCCTGCCCCAGCTCGGCGTGCAGATCGGCTTGCCAGTCCCACAGTTGCAGCCGCCAGTGCAGGCTTACGCCTGTCTCGCTTTCGCGGCTGTCGATGAGTTTCCAGTCCAGCAGCCGCGCCCAACCGTGCGCTGGCCATACGCCTTCGCTCGGATGGCGACCATACCAGGGCCAGCAAACCGGAACGCCGCCGCGAATCGCACCGACCTGTGGCCACTGCGAAGCGCACCACAACCAGGGCTTCTGACCCCGCGGCTGAAAATGCAGCAACTGCCCACCCTGACGACTGAAGACCGCTTCACATTGCGGGTGATCGATGATCAACACGTCACGCAGCTGATAGCGCTCCCACTCGAACGTCGGCCGGGATCGCCTGGACTTGAAGAATCGCTGCAACGGATGCTCCAGCATCCCTGCTTCCTTGATGGTCATTGCTGTCCCACTGATAAATAAAAAAACGCACCCATAGGAGCCAACTTGTTGGCAAAACGTTTGGTTCTGCGTGATCAACAACTTTGCCTGGCGAACAAGTTCGCGCCTAAAGAGATGCATCGTGAAGATCAAAAAAAAACGGGCAGCAAGGCCACCCGTAAAGCACCACACGACCCTTGATCGTTGTTAAAACTTGGTCTGCAGTTTGATACCGGCCACCAGCGCGTTATCAACCTGATCGACACCGCCCGGAGACTTGATGTACTGCAGGTTGGGACGAATGGTCAGCCAGTCGGTGACGTGCACGCCGTAGTAGATCTCGGAGTTGTATTCGCTTTTCTGGATCGGCAGATAACCCGGGTTGTCGTAGTCGTCGATACCATTGACGGCGTTGATCTGCTTCGCGCGATCCCGGACGTCTTCGTTGACGTGAATGCGCGAAACGCCGATGCCGATGTCATCCTTCGGACGCGCGGCGAACGGGCCCTTGAAGACCATACCGACCTGCAGGAAGTTGTCGACGAAGTTGGTGTCTTTGTCATGCACGGTTGCGTTGGCAAACAGGCTCAGGCCCCGGGACTGATCGCCGTCGAAGTTCATGATCTTTTGCTGCGCCACGACCCACCAGCCAGTCTTCTCGCTGCGGGACTTGAACTGGCCGCCGGTCAGACCTTGTGGCTGGCCGTTGCTGTCCTCGTAGACATCGTCGGCGCTCGGGCTGCTGAAGTAGTAACCCAGCCGGTATTCGCCGGGTAGCGAGTTGATGGTCGGCGACCAGACCACTTCCACCGGCACCAGAGTGCCTTTGGCGCCGCTGCCGCTCAGTTTGAAGCCGTTGCCGGTTTCCAGGTACGAAGGGTTCTGTTCGTAGACGCCGATCTGGGCGAAGACTTCAGGCGTAATGTTGTACTTCACGCGCAAGGCCCACTGGCTGACTGGCCAGTTGTACCAGGTGTTCACATAGTTGGCGGCCTGGGTGCCGCAGAAGGTCAGGTTCTGGAAGTCGCAAGGGAAGCTGCCGAAATCCTCACCCTCGCCCATCCGACCCGCCTTGACGTCGAGCTTGCCGTCGAAATAGGTCTGCTTGACCCACATTTGCGTCAGACGCCAGGTCTGACCGCGACCCCAGACTTCCTGCGATGAACTGAGCGTGCCGACACGAGGATCACCGAGTCGGTCATTGGAAATGTTGTTGCCGCTTCGCTCGGTGATAGCCAGTTTGAACTCGGCGTTCTTCCAGCCAAGGACCTTCTCCAGATCCATCTGCACGCCGAGGGCGAACTGATCGCTGTAACGCGCCGTCTTGTCGTCGTTGTAGCCGCCATGCACGTTGGCGCCCATTTCCCCGACGTATTCCAGCGAGAAGTCGTAGCCTTTGTCATACAGTTCCTGACGCAATCCACCCCAATCGCCGGTCATGTGTTCATTGGCGTGGAACGGCTCGACAGCACTGGCGCTTCCCGTAAACGCCAATGCACTCAAAACAGACAAACCACCGATAAGCTGGAACTGGTTAAGCGATTTATTGCGTAGCTTCTTCATCCCTTAAATCCTCGTTTTATTGTTATTAGCTTCTAACGGCATCGACATCGGTTGCTTCGTGTTTGCCGGCGCAGCGACCTGTTACGGCAGCGGTTACCCGACCGGCTGTGCTCGGTTCAATTGCGGTTGATCTGCGTGACATTGCCCGCGCGGCCGGCAGGCTGTGGCTGGCCCAGCACGCCAAGACGTTCGCCGGTGGCAGCGTCGAAGAGCATGACTTTGGCCGGATCGAATTGCAGGGTCAGGCTTTCCCCGACCTGAGGCGCGACGTCCGGCGCCAGACGGCAGCAGACCTTGCTCTGGTTCAGGTTGACGAACACCAGCGTGTCCGGCCCGGTAGGCTCGGTGACCTGGACTTGCGCGCGAATGGTCGGCAGGCCGTTGGGTTCGCCGGGCGCCAGGACGATCTGCTCGGGACGCATGCCCAGGATGACTTCGCGATTTTCTAGCCCGGCATCCGACATGCCCATGGGCAGTTCGCAACGCGCCTGGCCACTGTCGAGCAAGGCGAACAATCGGCCATCCTTGCGTTGCAGACGCAGGGGAATGAAGTTCATCGGCGGCGAACCGATAAAGCTGGCCACGAACAGGTTGGCCGGGTTGTTGTAGATCTCTTTCGGGGTGCCGAACTGCTGGATGATCCCGTCTTTCATCACCGCCACTTTGTCGCCCAGCGTCATGGCTTCGATCTGGTCGTGGGTGACGTAGACCGTGGTGGTTTTCAGGCGCTGATGCATCAGCTTCATTTCGGTACGCATCTCGACTCGCAACTTGGCGTCGAGGTTGGACAGCGGTTCATCGAACAGGTAAATCTTCGGCCGGCGCGCCAGTGCGCGTCCCATGGCCACACGCTGCTGCTGGCCGCCGGATAATTGGCCGGGCTTGCGATTGAGCAGGTGTTCGATCTGCAACAGCTTGGCGACCCGGGTCACTTCCTCGTCGATGGCGGCGGCGCTCATCTTGCGGATTTTCAGGCCGAACTCGATGTTCTGGCGCACGGTCATGGTCGGATACAGCGCATAGGACTGAAAGACCATGGCGATGTCACGGTCCTTGGGACTCATGCCGCTGACGTCGGCATCGTCGATCAGGATCGAGCCGTTGCTGATGGTTTCCAGGCCCGCGATGCAGTTCATCAGCGTGGACTTACCGCAACCGGAAGGCCCGACCAGAATCAGGAACTCACCGTCCTTGATCTGCAGTTCGATGTTCTTCAGCGTGTCCGGAAGGCCAACGCCGTAGGTCTTGTTTACATTGCGTAATTCGAGCGTTGCCATGTTTACCCCTTGACCGCGCCGGCCGTGAGACCGCGCACGAAATACTTGCCTGCCACGATGTAGACCAGCAGTGTCGGCAGACCGGCAATCATCGCCGCCGCCATATCAACGTTATATTCCTTGGCTCCGGTGCTGGTGTTGACCAGGTTGTTCAGGGCCACGGTGATCGGTTGCGAGTCACCGCTGGAGAACACCACCCCGAACAGGAAGTCGTTCCAGATCTGCGTGGACTGCCAGATCAGGCAGACCATGATGATCGGCGTCGACATCGGCAGAATGATCTTCATGAAGATGGTGAAAAACCCGGCGCCATCCAGGCGCGCGGCCTTGACCAACGCATCCGGAATGCTCACGTAATAGTTACGGAAGAACAGCGTGGTGAACGCCAGGCCGTAGACCACGTGCACAAACACCAGCCCGGTGGTGGTGCTCGCCAGGCCCATCTTGCCCAGCGTGAAGGACGCAGGCAGCAGGACGGTCTGGAACGGCAGGAAGCAGCCGAACAGCAACAGACCGAAGAACAACTGCGAGCCCCGGAAACGCCAGAACGACAGCACGTAACCGTTGAGCGCGCCGATGGCGGTGGAAATCAACACCGCGGGCACGGTGATCTTGATCGAGTTCCAGAAATAGCCGTCGACGGTCGCCCAGGCCTTGATCCAGCCGATGGTGCTCACCACGGTTGGCCAACTCAGCAGGTTGCCGGTGCCGATATCTTCCGGAGTCTTGAAGCTGGTCAGCAACATCACCACCAGCGGCACCAGATACAGCAGGCACGCGATGATCAGGACCGCGTGAATCGCGATCCGGCTGAGGCTGAGCGCAGGTGTTGCGATCTGATTACTCATGACGCTTATTCCTCAGCTCGGAATACAGATAAGGCACGACGATGGCGAGAATCGCCCCAAGCATCAGGATTGCACTGGCCGAGCCCATGCCCATCTGGCCGCGACTGAAGGTGAAGGAATACATGAACATCGCCGGAAGGTCCGAGGAGTAGCCGGGGCCGCCCGCCGTCATCGCTGCCACCAGGTCGAAGCTCTTGATGGCGATATGCGCAAGGATCATCACGGCGCTGAAAAACACCGGACGCAGGCTTGGCAGCACGACTTTCAGGTAAATGGTGGGCAGGCTTGCCCCATCGATTTGCGCGGCACGGATGATCGACTGATCGACACCGCGAAGGCCGGCCAGGAACATCGCCATGATAAAACCCGACGCCTGCCAGACTGCGGCAATCACCAGGCAATAGACGACGCGATCAGGGTCGATCAGCCAGTCCAGCCGGAAGCCTTCCCAACCCCAGTCACGCAACAATTTGTCCAGGCCCATGCCCGGGTTGAGCAGCCACTTCCAGGCGGTACCGGTGACGATCATCGAGAGCGCCATCGGGTACAGATAAATGGTGCGGATAAACCCTTCGCGGCGAATACGCTGGTCGAGGAATACCGCCAGTATCACGCCGACCACCAGGCTGATGCCGATGAACATGCCACCGAACACTGCGAGATTCTTGCTCGCTACCCACCAGCGGTCGTTATCGAACAGACGCTGATATTGCGCCAGTCCGGCCCACTTATAGGACGGCAGAAAGGTCGAGGTGGTGAACGACAATACGAACGTCCACAGGATATAGCCGTAAAAGCCCACCAATACGATGAACATGCTTGGCGCCAGCACCAGTTTGGGTAGCCAGCGCTGCAAGGCATCGAACGGCGAGGCTTTGCTGAACACAGCAATCGAACTCATTGGGAGCATCCACTCATGACGACTTGATCCAGGCCACAGCCGTGCGTGAAACCGGATGAGACGGTTTCATCAGCACGAACTGCGGCTGGGGTTAACGCGCGCACTTTGATCAGTGCGCGAAGCGATTACTTCGCCGCTTTGACCGATGCCCACAGTTGCTTGGCGGTTTTCGCCGGGTCGGCTTTCGGGTCGTTGATGAAGTTGGTGATCACATCAAAGAACGCGCCCTGGACTGCGAGAGTGGTCGCCATGTTGTGCGCCATGCTTGGTTGCAGGCCGCCGTTTTTGGCGTCAGCCAGGAAGTCCTTGGCAGCGGTTTGTGCGCAAGAATCAAAACCGTAGCTGTCCATCTTGTTCAGCATGTCGTTGCGAACCGGGATCGAGCCTTTGTTGATGCTGAAGACTTTCTGGAAGTTTTCACCCAGTACGACTTTGGCGATGTCCTGCTGAGCAGCGGCAGTGGTGTCCTTGTCCTTGCTCTGCTTGAACACGGCCAGGGAGTCGATGTTGTAGGTGAACGCTTTCTCGGTGCCCGGGAAGGCTACGCATTCGTAGTCTTTGCCAGCGACTTTCTTGGCGGCGGTCCATTCGCTCTTGGCCCAGTCACCCATGATCTGCATGCCGGCCTTGCCGTTGATGACCTTGGCGGCTTCCAGGTTCCAGTCCTGGCCCTTGCCGTCGGCATCCATGTAGGTAGCGACTTTTTGCAGTTCGGTCAGCGACTTGACCATTTCCGGACCGGTCAGGGCTTTTTCATCCAGGTCTACCAAGGCTTTCTTGTAACCGTCCGCGCCCATTACCGAAAGCACGACGGCTTCGAAAACAGTGCTGTCCTGCCAAGGTTGGCCGCCATGGGCCAGAGGGATGAAACCTGCGGCCTTGAGCTTGTCAGCGGCGGCGTAGAATTCCTGGAGGGTGGTGGGATTCTTGTCGATCCCGGCTTTCTTGAACACTGCCGGGTTGATCCACAGCCAGTTGACGCGGTGAATGTTCACCGGGACGGCCACGTAGTCGCCGTCATACTTCACGGTGTCGGAGACTTTCTTGTCCAGCAGGCTGTCCCACTTTTCTTCTTTGGACACATCTTTCAGCGCGTCGGTATCGAGCAGACCGGTGGACGCCCATTCCTGAATGTCCGGACCTTTGATCTGGGCAACGCCAGGCGGGTTGCCAGCCACAGCACGGCTTTTCAGCACGGTCATGGCAGTGGAACCGCCACCACCGGCCACAGCGCCGTCTTTCCAGGTGAAGCCGTCTTTTTCCACTTGGGCTTTCAACACATCGACAGCCGCTTTTTCGCCGCCGGACGTCCACCAGTGGACCACTTCGACGGAGCCTTTGGACTCAGCAGCAATTGCGCTCAGCGGGAACAACGAGGCGAGAGAAATGACAGTAGCGAGACGGGAAATTGAATTCATCGATTTAACCTTTCTTGTTGTTATGCATGAGCAAGTCTGTGCTTGCGCTGCATGGAGTCTAACCAAGGGTTTTGAAAGAACGGTAACGAAGGGATGCGCGATTGTCACAGGGTGGTGACATTCGAGCCGATTCGGTAGGACCGGACTTGTCCGGGAAGGCGGCGGCCCAGGCAATGAAGTCGGGCGGCTCAATCAACCGTTCTGGGCAAATAAAGCGTCACCCGCAGCCCGCCGCCGCGCAGGTTTTGCAGGCTGACTTCGCCGCCGTGGCTGTGGGCGATGTTGCGGGCGATGCCAAGGCCCAGGCCGTAGCCTTGCTGTTGGCTGCCCGCGAGACGGAAATGCGGTTCGAAGACCTGTTCCAGACGTTGTTCAGGTACGCCGGGGCCTTCGTCGTCGACGTGCAGCACAAATGCCGTGGCATTGTCTTCGACCCGCAAATGCGCCTTGTGCCCGTACTTGATAGCGTTATCGATCAGGTTGCCGATGCAGCGTTTGAGGGCCAGCGGCTTGCCAGGATAGGTCGCCTCGGCCTTGCCGTGCTGAGTGGCGCTGCCGTTGCCGTTGGGCGGCAGATAAGGTTCCACCAGACAATCGAGCACGTTGTTAAGATCCACCGCCTCGATGTTCTCGTGAATATCCGTGTCTTTCACGCATTGCAGCGCGCCTTTGACCAGCAACTCCAGCTCGTCCAGATCCCGACTGAATTTGCGTTGTTGGGTTTCATCTTCCAGTAGCTCGACCCGCAGACGCAGGCGCGTGATGGGTGTGCGCAAGTCGTGGGAAATGGCGCTGAATAACTGGCCGCGTTCGGTCAGGTAACGACTGATGCGCGTGCGCATGGCATTGAAAGCGCGGCTGACTTCCACTACTTCGCTGCCGCCTCCCTCCACCACCGATTCCACTTCCGCACCCAGCGACATGTCCCGCGCAGCGCGGGCCAGACGTTTCAGCGGACGACTTTGCCAATGCACCAACAGGCCAATGAACAACAGCAGGAAACCACTGGTCAGCGCGATGAACCAGACTTGCTGAAGGGGCAATTCCTGTTCTTCGAGGGTGGTATAGGGTTCCGGCAGCAGCGAGGCGATGTACAGCCATTCGCCGGGAGCCAGCTCGATCTGCGTGACCAGAATCGGCGGATTGACCGGTTCCAGGCTCAGGGCGTAATGCGCCCAGGAGCGCGGCAGCTCATCGAGTTTCAGGCCGCTGTTGAAAATCCGCAGATCTTCCGGGCGCACGAACCAGACGGAAATGTCCGGATCAGTCCCCAAATGCTGACGCAACACTTCGTCGACCACATCAAGCACCGCCTGCTTGCGCGGCGTCGCTTCGAGGGTCTGCATGTCCAGCGGACGATCATTGAGGGACACGACAAACCGTGTGCCGCCCATGCTGCGCAACTGGTCGAGCACCAGCGGCCGATACGCCAGCGGCAATGAGCGGAAATAACTGACGCTGGCCGACATGGAATACGCCAGGCTGCGGGCGCTGGTGATCAACCCTTCCATTTGCGTCGCGCGCAACTGCGACAGCCAGATGACGCTGGACAGCGTCTGAGCCAGCAATACCGCCAGCAAGGTCAGCAGCAACATGCGTCCCAGCAGCGAACGCGGCATCGGAAACCGACGCTTCGGCGCGGCCTCGCTCAACATTCAGTAACCATTGCTGATGTGGGGTATGACATTGGCCGCCAGCAGATAACCACTGCCGCGCACCGTGCGGATCAGGCGCGGTGACTTGCCGGTGTCGCGCAGGCGTTGACGCAGACGACTGACCGCCATGTCGACGATGCGCTCAAGGGGCATCAGCTCACGGCCACGGGTCGCGTTGCCGATCATGTCGCGATCCAGAATCTGCTGCGGATTATCGAGGAACAGCTTGAGCAACGCGAAGTCGGCGCCGGACAGAATCACTTCCTCGCCGTCGTTGTGAAACAGCCGATGACTGACCATGTCCAGCCGCCATTCATCGAACACCAGCACATCGCCGCCGACCCGCTCCTGACCGAATTGCGCCCGTCGCAGCAGCGCCTTGATCCGCGCCAGCAGTTCACGGGGGCTGAACGGTTTGCCGAGATAATCGTCCGCGCCCAACTCCAGACCGATAACCCGGTCGGCTTCGTCCGAACTGGCGGTCAGCATGATGATCGGCACGTGGGGCTGGCGATTGTGCTGACGCACCCAACGACACAGGCTGAAGCCGTCTTCGTCGGGGAGCATCACATCGAGGATCAGCAGGTCACTGGGTTCGTCGTTGAAGGCCTGACGGAAATCCGCGCCATCCCCGACGGTCCGTACCTGAAAGCCCGAGCGGCTCAGGTAGGTTTGCAGCAATTCACGAATCTCCTGGTCATCATCAACCAGCAGGATCGATTTACTGACTGAGCTCACCTGGGTCTTCCTTGTCGCAATGGATCGTTATTGTTTTGAGTGATGCAATACAGAACCTTTGGCACGACGAGACCTCTGTGGGACCGGATTTATCCGGGAAGAGACCGGTACATTCACTGCACCTTTGTCGCCAGAAATGCCGCCTTCCCGGATAAATCCGGTCCCACATTGGCTGCTACTGCTCCACGCCATCGAGCACGTCACCAAACGCCTGCTGCAACGCGACACCCGCGCCCATCAAGCCTGGGTACTCGGCCGTCACCAGCCAGACCGGCACGCCATCGAAATAATCGCTCATCACGCCCTTCTCGGCGAATGCGCGCTTGAAGCCGCTGCTCATGAAAAACTCGATAAAGCGCGGCACCACGCCGCCGACGATATACACACCGCCCCGGCCGCCGACGGTCAATACGTTGTTGCCGGCAACCCGGCCAAGAAACACGCAGAACTGGTCGAGCACCGCAGCCGCCACCGGATCACCGGCCACCGCAGCCGAGGTAATCGCTGCGGGCGACTTGAGCGTCGGCTCGATATCGTCCAGGGCGCAGCTGACCTGATACAGCAGCAACAAGCCTGCGCCGCTGAGGACGGTTTCGGCGCTGACGTGTTCGTGGTCGGCCATCAACCGCATCCACAACAAGGCTTCGCGGGCATTGCCGATGGGCAGATCCACATGACCGCCTTCGCCGGGCAAGGCCATCCAGCGATTGACGCCGATGCTGAGCAGCGTACCGACACCCAGACCGGTGCCCGGCCCGACCACGACACGTGGTCGATCCGGCTCGCTGATGCCATGGCAGACCGTCAGGTACTCATCGTCTTGCAGGCAGGTCATGCCCAGGGCCATGGCGGTGAAATCATTGATCAGCAACAGCTCATCGACCTTCAGGTCCGCGCAGAACGCCGACCTGCTCAGCCGCCAGTGACTGTTGGTGAACTCGAATTCGTCACCATCCACCGGCCCGGCAACTGCCAGGCAGACAAAACCGACATCGCCGCGCCGCAACTCCAGATCCTGAAGGTAGACCTCGATGGCCTTCTCGGGACTGACGTAGTCGATGGTCGGGAATACCCGGATGGAATGCAGCTTTTCGTCTTCCCAAATGGCAAAACGTGCATTGGTACCGCCAATATCACCGACCAGGGCCAACTTCACTTAAGCGTCTCCAGACTAGAGGTAAAGGCGCTGGCGCCCTTCTCTGCCGAGCTGAAGGCCATGCGCATGAAATTGAACAGTTCGCGTCCGGTGCCGACACTGTTGTCGAGCTGACCGACAGCGGGTGCTCTGGCCGCCAATTCTGCCGGTTCGACCAGAACTTGCAACGTTCCTTTTACGCCATCGACCCGCACGATGTCGCCATCGCGCAAAAGTGCCAAAGGGCCACCATCAAAGGCTTCCGGGCAGACGTGAATCGCCGCCGGGATCTTGCCCGAAGCGCCGGACATCCGTCCATCCGTCACCAATGCGACTTTGAAACCCCGGTCCTGCAACACACCGAGGAACGGCGTCATTTTGTGCAGTTCCGGCATGCCATTGGAGCGCGGCCCCTGGAAGCGCATCACGGCGACGAAATCGCATTCCAGCTCGCCAGCCTTGAACGCATCGGCCAGATCCTGCTGGTCCTGGAAGACCCTGGCTGGCGCCTCGACGATCTGATGCTCAAGAGCCACGGCCGAGACTTTCATCACACCACGGCCCAGATTGCCTTCCATGACGCGCAAGCCGCCTTCGGGGGAAAACGGCCGCGCGACCGGACGCAGAATATCTTCGTCCAGACTTTCGATAGGGCCTTCGCGCCAGACCAGCTTGCCATCTTCGAGGAAGGGTTCGCGGGTGTAACGGCTCAGGCCGCGACCGACCACGGTGTTGACGTCTTCGTGCAGCAAACCGGCTTCCAGCAGCTCGCGGATCAGGAACGACATGCCGCCCGCCGCCTGGAAGTGATTGATGTCCGCCTTGCCGTTCGGGTAGACGTGAGTCAGGGTCGGCACCACTTCGGAAAGATCGGCCATGTCCTGCCAGGTCAACTGAATGCCTGCCGCCTGGGCAATCGCCGGCATGTGCAATGTGTGGTTGGTGGAACCACCGGTGGCGTGCAGCGCCACGATGGAATTGACCAGCGAACGCTCGTCGACGATTTCACCCAACGGCATGAAATTGCCGCTTTGCATGGTCATGCGGGTGATCTGGTGCGAAGCCTCGACCGTTAGCGCATCACGCAGCGGCGTATACGGATTCACAAACGACGCGCCCGGCAAATGCAGACCCATGACTTCCATCAGCAACTGGTTGGTGTTGGCCGTGCCATAAAACGTGCAGGTGCCGGGACCGTGATAAGACTTCATCTCCGAATCCAGCAGCTCTTCGCGCGTGGCCTTGCCTTCCGCATAGCGCTGGCGCACGTCGGCTTTCTGCTTGTTGGAAATCCCCGAGACCATCGGTCCACCAGGAATGAACAGAATCGGCAAATGACCGAAACGCAGCGCACCCATCATCAGGCCCGGTACGATCTTGTCGCAAATGCCCAGCATCAAGGCGGCGTCAAACATGTTATGGGATAACGCAACGGCGGTAGACATGGCGATGACTTCACGGCTGGCGATGCCCAGTTCCATGCCGGGCTCGCCCTGAGTGACGCCGTCGCACATCGCCGGAACGCCACCGGCGAATTGGCCGACCGAACCAATGTCACGTAAAGCCTGTTTGATCTGATTGGGGAAATGCTCGTACGGCTGGTGGGCCGAGAGCATGTCGTTATAGGAAGAAACGATGGCCACGTTGGCGGCGTTCATCATGCGCAGGGTGTTTTTGTCTTCAGGACCGCAGGCAGCGACACCATGAGCGAAGTTGGCGCATTGCAGCTTGCCACGCATCGGGCCATCGCTCGCAGCGCCGCGAATAAGTTGAAGATAGCGCTGCCGTGTGTCGTGACTACGGGCGATCAGCCGTTCGGTTACCTCAAGGACGCGGGGATGCATGTGATGAACTCCAGGCTAACGTGTGTGGTCACCCGCTCGGACGGTTCCAGAAATCGAGGCGCGAGCCTTGTCTGTAAAAGCTTGATCTCGATCAACTGTATGGGTCTTACGGGCTTCTCGTTGTAGATAAAACAAAATATTGCCATTAAAAAGGCTTGTTTTCTATTTCTATGCGAATAATCTTGTAATTCCAACAACAAATTTACTGAGGACGGCTGTATGACTCTCCGTATTGCAATCAATGGTTTTGGCCGCATCGGCCGCAACGTCCTACGCGCACTCTATACCCAAGGCTATCGCCAGGACCTGCAAGTCGTCGCCATCAATGATTTGGGCGACAGCGAAATGAACGCGCACCTGCTGCGCTTCGACACGGTTCATGGACCGTTTGGCGGCACCGTTGAATGCGACAGCGAAAGCCTGACGGTCAATGGTGACCGAATTGCAGTCAGCGCCATTCGCAACCCGGCCGAACTGCCGTGGAAAGCGCAGAACATTGACGTGGTGTTCGAATGCACCGGTTTGTTCACTGATCGCACCAAGGCCGCCGCGCATCTGACTGCCGGTGCGCGCAAAGTCATTATCTCGGCACCCGCCAAAGGCGCGGACGCCACTATCGTCTATGGCGTCAACCACGACACCCTGCGTCAATCGCATCAAATCATTTCCAGCGCATCCTGCACCACCAACTGCCTGGCTCCGGTGGCGCAAGTCCTGCACCGTGAACTGGGTATCGAAAGTGGCCTGATGACCACCATCCACGCCTATACCAACGACCAGAACCTGATCGACGTCTACCACACCGACCCGTACCGCGCGCGCTCGGCCACCCAGTCGATGATCCCGAGCAAGACCGGCGCTGCCGAAGCGGTCGGCCTGGTATTGCCGGAACTGGCAGGCAAGCTCACCGGCATGGCCGTGCGCGTGCCCGTGATCAACGTGTCGCTGGTCGACCTGACGTTGCAGCTGACCCGCGAAACCACGGTCGCTGAAGTCAACGCGATCATGAAAGAAGCCAGCCAGCACTCGAAAGTTCTCGGCTACAACACCTTGCCGCTGGTTTCCCACGACTTCAATCACAACCCGCTGTCGTCGATTTTCGATGCCAACCACACCAAAGTCAGCGGCAAGCTGCTCAAGGTTCTGGCCTGGTACGACAACGAATGGGCGTTCTCCAACCGCATGCTCGACAACTGCCTGGCGCTGCATAACGCGCAGTAACCCATTACAGATCGTTTCCCTGGTTGGAACGCGATGGTCGTGGGACCGGATTCATCCGGGAAGAGGTCGGAGCAGGCGCTGTATTTTCAGCGCCTGGTGGATTGCCTCGGGAATAAATTCCCTCCTACAGAGGTTCCGCGACCGCGAACAATCAGTGACAAACAGGACTTGACCAAAGCCGCAGATGATAAGCATTATCATCCACTGCTTTTTCCGGTCGGGTATTCCCGTGAGTCAGTCGCGCTTAAACGAAGTATTCCTCTCCCAACGGCCGGTCCTTTTGCGCACGTTGCAAAGGATGGTCAGCAACCGCAGTACCGCTGAAGACTTGTTGCAGGAGACCTACCTGCGCGTGACGCGGGCCTTGAGCAGTCGCGCCATCGATCACCTGGAACCCTTTGTCTATCAGACCGCGCGCAATCTGGCCCTGGATCATCTGCGATCACGCCGGGTTCTGGCCCGTACCGTCGCCGACGACACTCCGCAGGCGGACATCGACAACGTCGTCGCCCAGGCCACAACCCTGGAAGATGCCACCCACGCCACGCGCATGCTCGAAGGCCTCAATGCAAGCCTGAGCAAACTGAGCCCGCGCCAACAGCAGATTTTCACCATGAGCCGCCTCAACGGCTGCAGCTATCTGCAGATCGCCGAGCAACTGGGTGTCTCCGCCAGCACGGTGCAAAAAGAACTGAAGCTGATCATGGCGATTTGCGTCGCGGTGGCGGCAAGACTTGACCACGTTTAGGTGTTGCAGCAGGCTGCGGGCAACCTGCGCACCGGACTGCGGATCGGCAGCCGATCAACAAGAACTACCGGGAATCATCCGTGAAAGATCCTGACACCCTGCGCGCGCCTTCAATCGCGCAGGATGTACTCAACGACAGCGCGATGGATCAGGCCTTGAACTGGCTGATCGAGCTGGACAGCGACGACCCACAACAGCAGACGCGTTTTCAGGCCTGGCTGGCGGCCGACCCTGCGCATCGTGCTGCCTTTGATCGAGTGCACGCGGTCTGGCATTCGCAACCGGTGGAGCACGCTGCCGCAGCCATGCAACCTGCGCGCCCGGCGGTCTGGCGGCACCGCGCGTCGGCCTGCTGGAAACCGCTGGCCACGGCGGCGCTGCTGCTGGTCGCGGTGTTTCACTTCAGCAATCTGGGTGTGCGCTTGCAGGCCGATCATCTGACCGTGGTCGGCGAGCGCCAGCGCTTGCAGCTCGAAGACGGTTCCCAGGTGCTGCTCAATACCAATTCGGCGTTCTCCAGCGACATCACCGACAAGACCCGCGTGGCGCACTTGCTCCAGGGCGAAGCGTTTTTTGAAGTGCCCGCCGCCAGTCAAAACCGGCCTCTGGAGGTTCAGGCGGGAACGGTGAGCATGCGTACCAGCGACAGCGCATTCGCTGTGCGCTATCTGGATGGCGTGGCGCAGATTCACGTCCAGCGTGGCGCGCTCGACGTACGCACCCCGCAAAACACTGCGCAGACGGTCATTGCCGGGAACAGCATCAGCGTGGATTCGAACGGCACCAGCCATCGTCAGAAGCTGGATCAGAACACCGATCTGGCGTGGGTTCAGGGCCGTCTGGTGTTCGATAACTGCCCGTTAAGTGAAGTGCTGGCCGAGTTGCGACGCTATTACCCCGGCTGGATCGTCAACACCAACGACACGCTGGAGCGCGTCGCCGTCACCGGCAATTACCGGCTCGACAACCCCCTTGAGGTGGTCCGTTCCCTGGCCCACATCACCTCCGCCAGCCTGCATGAGCTGCCGGCCTTGGTCATCCTGAACTGATCCGGATTAGCTCTTTAGCCAGCCAATCGCGTTCGCGGACAAGTCCCCTCCAGGTCTGCACAAATCAGGTAGGACCGGACTTGTCCGGGAAGACGTTGGCGCGGACACATGATTGGTGTCGGGCGAAGTGATGTCGGCCCATCCAACGCCATCGGGGACAAGTCCCCTCCTACCAAGAGGGGACTTGTCCCCGATGACGTCCGGATTATTTTTACGCGATAACCGCTCGTCGCTCGTCTAGTCATAGCCAATGCAACTGATTCGTATTAACGAAGCATTTGCCCACACTATTGCCAGCGAGCCAGGGAGCTTTATCGATGTCGTCCATGTTCACGCCCGCCACGGGTTTTGCCGCACCGGCCACTGCGGGACTGCAAAGTTTCACACTCTCGGTATTGACCCTCGCTGTGCTCGCTGCAAGCCCGATGGCTTTCGCCGCGAGCCCGAGCCAGACCAGCAGCGCCGAAACAGCCAGTCGCAGCAGCGGCACCTACACCTTTGCCATCGAGCAACAACCCCTGGCTGCCGCGCTGAACGAATTCAGTCGCATTACGGGCTGGCAAGTCGGCCTGTCATCGGCGCTGGCCAACCACGTCACCTCACCCGGCGCGAGCGGCAATCTGTCCGCGGGTAAAGCATTGGAACGCCTGCTGGCGGGCACCAATCTGGGCTATCGCAACCTGGGCAACAACAACGTCGTCCTGGAAAAACGCACCGCTGGCGCCATCGCCCTGGAGCAGATCACGGTCAGCGCCACGCGTCAGGCTCAGGACGTCACGTCGGTGCCCAACAGCGTGACGGTTCAGGACCGCGCGGACCTGGACCGGCACAACGTCAACAACATTCGCGACCTGGTGCGCTATGAGCCGGGGGTTTCGGTAGGCGGCGCAGGCCAGCGCGCGGGCACCACCGGTTACAACATCCGTGGCATCGATGGCGACCGCATCCTGACCCAGGTTGATGGCGTCGAAGTCCCGGACAGCTTTTTCTCCGGCCCTTACGCCAATACCCATCGCAACTACGTCGACCCGGAAATCGTCAAGCGCGTGGAAATCCTGCGCGGCCCGGCGTCGGCGTTGTACGGCAGCAGCGCCATCGGCGGCGCGGTCAGCTATTACACGCTGGATGCGAGCGACATCATCAAGGACGGCAAGGATGTCGGTGCACGCCTCAAGACCGGCTACAGCTCCGCCGACGACAGCTGGCTGACCTCCGCCACCGTTGCCGGACGCCAGGACGACTTCGACGGCTTGCTGCACGTGAGCCAGCGCAATGGTCACGAGACCGAATCCTATGGCAGCACTGGCGGCACCGGGCTGCAACGCACCGAGGCCAACCCGCAAGACGCGCGGACCACCAACATCCTGGCCAAGCTGGGCTGGAATTACAACGACGGCTCGCGCCTGGGCCTGACCTACGAAAAGTACAAGGATGACCGCGACACCAGTCAGAAAAGCGCGGTAGGCGGGCCGTTCAACGCTGGCAGCGGTTTCGGCTTCTATCGGGCGCGGACCGGCAACGACACCATCACCCGCGAGCGCTTCGGCCTGGAGAACAGCTTCGCGCTGGACAGCCTGCTGGTCGATAACGTCAAGCTGAGCCTGAACTATCAGATCGCCAAGACCGATCAAAGCACCCTTGAGCGCTACGTGCCCGGCTCGCGGGATGTCTGGCGGTCCCGCGATACCTATTACAAGGAACGCCAGTGGATTCTCGACGCGCAACTGGACAAGGCATTCAGCATCGCCGACACCGAGCATGTGCTGACGTACGGCACCACCCTCAAGCAACAGAAAGTCACCGGTCAACGCAGCGGCAACGCAACCTGCGCAGCGATCCTCGGCACTTGCCGGGTGATCGGCGCGCGCAGCCCGACAGCGTCGGACAGCCTGACACCATCGAGTGACTTCCCGGACCCGACCATCAACACCTACAGCCTGTTCGCCCAGGACCAGATCCACTGGAACGACTGGACCTTCCTGCCCGGCGTGCGTTACGACTACATTGACCTGAGCCCGCACATCACCCAGGAATTCCTCAATACCGTCAATCCAACCGGCGGCGGTCAGGTCAGTGACGAGAGCAAAACCTGGCATCGCCTGTCGCCCAAGTTCGGCGTGACCTACGCCCTCAGCGAGCAATACACCTGGTACGGCCAATACGCCGAAGGTTTCCGCACACCAAGCGCCAAAGCCTTGTACGGACGCTTCGAAAACCTGGAAACCGGCTACATCGTCGAGCCCAACTCGAACCTCGAACCCGAGAAGAGCAAGAGCTACGAAACCGGCTTGCGCGGCCACTTCGATGCGGGATCGTTCGACGTCGCGGTGTTTTATAACAAGTACCGCGATTTCATCAACGAAGATGCGATCCAGCCGGCGACCGCCACCAAAGCGGTGTTCCAGTCCAACAACATCAAGCACGCCACGATCAAGGGCGTCGAGCTCAAGGGTCGCCTGAATCTGGACACCTTCGGCGCTGCGGACGGTCTGTACGCCTTGGGCTCAGCGGCTTACCAACACGGCCGCAACGACGACACCGGCGAGCCGATCAACAGCATCAACCCGCTCAAGGGCGTGCTCGGCCTGGGCTATGAGCAGCAAAACTATGGCGGCCTGCTCAGCTGGACCCTGGTCAAACGCAAGGATCGCGTGGACAACACCAACTTCCACGCCCCGGACGGTTCGTCCAGCCAGTTCAAGACACCCGGTTATGGCGTGCTCGATCTGGAAGGATTCTACAAAGTCACCAACGACGTCACCCTCAATGCCGGCCTGTACAACCTGACCGACAAGAAATACTGGCAGTGGGACGACGTGCGCGGCTATGACGGCGTGGGCGAAGCGGGCGTGACCAGCCCGGCGTCGCTGGATCGCCTGACCCAGCCGGGACGCAATTTCGCCGTCAACGTAGTGTGGGATATCTGATTCATCACCCGTTAACGGTAGGAGATTTCGCCATGTCGTTGACACGGCGCTGTCGCGTAGCAAACACCGCACATGTGGGACCGGATTTATCCGGGAAGGCGGCATTTCTGACGACGAAATGCAGTGAATGTACCGGCCTCTTCCCGGATAAATCCGGTCCCACGGGCTTCTCGTCGGTCAGATATTTCTGCGGTGTTTGATGAGAGGGGACTTGTCCCCGATGGCGTCGGATTGGCCAACGTCATTTTGACTGACCCAATCCAGCGTCTGCGCCAACGCCTTCCCGGACAAGGTGGAGCGCCACCCCGGCGGTCCTACCCGGTGGGACCGGATTTATCCGCCCAAGCGCCTGTTTTTACGTAAATCACACCGCCCAATCGTCTTGTTAACAAGCCCGCCGCTTTCACAAGGAAGATCCGATGCTCTCCGAAAATCATGTTCCTGCTTTGCGTTCGCAACGTTTGAATCAGGTGACCCACGCGCCCCACGAGCAACTGGATAAAGCCGTCAAGGCCCATGCGCCATTCGAAACCCTGGCCAGCTACGCGCGCTTCGTGGTTGCGCAGTATCTGTTCCAGGCGGAACTCAAGGCGCTGTACACCGATCCTGACCTGATCAGAATATTCCCCGACCTGGCGAGCCGCTGCCGCGCCGAGCAGGCGATGGCCGATCTTGGCGACCTGAATACCGACATACCCGCGCCGGTCAGCGGTGCGTTGCGAAGTCCCGCCAAGGCCCGGGCGCTGGGCTGGCTGTTCGTCTCCGAAGGTTCGAAGCTCGGCGCTGCGTTCCTGATCAAACGTGCCGCCGCGCTGAAGTTCAGCGATACGTTTGGTGCCCGTCATCTCGGCGAACCCGCCGGTGGTCGCGCCGAAGGCTGGAAGACCTTCACACGCATCCTCGACAGCCAGATCTTAAACGCAGAAGAGGAAGCGCAGGCCGAGCAAGGCGCCATCGAGGCGTTCGAACGCTTCAACGTCTTGTTGCAACACGCCTACGCCACGGCAAAGCCAGCGGCAACGGCCGCCACCTGAAACCAGCCCCGGCCTGTTAAGCTGGCCGGGATTTCCATGACAGCCATGTCCCCATCGACCACTGACGAGACCATGACCAGCAAACCTCCAGGGTCCAGAATTTCTCGCTGTCTTTTTGGCCTGCTTGCTTATATCAGCCTGGGCATCGGCCTGATCGCCATTTTTGTTCCAGGCTTGCCCACCACCGAATTCATCCTCCTGGCTGCCTGGGCCGCGACCAAAAGCTCGCCGCGTCTGAGCGCCTGGCTGGAAAATCATCGTCTGTTCGGGCCGATCCTGAGTAATTGGCGCAATGGCAAGCTGGTTGCCCGGCAAGCCAAGATCAGCGCGACGCTCAGCATGCTGGTTTGCGCCATCCTCATGTTCAGCCTGATGCCTCACAGCTGGCCGCTGTATGCCGCAGTCGCGGGCATGAGCCTGGGCAATCTGTGGATCTGGTCGCGCCCGGAGCCAGAACATCGAGTTGATTGACCCAAGTGTCTCCCCGCTCCGACACTTGCTGATGCCATTTGCTTGTTGAAATGCGACATTTTAGTTCTCAAAAGGCATTAACACGTCAAATGTACCAATGATCTGATCAGGATCAATCGTGTACAACATCGTTGGCCTAACCTGCTTCCTCCTCTAATGGATGGAGCGATGAAATGTCTGACAATTCCAGCAAACTCAGGCTTGGTGCGCTAGTCGCCCTTGTCGTTGGCTCAATGATTGGTGGCGGGATTTTCTCACTGCCGCAGAATATGGCTGCCAGCGCCGATGTCGGGGCGATTCTGATCGGTTGGGTGATCACTGCAGTGGGCATGCTGACCCTGGCATTCGTGTTCCAGACGCTGGCCAATCGCAAGCCAGAGCTTGACGGAGGGGTTTACGCCTATGCCAAGGCCGGGTTCGGCGACTACATGGGTTTTTCGTCAGCCTGGGGATACTGGATAAGTGCCTGGCTGGGCAACGTCGGCTATTTCGTTCTGCTGTTCAGTACGCTGGGTTATTTCTTCCCGATCTTCGGCGAAGGCAATACCGTTGCCGCGATAATCGGCTCCTCGATACTGTTGTGGGCTGTGCATTTTCTGGTGTTGCGCGGGATCAAGGAAGCGGCTTTCATCAACTTGATCACCACCGTGGCAAAAGTTGTACCGCTGCTGTTATTTATTCTGATCGCCCTCTTCGCCTTCAAACTGGACATTTTCACTGCTGATATCTGGGGTCTGAAAAATCCGGATCTGGGCACCGTTGCCAATCAAGTACGCAAGATGATGCTGGTGACCGTTTGGGTATTCATCGGTATCGAAGGCGCAAGCATTTTTTCCGCCCGCGCTGAAAAACGTTCGGACGTGGGCAAGGCCACAGTGATCGGTTTCATTACTGTGCTGTTGTTCCTGATGCTGGTGAACGTCCTCTCGCTGGGCATCATGACTCAGCCGGAACTGGCCAGACTGCAAAATCCGTCCATGGCAGCCGTACTCGAACACGTCGTCGGGCCATGGGGCGCGGTGCTGATCAGTGTCGGCCTGATCATTTCCCTGCTCGGCGCTTTGCTTTCATGGGTCCTGCTGTGTGCAGAGATCATGTTCGCCGCCGCCAAAGATCACACCATGCCGGCCTTCCTGAAGAAGGAAAACGCTAAACAGGTGCCCGCCAACGCGCTGTGGCTGACCAATGCCATGGTGCAGATCTTTCTGGTCATCACCCTGTTTTCCGCCAGTACTTATTTGTCGCTGATCTACCTGGCGACTTCAATGATTCTGGTGCCGTATCTGTGGTCGGCGGCCTACGCCTTTCTGCTGGCGGTACGCGGCGAAACCTATGAAAAGGCGCCTGGCGAACGCAGCAAGGATTTCATCATCGGCGGCATCGCCCTGATCTACGCCATCTGGCTGCTGTATGCCGGGGGTACCAAGTACCTGCTGCTGTCGGCGTTGCTGTATGCGCCAGGCGTCCTGCTCTTCGCCAAGGCCAAGCGCGAATCCGGCCAGCCCATTTTCAACACCATCGAAAAGCTGATTTTCACATCAGTGGTCATCGGAGCACTGGTCGCCGCCTACGGTCTGTACGACGGCTTCCTGACCCTGTAACCGCAAGCAATTCCAATGGAGGAGAACAGATATGTCCACTGATAACACCAAACTCGGTGTCCATTCCGAAGCCGGAAAACTGCGACAGGTCATGGTGTGTGCGCCTGGTCTGGCCCACCAGCGCCTGACGCCCAACAACTGTGACGAGCTGCTGTTCGACGACGTGATCTGGGTCAGCCAGGCCAAACGCGACCATTTTGACTTCGTCAGCAAAATGCGCGAACGGGGCATCAATGTTCTGGAGATGCACAACCTGCTGACCGACACTGTGGCGATCCCGGAAGCACTTGACTGGATTCTGCAACGCAAAGTTACGCCGAACATGGTGGGCGTAGGGCTGGTCCACGAGGTCGACAGCTGGCTGCGCAGCCTCGAACCACGCAAGCTCGCCGAGTACCTGATTGGTGGTGTTTCCGCCGATGACCTGCCGAACACCTTCGGTGGCAAGACCATTGAAATGTTCCGCGACTTTCTGGGGCATTCAAGCTTCATCCTGCCGCCGCTGCCCAACACTCAGTTCACCCGCGACACTACCTGCTGGATCTATGGCGGCGTGACCCTGAACCCGATGCATTGGCCCGCCCGACGCCAGGAAACGCTACTCGCCAGCGCCATCTATAAATTCCATCCCGACTTCGTCAATGCCGACTTCCAGATCTGGTATGGCGATCCCGATCAGGATCACGGCAACGCGACCCTTGAAGGAGGTGACGTGATGCCCATCGGCAATGGTGTGGTGTTGATCGGCATGGGCGAACGCTCCTCGCGTCAGGCTATCGGTCAGTTGGCGCAGAACCTGTTCAAGAACAACGCCGTGCAGCGGGTGATTGTCGCCGGGCTACCCAAATCGCGCTCGGCCATGCACCTGGACACCGTCTTCAGCTTCTGCGACCGCGACCTGGTGACAATCTTTCCGGAAGTTGTCTCTCAGATCGTTGCGTTCAGCCTGCGCCCGGATGAGAGCAAACCCGGTGGCATCGATATTCGGCGCGAAGAGACCAACTTCCTCGACACCGTTGCCGCGGCCCTGAACCTCAAGGCACTGCGGGTCGTCGAGACAGGCGGCAACAGCTTCGCTGCCGAACGCGAGCAATGGGACGACGGCAACAACGTCGTAGCGCTGGAGCCCGGTGTTGTCATCGGCTATGACCGCAACACCTACACCAACACCTTGATGCGCAAGGCGGGCGTTGAGGTCATCACCATTAGTGCCAGCGAACTGGGCCGTGGGCGCGGCGGCGGTCATTGCATGACCTGCCCGATCATCCGCGACCCTATCGACTACTAAACTTCCCGCTTATTGACGTTCGGCACGCAGAAACCCGCTTTCAATGTGCCGAACGAGGAGATTCAAACCATGGCTTTCAACATGCGCAACCGCAGCCTGCTGAGCTTGATGCATCACACCAATCGTGAGTTGCATTACCTGCTGGACCTGTCCCGTGATCTCAAACGCGCCAAGTACACCGGCACCGAGCAACAGCACCTCAAAGGCAAGAACATCGCGCTGATCTTTGAAAAAACCTCGACCCGCACCCGCTGCGCTTTTGAAGTCGCGGCCCATGATCAGGGTGCCCACGTCACCTACATTGATCCGGTTTCATCACAGATCGGCCATAAAGAAAGCATGAAGGACACCGCCCGCGTATTGGGTCGCATGTTCGACGCCATCGAGTACCGTGGCTTCGAGCAGGACATTGTCGAAGAGTTGGCCAAGTTCGCCGGCGTACCGGTATTCAACGGTTTGACCGCCGAGTTCCACCCGACGCAAATGATCGCCGATACCCTGACCATGCGCGAACACAGCGACAAGCCGCTGCATGACATCAGTTATGCGTACCTGGGCGACGCGCGCTACAACATGGGCAATTCGCTGCTGATGATTGGCGCGAAGCTGGGCATGGACGTCCGCATCGCCGCGCCCAAGGCGCTGTGGCCGCATGAAGATTTCATCGCCCAATGTAAAGTCTTCGCCGAAGAAAGCGGCGCGCGCATCACCATCACTGAAGATCCGAAAGAGGCGGTCAAGGACGTGGACTTCATCCATACCGACATCTGGGTTTCCATGGGCGAGCCGGTCGAGGCGTGGGATGAACGCATCGAGCAACTACTGCCTTACCAGGTCAATGCGCAGATGATGAAGGCTTCCGGCAATCCGCGAGTGAAGTTCATGCATTGTCTGCCAGCGTTCCATAACAGCGAAACCAAGGTCGGCAAAGACATCGCCAGCCGGTATCCGCATCTGGCAGGCGGCGTTGAAGTCACTGAAGAAGTCTTCGAGTCGCCCGCCAATATCGCCTTCGAGCAAGCGGAAAACCGAATGCACACCATCAAGGCAATATTGGTCGCGGCGCTGGCGGATATCTGAATTCTGAACTGAGCAATATTGTTGGATCGCCGCCCTCGATCCAACAGGGTGACCACCAAACTTATTGAAGGAAAACCACCATGCGTATCGTCGTAGCACTGGGCGGTAACGCCCTGCTTCGCCGTGGCGAGCCGATGACTGCTGACAATCAGCGGATCAACATTCGCGTTGCCACTGAACAGATCGCTCGTATTGTCGATGGCAACGAGCTGGTCATCGCCCATGGCAATGGTCCGCAAGTCGGTCTGCTGTCCTTGCAGGCCGCTGCCTATACCAGCGTGGCGCCGTATCCTCTGGACGTGCTGGGTGCAGAAACCGAAGGCATGATCGGTTACATGATCGAACAGGAACTGGGCAATCTGCTGCCCATCGAAAAGCCCTTCGCTACGTTGCTGACGCAGGTCGAAGTTGATGGCAATGACCCAGCGTTCCAGCACCCGAGCAAACCCATCGGCCCGGTTTACAGCAAGGAAGACGCCGAACGTCTGGCCCAGGAAAAAGGCTGGAGCATCGCCCCCGACGGTGACAAGTTCCGTCGGGTGGTCGCCAGTCCCAAACCTAAACGTATCTTCGAAATCCGTCCGATCAAATGGCTGCTGGAAAAAGGCAGCATCGTGATTTGCGCCGGCGGTGGCGGCATTCCGACGATGTATGGCGCAGATGGCAAGCTGCAGGGCGTTGAAGCTGTTATCGATAAGGACCTGTGTTCAGCCTTGCTGGCCGAGCAACTGGACAGCGATTTGCTGGTAATTGCCACAGATGTTGTCGCGGCGTTCATCGACTGGGGTAAACCTACCCAAAAAGCCATCGTCGAAGCACATCCCGACGACATGGAAAAACTGGGCTTTGCAGCAGGTTCAATGGGGCCTAAAGTTCAGGCTGCCTGCGAATTCGCCCGTCATACCGGCAACCCTGCGGTGATTGGTTCGCTGGCGGACATTGATGACATCGTCAAAGGCACCGCTGGCACCCGCATCAGCACCGCCTGCACGGGCATTGTCTACGGTTGAACGCTGACTGCCGCTGAACCCCGAATGGACCCGAGGGTCTACTCGTACTCTTCTACTTATCAATGGGGCAATGCACATGTTCGAGCCAGGCCACCTCCATATCACCCGCGTGCCGCTGCAAGCTTCCGATTTTGGCTACAACATCCACATCCGCTATGAAGTCTGCGAAGACCCTGAGAAAGGCACGTTGGTGCGGTTCACCATGGAAGGCGAGGTCGCTGGCAATCAATTTCAGGATGCGTTCGTATTGCCACGCGATCTGGCCTACAACTTCGCCCACGACGCTAATCGCATCGCCATCAAACATGGCATGCCGCATCTGGCTACGCTGCCACTGGCGATGCACAAGGAATACGATCAGATGTTCGAAGACGTGCGCCAGAAACTGCACGCCGAGTCGGGTGAACCGGTGAAACCGGAACATTTGACTTAACAACTTCCCGTACAGACTGTGTGAAAACGTCACGAGCGAAGGCAAGACAAGGCAAAAACAGGCGGAAAAGCGGAGTCTAGGCGTTCTAAATGAGCATTTTCCGCCTGTGAGCGCAGTAGTTTTCACACAGTCTGCGTAGGAGCGAACGTGTTGGCGAGGCAATGTCCCGTAGCGCTCAGGACCAACGTCTCGCCAACAAGTTGTCTCCTACAGGGTCCGCGATGATTACTGGCATAATCGCGCCCTTCGCGGCCCGGAATTCATAGCTTGCCATGCGCATCCACGTCAGCTTCATCGACCGAGTCGGTATCACCCAGGAAGTCCTGGCCATTCTGGGTGGACGCAATCTGAACCTCGATGCCGTGGAAATGGTGCCGCCCAACGTCTATATCGATGCGCCGACCCTGAGCCATGAGGTCCTGGAAGAACTCAAGGACCGCCTGTTCCGGGTGCGCGGCGTCGAAGCCATCACGGTCGTTGATATCCTCCCCGGCCAGCGCCGCCATTTACAGCTGGACGCCTTGCTCGCCGCGATGACCGATCCGGTCCTGGCGCTGGACAGCGCGGGTCATGTGCTGCTGGCCAACCCGGCGCTGATTACGCTGATTGGTCGCGAACCCGCCGGGGAATCGGTGGCCGAGCTGTTCGCCGATCCGGGACTGCAAAGCGCATTGCTGGAAAACGGTTTTCGCCTGCCGCTGCGTGAAGTCACCCTCAACGGCGAAGCCTTGCTGCTGGACGCCACGCCGATCACCGATGCCGGCGCGCTGCTGACCCTTTATCAACCGAGCAGGATCGGTGAGCGGCTGTCAGCGCTGCATCATGATCACGCTGAAGGTTTCGATGCCTTGCTCGGTGAATCCCCGGCCATTCGTACCCTCAAGACCCGCGCACAACGGGTGGCGACACTGGATGCGCCGCTGCTGATCCAGGGTGAAACCGGCACCGGCAAAGAACTGGTCGCCCGCGCCTGCCACGCCACCAGCGCCCGGCACAGCGCGCCTTTCCTGGCCCTGAACTGCGCGGCACTTCCGGAAAACCTCGCCGAAAGCGAACTGTTCGGCTACGCCCCCGGTGCCTTCACCGGCGCACAACGTGGCGGCAAGCCGGGGCTGATGGAGCTGGCCAATCACGGCACGGTGTTCCTCGACGAAATCGGCGAAATGTCGCTTTACCTGCAAGCCAAACTGCTGCGTTTTCTCAATGACGGCAGTTTTCGCCGGGTGGGCGGCGACCGGGAAGTGAAGGTCAACGTGCGTATCCTCAGCGCCACCCATCGCAACCTGGAAAAAATGGTCAGCGAAGGCACGTTCCGCGAAGACTTGTTCTATCGCCTCAACGTGCTCAATCTCGAAGTGCCACCGCTGCGTGATCGGGGCCAGGATATTTTGCTGCTGGCCAGATACTTCATGGAACAGGCGTGCGCGCAGATCCAGCGTCCGGTGTGTCGCCTGGCGCCAGGCACCTATCCGGCGCTGCTCGGCAACCGCTGGCCGGGCAATGTGCGTCAGTTGCAAAACGTGATTTTCCGCGCCGCCGCGATCAGCGAAAGTAATCTGGTGGACATCGGTGATCTGGACATCGCCGGCACCGCCGTCGCGGGAGCCAACGACGGTGAAGTCGCCAGCCTGGAGCAGGCCGTGGAACAGTTCGAAAAATCACTGCTGGAAAAGCTCTACAGTGAACACCCGTCCACCCGCCAGCTGGCCGCGCGGTTGCAGACCTCACACACAGCGATTGCCCATCGGTTACGCAAGTACGGGATTTCCGGGAAGGTTTAGCCATCAGGTGAGCCAACCCCGTGGGACCGGATTTATCCGGGAAGGCGTCGGTACAGGCACTTAACTTCTTTGGCGAATTCACCGGCCCTTTCGGGAATAAATTCCCTCCTACAAATTTATGCACCGAGCGGCATCAGCTGTATCGATTTCAATACAATCGTAACGATATCGCTACGACCTCCGCATATCCATGCCCGCCCGGCCCTTGCGCGAACAACCGATGCCCGGCGCTCGCCATTTGTAGCGATTTCGCTACACCCGGCGTGTACACGATTCGGTCCGCCCCCCCGAAAACCCCTGATTTCATTGCTCCAAACGACTTTGGCCGCAAACTTGCTAAGGACAATGCCTTCACGCTCGCGCCCGGCGCGAGCCTTTTGCCCCTTGAGGAGTTTTTATGAGCAAGTTGCGATTCACCGTTGACCACGAATGGCTGCGTACCGAAGCCGATGGCAGTGTCACGGTGGGCATCACGCCTTATGCGCAAGAATCCCTGGGCGACGTGGTGTATGTGCAACTCCCGGAATTGCAGGCTTATCGTCAACACGCCGAGGCTTCGGTCGTAGAATCGGTGAAGGCCGCGAGCAGCATCAATATGCCCCTTGATGGCGAAGTGGTCGAGGTCAACTCGGAGCTGGACAGCACCCCGGAACTGGTCAACGAAGACGCTTTGGGCGCAGGCTGGTTCTTCCGTTTTATCCCGCAAGACGCCAGCGCCATCGATAGCCTGCTGGATCAGGACGCCTACGACCGCCTGATCAAAGCCAACGCCGAAGCCTGAGGAGCACGACAAACATGACTGACCGTATCGAATTGAGCACCGCCAACGAATTCATCGCCCGTCACATCGGCCCTCGCGCCGCTGACGAGCAGACCATGCTCGCAACCCTGGGGTTCGACTCGCTGGAAGCCCTGAGCGCCAGCGTCATCCCGGAAAGCATCAAAGGTACCAGCGTGCTCGGCATGCAAGCGGGCTTGAGCGAAGCCGATGCCCTGGCGTCGATCAAAGCCATTGCCAGCAAGAATCAGCTGTTCAAGACCTACATCGGCCAGGGTTACTACAACACCCACACCCCCGCGCCGATCCTGCGCAACCTGCTGGAAAATCCAGCCTGGTACACGGCTTACACACCGTATCAACCGGAAATTTCCCAAGGCCGCCTGGAGTCGCTGCTCAACTTCCAGACCCTGATCAGCGACCTCACCGGCCTGCCGATTGCCAACGCCTCGTTGCTCGATGAAGCCACCGCCGCCGCTGAAGCCATGACCTTCTGCAAGCGCCTGAGCAAGAACAAAAGCAGCCATCAGTTCTTCGCTTCGAGCCATTGCCACCCGCAAACCCTCGACGTGCTGCGCACCCGTGCCGAGCCGCTGGGCATCACTGTCGTGGTGGCCGACGAAGCCGAGCTGAGCGATGTCAGCGCGTTTTTCGGCGCCCTGCTGCAATACCCTGCCAGCAATGGCGACCTGTTCGATTATCGCGAACTGGTTGAGCGCTTCCACGCCGCCAACGCGCTGGTCGCCGTGGCCGCTGACTTGCTGGCCCTGACTTTGCTGAGCCCGCCCGGTGAATTCGGTGCCGACGTCGCTATCGGCAGCGCCCAGCGTTTCGGCGTGCCATTGGGCTTCGGTGGCCCGCACGCGGCTTACTTCTCGACGCGCGATGCGTTCAAGCGCGACATGCCCGGGCGTCTGGTCGGCGTATCCGTGGACCGTCACGGCAAGCAAGCCTTGCGTCTGGCGATGCAGACCCGCGAGCAACATATCCGTCGCGAAAAAGCCACGAGCAACATCTGCACCGCACAGGTGCTGTTGGCCAACATTGCCAGCATGTACGCCGTGTACCACGGTCCGCGCGGCCTGACACAAATCGCCAACCGCGTGCATCAGCTGACGGCGATCTTCGCCAAGGGCCTGACTGCGCTAGGCCTGAACGTCGAGCAGGAATTCTTCTTCGACAGCCTGACGCTGAACACCGGCGCTGATACCGCCGCGCTGCACGTCAAGGCGCGCGCCCGGCAGATCAACCTGCGGGAAATCGACGCCCAGCGCCTGGGCCTGTCGTTCGACGAAACCACCTCGCAAGCCGACGTTGAAGCCCTGTGGGCCATCTTCGCGGGCGAAGGCCAAAGTCTGCCGGACTTCGCGGCACTGGCTGCCAGCGTCGAGTCGCGTCTGCCGCAAGCGTTGCTGCGCCAATCGGCGATTCTCAGCCATCCGGTGTTCAACCGTTATCACTCCGAAACCGAGCTGATGCGCTACCTGCGCAAACTGGCCGACAAAGACCTGGCGCTGGATCGCACCATGATCCCGCTGGGTTCGTGCACCATGAAGCTCAACGCCGCCAGCGAAATGATCCCGGTAACCTGGGCCGAGTTCGGCAACCTGCACCCGTTCGCACCTGCCGAGCAGAGCGCCGGTTATCAGCAGCTGACCGACGAACTGGAAGCGATGCTCTGCGCCGCTACCGGCTACGACGCGATTTCCCTGCAACCGAACGCCGGTTCCCAGGGCGAATACGCAGGTTTGCTGGCCATTCGCGCCTATCACCAGAGCCGTGGTGATGAGCGCCGCGATATCTGCCTGATTCCTTCCTCCGCCCACGGCACCAACCCCGCGACCGCCAACATGGCCGGGATGCGCGTGGTCGTGACCGCGTGTGATGCACGGGGCAACGTCGATATCGAAGACCTGCGCGCCAAGGCCATCGAGCACCGCGAGCACCTCGCCGCCTTGATGATCACCTACCCGTCGACCCACGGCGTGTTCGAAGAAGGCATCCGCGAAATCTGCGGCATCGTGCATGACAACGGCGGTCAGGTTTACATCGACGGCGCCAACATGAACGCCATGGTCGGCCTCTGCGCGCCGGGCAAGTTCGGCGGCGACGTGTCCCACTTGAACCTGCACAAAACCTTCTGCATCCCCCACGGCGGTGGCGGCCCAGGTGTTGGCCCGATTGGTGTGAAGTCGCACCTGACGCCTTTCCTGCCAGGCCACGGCACCATGGAACGCAAGGAAGGCGCGGTGTGTGCGGCACCTTTCGGCAGCGCGAGCATTTTGCCGATCACCTGGATGTACATCAGCATGATGGGCGGCGAAGGCCTCAAGCGCGCGTCGCAATTGGCGATCCTCAATGCCAACTACATTTCCCGTCGCCTGGAAGAACACTATCCCGTGCTCTACACCGGCAGCAGCGGCCTGGTGGCTCACGAATGCATCCTGGATCTGCGCCCGCTGAAAGACAGCAGCGGCATCAGCGTCGATGACGTCGCCAAGCGCCTGATCGATTTCGGTTTCCACGCCCCGACCATGTCGTTCCCGGTGGCCGGTACCTTGATGATTGAGCCGACCGAAAGCGAATCCAAAGAAGAGCTGGACCGCTTCTGCGACGCCATGATCAAGATCCGCGAGGAAATCCGCGCAGTTGAAAACGGCACCCTGGACAAGGAAGACAACCCGCTGAAAAACGCCCCGCACACCGCTGCGGAAATCGTTGGTGAGTGGAGCCATCCGTACAGCCGTGAGCAGGCGGTGTATCCCGTCGAATCGCTGATCGATGGCAAATACTGGCCGCCGGTTGGCCGCGTCGACAACGTGTTCGGCGACCGCAATCTGATTTGCGCGTGCCCGTCCATCGAGAGCTATCAAGAGGCGTGACCTCTATTGTGGGACCGGCTTTAGCCGGGAAAAGGCCGGTTTATCCGCCATATCTGATTCTTCAGACCTTCCCGGCTAAAGCCGGTCCCACGATGCCACTATTCAAAAGGATTGAACCATGACCACCGAACACCTGCTCACCACCCCGCTCCACGCCCTGCACCGCGAGCTCGGTGCCAAGATGGTGCCGTTTGCCGGCTACGACATGCCGGTGCAATACCCGGCGGGCGTGATGAAAGAACACCTGCACACCCGGGAAAAAGCCGGCCTGTTCGATGTGTCGCACATGGGCCAGATCCGCTTGACCGGCGCCGAAGCGGCCAAGGCGCTGGAAGCGCTGGTCCCGGTGGACATCATCGATCTGCCGGTTGGCATGCAGCGTTATGCGATGTTCACCAATGAAACCGGCGGCATTCTTGATGACCTGATGGTCGCCAATCTGGGCAATGATCAGTTGATGCTGGTGGTCAATGCCGCCTGCAAGAACGAAGACCTCGCCCACCTGCGCAAGCACTTGGCCGGTCACTGTGAAATCCAGCCGTTGTTCGACGAGCGCGCCCTGCTCGCTTTGCAGGGTCCACAAGCAGTGACGGTCCTGGCGCGCCTGGCGCCGCAAGTCGCGACGATGACTTTCATGCAATTCGCCAGCGTCACGCTGATGGGCGTCGAGTGCTACGTCAGCCGTTCCGGCTACACGGGCGAAGACGGTTACGAAATCTCGGTCCCGGCAGATCAGGCCGAGGCACTGGCCCGTCGCTTGCTGGCTGAACCGGAAGTTGCCCCGATTGGCTTGGGTGCGCGGGATTCGCTGCGTCTGGAAGCCGGTCTGTGCCTTTACGGCCACGACATGAACACCGACACCACGCCTGTCGAAGCAGGCTTGCTCTGGGCGATTTCCAAAGTGCGCCGTGCCGATGGCGGGCGCGCTGGCGGCTTCCCTGGCGCGGAACAGATTTTCGCCCAGCAGCAATTGGCTCCGGCTCGCAAGCGGGTTGGCCTGCTGCCGCAAGAGCGCACCCCGGTGCGTGAAGGCACGGAAATCGTTGATGCCGACGGCAACGGCATCGGTACCGTTTGCAGCGGTGGTTTCGGGCCAAGCCTGGGCGGCCCGTTGGCCATGGGTTATCTGGACAAGGATTTCACTGCACTGCAGACACCTGTTTGGGCAATCGTGCGCGGCAAGAAAGTACCCATGGTAGTGAGAAAAATGCCTTTCGTGGCGCAACGTTACTTCCGCGGCTAATTACCGCCGTCAAAAAAATGTGGTTGTATAACTTCAGGCCGCTTAGTTATACAACTGCATCCCATTGTTTAAGCCAGCACCGTTAGAGCACATGGTACGCACCCTAAAAGTGCGCGTGAAAGTTAAAAACTATCGATCCCGCCCGCTTGGTTAATAATTTAAAACATGTCTTTTCAGCCAGTAAAACCGGGCCTTGGCGGGGGCTTGTTTTTGTTACGAGAGATGGCGTAAAGTTTCCTGACTGTGTTTGCATAGGTCGCTGGAATCGGGACCTGGGCAGTAGCTCTGAGTTTTGCTACATCCCGCTCTGCGTTTCTTACTTCCTGCAACCAGCCGAGTTCTTTCATACGAAAGAAGCTGTCATTTAAATTCAAGCTCCAGGGAAATAAGAAAATGTCCAACCGTCAGAGCGGTACCGTCAAGTGGTTTAACGACGAGAAAGGTTTTGGTTTTATCACTCCAGAAAGCGGGCCGGATCTGTTCGTGCACTTCCGCGCTATTCAGGGCAATGGCTTCAAAAGCCTTAAAGAAGGTCAGAAGGTGACTTTCGTAGCAGTGCAGGGCCAGAAAGGCATGCAGGCGGATGAAGTTCAAGCGGAAGCTTAAATCTCTTCGTTAAAAAAGCCCCTGATGCTGACATCAGGGGCTTTTTTATGGGCGTAATTCCGTAAAATGTCGGTCCTCCCCACGCCCGAGAGCTTTGCCATGTCCAAACATCTGCTGCGACCGCAAGGTGAATTTCCGGCCGCAGGCCTGGGCCGACGGCTTGCAGCGATCTGCTACGACGCCCTGCTGTGCTTTGCGCTGCTGATGATTACGGCATTTATCTACAAGCTGGTGCTGATGGCTTTCGTTGGCGAAACCAGACTGCGCGCAATGTCCGAATCAGGCTCTCTGGATGGCGACCCATTGCTGTCGACTATTTTGTTCTTCGTTCTGTTCGGCTTCTTTGCCAAGTTCTGGACGCATTCGGGGCAGACCTTGGGCATGCAGGTCTGGGGCATCCGCGTGCAGAACGCCGATGGTACCGGGATCAGCCTGTGGCAGGCCTTGTTGCGCTTCGTGGTATCCATCGCGTCGTGGCTGTGCGTCGGGCTCGGCTTCATCTGGTCGCTGTTCGACAAGCAAAAGCGTAGCTGGCATGACATGTATTCGAACAGCCAGGTGGTGCGCATTCCCAAGCAGAAGTGAAGGCTGCGCAGAAACAAAAAGCCGACTCGAAGTCGGCTTTTTTGATCGCGATGTTCTGGACCGCTACCCAGCCCTGCGCAGCAACAATATCCCCGCAATCGCACACACCGCCGCCGGCACCAGCACGGCAAATAGTGGCGAGAAGCCGAACACCAGGCTCGACGGGCCGAGCAGGTCCTGGGCGATGCGGAAGGTGAAGCCCACCAGCACGCCGGTGAATACCCGTTGGCCCAGCGTCACCGAACGCAGCGGCCCGAAGATGAAGGAAATCGCCATCAGCACCAATGCCACGGTGACCAGCGGTTGCAGCACCTTGGTCCAGAACGCCAGCCAGTAACGGCCACTGTTCAGGCCCTGATCGGCGAGATAGTGCGCATAACTCCACAAGCCGCTGATGGACAGGGAATCAGGCGGCAGCACCACAGTGCTCAGCAGTTGCGGGCTGAGGGCCACGTCCCAACGCTCTTGCGGGGTGTTGATCACCTCAGTGCTGCCGTCGCGGAAGAACGTGGTGGTGACGTCTTTCAACTCCCAGTAATCGGTCTTGAAGTTGGCCTGTTTGGCGAAGCTGGACGTCAGCATATGGCGCTGATCGTCGAAGCGATAACGCGTCACGCCGTACAGCAAGCCATTGGGCTGCACAGTGTTGATGTGAATGAATTCTTCGCCCTGGCGATGCCACAAGCCATGCCGTGCGCTTTGCGCGTCGCCGGTGCCTTGCGCCAGCGAGCGATTGGCCTGAGCCTGGTTTTCACTGACCGGCGCCACATACTCGCCAATCAATACGCCGGCGATCATCAGCACCAGCATCGGCTTCATGACGGCCCAGACGATGCGCCCGATGGATACACCGGCGGCGCGCATGATGGTCAGTTCGCTGCTGCTGGCCAGACTGCCCAGGCCGATCAGACAGCCGATCAGCGCTGCCATCGGCAGCATTTCATAAAGCCGACGTGGCGCGGTGAGCAGCACGAAGCTGCTGGCGTCGAGCAAGGTGTAGCTGTCGCTGACGTCGCCCATTTCGTCGATAAAGGCAAACAGCGAGGCCAGCCCGAGAATGATCCCGAGCACAGCAAGAATCGCGACAAATACACTTTTGCCGATGTAACGATCGAGCTTAACCATGGGTCACCTCCGGTACGCTGCGACGACTCGCCATTTTCAGGCGCAGCGGTTCCCAGTACAGAAGTCCCAGGCCAATCGACAAGAACAATGCGTGAACCCACCACAATCCCAGCGCCATGGGCAGCTTGCCTTTTTCAAGGGCGCCACGGGCGGCAATCAGGATGGTCAGGTACGCCATATAAAGCAGGATCGCCGGCAGCAACTTGAGGTAGCGGCCCTGACGCGGGTTGACCCGGGCCAGCGGCACCGCCATCAAGGTCACGATGAACACCAGGATCGGCAGCGAGACGCGCCATTGCAATTCAGCCTTGTAGCGCGGCGTATCGTTGCCGAACAGCTCACTGGTCGGGATTGCATCGCGGTCGGTGATTTCATCACTGATGTCCGGCTTGGGCAGCAAGGCACCATAGGTGTCGTATTTGATGGCGCGGTAGTTGGCTTCGCCCGGGTTGCCATCGTAGCGATAGCCGTTTTCCAGAATCAGGAAACGACTGCCGTCAGCCTTGATTTCCTGGTGGCCTTTTTCAGCGACCAGCACGGTGATGCCGCGATCCTTGGACTTGTCCTGAGACATGCGTTTTTCGGAGATGAACACCCCGCCCAGCTTCGAACGGTCATCCGACAGGTCCTGGGTGTAAGTCACCCGGCTGCCGTCACGCAAGGTCTGGAAGCGACCCGGCACCAGGGTGTCGAACTCGGTCATCGCATCCTGTTTGTTGATCAACAGCGAAAACTGCGTGGCGCCCTGCGGCGCCAGGCTGAAGCTCAACCAGGCAACCAGCAGCGAAACCAGCGCCGCCGGGGCCATGGTCATCCACAACAGGCGTTGCTGGCTCATGCCCGTGGCGGCGAGCACGGTCATTTCGCTTTCCAGATACAGCCGGCCGTACGCCAGCAGAATCCCGAGAAACAGACCCAGGGGCAGGATCAGCTGCAGAAAGCCCGGCAGACGAAAGCCCATGATCATGAACAACACGCCCGGATCCAGCGCACCGGAGGCCGCCTGGGCCAGGTATTTGATGAAGCGTCCGCTCATGATGATTACCAGCAGCACGGCGCTGACAGCGCTCAAGGTAAGCAGCACTTCTCGGGACAGATAACGGAAGACAATCAAACCAGACACTCCAGGGTCGCCAGGCGCAAGCGGCCAGACAAGAAAAAGGTATCAGCGGCGGTACGGCTTAGACCCGATAAACAGGGGAACCACCAAAAAAATATGCGGCATTATCCTGTGATTGAGGTGGTCTGTCACTGCGCACTCTGGATAGTTCGCACGTATGCATCCTACACGCGGCCCCACCCGTGAGTTTTACGGGGTTGTCAGGGGTCGTGCGCGGGGGTCAAACTGCGGGCCTTGTCGCTGGCATCGTCATGCGAGACACCTCTGCCCTGCCGCGTACGTCATTCATTTCGCAAAGCTCATCGTTTACTCGGGGACCCCGACATGGAATTGGTTGTTAAAAGCGTAAGCCCAGAAACCTTGAAGACCGCCACGCTGGTGGTTGCCGTGGGCGAAGGTCGCGCGCTCAGCGACGCTGCAAAAGCCATCGACGTTCTCAGTGGCGGCGCCATCGCGGCAGTGCTCAAGCGCGGCGACCTGGCCGGCAAAGTCGGCCAGAGCCTGCTGCTGCACAACCTGCCCAACCTGAAAGCCGAACGCGTGTTGCTGGTTGGCACAGGTAAAGACGCAGAATTGTCCGACCGCCAGTTCAAGAAAGTCATCAGCGGCGTGCTGTCGATTCTGAAGGGTCTGGGCGGCACCGACGCGGTCATCGCCGTCGACCAACTGGCCATCAAGAACCGTGACACCTATGGCAAGACCCGCCTGCTGGTGGAAACCCTGGCCGATGGCGAATACGTTTTCGATCGCTTCAAGACCCAGAAAGCCGAACCCAAGGCGCTGAAAAAAGTCACCCTGCTGACCGACAAACTCAGCGTTGCCGACGTCGAGCGCGCGGCAACCCACGCCCAGGCTATCGCCGCTGGCATGGCGTTCACCCGTGATCTGGGCAACATGCCGCCTAATCTGTGTCACCCGACTTATCTGGGTGAGCAGGCCAAGGCATTGGGCAAAGCCTACAAAAACCTGAAAGTCGAAGTGCATGACGAGAAAAAACTCGCTGACCTGGGTATGGGTTCGTTTCTGGCTGTCGCCCAAGGCAGCGCCCAGCCGCCACGCTTGATTGTCATGAACTATTCGGGCGGCAAGAAAAGCGAGCAGCCGTTTGTGCTGGTCGGCAAAGGCATTACTTTCGATACCGGCGGCATCAGCATCAAGCCTTCGGCCGGCATGGACGAGATGAAGTTCGACATGTGCGGCGCCGCCAGCGTGTTCGGCACCCTGCGCGCCGTGCTTGAGCTGCAACTGCCGATCAACGTCGTGTGCGTCCTGGCCTGCGCCGAAAACATGCCGAGCGGCACCGCGACGCGCCCTGGCGATATCGTCACTACCATGAGCGGCCAGACGGTCGAAATCCTCAACACTGACGCCGAAGGCCGTCTGGTGCTGTGCGATGCATTGACCTACGCCGAGCGCTTCAAGCCACAGGCCGTGATCGATATCGCGACCCTGACCGGCGCTTGCGTCGTGGCGCTGGGCGGGCATACCTCCGGCCTGCTGGGCAACAACGATGCGTTGATCAATCAACTGCTGGATGCCGGCAAACTGGCTGACGACCGCGCCTGGCAGCTGCCGTTGTTCGATGAATACCAGGAACAACTGGACAGCCCGTTCGCCGACATCGCCAACATTGGCGGTCCGAAAGGCGGCACCATCACCGCTGCCTGCTTCCTGTCGCGCTTCACCAAAGCGTACGAATGGGCGCACCTGGACATCGCCGGTACAGCCTGGCTGAGCGGCGGCAAGGAAAAGGGCGCCACTGGCCGTCCGGTTCCGCTGCTGACCCAATACCTGCTCGACCGCGCTGGCGCATAACTGGCCTGCATGAATGTGCCTGCCTTCGGGCAGGCACATTTCGCGTACCGGACTACTCCATGACCCAAGCCACATGACCCAAGTCGACTTCTATATTCTTCCCAGCGCAGAGCCTTCGGCTCGTCTGGACTTTGCCTGCAAACTGACCGAAAAAGCCTGGCGTCTCGGCCACCGCGTGTACCTGCATTGCAGTGATGCCGCGCAGCGTGACGACCTTGACGCGCGACTCTGGCGCTTCAAGGGCGAAGCGTTCCTGCCCCACAGCGCCGCCGAAGACGATCAGGTCTCGCCCGTGGTTCTGGGCCTGGGAGACGATCCCGGGCAGCATCAGGATTTGCTGGTCAACCTTGATTTGCGCATCCCCGAGTTCTTCAAACGGTTCGCCCGCGTTGCGGAAATCGTCGTCGAAGACCCGGCAATTCATCTGGCCGCACGAGAGAGTTTCCGTTTCTATCGTGAACACGGCTATCCTCTGCAAGATCACCGGCTACAGCGTCTTTGAGCATACGATGGATACTTTGAAACCCCTGAAAGACTCCGCCAACCTGCTGGATGACCTTGAGTCGATCCGGCAACTGCTGGGCGATGACTCACTGCAACCGCCGCTGCTGACCGACACGGTCAAAAGCGAGACGCAAATCCCGTTGCTGTTCGATGTGGTGGGCGCCAAACCGGCGCTGAGCCACGATCTGGACTTCGACACCGACGAAGCCGACATTCCGCTCCTGACACCGCAACCGCCTGCTCAACAGGCCGAGCCGGTTCAAGAACCAGCGCCACAGCAATCGGCCACCAATCCGGATGCCCTGCTGCATCTGGAAACCGAACTGCGCGCTGCCGCGCAATTGATCATGCAAGACGTCATCGACGACTTCGCCCCGCACATCGAAACCGAAATCAAACGTCGCCTTGAAGCGCGGATGGAGCGGTTGCTCAGTCAGTCTCAGAACTGACAGAGTCATCGTGGGACCGGCTTTAGCCGGGAAGAGGCCGGTACATCCTCTGCACAGGTTGTGACGACAATGCAGCCTTCCCGGCTAAAGCCGGTCCCACAAGGCGTGTCGATTTACAAATTACGCAATTTTGCGCCACCCATCATCGCCCCGCTCTACGCCCAGCCGTTCATCCCCGCTATACTTGTCGGCTTTCCTGAATTAATGCCAATTAGGTTCCCGCCGCGCATGGACAAGACCTACCAGCCGCACGCCATCGAAACTTCCTGGTACCAGACCTGGGAGTCAGAGAATTATTTCGCTCCGCAAGGCTCGGGTGATCCGTACACCATCATGATCCCGCCGCCGAACGTCACCGGCAGCCTGCACATGGGCCACGGTTTCAACAACGCGATCATGGATGCCCTGATCCGCTTCCGCCGCATGCAGGGTCGCAACACCCTGTGGCAGCCGGGTACCGACCACGCCGGTATCGCCACGCAAATGCTGGTGGAGCGTCAGATCGAGGCACAAGGCCTGAACCGTCATGACCTGGGTCGCGACAAGTTCCTGGAAAAAATCTGGGAGTGGAAGGATCAGTCCGGTGGCAACATCAGCCGTCAGATTCGTCGCCTCGGCTCGTCCGTAGACTGGAGCCGCGAGCGCTTCACCATGGACGACGGCCTGTCGGACGCAGTCAAGGAAGCGTTCGTGCGCCTGCATGAAGACGGCCTGATCTATCGCGGCAAGCGCCTGGTCAACTGGGACACCAAGCTGCACACGGCAATTTCCGACCTCGAAGTGGAAAACCACGACGAGAAAGGTTTCCTGTGGAACCTGCGTTATCCACTGGCTGACGGCGCGAAAACCGCTGACGGCCTGGATTACCTGATCGTCGCCACCACGCGCCCGGAAACCATGCTCGGTGACGCCGCTGTCGCCGTGAACCCGGAAGACGAACGTTACAAGGCGCTGATCGGCAAGTTCGTCGAGCTGCCACTGGTTGGCCGCCGCATCCCGATCATCGCTGACGATTACTGCGATCCTGAATTCGGCACCGGCTGCGTGAAAATCACCCCGGCCCACGACTTCAACGACTACGAAGTCGGCAAGCGCCACAACCTGCCGCTGCTGAACATCTTCGACAAGAACGCCAATGTGCTGCCTGTGGCGCAGGTGTTCAACATCGACGGCACCCTCAACGAAACCGTTGATGGCCGCCTGCCTGCCGCCTACGCAGGCCTGGACCGCTTCGAAGCCCGCAAGCAGATCGTTGCTGCGTTCGACGCCGCCGGCCTGTTGGTCAGCGTCGACGATCATGCCCTGAAAGTGCCGAAAGGCGACCGCTCCGGGACCATCATCGAGCCGTGGCTTACCGACCAGTGGTACGTGTCCACCAAGCCGTTGGCTGAACCGGCCATTGCCGCCGTTGAAGACGGGCGCATCACTTTTGTGCCCAAGCAATACGAAAACATGTACTTCTCGTGGATGCGCGATATCCAGGACTGGTGCATCAGCCGTCAACTCTGGTGGGGCCATCGCATTCCGGCCTGGTACGACGAATCCGGCAAGGTTTACGTCGGTCGCGACGAAGCCGAAGTGCGCGCCAAGAACAACCTGGGCCCGGACGTTGCGCTGCAACAGGACAACGACGTTCTCGACACCTGGTTCAGCTCGGGCCTGTGGACCTTCTCGACGCTGGGCTGGCCGGAAAAGACCAAGGCGCTTGAGACGTTCCACTCCACCGACGTGCTGGTGACCGGTTTCGACATCATTTTCTTCTGGGTTGCCCGGATGATCATGCTCACCATGCATTTGGTGAAGGATGAAGACGGCACGCCGCAAGTGCCGTTCAAGACCGTGTATGTGCACGGTCTGGTGCGCGACGGCCAGGGCCAGAAGATGTCCAAGTCCAAAGGCAACGTCCTGGACCCGCTGGACATCATCGACGGTATCGAGCTGGAAGACCTGGTCGCCAAGCGCACCACCGGCCTGATGCAGCCCAAGCTGCTGAAGAAAATCGAAAAGCAGACCCGTGACGAGTTCGCCGACGGCATCGCCAGCTATGGCACCGACGCGTTGCGCTTCACGTTCTGCTCGCTGGCCTCCACCGGTCGCGACATCAAGTTCGACATGGGCCGTGTCGAAGGCTATCGCAACTTCTGCAACAAGATCTGGAACGCCGCCCGCTACGTGCTGGACAAAGGCGAAGACTGCGGCCAGAACGGCGAAGCGGTCGAGTTGTCCCTGGCCGATCGCTGGATCATCTCGCAGCTGCAACGCACCGAAACCGAAGTGACCCGCCAACTGGATCAATTCCGTTTCGACCTCGCGGCGCAAGCCTTGTACGAGTTCATCTGGAACCAGTATTGCGACTGGTACCTGGAACTGTCCAAGCCGGTTCTGTGGGACGAAACCGCGCCCGTGGAACGCCAGCGCGGCACTCGCCGCACCCTGGTTCGCGTGCTGGAAGTCGCGCTGCGTCTGGCGCATCCATTCATGCCGTTCATCACCGAAGAAATCTGGCAGCGCCTCGCGCCGCTGGCCGGTGTCGAAGGCAAGACCATCATGCTGCAACCCTGGCCGGTGGCCAACGAAGCACGCATTGATCAGGCTGCCGAAGACGACATCGAATGGCTCAAGGGCCTGATGCTCGCCACTCGTAACATTCGTGGCGAAATGAACATCGGTCCGGGCAAGCCGCTGCAATTGTTCCTCAAGAACGTCAGCGCCGAAGATTTGCGCCGCCTGAAGGAGAACGATTACCTGCTGAAGAAACTCGCCAAGCTGGAATCCATCACCGTCCTGGCCCCGGGCGCGGAAGCGCCACTGTCCGCCACCGGTCTGGTCGGCGAAATGGAAGTGCTGGTGCCGATGGCCGGCCTGATCGACAAGGCTGCGGAACTGGCGCGCCTGGACAAGGAAATCCAGCGCCTGCAAGGCGAAGTGCAACGGGTGGGCGGCAAGCTGTCCAACGCCGCGTTCGTCGACAAGGCACCGCCGGAAGTCATCGCCAAGGAACGCGCCAAATTGGTCGAGGCTGAACAGGCCTTGGGCAAACTGGCGGAGCAGCATGCTCGAATAGCTTCTTTGTAACCCGACAACGCTGCGATAAGAGGGAAGCCCGAGGCGGCTTCCCTTTTTATTTGCGACACGGGTAAACGTCTTATGGCGTCTTCGCGAGCAAGCTCGCTCCCACACTGATCATTTCGCCGTGGGAGCGAGCTTGCTCGCGAAGACGCTCATTCAGGCGCTGAATCAACTTCTGACCTGAACCGACTCACGACTTCGGACACTAAAATGACCACCCCAGAAAAACCCAAGGCCCCGCGCAAGAAGCCCCAGACCGAACGTCAGGTTAAACCCGCCGAACCCCGGGAAAAGGCCACGCTGCACCCGCGCAATCGCCATCAGGGCCGCTACGACTTTCCCAAGTTGATCAAAAGCAGTCCCGAGCTGGCTGAATTCGTGATCATCAATCCGTACGGCAAGGAAAGCATCGACTTTGCCAACCCTTCCGCCGTGCGCGTATTCAACCGCGCGTTGCTCAAGTCGTTCTATGGCGTGGCGCACTGGGATATCCCGGCTGACTACCTGTGCCCACCGATTCCGGGCCGTGCGGACTATCTGCACTTCCTGGCCGACTTGCTGGCCGAGCGCAACGAAGGTGTGATCCCGCGTGGCGCATCGATCAAGGCGCTGGACATCGGCATGGGCGCCAACTGCGTTTATCCGTTGATCGGTCACAGCGATTACGGCTGGCAGTTTCTCGGTTCGGACATCGATCCGACCGCCATTGCAGCGGCCACCGCCATCGTCAAATCCAACAGCCTGAGCAAAGCCATCAGCCTGCGCCTGCAAGCCAATCGCAAGCAGATCCTGCTGGACTTGTTGAAGAGCGACGAACGCTTCGACGTCTGCATGTGTAACCCGCCCTTCCATTCGTCCATCGACGAAGCGCAACGCGGCAGCCAGCGCAAATGGCGTGCGTTGGGCAAAGCCGACCCCAAGCGTAAATTGCCGGTACTGAACTTTGGCGGGCAATCCCAGGAGCTGTGGTGTGAAGGCGGCGAAATCGGCTTCGTGACCCAGATGATCAACGAAAGCACACGCTTGCCCAGGCAAGTGTTCTGGTTCAGCACCCTGGTTTCGAAGGCCTCGAACCTGCCACTGATTCAAAGCACCCTGAAAAAGGCCGGCGTTGCCGAAAGCCGCGTCATCGAGATGGGCCAGGGGCAGAAACAAAGCCGCTTCGTGGCCTGGACCTTCCTCGACAAGGCACAGCAAGAGGCCTGGCGTCAGGAGCGTTGGGCGTCAATCACAAACTGATCTAGCACTTTGTGGGAGCTTGCTTGCGAAGGCGTAGTTCATGCATCAAAGATGTATCGACTGCACCCGCTGCTTCGCGAGCAAGCTCGCTCCCACAAAAACTCAGCAGTCCTCACAATCAGACATCCACAAAAAAGCCGTGCCCGGTTGACCGGAGCACGGCTTTTTCAACAGCAAGCGTGGGCTTACTTGTTGATCGAGTCGCTCAGCACTTTAGCTGGTACGAACTTGATGACTTTCTTGGCAGCGATTTCGATGGCAGCGCCAGTCGAAGGGTTGCGGCCAGTGCGAGCTGGACGCTCTGCCACTTTCAATTTGCCGATGCCCGGCAGAGTGATTTCTACGCCGTTTTCCAGTTGATCGGCAACAATTTGGCCCAATTGCTCAAGAGCATTACGCGCGGTGGTTTTTGGCGCGTCGATAGCTTCAGCGATATCGGCGATCAATTGGTCTTTAGTCAGAGCCATGGTGGTGTTCCTTCCCTATCAAATTCATTTGGATTGCAGGATGCGGTGTCGGCCTGGGGCCAGGCAATGAACCTGGCCCTCCAGTAGCAGCCACGATTAATCGCGAAATGTAGATACTGAAACCGGGCTTTGGTTCGGCTCAATCACACACAAACTGCTGTGCTTAGCGCGCTGTAGTGCGCAAGACCGCGCAAAACTAGCACAGAGCCGCGCAAATATCCGCACTAACCTACCCGTTTGGACAGGATTAAAGTGTTTCAGCCCAAAAAAACGGGGGGTTTGGCCTGATCGGAGCTAAAACCAAGGGGTGCAGCGGCGTTTGACGTCTTGGGTGCGTTACACTGGCCGCCGTCAAATCGAGCCACCCCGCTCGAGCTCACACACAGCCGAGAAGCCCATGCCGATCCGTCATTGCATCGTCCATTTGATCGACAAAAAACCTGACGGTACGCCCGCAGTCCTCCACGCACGCGACTCTGAACTCGCTGAGTCCCAAGCCATCGAGAACATGCTGGCCGACCTCAACGAGAGCTATAACGCCAAACAAGGCAAGGCCTGGGGCTTCTTCCATGCCGAGTCCGGCGCGCATCCGTTCAGCGGCTGGCTCAAGGAATACTTCGACGGCGCCAAGGACTTCACCGCGTTCAGTCGTGTGGCGGTCGAGCATCTGCAGAAACTGATGGAAGAGTCGAACCTGTCGGTCGGCGGCCACGTGTTGTTCGCCCACTATCAGCAAGGCATGACCGATTACCTGGCCATCGCCCTGCTGCACCACAGCGAAGGCGTGGCGGTGAACGACGCACTGGATGTCACCCCGTCGCGGCACCTGGATCTAGGCCAGCTGCACCTCGCGGCTCGGGTCAACGTTTCCGAGTGGCAGAACAACAAGTCCTCCAAGCAGTACATTTCCTTCATCAAGGGCAAGAACGGCAAAAAAGTCTCGGAGTATTTCCGCGACTTCATCGGCTGCCAGGAAGGCGTCGACGGCCCCGGCGAAACCCGCACGCTGCTCAAGGCGTTCAGTGACTTCGTGGAAAGCGAAGACTTGCCGGAAGATTCCGCCCGTGAAAAAACCAAAACCCTGGTGGACTACGCCAGCAGCCAGAGCAAGATGGGCGAGCCCATGGGCCTGGAAGAATTGTCGGGACTGATCGACGAAGAGCGCCCACGTGCCTTCTACGACCACATCCGCAACAAGGATTACGGCCTGTCGCCGGAGATCCCGGCGGACAAGCGCACCCTCAACCAGTTCCGGCGCTTCACGGGCCGCGCAGAGGGCTTGTCGATCAGTTTCGAGGCCCACCTGTTGGGCGACAAGATCGAATACGACGAAGAAGCCGGTACTTTGATCATCAAAGGCTTGCCGACCCAGCTCACCGATCAGCTCAAACGCCGCTGAGGCCCTGACCGATGTTGATGCGTACCCTGAAGAAAGTCGCTTTGATCATGCTGTTCGTGGTGGTTTACCAGAACTGGGGCAAGATCGAGCACTTCTTCAATCCGTCTCCGGCTGTCGCCACACAAAGCCAGGCACAGGCCCGCGTCGTGCTGTACGCCACGGACTGGTGCGGCTACTGCAAACAGACCCGGCGTTTTCTCGACAGCAAAGGCATTGCCTTCAAGGAATACGACATCGAGAAATCGCCGGAAGGCCGCAAGGCTTACGAAGCCTTGGGCGGGCGCGGCATCCCGTTGATCGACGTGAATGGCACGATCATTCGGGGTTTCAGTGAAGAGGCGATATTGGCGGCGTTGAACTGACGATCAACCCGCTGGCGCTGCCTCGCCAACCTCAATCAGCCTGACCCAGCTTCATCGCCTGCGCCAATGCCTTCCCGGACAGTCCGGTCCTACCTGATCTGCGCACACTCGGCAGGAGGGGACTGCCCCCGAAAAAGCCAGCTCAGCGCCTCTCTACCCGAAACCCGAACCGTGGAAAGTGCACATGCACCACGCCCGCGCGCGGATCTTCACGACGCACAATCAGCTCCTCGCGCCCGCTGAATACCAGTTCGCCCTCAACCGGATCAACCCCGTAATCGATGGCGGCAATCGCCACTTGGTCGCCCGGCTTGAAGCCGTTGGGGTCGGCAAATACTTCGTCCGGCAGCGCGGCAGGTGTCGCTTTGGCAGCAATTTCCACGGCGTCGGCAGAACTCAACTCGCTTGAAGCGCCATGCCCGAAGCCCAGCACGCGACCCAGCCAGGCCATGATTTCCGGGTATCCATCCACCAACGGCGCGGTGACCGGGGTTTGTTTGAGGAACCACAACGTGTGCGCCACGGAGAAATCCGCGATGGAAGGCTCGCCAAACAGGAAGTCGCCATTGCGCGAGAGTTGCAGTTCCAGACGGGACATCAGCGTCGGCCATTGATGCTTGGCCTGCTCCGCTGGCAAACGGCTGGCATTGCCACCGGTGAACAGCGCGCCTCGATCAGCAACGAACGCCTTGACCGCTTCCGGTGGCACCTTGGCAAAACGCACAGCGAGCGACTCGGGCTGAAAAACCAGGCTGACCGCATGCATGAACAGCACTGAATCGGCCCATGCAGCGAAACTGGCAACCGTAAACTCCTGCCCTTCAGGGAAAAACGCCGGCGAGGCTTTTTGCTGCTCCAGGCGTCGGGCCATCAGTGCGGTGTCGCAGTAGATATCCGCGCCAATCTGCAGGACCGGCGTCTTGCGATAACCACCGGTAAGCGCCGTCAGGTCAGGTTTGGGCATGATCGACGGGATGATTACCGAGCGCCACGACAACCCTTTGAAACCCAGCATCAAGCGGGCTTTTTCGGCAAACAGCGAGGTGGGGTAATGGTGCAGGATGAGCTCTGTCATGTTCGGTCGGTCCGGCAGTTGGAAAGCTGACAGCTTAGCTGGCTGTGAGCGCGCGGCCTACGCAGTGAACCTGAAGTCACGACATCACGCGGATGGATCGGCTGCCACCCCCTGAAAACTCGCCGCCAGACACTCCTTGGCACTCTTGCGCAGCTTCTTGATCAGCCGCTCCTGGCGCAATGCCTCGCCCTTGTCAGGCCAGGCTTCGACATAGACCAGCGCCACCGCCGGGCTGGAGCTGAAATAGCGTGCGCCTTTGCCGCTCTGATGCTTGGCGAAACGCCGCTGCGGGTCGTCGCTGATGCCGCAGTACAACGAGCCATTGGCCGCGCGCACCAGATAGACGAACCACGGCTTGCTCGCTGCGGGTTCGGAAGGTCCATTGATGACGGTTTCGGGCATGGCAGAAGTCGGATTACGTGAAAGCCGCGATTCTAACAGAGGCTCAGCGCCCGGCCTGAAACGCCTGCAAGCCCTTTTGCGCCTGGGCGCGAATCGCCTTCTGCACCATGGGCGTCCAGCCCAGCAACAGGCCTTTGAACCCCAGCGCCTGACGCGACCAGCGCCACAGGTCGAAGTGATCGTGGTGCTCACTGATCTTGCCGTCGCGAAACACAAAACGCGCCTGGATATCGTTGACCACGGTGTTGCCGGTCTGGCTGAACAGGTAAGTGGCCACCCAATGCGCCCCGCCCGTGCGCTCATCGGCACGCACGCTGTCGAAGGTCAGGGAAAAATTCTTGGCGCGGGACGTCAGCATGCGCCACATGTCACCGGCCTGAGCGCCGCGCAGCTCGCCGAACACCGGATCGCTGAACAGCACGTCATCGCTGTAACAGGCGCTCATGGCTTCGGCGTCCAGTCGATTGAACGCCTCGTAAAAGCGGGTGATCAGGGCATTGTTGATCAGGCGTTTATCTTCGTCACTCATGCAGGCAAGTCCGTTGGAGCAAAAGGTGCTTGCACGATAAGCGGCCAACGGGCGATTTGCCATGCCCATTCGCATGGCAAATACCCCGACTCAGATTTTTTCGCTGGTGACCTGCACGTACAGCGACCGACCCGCGCCCATTCCGGCCACGATGGCGGCGAAGCCGATCACGCCGAAGATCCAGCCGATGGCGTCCCAGCCGCCCGTGACGTCATGCACCACGCCCACGGCAAAGGGGCCGATGGACGCAATGGTGTAGCCGATGCCTTGGGCCATGCTCGACAGATTGGCCGCCACATGGGAATCCCGAGAGCGCAGCACAATCAGGGTCAGCGCCAGACTGAACGTCGCACCCTGCCCCAACCCCAACACGATGGCCCAACCCCACAGCCCATTGAGCGGCGCGTACAGACAGCCGAACAACCCCGTGAGTGTCAGCGCCATCGCCAGCAGAATGCCGAGTCGTTGATCCTTGCCACGGGTCGCCAGCCACGGCGCGGTCAGGGCACTGACCAACTGCACGATGATCGACCCGGACAACAGCAGCCCGGCTTCAGTGGCGGTCATGCCGCGCCCGATCAACACCGAAGGCAGCCAGCCGAACACGATATAAGCCAGGGACGATTGCAGGCCCATGTACAAAGTGACTTGCCAGGCCAGCCGATCACGCAGCAAGCCTTTAACGCGATACGCCACATGATGCGCGCCGTGCCCGTGGCGGGCTTGCGGCAGCCAGACGATGGCGGCCAGCACAGCGGGGATCATCCAGAAGCCGAGACCGATGGCCCAGCTGTCATCGAAATGCTCACTCAGTGGTACCGTCGAACCTGCAGCGATGGCCGCGCCCAGACACAGCGCCATGGTGTAAACGCCGGTCATCGCCCCGGCCTGTTTCGGGAAATCGCGCTTGACGATCCCCGGCAACAACACGCCGATGATGCCGATGCTGGCCCCAGCCACCAGGCTGCCGGCAAACAGCCCGACTTCGCCAAAGCAACTGCGCAAAATGATCCCCGCCGCCAGCATCAGCAAAATGCCGAACACCACCCGCTCAGCACCAAACCGCCGCGCCAGCCGCGGTGCCAATGGCGCGAACAAGCCGAGACACAACACCGGCAGCGTCGTCAGCAAACCAGCTTCGGCCGCCGATAGCCCAAGGCTTTTGGACACACTATTAAGCAGCGGCGCGACGCTGGATAACGCCGGGCGCAAATTCAGCGCCACCAGCACCAGCCCCAACAGCAGCAACCACGGGCGCTTGAGCAGCGGCTGGGCGGGTGATTCGTCGGCTTCGCAATCGATCAGTTGCGCATCGATGTCGTGAGGAAGGGAATGATTTATCGGGGTCGTGCTCGCCGATGGCGCCTTGGTCGTCATGGGATTCTCATAAAGGGCAGTGTGTAACAGCGCATTGCGCAAAGCATGCATCCTGTTGGAGAACCAGAGCGAATACAAGTTTCACGGGGATTGGGTACAGGTTTTCATGCACAGACTGCCTTTGGAGCGCCATCCGGTCGCTTCCACGGCGAAGCGTCTCTTTCCCTTGCGGGAAATTTCCTAGAAACTCCCAGCCACTTGCGCCGACAGTTTCGGGTGTCTAGGCTGCGTCGGTCGCTGCAGATCAGCGATCGGGTTTAGTAGCCCGGATCAATAGGCGCACAAAGTTTCACCTTTAATGGTGGCTGTGCGCAGGGCGCCTTCGGGTGCGCCGGTTTCCTATTGGCCGGTCTACTAACCTGTGGCACAGCCACCACCCTTCGTTTAGTAGCGATGAGTGCTGGCTCCTTACTGCAATAGGAGTTTCAACATGCTCAAGATCACCCCCGCTCAACCGCTGCCCACCGTGGAAGATTCCTTGATCCACGCCGTCGAACTGCTGCGTTGCGCATCTGCGACGGCGTATGAAACAGGCGATCACTTGAACGGCAGCCAACGCGACCTGGCCTTTGCCGTCATGCACTTGATTGATTTGGCGCGTGGCGCAGTGGAGAAGTCGCTGGATCGGTTGGAGGCTTAACAAGCCCGCAATAGAAAACACCGTGGGAGCGAACTTGTTCGCGAAGGCGGCGCCTTGGCCAATAGAGTTGTAGCCTGATACGCCGCCTTCCCGGATGAATCCGGTCCCACAAAAACTGCAGCTTCTCACACTTCCAACAAGCTTCTCGGAAACGCCCTACAGCCTCTCGACAGTCATCCGAATAAACTGATCGCTCATTTTTTCAGGGAGATCAGCAATGGCCAGTCATAGCTACATGATTATCGAAGGTAAAAATCAAGGCCTGATTTCAGCAGGTTGTTCAAGTCTGCCGTCCATTGGCAATAAGTGTCAGGCAGGGCATGAAGATGAAATAATGGTGCTGTCCTTCGCTCACAACATAAACAACATTGGCAATGTCAAGCACGCCCATCACAACCCCGTAATTATTACCAAACTCCTCGACAAGTCATCCCCATTACTGGCGCAGGCATTGTCAGACCGTGAAGAACTCACCTGCACCATAAACTTCTACCGTCATTCAAATCTGGCGGGGCAGGAAAAGTATTACTCGGTCAAAATCAAAGGCGCACAAATCGCCAGCCTTACCGTCGACGTACCTCACTCAGTACTCGAGAATGACGTAGATCCCAACGAAACCATCGCCATCCGCTATCGCGACATTATCTGGGAAAATCACGCGGCTAAAACCAGTGGCTACACTTCATGGGAAGGTGCCGAATGGGACCAGTAAACAATAAAAAAATAGCCAGCACTGATGGATATTGGCAAGTCAGCCACGCCGCGAGCGTGCTGACATCCCAGGCCTGCACAATAAGCGCGCGACATATTCAGGATGGAATGCTGCGCATTCAATTCAACCGTGAAGTGGCTTATTACGCGCGGGGGATTGTGCGGGATGTGGAGGGTGGAAAGAAGAGCGTCTGGGAGGGATTGAAGGCACTAAAGGATGAACATGCTTTATTAACAATCCATCAGATGAAAGTCCTATCCCAATCTGTGGGTCTTGTAGCTGGGGGTTTTCAGTTCGCGGGGGGAGTCGGAATATGCTCAGCATCACTTGGAGTAGCCTGTGTAGGCGGTGCAGTCATGATGGCGCATGGCATGAACAATATCCACGAAAACGCCGTCAACTTATTGGAGGGTCGCTCTGACACTGTGGGTGCTACCAGGATGACATACAGAAAGCTGTCTGAAGTACGGGGCTACGGAAAGACGGAGGCTGACATTGCATATGGAGTCGCCGACATCGCAACTTCACTATATGGTACATTTAGAAACACGCTAAAACCCGGCGCATGGCGCCTGTATAGATACATCGAAACGGACTATATAAGAGCCTATAAAGCCACCTCTAACTGGATCTTGGGCTTTGATGCCGCTAGTGGCGCTTTTACCACAAAAGGCATCTATGACGAACTGAAACCAAAAAATGAATGAACTCACGTTATACGTTAGCTTCTTTGCCTTTAGCACCCTGCTATTCATACCTTCGCTTTGGGCAAAGCGCGCATCGTCTCGCAGCGGCTTTACCATAGCCCTATACCGCATATTCTTTACTTATAATGTGACTTTTATGATCATTCACCTAGGCATCTCCAGAACAGGAAACATACCCCTAACGGACATCGAGGACGCGCCTTTTATCGACCTTTTTTCATTTATTGTGGCGCTCATTTACGGCTACATGATGGCGAGCTTGCGCAAGCCTGATCAATACTCAGAGTCAAATACGATATTCTATAAAGCAGCAGATGGGACCCGAAAACCCATAACCATAAACCTAGATCGTGCAGTGTACTTTCTAAGAGTAGCGTTACTCGTTTTCGGCGGCGCGATATTTTACACAGTAGTATTTAATTACGCATTATCAGCAATGATATCTCTCGAACCCCAGCAATGGAGATTGGTTGATTATATTACCTATCCCATCTTTGTTGCCCTCGGCATTTGGGGAGTGCGCATTCATCACAGGAAGCATGGATATACTTTGTAAAAAGCGGAGACCACAAACTCATCACAAAGAACCAGCCATTCGAACCACACCATGTAGATCCCAGCAACCATGAACGATGCCATCCATCCAGCACTATTCATTTTTGTCACCTTACTCCTTTTCCTACCCTCTCTCTGGGCAAGGTTTTTATTGGATTTCGAGAAAACCCTTCTTATCAAATTGTTTATATTTCTCGCTTATAATCTCGCAATCATGTTCGCTCTTAGAAGCGTCATTATCGAAGGCTACATTCCGCTGATCGGTATAAGCGACAGTGACACGGTGAAATCATGGTCGTCATTCATGGTAGTCGCTCATGCATTCACCTTTATCCTGCCTGAAAAGGCAAATCGATGGTTTTTGAAAAATAACGAGCCGACGATGCTGTTTGTAGATACTGCACCAAAAATAATTGTAAAAAACACAAGAAGAAAACGAATATCCGCTATCGCACTGAATATTAAAGTTTTATTTTTTTCCGTCTTTTATACGTTAAAGCTGACCATCATGATTTTATATTTCGCACCATTAGAACCACTGCCCTCGCTGATCACCATAGTCATCCTGTTCCCACTGGTGACTGCAAGCTTTTATACCAGCAGCGACAAAAAATTCACGCCTTATTTCTAACCATCGCTACTGCTCCCCCATAAAAAAACCCGAACACAAGGTCCGGGTTTTTCTCTGTCACTTACCCCATCAATGCAGGATCTGGCTCAGGAACAGTTTGGTGCGGTCACTTTGTGGATTGTCGAAGAACTCGTTGGGTGGAGCCTGTTCGACGATTTCGCCTTTGT
>LNAP01000248.1_pt1 | contig 89671 bp, 72 predicted proteins | sample 602601 | NCBI WGS metagenome assembly LNAP01 (sample SAMN02440304, study PRJNA202911) | soil metagenome | biome: Subtropical and temperate rainforests or woodlands; isolation source: soil samples (1 kg each in a 20% v/v slurry with milli Q water) were... ...
ATCGCGACCCGTTACGACAAGCTCGGACAGAACTTCCTGTCGGCCACTCTCATCGCCGCAACCATCATCTATTGGTGCAATTGAGTCCGGACCCTAGACTTAAACACCACCGTAAATCAGATCGGCCGGTGCACCGGCGGCATCGCGTCAGCGGCCGAATTCGCGTGACAGCACGGCCCGGGCCTCGCTGCGCGACGGCGCAGCATCGTTGATTTGCTGCAGCAAGCGCGCGGCGGCGGCGCGGTCGGAAGCCAGCAGCGATTGCGCCATCCCGAGCAGCGGGCCGTAGGCCGGATCGAATTCAGGGCTCAGGCGAATGGCCGCGAGCAGGCCGGGGGATGCCGCCTCGATCAGCGCCATGCCGCGTGGGTCGCCCGGCAGCGCCGCGCCCGCCTCGAGAAAGCGATTTCGCGCCTGCCAATATGACGTCAGCCGGGCGGAGAGAGCGTTGCGGTCAGGCGCAGCCAGAAGTTCGGCGGGATCAGGCAGCATCCCGCGTGTGACGGTGAGCAACAGCGACCAGGGCGGGGCCGTCAGCGCGCGAACATTGCGGTTCGCATCCAGGGTTACAAACGGATAGTCGTCGGTATTGCGAGGTCCCTGGCCGGCAAAGGCAGCAAGGGCGTGCGGGCCGCCGAGATATTGTCCGAGCAGATCAATCGGCGTTTCGAAGCCGATCGGGCGCGTGACGGCCTTGGCAATCGGATCGCCGAGCCGCGCGTTCAGCGCATCCAGATCGAGACGACCGCCGTTGCGCCGGCCGATCAGCGCCAGCATCGGGGTGCGGACGCTGTAATGATTGAGCCACGCCGTGCCGCCGGGATAGACGTCGAGGAAGCCACGGATGATCGCGCGCAGCGAGGGCAGATCGAGCTGATACAGCGGAAGCCACTGGCAGAAGATTCCGCCGGCGGCCAGTCTGTTGCGGACCGCCGCGAAATGCTCGGTGGTGTAGAGCGCGCCGCTGCCGTCCAGCGCCGGATGGAATAGATCGGCGATGATCACGTCATAATGGCTGGTGTCGGCGGCGATATATCGGCGCGCATCGGCCACGGTGATCTGTGGTGCCGGTCGTGCGCCGGCCGCGTCCGGAGGAGGCGCAAACCACGGCAGCAATTCCACCACCTCGCGCGACAGCTCGACACCGCGTACCGTGACATCAGGCATCAGCGACCCGCCGATAAGGGTTGCGCCGGTGCCGATGCCGAGGAACAGCGCTTGCTTCGGTGCCGGATGCAGCAGCAGTGGCAGCATCGCCTGCCGGTAGTCGGACCGCGCTGAACTGGTCCCTCCCATCCGAAAGTGGCCGTTGATTTCCAGATACCGCGCGCCCGAGGCGTCATCGACGACGCTCGCCGTCACCATGGGTCCTTCCTGCACGGCAAGCAGGGAGCCGCCTGGCGGCACCTTCGTCAGCGACGGCGTCGGACGAATCCAAAGTACCAGTGCGACCATGGCCGGCGCGGCCGCCCACAGCAATGCCGCGCGGCGAGGCGGGACCAGCAACAGATAACCCAATGAAACCGGGATCAATGCGATCCAGGCGCCGAAATCGGGAATCAGGAATTGCGCTGTCAGCAACGGCGCCAGCGAGGCGCCGGTGCTGTTGATGCCGACCGCCCATCCCAGCGACCCGCGCTGGTCGCGAACGCGTTGCGCGAGATGCCCGAACAGGGCTCCCATCGCCGCCGACGGCACAAAAAACAGCGCGATTGCAACCGCCAATTCTCCGGCGACGCCTGCATCGACCGCAGTCTCGGCGATGCCGGCGATGTAGGGGGTCAAGAATGCGGTCGCCAGGCAGGCCAGGGCCGTGCCGGCGAGGAGCGCGCCGAGGCTTGCATCGCCGGCGTTGCGACCGGCCCGCTGCCAGGCGAGGCCGCCTGCGGCGGTGCCGAGCAGATAGGCGGCCAAAAGACCGGCAAAAGTATAGATGGTGTTTTGCATCACTTGTGCGGCAAGCCGGATGACGAGGACTTCGAACGCAATCCCGAGCAGGCCCGTGGCGAACAAGGTGACGGTCAAGCGGATGTCGCCGGTTCGAGATTGCGTCCGGTCCGCTTTCACGGTGGCATCAGCGGACATCGGGCCAATTGCCCATATGCCGAACGCACACAGGGCGTTGATCGCCGCAAGACAGATGAGCGTTCCGGAAAGCCCGAATGCAGGCAGCAGGAAAAACGCCGATATTAGCGTGCCGGCGACGGCGCCCGCGGTGTTCGCACCGTAGACGCCTGCGCTGACGCGCGGGTCGCCGCGCGCTTCCCGCACGATCCGCTCGAGCGCGGTCAGCGTCCCGCCCATCGCCGCGGTTGCCGGCAGCAGGACCAGCATCGGCAGCGCGAAGCTTGCAGCCCACAGCAAAGCAGGCGCGGGCTCGGTGCCGAGCAACGGCGCCAACGCTCTGCCGGCAGCGGGCAACAGCCACACGCAGATCAGGCCCCACAGCCCGATCACCACCTCAAGTGCGGCGTAGGCTGCCCGCGGTGATTTCGCGCGCCGGATCGGCCGGTCGAGGAGAAAGGCCCCGAGCGCCAGCCCGCCGAAAAATCCGGCAACTGCACCCAGAACCGCCATCATTTCGGTCCCGAGCGCGAGCGCCAACTGGCGTGTCCAAACGATCTCATATCCAAGGCCGGCGAAGCCGGATGCCGCGATGATCGGAATCAGTATCCAATTCATCTTCAGGCTTGCTGCCCCATGATCCAGCGCTTCGGAGACCAGGCCGTCTTGCGAAGCGAGGCCATCCTGCGACGCCATCGTGCCGGTGTTCGGATCGGATTGCATAACCATTGTCCCTGTGCGTGCAGGCATAGACGCGACTGTGGTTACTGCGTCAAGCAGCGCTTTTGATTTTGGGCCCGCATGGATCGAGTCTGTTGCAATCACGCGCATCTGCGATCGTAAAATCGTCCGGCAACCAACATCGCAAATTAGCTACGCGAAAATGTCATCTGCGCATCATGAAGCGATGGGATAAGCGGCTTACCAAAAGTTAACCGCATGGAGTTTTAGATGAAGACGAGAATTTTGGCTCTTTCACTGCTGGCTGCGACCTTGGTCGTGAGTGCGGCCAACCAGGCAAGCGCCGCGCTCTTTGAATTCGCGGGTTCAGGCACTTGGGATTCTTCGGCGTCGACCACCACCTTCAGTGATCCGGGTGACGGCTATTCGTTTACGTTCAACTATGAATCGACCACGGGTACCGTAACCAATTTCCAGTACAGCCTGAACGGCAATAATGTCGGTGCTACGCTGACCAACGTGCAGTTTTTCCCGGCTTTCTCCGGCGGCGGGTTCAACCTGGATTTCTTGAACGGTGATGAACTTCAGTTCTGGAATTACTTTACCGGCGAAAGCGCACCCGATTTCACCTCGGGGATCACACCCGGCGCATTCGCCACCAACATCGTTTTTCCCGACAGCACCAATGGAAACTCTGTTGGCTCCGCAAACATTGTCGTGACGGCGGTTCCCGAGGCCTCGACCTGGGCGATGATGCTGCTGGGCTTCTTCGGCGTCGGCTTCATGGCTTATCGCAACAGGGCCAAGTCCGCCCTGCGGCTGGCCTGAGATTCTCTCGCCTGATCTACTTCGTTTCTGTCATCGAAGGCCGCCTGACAAGGCGGCCTTTCTTGTTCATGTGCCGGCCGACTATTGGGCGTCCGTCCGGCAGGGGCTACCCGGCTATGACAGAAGTTGCGACGGAGCAAGATCTTGAACCTGCTCTGTCGAGAACGCGGCCTTGCGAAATCACGGCCGGTTCGCAGAGACCTGGCAAATACCACCGGCGTGACCCGATTGTTTCCCCATAATCGAAGGCGAAACGCCGTCGTGCGATGTCGGCAGCATGAACTGGACGATTGCGCCTCCGTCGGCATGGTTGCAGGCCCAGATGCGGCCGCCATGGGCCTCGATGATCGAGCGGCAGATCGACAGGCCGATACCCATTCCGCTCGGCTTGGTGGTGTAGAAGGCTTCGAACAGCCTGCATGCATTCGCCGGGTCGAAGCCATTGCCGGAATCCCGCACACTGACCAGCACCTGATCGGATTGGTCGCGGTCCGATCGGATCAGCAGGTTGCGGACGCGGTCGTCGATCTCGGCCATGGCCTGGATGCCGTTGACCACGAGATTTAGGATCACCTGCTGCAATTGAATGCGATCGCCCAGCACTGGGGGCAGCGCGTCCGCGAGTTCAACCCGCAGCGATACCTGAGAGCTGGCGATCTCTCGTTCGACCACCTTGACAACCTCCTGGATGACGTCGTTGACGTCGAGCAATACCTGCTCCGGCTCGATCTTCCTGGAGAGAGAGCGAATTCGATTGACCACGTTGCTGGCGCGCTCGGCGGCACCGATCATTTGCTCTAGTCTACGGCGGACCTCGTCGATTTTCGGCTGCGGGATGCCGAGCCGTTGCAGGCTTACTTCGCCATTGGTGATAATCGCGGCAAGCGGCTGATTGACCTCATGAGCGATCGAGGCAGCCAGTTCTCCAAGCGTCGCGACGCGGTTGGCGTGAGCCAGTTGTGCCTGCGCATCAGCCAGCGCTTTCTGGGCTTTCCTTGTTTCGGTTACATCCATCAGCGCGCCGACGAGTTCCTCCTCGCCAGATTCGTAGTTGACGCGGCGAGCACGGACGTGAAGCTGTTTGATGTATCCATCCGGCGTCCGCCAGCGGTGCTCGAATTCGAGATTCTTAGCGCCTTGCAGTGGACGATTGAGCTGCGCCTTGACGAATTCGTAGTCGTCGGGTGGAACGTGCTGCATCATGAGTTCGAGCGTCGGTTTGACCGTTCGCTCGATTCCCGAGATCCGATAGGCCTCCTTCGACCAGACGATATCGCCGCTTGCAGTATTCCAGCCGAAACTTCCGGTATTGCTGAGCTGCTGGGCGTGATCCAGATAGGCCTCGTTCTTCCTGAGTTCCTGAACTGCGTCCTGCAACTGATCGCGCGCGCGCCGGAGCGAAGCTGCGGTTGTCCTTTGCGCGGCGCTGATCAATGCGATGATCAGCGATGCAATCCCGAACAGCACGATGCGCGGCAAGTCCCTCGACGCCAGCATGAGCGAATTGAGCGGGAGGAGGTAAAAATATCCGAAGGCCAGGACCGACAGGGCCGTCGTGAGCAGAGCCGGGCCGAGGCCGGCAAACCATGCAACGAATATCACCGCGCTGAGAAACAACGAGACCGGCGGGGCCGCTTGCAGAACATGGCCCAGCAGACTCACGCAGGCGAAAGCGGCGGCAAAGACGAGGATCGCGAGCCCGTAACAACAGATCGCCGATGATCGAGGCCACCCTTCATCGGAGTTCGGCATACTAACGCGTCCAAGCCGCGAAAGAACGATGCCTTGCGACGGTCAATGTTCTTCCGATCAAATCAGTCATCTTTTGCGCTCCGTCTGCCGTTGACTGCCATTTGGCGAGACGCAGCGCACCGATCGTCAAGATTCCTGCGGCCCTCCCTTCGCTGCGGCGCCGCGAGGCCGAATTCCGCTTCGGCATCACGCCTTCCGTGAACAGTTGACCAAAAGACCTTCCAGCCTATGTGTTACGGTCTCGTCACGGCCGTGCAGAATTTCGTTACAATCGTAGCAAGGCCGCCACCGGTTACCTCTGCACTGCCGCAATACCGTTTGTGCAGGAACTCCCGCTTCAAACGTCCCCGGCGCCGGATCAACCCGCCGCCGAAAAATCGAGAATTTTGGCGCTGCCGGGACGGGCAGTTGACCGCCGAGCCGGTTCAATGTTCTTACGGTCAGATCAGTCATATCGGCGCTTTTCCTGGAATTCGGCCACGCCGCTGTGATGCAAGCAGCGTCGCTTCCGATCCGCGATCTCTCAAGGAAACCCATGCCCGCTTTCCCCGCTTCCACCACCGTTCTCGACTCCATCCTGTTCCGCGATGCCTTCGGCACGCCCGGGATGCGCGAGGTGTTTTCGGACATCAGCCTGATCTCGCGCTATGTCGAGGTCGAGATTGCGCTGGCGAAAGCCGAGGCGCGCTGCGGCGTGATCCCCGCCGAGGCCGCCGACGAAATCGCAAAACGCACGGATGTCTCGGCATTCGATTTCGATCTGCTGCGGCGCGAGACCGATATCGTCGGCTATCCGATCCTGCCGCTGGTGCACCAGATGGCGAAGCAATGCGGCGAGGCCGGCCGCTACGTGCATTGGGGCGCGACCACGCAGGACATCATGGATACCGCCGTGATCCTGCAGATACGTGCAGGCCTTGAGATCATCGAGGCCGATATCAACACGCTGCGTGGCATCCTCGCCGATCTATCGAAGCGTTATCGCGATACGCCGATGGCGGGCCGCACCCATTTGCAACAGGCGCTGCCGGTCACGTTCGGCTACAAGACCGCGATCTACCTGGCGATGTTCGACCGCCACGCCGAGCGCCTTGAGCAATTGAAGCCGCGCGTCCTGCTCGGACAATTCGCGGGCGCCGCCGGCACGCTGGCTTCGCTCGGCGACAAGGGATTGGAGGTGCAGCGGGCATTGTGCGACGAACTCGGTCTTGGCGTTCCCGTTTCCACCTGGCACGTCGCACGCGACGGGCTTGCAGAGGTCGTGAATTTCTTTGGTCTCGTGACGGGATCGCTTGGCAAGATCGCGCTCGACATCATGCTGATGGCCTCGACCGAATTCGCTGAAGTCTACGAACCCTTTGTGAAGGGTCGCGGCGCATCTTCGACGATGCCGCAGAAGCGCAATCCGATCTCGTCGGAATTGATGCTGGCGGCATGCAAAGCCGTCCGCCAGCATGCCGGCCTGATGCTGGATGCCATGGTGCAGGATTTCGAACGCGCCACCGGGCCGTGGCATGCCGAGTGGATGGCTATTCCGGAGAGCTTCGTGCTGACCGCCGGGGCGCTGCATCAGGCCAAATTTGCGCTCGGCGGCCTCGTCGTCGATGAGGAAAAGATGGCCGCAAATCTCGACGTCAGCCGCGGATTGATTGTCGCGGAAGCGGTGATGATGGGGCTGGCCCCGCAGGTCGGCCGGCAGGAAGCGCACGATATCGTCTATGATGCGTGCCGGCTCGCCAACGAGAACGGCATGACGCTGGCCGCTGCGCTGTCGGCGGACCCGCGGGTTTCCGGGCGCATCGACCGCGCCACGATCGATCGCCTGACCTCGCCCAGGAACTATCTCGGGCTCGCGCCCGAAATGGTGGATCGCGTGCTGGCGTCATCGACGCGTTGAATGAGCCCTTGGGTTCACCTATCTGTGTATGAACGACGTATTTGAGGGCATGCCATGACCGCACACAACGTTTCCGCTCCGATCGATCCCGTCAAACTCGACCGTCTTGCCGAAGTCGCGGTCAAGGTCGGGTTGCGCCTGCAACCGGGGCAGGATTTGCTTTTGACCGCGCCCGCGGTCGCGTTGCCGTTGGTGCGCAGGATCGCAGTGCATGCCTACAAGGCGGGTGCCGGCCTGGTGACGCCGATCTTGTCCGACGAAGACGTCACGCTGGCGCGCTATCGCTATGGTCATGACGCCAGCTTCGATCGTGCAGCCAACTGGCTTTACAAGGGCATGGCGAAGGCATTCGCCGCCAATACGGCGCGGCTCGCGATCGTCGGTGAAAACCCGATGCTGCTCTCCGGCGAAGATCCGGTGAAAGTCGCACGCGCCAGCAAGGCCAATTCGATCGCCTATCAGCCGGCGCTGGAAAAGATCGTCAACTTCGACGTCAACTGGAACATCATCGCGTATCCGAGCCCCACATGGGCGAAGCAGGTGTTTCCCGACGATCCCGAAGCGGTGGCAAAACTGGCCGATGCGATTTTTTCGGCCTCGCGGGTCGATCAGGACGGTGCGGTCGCCGCCTGGGAGAAGCACAATGCGGTGCTGCGCGAGCGGACTGAATGGCTGAACGGCCAGCGTTTCCACGCGCTGCATTACGTCGGGCCGGGCATGGACCTGACGATCGGGCTCGCCGACGGCCACGAATGGGTCGGGGGCGCCTCCACCGCCAAGAACGGCATCATCTGCAATCCCAACATCCCGACCGAGGAAGTCTTTACGACGCCGCACTGCCGCCGGGTCAGCGGACATGTCGTCAGTTCCAAGCCGCTGTCGTACCAGGGCACGCTGATCGACAACATTGCGGTCAAGTTCGAGGAAGGACGTATCGTCGAGGCAAAGGCTTCGCGCGGCGAGGAAGTGCTGAACAAGGTGCTCGATACCGACGAGGGCGCGCGCCGTCTCGGCGAAGTAGCGCTGGTGCCGCATTCCTCGCCGATCTCGAAAAGCGGACTGTTGTTCTTCAACACGCTGTTCGACGAGAACGCCGCCTGCCACATCGCGCTCGGCCAATGCTACTCGAAGTGCTTTGTCGACGGCGACAAGTTGACCCCAGAGCAGATCGCGGCCCAAGGTGGCAACAAGAGCCTGATCCATATCGACTGGATGATCGGCTCGGACCAGATCGACATCGATGGCGTTCACGCCGATGGCCGGCGGGTGCCGGTGTTCCGCAAAGGCGAGTGGGCCTGACAAGGTGAAGATCTACACGGCCGGGCCGCTCGGATTTTCGGAAGTCGGACGGGAGTTTCACCTCAATCGAATTCTCGCCGAACTGGAGCGGCTCGGTCATGAAGCGATCGATCCATGGACGCTCACCGATCAGCCCAGGATCGATGCCGTGCTCAGGATGCCGTACGGCGAGGCCAGACGCGATGCCTGGCAGGTGCTGAATATCGAAATCGGCCACAACAACCGCTTGGCCATCGACCGCTGTGATCTCGTTTTTGCCGTGCTCGACGGCGCCGACGTCGATAGCGGTACCGCGGCCGAAATCGGATACGCCTTCGCGAAAGGCAAGCCGATCATCGGCTATCGCGGAGATTTGCGGCTTTCCGCCGACAATGAGGGCTCGACCGTGAATTTGCAGGTCGAATACTTCATCCGTCAAAGCGGCGGCGAAATCATCCCCACGCTGGCCGAATTCGAGGCGGCGTTGGCAAGGTTGCGCCGGTAGTGCAGACGAAGCCTGCCGCCACACGCCGAGCGATCGCGGTCATGTCGCCTTATCGCCGATTTTTTAGCCGCGCAATGATCAGCGGCGGCAGGCACGCAGCAGGGCAATATCTTCCGGTGCGAGGCCGAGAGATAGAAGCTGTTCATCGCTGATATCGCCGAACCACTGCCGTATGCGTTGCTTCGCCGGATCGTCCTTTGTTTCCACCAATCTGTGCACCAGACCGAACCGGGCCTTTTGACGGGTAGCGGGCCGCGTCGCACCATTTTGTGACGAATGTTTCATGGTCGTGATCCCTTCTGTTTCCAGAAACAGGAAGGATTCTCGCGGCCGCGCGCTACGACATCGTCACGCAGGCGAGAATTGCGGCTACGGTCGTAACCAGCGAAATTGCTGCGGTCTTCGCGCCGGCAAAAAGCGCGGTAAATTCAAACGGGGATCCTACGCGCGGTGAGGCGCGGTGATCAGACGCAGGCTGCTCATCACGCATCCCATGGCGGCGAATGCCGCACCGAGCACCAGTGCGACCGTCGCGCCTTCACGGCCAGCAAGTCCGAAGCAGAGCGCCGCAAGTGCCGCGCCGGTCGTTTGCCCCGTCAGGCGCGCGGTCGCCACGATGCCGCTCGCGCTGCCGCTACGGCTGGCCGGTGCGCTGGACATCAACGCCTTCATGTTCGGGGTCTGGAAAAAACCAAAGCCACATCCGCAGATCGCCATGCGCCACACGATGTCGGCGACGGCCGGGTTTGCCGGAAGCATCGCCAGCAGCGCCATTCCGACGCCGAGCATTGCGAGACCGAGACTGCCGAGGATCCCCGCCGGGTAGCGATCGGACAGACGGCCCGCAATCGGCGCCATCACGGCGACCACCAGCGGCCAGGGAGTCATGAAAAAGCCGGTCTCGACCTGCGAGCGGCCAAGAATGTCCTCGAAGTAGAACGGCAGCGAGACGAAAGCCAAGCCCTGGACCGCAAACGAGCAGATCGCGGTGGCGGCGGACAGCGCAAAAAGCGGCCTGCGAAACAGGTCGATCGGCAGCATCGGCGCCGGATGATCGGCCTGCCGGCGGATCAGAATCCAGCCAAGCAGCACGGCGCCGACGAGTTCGATCAACACGAGTGAAGGCTGCGCGTGATGGGCCGCGCTTCCGATGCTCAGGATGAAAAGGCCAAGACAGCTTGCGGCCAGTACCGCGCCCGGAAAATCGAAGGCGTGCGTCGCGCGCGGCGTCCGCGGCAATGTCTTCAGGCCGATCAGGATCGCGACAAGACCGAACGGAATGTTGATGGCGAACAGCCAGGGCCACGGCCCAAGCGCGAGAATGCCGGAGGCCACCGTCGGGCCGATCGTGAAGGCAGTCGCGACGACCAGCGCGTTGTGCCCGAAGCCGCGGCCCAGCAGGCGCCCCGGATAGATGAAACGAACCAGCGCCGTATTCACACTCATGATGCCGGCGGCGCCAAGGCCCTGGAGCACGCGCGCCGTCAGCAGGCTGGGCAACGACCATGCAACCGCGCAGGCCAGCGATGCCAGGGTGAACAGCAGGAGGCCGCCGAGATAGATCCGGCGGTGACCGACGATTTCGCCAAGCGCGGCCAGCGGCAACAGCGTTGCCACCAGCGCAATCTGATAGACGTTGACTACCCAGATGACATCGGCTGGGCCGACATGGAGATCGGATGCGATGGCAGGCAAAGCAACGTTGGCGATCGCGGTGTCGAGCGAGGCCATCGCCAGCGCGGTGAAAATCGCGGCAGCAGCCCATCCCCGGCGTTCCGCGGGCAGACCGTCGACCTCAGCCAGTCCGCTCGCCGAAACCGTTTCCGTCGACATTCGAAAAAACTCTCCAGGTATCCGGGGAATGCCAGTGGATGTAATAGGATATGGGCCCGGCCAGCAGGCGTTTCCCTGCATGCCGCATATGCGAAGCGGGATGCGTCCCGCGTGTCTCATGTGAAGTCGAATATCCCTCGGGCGCGGCAGGGGATTGGCTCGTGGCTCAGAACTCAAGAGGAGCGTTATCGACAACTTCCTTCATCACGAAGAAGGTTCTCGTTTGCCGAACGCCGGGTAGCGCGATCAACTGATCGCCGTGGATGCGGTTGAAATCGGCCATGTCCTTGACCCTGATTTTCAGGAAATAGTCGAAGTCACCTGCGACCAGGTGACAATCGAGTATAAATTTCAATTTCGCGACGGCCTTCTCGAACGACGCAAAGCTCTCCGGTGTCGAACGATCGAGAACGACGCCGACGATTACCAGCGCGCCCCTCTCGACCTTTTGCGGCACGATCATCGCGCGAACGCGGCTGATATAGCCCTCCTCGAACAACGACTGGGTCCGGCGGTGACATGTCGCCGGACTGACGCCGACGAGCTTAGCCAATTCGGCGTTGGTGAGCCGCCCATTGCCCTGAAGCAGACGCAGCATCTTCAGATCGATCCGATCTAATTTTTCCGACATGAAAGAATCTTCCGTATACTGCCGATAATTCGTGAGAAAGCATCACAATGTTGGTATAAATAATCAATTCAAGCAATTTTACGGATGACTTCGAGAGCACCTTTCCAGCGTGCAATGTTAGTTTTCATGGCATCGGACAGGCTAACAAGAGGGCACCCGCATGCTGGAGAAATTCGAACGCTATCCCCTCACTTTCGGACCGACGCATATCGAGAAGCTGGAGCGCCTCGGCACACATCTCGGCAGCAAGGTCGAACTCTACGCCAAACGCGAGGACTGCAATTCAGGACTGGCTTTCGGAGGCAACAAGCTGCGCAAGCTTGAGTACATCATCCCCGATGCGATCGCCTCTAATGCGGACACGCTGGTCTCGATCGGAGGCGTGCAGTCGAACCACACGCGCATGGTTGCCGCTGTCGCAGCGAAAATCGGAATGAAATGCCGGCTGGTTCAGGAAAGCTGGGTGCCGCACGAGGACGCCGTCTATGATCGCGTCGGCAACATACTTCTGAGCCGGATCATGGGCGCCGAGATCGAGATGGTCGACCAGGGGTTTGACATCGGCATCCGGGAAAGTTGGGAAGAAGCGATCGCGGACGTGAGGGCCAAAGGCGGCAAGCCCTACCCAATCCCGGCGGGCGCCTCGGTGCACAAATATGGGGGCCTGGGTTATGTCGGGTTCGCCGAGGAGGTGCGCGCCCAGGAAAAGGAACTTGGCTTTGCCTTCGACTACATCGTGGTCTGTACGGTCACCGGTTCGACCCATGCCGGCATGCTGGTCGGCTTCGCCAAAGACGGCCGCGAGCGCAAGGTGATCGGCATCGACGCATCGTTTACCCCGGTCCAGACCAAGGCTCAGGTGCTCGAGATCGCGCGGAATACCGCGCAACTCGTCGAGCTCGGCAGGGAGATCGTCGATGATGATGTCGTTCTCGTCGAGGACTATGCCTATCCGGCCTATGGCGTCCCGTCGCAGGAGACGAAGGATGCCATCCGCCTTTGCGCGCGGCTCGAAGGCATGATTACCGACCCCGTCTATGAAGGCAAATCCATGCAGGGCATGATCGACCTGGTAAAAACGGGCTTTTTCCCAAAGGGATCGAAGGTCCTCTACGCCCACCTTGGCGGCGCGCCCGCGATCAACGGCTACGCCTATACGTTCCGCAACGGCTGAACGTTGCTGCCGCATGCCAATTTCCCATAGGGGAGACTGGCCTTGCAGCCCATCGCGGCAACAAATGCTTCATCCACGTCGACCGGATGACCGACGGCGTTCTGGCGGGCGGCGGGCGCGCGTCCGAGTTCCCCCCGCGGCCGGAATCCGGGCCCCTCCCAAAGGCAATCACAGCCATGGCGCTTTGGCTTGTTTTGGCCTAAAGGGTCTCCACCTCAATCAAATCCGCCACCCGCCCGGCCCCACATCGGCTGGGCATGCGCGCCTCGACCGGTCCGGTCGAGGCCTGTTCGATTTTCCGGCACAAGACGCCAAGCAAGGTTGCCAATCCCGTGACATTTTCGATCTCAAGTCCGCCGCTCGCCCGGGCCTTGGCGGAGCGGAATTACGATCAACTGACGCCTGTCCAGACCGCCGTGCTGGCGGACGCCGCCGTCGACCGCGACCTTCTGGTGTCGGCGCAAACCGGCTCCGGCAAGACCGTGGCCTATGGGCTGGCGATCGCAAAAAATCTTCTTGATGGCGCCGAGCGGTTCGAGCGGGCGGCCGCGCCGCTTGCCTTGATCGTCGCACCGACGCGCGAACTGGCCCTGCAGGTCCATCGTGAACTCGCATGGCTCTACCAGCACGCGAATGCGCGTGTCGTTTCCTGCGTCGGCGGCATGGATCCGCGCCGCGAACAGCGCGAGCTTGCCGCGGGCGCCCACATCGTGGTCGGCACGCCCGGCCGGTTATGCGATCATCTGCGGCGTAATCGTCTCGACGTTTCGGAGCTGAAGGCTGTCGTGCTCGACGAAGCCGACGAAATGCTCGACCTCGGTTTTCGCGAGGACATGGAATTCATTCTCGAGACCACGCCGGAGACCCGCCGCACGCTATTGTTCTCGGCGACCTTGCCGCGCGGCATCGTCGCGCTGGCGAAGCAATATCAGCAACAGGCCTTTCGCGTCGATGTCGCTGGCGACGAAGGCGGTCATGCCGATATCGAGTACCGCGCCGTCAGGATTGCCGCTGACGATGTCGAGCATGCGGTCGTCAACCTGTTGCGCTTTTTCGAGTCGCCGGGCGCGCTGGTGTTTTGCAACACGCGAGATGCGGTCCGGCATTTGCAGGCGACGCTGCTGGAGCGCGGCTTCTCCGTGGTCGCCTTGTCGGGAGAGTTGACGCAGAACGAACGGACCCAGGCGCTGCAGGCGTTGCGGGATGGACGTGCCCGGGTCTGTGTCGCCACCGACGTGGCCGCGCGCGGCATCGATCTGCCGAACCTCGACCTCGTCATTCACGCCGATATTCCGAATGACGCCGAGGTGATGCAGCATCGCTCCGGCCGCACCGGCCGGGCCGGCCGCAAGGGTGTCAGCGTCCTGCTGGTGCCGCCGGCGCGCAAGCGCCGCGCGGAATTGTTGCTCAATCTCGCAGGCATCGATGCCATCTGGGGCACCGCTCCGACAGCGGATGAAATTCGCAAGCTCGACCAGGAGCGCATGTTGAAGGATGCGCTGTTCGCGGAGGAGACGACCGCTGAGGATCTGATCCTGGCGCGGGCCTTGCTCGCCGAGCGGTCGGCGGAGGATATCGCCGCGGCGCTGGCGCGGCTGTATCGCGCGCGGCTTCCTTCGCCCGAAGACATTCTCGATCCCGGGCAGGGCGCGGGCCGATCCCGTGACGATCGCGGCCGGCAAAAGGAAGATCGAGCCACGCGCGGCGACGATCGCGAGGTCAGGCCGCGACCGAAGAACGGAAAATCATCGCCGCGTCACGCCATGGCGGAAGGCAGCGTCTGGTTCCGGGCCGCCATCGGCCGAAGGAAGAACGCCGAAGCGCGCTGGCTGCTGCCGATGATCTGCCGCCGTGGCGGCATCGAAAAGCAGGACATCGGCGCTATCAAAATCCTGGACACCACCACCGAGTTCGAGATTTCCGGGCGGGTCGCGGAATCCTTTGCCGTCAAGATCCGGCGTCCGGACAACGAAGACAACATCCGCATCGAGGCGCTGGCAGATGCGCCCCGGGATCAGGCAGCTTCGAAAAAGCGGTCGTACCCGCCGCGGCGCGAAGCCGGCACTGCCGATCGCGGCGAGCGCCGGAACGATCATTCTCGTGATGAGAAAAGGCCGAAGCAACACGGCAAGCCCCATGGCGAAAGCGGATCGGGGTTTCGCAGGGACGAGGGTTTCGAGAAGAAGCGGCATCGGGACAAGGATGCCCAGGCGGGAAAACCACAGCATGCCTCGGCCGCAAAACCCGCATTCGTAAAGAAGAAAAAGAAGAATCGCGGCTGAGGATGTTCGACGTCTAGGGCTTCTCGGATTCCAGGATCGCTAGCGTCTGCGCTGACGGCGGACACGTGATCGTCGCCTCCAGCGTGTCCAGGATGTTCTCGATCGTGAAGCGCTGATCCCACAGCCGGTTGCTGTTGCTGCTCTTGCGCGTCTCCTGCGCCGCTTCGCGCGCCGACAGGATGGCGTTGGCGTAGATCGAGAAGATCGAAAGCCGCTGCTCGATCAGGGCCGCCGGCAGCGGCAGCATCCGTTTCAGATGGGCGAAGCAGGCGACGTACCCGGCATTCCAGCGATTGTTGAGCGCGGCGCGCAGCGTCTTGCGATCGGAGGCCTGCAGGCTGGAGGTGAAGCGGATGTAGCCGCGCCAGCGCTCGTCATCGCCAAGCTCGATCACCGGCATCACCAGCACCAGCAAAACTTCGCGGATGGTCGAGGGCGCGCCGCGGAGTTCGAGTTCATGCAGCATGCCGCGGCGCCGCTCGTCGAGCACAGCTGCGCCGTCGACCACGAGCTGGCGTATCAGCTCTTCCTTTGAGCCGAAATAATAATGCAGCGCAGCGTTGTTGCGCTGCCCCGACGCGGCGACGATCTGCTGCACTGTCACCGCATCGACCCCGTGGCGGGCAAACAAGAGCTGCGCCGCCGCCTTGATCTGGTTTTTGGTGTCTTCCGACCCGGTGCGGGAAGTCGCCCGCATTTTGGTTGACATGCCGAAGTACCTTGCCTTAAGTTAAGCGAAATCGCTTAATTAGAAAATCGGGCGGAGACGACCATGCGTGTTCTCATCGCAGGCGGCGGTATTGGTGGATTAACTACTGCGATTGCGTTGCGCCATCAAGGTATCGAAGCGGTTGTGCTCGAACAAGCCGACGTGATGGCTGAAATCGGCGCCGGTATCCAGATCGCCAGCAACGCAGCGATCGTGCTGCGTGAGATCGGCCTCGAATCGGCGATCCGCGCCGTTGGCGTGAAGCCGCAATCCTATGATTATCGCGACCTGCGCACCGGCCGCATGCTGTATCAGGCGCCGCTGGGCGACGAAGCCGCCGCGCGCTACGGCGCGCCGATGTACAATATCCACCGCGCCGACTTGATCGATATCCTGTTCGACGCGGTGCCGCCTGAAGCAAAACGTCTCGGCGCACGCTGCACTGCGGTGTCCCAGGACAAGAACGGTGTCGAGGTCCGGCTACAGACCGGCGAAACCCTTCGCGGCGATGCGTTGGTCGGCTGCGACGGCATCCATTCAGTGGTGCGCCAGCACCTGCGCGGCGACGAGGACAAGCATTTTGCCAACATCCTGATGTGGCGGTCGCTGATTCCGGCGGAACGCGTCGAGGGCCTCCATCTGGAAGAGCGCGGCAATTACTGGTTCGGCCCCGGCCGGACGCTGATCACCTATTGGGTGCGGCCGAAGAATCTCTACAGCGTCCTGGCTTCGGTGCCCGCCCACGAAGTGCAGCGCGAATCCTGGACCGAGAGCGGCGACATCGACGAGATGCTGCGCTCGTTCGACGATGCCGAACCGCGGGCGCGCGCCATGCTCGAACAGTGCAAGACCGCCTTCATCACCGGCATGTATTATCGCGATCCCATCGATAGCTGGACCTCCGGCCGCATCACGCTGCTCGGCGACGCCGCGCATCCGATGGTGCCATTCCTTGCCGCCGGCGCCGGCCAGAGCATCGAGGATGCCTGGACCTTTGCGCGCGTGCTGGCACGCCGGCAGGACGACGTGCCGGGCGCACTGCTCGAATATGAACGCCGCCGCCTGCCGCGGACCACGCGGATCCAGGCCGGCGCGCGTGCCGTCGTCAAGCTGATGCACGAGACCGACTCAGGCCGCGTGCGCGACCGCAACGGCCGCTGGAAGGGCATGGCGCGTATCGATCCGCTCGCCGAGACGAGCTGGGGACTGGCCTGGGACTATAATGTCGTCAAAGCCGTCGAGGGCCCGCCCGGCGAGGTGCTCAACGTCACGGGCCTGCGAGAAGGCAAACGATTGCAGCGCGCGGAAGGCCAGCGCGCCTTTGAGCTTTGGAAATACGCCTTCCGCCCGGAAGACGTCGCGCGTGGCCATGACGGGCTGCGCGAGGCCTATGACCGCTTCCTGACCACGAACTTCCCGCTGCCGGACCATGTCGAGGCGGCCGAGGACGAACTCGGCGACGTCAAGGCATTTCGCGTAGCTGTGCCGGATGCGCCACGCGGCAATACGGTGCTGCATTTCCACGGCGGCGGCTACCTGATCGGCTCGGCCAGGGGATCGCTGGAATATGCCAACCGGCTCGCGGCAGCGGTCGGTGGCGTCTGCTACACCGTCGACTATCGGCTGGCGCCGGAACATCCCTATCCGGCGGCGATCGACGACGCGATCTGCGCCTATCGCACGCTGCTGGCGCGCGGGATTCCTGCGAGTTCGATTCTTGTTTCCGGCGAATCCGCCGGCGGCGGCCTCGCGGTGGCGCTGGTGCTGGCGCTTCGCACTGCCGGCGACCCGCTGCCCGCGGCGATTCTTGCGGTTGCGCCCTTCACCGATCTCACCGTGTCGGGGCCGAGCGTGCGTGCCTTCAACGGCGACGATCCGGCCGCCAACCGCGACCTGCTGACCTTCATGGGCGCGTCCTACTTCCAGGGACACGAGCCCACCGATCCGCTGGTGTCGCCGCTGTTCGGTGACCTCTCCGGCCTGCCGCCGCTGTTCGTCACGGCCAGCCAAGGCGAAGTGCTGCTGAGCGATGCGACACGGCTGGCGGAACGGGCCGAGCAGGCTGGCGTCGATGTCACGCTGCGCGTCGTCGAGGATTCCGTCCACGTCTACACGATCTTCCCGTTCCTGCCGGAGACGCAGGCAACGATGGAGGAGGTCGCAGCCTGGGCGCAACGCAATCTGCGCCGCAACGACACAAGGCCTCAGGCCGCGGAGTAGCGGCTGGCAATAAACGCACAAAGCGCCGCGCCAATGCCGCGCGCATATTGGAGGATGCCATGAGAACGGGATTTTCGCGGGCGGCGCTGGTCGCTGCAACGCTGGCCGCAGGCTGCGCCGCAGCGGCGGCGCAAACGCCGGCGATTTCCGACGGTACGGTCAAGATTGGCGTGCTCACCGACATGGCCGGGGTGTTCTCCGATCTGGCCGGCGCAGGCGCCGTTACCGCGGCGCAAATGGCGGTCGACGATTTTGTCGAGCAGTCAAAACCCTCGTTCAAGGTCGAGCTGGTATCGGCCGATCACCAGAACAAGCCCGATATTGCCACCGGCATCGCGCGCCAATGGTACGACACCGGAGGGGTCGATCTCATCACCGATGTCATCAATTCCGGCGTCGCGCTCGCGGTCTCCAGCGTCGCGGAATCCAAGAATCGCATGCTGATCGTCACCGGCTCGGGCTCGACCCGGCTGACCAACGAGCAATGCTCGCCCAACACCATCAGCTACACCTGGGATACCTATTCCTTCGCCAACGGCCAGTCACGGATCGTCAAATCGCTCGGCCTCGACACCTGGTATTTCGTCGCCGTCGATTACGCGCTCGGCAAGTCGCTGGTGGCCGAGGCGTCGGCCGCCATCACGCGCTCCGGCGGCACCATCGCCGGCACGGTCTATCATCCGATCAGCACCACCGACCTGTCGTCGTTCCTGCTGCAGGCGCAGGGTTCGAAGGCCAAGGTGATCGCCTTCGCCAATGCCGGCGCCGATCTGCTCAACTCGATCAAGGCGGCCAAGGATTTCAACATCACGCCCGGGCAGACCATCGTACCGCTGGTCGGAACGATCACCGAGGTCCACGCGCTCGGCGCCGCGGCGACCCAGGGCATGATCCTGGTCGAGCCGTTCTATTGGGACCTTGACGATCTCTCCCGGCAATGGAGCAAGCGTTTCTTTGCGAAGTTCGGCAAGATGCCGAACTTCGTGCAGGCCGGCGCCTATTCGGCGGTGATGAACTATCTGAAAGCCGTGCAAGCGGCAAAGACCGACGACGCAGCCATCGTGATGAAGCAGCTCAAATCGATGCCGATCAACGACATGTTCGCGCGCAACGGCCACATCCGCGCCGACGGCCGCATGGTGCACGACCTCTATCTGGTGCAAGTGAAGGCGGCCCGCGACGTCAAGGACAAGTGGGACTATTACACCGTGAAGGAAACCGTGCCGGGCGATGAGGCCTTTCAGCCGCTGGCAACGTCAAAGTGCAGGCTGGTGACGCAATGATGCAGCCCCAGCCTGACGCGCCTTCTCGATAGATCGGGACAGTCCTGTGGGCGCTACACGACCGGCGACCGGCCGCCATCGACATTGATCGCCGTGCCCGTGATGTAGGAGCCCTGCTCGGAGGCGAGGAAGCAGGCGAGATTTGCGAACTCTTCCGCCGTGCCCATGCGGCCGAGCGGAACGCCTTTCGCGAGGTTCTTGGTGAATGCATCGAAATCGGTATCCGGCGCGGTGGCGGCGTGCCGCTTGACCCATTGGTCGCTGACGATCAGGCCCACCAGCATGGCGTTGACGAGGATATTGTGCTCGCCGCCTTCGCTGGCCATCACTTTCGTGAGTGCCATGCCGGCCGCCCGCGACACCGAGGTCGGCGCCGACGATCCGGCAGGGGCCTTGGCGAAGGTATTGAGCACGTTAATGATGCGTCCCCATTGGCGTTGCTTCATGCCGGCCCAGGCCAGGCGGCTGAATCGGATCGCCGCGAACAACTTGAGATTGAGGTCCTCCTGCCAGATCTCGTCAGTCACGCTCTCGAACGCCATCGTGCGCGACGTGCCGGCATTGTTGACGAGGATATCGATCCTGCCGAAATCCGCGATGATCTTGTCATAGGCCCCGGAAATATCAGCGGACCTGGAAACGTCGCAGACGTAATCGCGGACTTCGAGCTTCTCCTTGGCGAGCGATGCCCGGGCAGCCGCCAGATCGGCAGCGCCACGCGCCACGATCGCGACCTTTGCCCCGGATTCCGCAAACCGCCGCGCGCAGGCGAGGCCAATGCCTTTGCTGCCGCCGGTGATGACGGCGACGCGGTCTTTCATGGTGACGTTCATATGCTTCTCCTTGAGGCGCACCTTCGCAACGGCCCTGCGCCATTACCCAAGCTGCAATCTGTAAAACTCGGTCGCCGTCTTCGAAAACAGCGCGGTCTTCTCGGCTTCGCTGCAGGGTGCGGCGATGCGCTTGAAGGCGTTGAAGATGACCTGATAGCTGCACTGGCCCTTATCGGGCGGAAAGTTGCTCTCGAACATGCAACGGTTAGGGCCGAAGGCCTCGATGCAGGTTTCGATGTAAGGGCGCCATGCCGCGGCTGCTTCTTCAGATGACGGCGGCTTCGGCCGCAGGTGGAAATCATAGCCGAGCAGGCACATTGCGAGCCCGCCGAGCTTGATGGAGACGTTGGGGCATTGCGCGATCTCCTTGATCGACATCCGCCATTCCGCAAAGGTCTCTTCGCGACGGTTGGCATAGCGGCCGCGGCCCACGGGACCGCCGCAATGGTCGAGCACGATTTTGGTGTCGGGAAAGGCGCGCGCGAGATCGGCGAGTTCGCCGATCTGCGGATGGAACAGCCAGGCATCGAAACTGAGATTCAGCGGCGCCAGACATGCAAAGCCCTTGCGGAAGGCGGGATCGAGCAGCAGGCCCTTCGGCCGGTTGGCATACATCCCGGCAATCTCGGCGTCCGCATCCCACGCCGAGGAATGGCGGATGCCGCGAAAGCGGCCCTGGCCGGCGGTGATTTCCGCTTCCAGCACCGGCCGCGCGCCGTCGCCGAGCAGCAGGTTGACGTGGCTGATGATGCCGGCGCAGATTTGTGCAGGTCCGTAGCCGCCGCTCGCGCTCATCGCCGCGACGCCATTGGCGAATTCCACTTCGCCGACCGGGCGGAACGCTTCCGGCCCTTTGGCGCGATACATCGAGCGGCAATCGACATAGACGGTGGCAACGATATTGTGCCCGGTGGTGATATCGGCGGCCATTTCCTCGATCATGTAGCGCAGGCCGCCGCGGTCCCAGAGATGATGGTGCGGATCGACGATCGGACGCTCGGGATCGATGATGTCTTCGGTATGGTGGGCCAGCCAGTTTTCGCGCGGATCGGCATAGAGCCCGCTCTTCGATGCGGGGGCGGTGCTGGCGGCCATGATTTCACTCCCTGTTTCTTGTTATCGTTGAGAACGCTCAAGGCATATCAAACACCGTCGAGAATAATCACCGTCGGCGTGCCCGGCAGCGTATCCCGTGAAATCCGCAACGTGCGCTCGCTTCGCTCCTCGATCGCGAATTGCTGGCCGATCCGGCGCATGAATTCGTCGAGCGGCGTCATGAAGCGATGCATCGGCAGCACGACGGAAGCGCGGAGCCGCTTGGTGATCTCGGAGACGCCGTCGAGCGACATCGTATAGCTGCCGTCGATCGGCACCATCACGATATCGAGCCGGCCGATCGCCGCGAAATGGCTTTCGTCGAGCTTGTGGTGCAGATGCCCGAGATGGCCGATGCAGAGGCCCGCGACCTCGAAGATGAAGATCGAGTTGCCGTCCTTGATCATCTCGCCGCTGGAATCGTCGCCATAGAAGCGGCGGATGTCGGTCGTCACGTTGCGGATATAGACATCGCCGACGCGCAGGTCGATATGCGCAGGCTTTCCGCCGTCGCCCCAGCCGTGCAGCACATGCTGGATGCCTTTGTCCGGCGTAAGCGTGTAATGCGTGCCGTGCGCGCGATTCATGGTGGCGACATCGGGCAGGCGGCCGGTCTGGTAGACGCCATTATAATCGGTCGCGATCCGCACTCCGCCGGGGGTGTCGATATAGTAAGTCGAATGGCCGGCATAGGTGATGGCGACCTCGTCCAGCTTCGCGGCGGTCCGGCGCAGGCTGACCGGCGTGGCGCGCGGCGGCGCATTCGCCATCGCCAGGCATTCGCTGCGCTGGGCAGTCTGGGCGGAAGCCGGGGCGATCAGCGAGCCCAGCAAGGCAAACACGACAGGTAAGAATCGCAGCATGGCAAGACCTGCCTCCGATGACGCCCGGAGCCGTACTGTATCGCCGAATTCCTCATTGCTGCAACGCGCGTTAGGCGATTGATCCGGTGCGAAGAGGTGCTATGCCCGAATGGATCGGCCGTTGGTGTCGCCTCCGTCCCGGCGCGGCCCATTGGGAGTTACAGTCATGGAATTTTCCTCGGAATTTTCATCGCCCCGGGCATCCTCATCCCGGCGGCTGGAGCCACTCCGCCACGTCGATGCCGGCGTTCTCGACATCGCGTATTACGAGGAGGGTCCCGCCGACGGACCGGTCGTGATGCTGATGCACGGCTTTCCGTTCGACATCTATTCCTATGTCGACGTCGCCCCCGTGCTGGCGGCGAAGGGCTGCCGCAGCATCGTTCCCTATCTGCGCGGCTACGGCCCCACACGTTTTCGCGATCCGGCGACGCCACGCTCGGGCGAACAGGCCGCCGTCGGCGCTGACCTGATCGCGCTGATGGATGCGCTCGGCATCAAGCGCGCCGTGTTCGCAGGCTATGACTGGGGCGGACGCGCGGCCTGCGTCGCCGCCGCGTTGTGGCCGGATCGCTGCACGGGCCTGGTGTCGGTGAATAGCTATCTGATCCAGGACATCGCCAGGTTCATGATCCCCGCGAAGCCGGAACGCGAGGTTGCGCTCTGGTACCAGTATTATTTTCAGATCGAGCGCGGCCGCGCCGGCCTCGCCGCCAACCGGCGCGAGCTTGCGAAGCTATTATGGAAGCAGTGGTCGCCGAACTGGGATTTCGACGATGCGACCTTCGAGCGGACGGCCGTGGCCTTCGACAATCCCGACTATGTCGATGTCGTGATCCACAGCTATCGTCATCGCTTCGGCCTCGCCGATGGCGATCCGCAATACGCCGAATTGCAGCGCCGGCTGGCGGCGTTGCCGGCGATATCCGTGCCGTCAATCACGCTGGACGGAGATGGCGATGGCGTCGCCCCTGCCAATGACGGCACCGCGAGCGCGGCAAAGTTCACCGGCCGCCGCATCCACCGCGTCATCCCGCGCGCAGGACACAATTTGCCGCAGGAAGAGCCGGAAGCTTTTGCTGGGGCGGTGCTGGAGTTGATTGAAGGGTAGTGCCGGATTCGAGAGCTGGACGGAAGCTGTAAACTTCTCGTCATTGCGAGCGAAGCGAAGCAATCCAGACTTTCTTCACGGTGAAATCTCTGGATTGCTTCGCTTCGCTCGCAATGACGGTCACTCCCGCTGCGGGCTGATCTTCCAGGTTGCCGCAACGATCGCGGCGGTCAAGAGGCCGCTGACCAGCGCGGCGAGGGGGACCGCCAGCGCGAGCGCTGCGGTTGCCGCCCATCCGATCGAGGAGAAAGCTTCCGCGAATGTCGCCAGCCTCGACGATGTCTGGCGGCGGCGAAACTGGCTGCGCCGGGCCTGCACGCGAAACCAGAGCTGGATCGCGGTGGCCGTTGTGGCTGCGACGGCGACGCCGAGTGCGGTGACGGCTGCCTGCAGCAGCGAAGCAAACATCAAGGCCATGAGCAGCGGCGCGAAGATCACGCCGATCGCGATCAGCACGACTTCGATCTTTGCGCGGGTCACGCACGAAGCCGGCAGCGGCGCGGTCGCAACCAGATCGGCGGCGTCTTCGCCCGAGATGGTCAGCCAGGCCAGCCCGCCCGCGAGCTGGCCTGCCGCCATCACGATGACAGGCGTAATCAATACGATGGCGGCGGAGCTGTCGGCGAAACTTCGCCACAGCATCAGCGCTGGCGGCACCAGATACAGCAGCTGCATCAGGCTCTGCGACACCAGCCAGGGGTCGCGCTTCAGCAGCACGAATTCCTTGCGCCGCAACGCTTGTTGCCGCGAGCCCGCGCGGAATGCCTTGGCGCGGCCCTGACGGCCAGGGGCGGCATTCGCCGAGACGCTGATGGCGGTGTCGGCAAACCGCGGCGAGAAGATCGCCATCACGGCACCGAGCAGGATGAAGCCAAAGGCCAGCAGACCCAGCAGCGCTTCGCCATCGCCGAGCGCCGCGCGGGCCGGCCACCAGAGCAGGCTTTCCCCATCAGGTGCAAAGGCCGCCGCGGCATCCGATGTCAGTACCGTAAACCGCGACAGGGTGCCGTAGGACAGGATCGCGGCCACTTGCAAGGCAATGACAAAACCGGCGCCGACGATTGCCGCGAGAATTTGCGCCACAAACCGTGTGCGACCGGGACCGATCAGCCGGAACAGCAGGATCGTGACCGCGATCGCCACCGCCGCGGCGGTCAGACCAATGGCGACAACGACGCCGAACGCAGAGAGCCACCGCAAGCCGCCGCCGATCACGAGGACATCGACGAACGGCGTCGACAACAGCAGGGCCATCGTGATGACCGTCAGTGCGATGGCCGCGATGCGAATCGAGAACACATTGGCAAGCCGGACCGGCGACGACATGATCAAATCGAGATCGGCGCGCGCGTAAAACACCCGCGTCACCGATTCGATCGCCTGCGACAGCATCAGGGCCCAGGCCAGGAAGATGGTCGCCGTGATGACGATCAGGCTGGATTTATCGAGCGGCGCCTGCAAGTCCGCGAACCGGCCGATCACGGCATAGGCCGGGAGGTGCAGGATCACGGCGAACACAATCAGTCCGATCGCCGCGGCGCGTTTTCGCCCGCGCCGGCCGCCCGTCATCATCGCGAGCCATTCGCGCCATGCCAGCCGGATTTCGTGCCGGGCAAACCAGGTCAGTGCCGTGGCGGAACTCATGCGGCGGCGGCTTCGGTGTCGACCAGCGCGATGAACATGTCCTCCAGGCTGGTGTCGTTCCGCCCGTTCTGCTGGCGCAACTCGGCGAGCGTGCCTTCGGCGACAAGCCGGCCTGCGGCGATGACGCCGATCCGGTCGGCCATCCGTTCGGCCACTTCCAGGATATGCGTGGTCATGATCACGGTGCCGCCTGAGCGCACGCGGTCTTGCAGCAATCCCTTGACGTGGCGGGCCGACACCGCATCGAGACCGGTGAGCGGCTCGTCCAGGATGATCAGCCGGGGATCGTGCACCAGCGCGCCTGCCAGCGCCACCTTCTGGCGCATGCCCTTGGAAAATCCTTCGCAGCGCTCGTGCAGATGCGGCTCCAATCCGAGCGAGATCAGCAGCTCGTGGGCGGAAGGTTCCGAAACCCTGGGATCGATGCCCCAGAGGCCGGCGACGAATTCGAGGTATTCCAGCGGCGTCAGCTTGTCGTAGATCATCGGCTCGTCGGAGACCCAGGCCATGATCTGCTTGGCGGCGACGGGATCGGCGAGCGCATCGATCCCAAGCACCGATACCGAACCGGCATCGGGCCGCAGCAGGCCGGCCACCATGCGCAGCGTCGTGGTCTTGCCGGCGCCATTGGGCCCAAGCAGCGCATAGAATTCGCCCGGCCGGACGGTAAGATCGAGCGCGTCGACCGCCGGGCGGTCAAAACGCTTCGTTAACCCTCGCACCTGCAGCGCGGATGGAGCAGGCATCATCTTGACCATTCCCAGGTTTCACATCCGCCGCGGACCATGGACCCAAGAACTTTCGGCGCGGTGAATCGGGGGCTACAAATCAGGTCAATGTCCGCTGTCCGCCTAAAACTGCGGCATTTCTCCGCAATCCGGCCGTCGAACGTCGAGCAGCGCTTTGTTGACAGGGATCGGTGCTTTGGGCTCAATAACCGCCGGTCACTGTTTGGGTTTTCGGTAGGCACAGCCGAAACGCCCAACAGCCGAGGGATGCAACAGCGCGATCGCCAGAATCGCCGGGCATCGGGGAGGGATAGCAATGCTGGACTTCGTTCAGCAGTTGGTGAGCGGTATTGCGCTCGGCTGCGTCTACGGCCTGATCGCGCTCGGCTTTGTCCTTGTCTACAAGGCCACCGAGGTCGTGAACTTCGCGCAGGGCGACCTGATGATGCTGGGCGGATTCTTCGCCTTCACCTTCATCGGCATGCTCGGGCTCAATTACTGGATCGGATTTGCCGGGGCGGTCGCGGCGATGGCGCTGTTCGGCATGCTGGCCGAGCGCGTGGTGGTGCGCCCGATCCTGGGCTATCCGCAGTTCTCCATCATCATGGCCACCATCGGGCTCGGCTATTTCCTGCGCTCCATCGTCGGCATGGTCTGGGGTACCGACGATTTCAAGATCGAGACCCCGTTCAGCCAGGGCGTGTTGCGGATCGGTTCTCTGGTGCTGGCCTACGACAAGCTCTCGGTGATCGCCGCGACCATCATCCTGTGCGCGCTGCTTTATCTGTTCTTCAACCGCACCACGCTCGGCACCGCGATGCGCGCCAGTTCGGAGAACATGCTGGCGGCCTATTACATGGGCATCCCGGTAAAGCGCGTGGTGTCGATCGTGTGGGCGATCTCGGCGGCGGTAGCGACCTGCGCCGGCGTGCTGCTGGCGCCGATCACCTTCATTCATTCCAATGTCGGCCTGGTGCTGGGCCTGAAGGCGTTTCCGGCGGCCGTGCTCGGCGGCTTCGGCTCGATCCCGGGCGCGGTGGTCGGCGGCGTCCTGATCGGCGTGATCGAAAGCATGGCCGGGTTTTACCTCCCGCAGGGATGGAAGGACGTCGCGCCCTACATCGTGCTGCTGGTGGTGCTGCTGCTCAAGCCCGAGGGCCTGTTCGGCGTTCACACGCGCAAGAAGGTCTAGCCATGCGGTTCATGTTCAAGACCGACTACGAAGACGACATCAGGCTGTTTCCGCATTCCGGCTACGTCGTCTCCTATGGCGTGCTGTTTGCGCTGTTGCTGATCGCGCCGTTCGTGCTCTCCAGCTATCTGGTCAGCCAGCTCGTCTTCGTCTGCATCTACGCCATCGTCGGCGTCGGGCTGATGATCCTGACGGGATTCACCGGCCAAGCCTCGCTCGGCCACGCCGCCTTCCTCGCCATCGGCGCCTATACCGCGGCCTATCTACAGCAATACAACGTGCCGTTTCCGGTCTATTTCCTGGCCGCCGGATTGCTGACGGGCGTGATCGGCGCGCTGGTCGGATTCCCGGCGCTGCGGCTGCAGGGCATCTATCTCGTGATCGCGACGATTTCGTTCGCCTTCATCGTCGAGGAAATCCTGGCGCGCTGGGAAAGCGTGACGCATGGCAATGAGGGCATGCGGGTCAAGGCCCTGCAATTGTTCGGTGTGCCGGTGCCGCGCGACAGTCCCGCCTTCTACTTCCTGTGTCTCGGCGTATTGGTCCTGACCATCGTCGGCACGCTCAACCTGCTGCGCTCACCGACCGGCCGCGCCTTCGTCGCGATCCGCGACAGCGAGACCGCGGCGCGAAGCATGGGCGTCAACGTCTCGCTCTACAAGGTCAAGTCGTTTGCGATCAGTGCCGCCATCACCGGGCTGGCCGGCTGCCTGTTCGCCCACAAGCTTTCCTTCATCAGCCCGGAAATGTTCACGCTGCAGCTCTCGATCGAGTTCATCATCGTGATCCTGATCGGCGGCACCTTCAGCCTGCACGGCGCCGTGCTGGGAGCGATCTTCATCGTCATGATCGATCCGTTCCTGACCTATCTCAAGGACGACGTCCCCGGAATGATCGCCGGCCTCGCCGCCGCCTTTGGCGCCGGCAAGGAGACGGTGGCGCATATCCAGAGCAATGCCGCGGCGTTCGCCTCCGCCAACGGCCTGAAAGGCGCGATCTACGGCATCATCATCGTGCTGTTCGTGCTGTTCGAGCCGCTCGGCCTTTACGGGCGCTGGCTGAAGATAAAGCTCTTCTTCCAATTGTTCCCGCTCTACAAGCGCGCCACCTTCAAGCGGCAGAAGATCTACGTGAAATCGGAGCGGAACCGATGACCTATTTCCGCGCCGAAAACCTGTCGCTGCATTTCGGTGGCCTCAAAGCGGTCGACGCCGTCAGCTTCGCCGTCGAGAAGGGTGAGATCCTCTCGATCATCGGTCCGAACGGCGCCGGCAAGAGCTCGATCTTCAACCTGATCTCGCGGATCTACAGCCCGACCTCGGGAAAGATATTCTTCGAGGATCAGGACATCACCCAGGAGCCTGCCTTCGGTATCGCCAAGCTCGGCATCGCGCGCACCTTCCAGAACATCGAACTGTTCGAGAATGCCACCGTCCTGAGCAATCTGCTGGTCGGCCGTCACCGGCATTCCACCACGCAGCTCTGGCAGGAGCTGTTGTTCCTGCCGAGCGTGCGCAGCAACGAGAAAATCCATCGCCGCCGCGTGGAGCAGGTGATCGAATTCCTCGATCTCGAGCCGTACCGCGACAAGCTGATCTCGGGGTTGCCGTACGGCGTGCGCAAGGTGATCGAACTGGCGCGCGCGCTGTGCACCGAACCAAAGCTGATCCTGCTGGACGAGCCGTCGTCCGGGCTGAATGTCGAGGAGACCGACGATATGTCGTTCTGGATCCGCGACATCAAGACCGACCTCGGCGTCACCGTGCTGATGGTCGAGCACGACATGACGCTGGTCAATCGCGTGTCCGATCGCGTGATCGCGCTGAATTACGGCCGTGTGCTGGCGATGGGATCGCCGGCCGAGGTGCAGCAGCATCCCGACGTCGTCGCCGCCTATCTCGGAGCCTAGCGATGAGTACGCCCGACACTATCTTAAAACTCAGCAATATCGAGAGTTACTACGGGCCGATCATGGCCATCCGGGGCATCAGCCTCGAAGTGCCGCGCGGACAGATCGTCACCTTGCTTGGCGCCAATGGCGCCGGCAAGACCACGGTGCTGAAAACCATTTCCGGCATCCTCGATCCGCAGAAGGGCTCGATCGAATTTCTGGGCAAGCCGATCCAGCGCATGGAGGCCGACAAGATCGTGCGGCTGGGCTTAAGTCACGTGCCGGAGGGGCGCGAGGTGTTTCCGTTCCTGAGCGTGCGCGAGAACCTGATGATGGGCGCCTATCCGCGGAAAGATCGCGACGCCGTCGCCGGCGATCTGCAGCTCGTTTACGGATATTTCCCACGCTTGCGCGAGCGGCTCAATCAGCCGGCCGGGCAGCTCTCGGGCGGTGAGCAGCAGATGCTGGCGATCGGCCGCGCTCTGATGAACCGGCCGACGTTGTTGCTGCTCGACGAGCCCTCGCTCGGCCTGTCGCCGATCCTGGTCAAGGAGATCTTCACGATCATCCGGCGCGTCAACGAAGAGCAGGGCATGTCGATCCTGTTGGTGGAGCAAAACGCCAAGGTCGCACTGGAGACGGCGCATTACGGCTATGTGCTGGAAATCGGCCGGGTCGTGATGAACGATAGTTGCGAGCGGCTGATGCATTCCAGGGACATCCAGGAATTCTATCTCGGCGCCAAGGAAGCCGGCGCCCGGGGCGAGCGGCGCTGGAAGAAGAAGAAAACATGGCGATGACGGCGAACTGGCGCTAAGTTCAGGTTCCCTTCGGAAAAAAGACCGGCTGACAAAAGCCGGCATCCGGAGCGGGGCCGAGACCGAAAGGTGGAGGAGGGAGCGAAATGGCTGGACCCGCAGTGCTCACTGTGGCGGACACGATTGCGCGGAGTTTTCTGCTGGCGGTGGAGACGCGCGGCGACCGGCCGGCGATCCGCGAGAAGAAGTTCGGCATCTGGCAGCCGACGAGCTGGCGGCAATGGCTGCAGATATCAAAGGAAATCGCCTACGGACTGCACGCGGTCGGCTTCCGGCCGGGGGACGTCGCCTCGATCATCGCCAATGCGATTCCCGAATGGGTGTTTGCCGACATGGGAATCCTCTGCGCCGGCGGCGTTTCATCCGGAATCTATCCGACCGATTCCTCGGCCCAGGTCGAATATCTCATCAACGATTCCGCGACCAAAGTGATCTTCGCCGAAGACGAAGAGCAGCTCGACAAGATACTGGCATGCCGGGCGCGCTGTCCGACACTGGAAAGGATCGTGGTGTTCGACATGGAGGGCCTCAGCGGCTTCAGCGACCCGATGGTGACGTCGCTCGCCGAATTCGTGGCGCTCGGCAGCAATCACCTCCAGGGCCGCGAGACGCTGTGGGACGAGATGATCGCGAGTCGAAGCGCAGGCGATCTCGCCATCCTCGTCTATACTTCCGGCACCACCGGGCCGCCCAAGGGTGCGATGCATTCCAACCGCAGCGTCACCCATCAGATGCGCCACGCCAACGATCTGTTTCCGTCCACCGATAATGAAGAGCGCCTGGTGTTCCTGCCGCTCTGCCATGTCGCCGAGCGGATCGGCGGCTATTACATCTCGTTGGCGTTGGGATCGGTGATGAATTTCGCCGAAAGCCCGGAGACAGTGCCGGATAATCTGCGTGAAGTGCAGCCAACAGCCTTTCTGGCGGTGCCGCGGGTCTGGGAGAAGTTTTATTCCGGCGTGACGATCGCGCTGAAAGATGCGACGCCGTTCCAGAACTGGATGTATCGCCACGCGCTGGCGCTCGGCTATCGCATGACCGACTGCAAGCTCGACGGCGAAACGCCGCCGGTGTGGCTGCGTCTCGCCAACAAGGCCGCGTACTGGCTGGTGTTCCGCAACATCCGGCGCATGCTCGGCCTCGATCGCTGCCGCCTGGCTTTTACCGGCGCTGCGCCGATCTCGCCGGACCTGATCCGCTGGTATCTCGCGCTCGGCATCGACATGCGCGAGGTCTACGGCCAGACCGAAAATTGCGGCGTCGCCACCGTGATGCCGGCCGATCGCGTCAAGCTCGGCTCGGTCGGCAAGGCCGCGCCCTGGGGTGAAGTGATGATCTGCCCGCAGGGCGAAATCCTGATCAAGGGCGACTTCCTGTTCATGGGCTATCTCAACCAGCCGGAAAAGACCGCCGAGACCATCGACGCCAGGGGATGGCTGCATACCGGCGATGTCGGCTCGATCGACAATGAGGGCTTCGTCAAGATCACCGACCGGATGAAGGACATCATCATCACCTCGGGCGGCAAGAACATCACGCCCTCGGAGATCGAGAACCAGCTAAAATTCTCGCCCTATGTCTCGGATGCCGTCGTGATCGGCGACAAGCGGCCGTATCTGACCTGCCTTGTCATGATCGACCAGGAGAATGTCGAGAAGTTTGCGCAGGACCACGACATTCCCTTCACCAACTACGCCAGCCTGTGCCGGGCGCCGGAAATCCAGGATTTGATCCAGCGTGAGATCGAGACGGTGAACGTCAATTTCGCGCGCGTCGAAACCATCAAGAAATTCTTCCTGATCGAGCGTCAGCTCACGCCCGAAGACGAGGAGCTGACGCCGACCATGAAGCTGAAGCGGAATTTCGTGAACAAGCGTTACGCCGCCGAGATCGACGCCATGTATGGCGGCGAGCGTGCGGTGGCGTGAACGGAGCATGACCCGGAAAAAGCCTGCCCCGCACTTGATGCGGGGTGGGAACCGGTTTTCCTCGGGACAAACGCGATGCGTTTGCCCGGAGGTCATGCTCCAAAGAACGACGTGAGGTTTGAAAACGGCGAAGGACCTGAGAAGGCCCGACCCTTCGCTCAACACGGGCCAACCAAGAGGGAGACTTGAAATGTCGAAATCGTTAAGGGCGTTGGGCCTTGCGGTGAGCGCCCTTGCGCTGACCCATCTGCCGGCCGCGGCGCAAACCAAGGTCACCAATGAAGGCATCTCGGCCAACGAGATCGTGATCGGCACCCACCAGGATCTTTCCGGCCCGATCAAGGTGTGGGGCGTTCCGGTTTCCAACGGCATGAAGATGGCGGTGGAGGAAATCAACGCGGCCGGCGGCATCAATGGCCGCAAGCTCAAGCTGATCGTCGAGGACTCAGGCTACGATCCGAAGCGTGCGGTGCTCGCTTCGCAGAAGATGATCGAGCGCGACAAGATCTTCGCCATGGTCGGTCCAATGGGGTCGCCGACCGTGCTCGCCGCGCAGGACGTCCTGTTCGATGCCGGCGTGCTGCAACTGTTTCCGCTGACCGCTGCTGAATTCACCTTCAAGTTCGATCCGGCGAAACCGCAGGAGCGGCTGAAGTTCAACAATTTGCTGCCCTATGTCGAGAGCACGCGGGCGGCGCTCAAATGGATGATCGAGGCCAAGAACTTCAAGAAGCCGTGCGTGATGCATCAGGACGACGAATACGGCAAGAGCGTGCTCGATGGCTTCACGCAGCAGCTCGCTGCGATGAAGCTGCAGCCGGCTTCCGTCACCAGCTACAAGCGCGGCGCCTCCGATTTCAGCGCGCAGGTCGCCAAGATGAAATCCGACGGCTGCGATCTGGTGGTGCTCGGCACCGTGATCCGCGAAACCATCGGTGCGATGGGCGAGGCCAAGAAACTTGGCTGGGACGTGACCTTCCTCGGCGCCACGCCGACCAACGTGCTTGAAGTGCCGACGCTGGGCAAGGAAGCCGTCGAAGGACTCTACGCCGCGTCGGGCTTTGAAATTCCCTACGAAGATACGGCCAAGGGCAAGGTGAAGGACTGGCTGGTCAACTACAAGAAGATGTTCGGAACGGATGCCAACACCCAGGCCATCATCGGCTACAACGCGGTGATGACGTTCGCGCATTATGTGAACAAGGCAGGCAAGGATCTGACCGGCCAGAAATTGCTCGATGCGCTGGAGTCCGGCGACAAGTTCATGGATATCTTCAACTCGCCGCCGACCAGGTTCTCCAAGACCGATCACCTCGCCAACACCATCACCCAAGTCCAGCAGGTCAAGAACGGCCGCTGGGTGCTGACAAAGGACAGCCTCTCGTTCTGAGAGGCTGATACAGCAGTCTCGTCATTCCGGGATGGTGCGTAAAGCACCAGACCCGGAATCTCGAGATGCTCCGATGTGCAATTGCCCATCGTAGTTCGCGCTCCGCGCGCCCCGGAATGACGGCCTGCGCCGTCAATCCTTCTTCGGCCGGATCGCGTCGGCCGTGCCCTGGATGAAGGCCTGGATCTTCACCACGTCCGCCTCCGTCAGCTTGCCGGTGAAATCCGGCATGCCCTGGTCGCGGAACGGTCCCTTGAATGTGAAGTCTTTCAGGTTGGCGATGGTCTCGGTCGGGACATAGCCGAGGTTCCTGACATTGCCGCCTTTGTCGACGCCGGGCACGCCGTGGCAAAAGACACAGTTGCTGAGATAGAGCAGCGTGCCTTCAGGCACGTGGCTCGGATCATACTTCACGCCCGCGAGCAGCCCTTCGGTCTGGTATTTCACGAAAGCAGGCGGCGGCGCCTTGCCGTCGACCGCGAAGGTGTAGACTGTTCCGGGGCTTTGTAGTTCGGTGGCCCGTAGCATGATTCCGAACACGCCGCCCCAACCGACTGCTATCGACACATATTGCTTGCCGTCGATGGTATAGGTTGCCGGTGCCGCGACCACGCCGGTGCCCACCGGGGTCTCCCAGAGCTTCTCGCCTGTGGTGGCGTTGTAGGCGATGAAGCGTCCGTCGGCCGTGCCCTGAAACACCAGATTGCCGGCGGTGGTGAGCGTGCCGCCGTTCCACGGCGCGACATATTCCGCGCGCCAGGCTTCCTTCTGCTTGACCGGATCCCACGCAATCAGACGTCCGAAAGGCAGGCTCTTTGGTGGAGCTGCATCAACGTTGAACCCAAGGTTCCAGCCAAGGCCGGAATGGAGCTGGCCGGGACTGTTGGCATTTTGCGTCCAGGTCTTCTCCTCGACCACCCTGATGGGAACGTTCTGTGCCGGAAGATATACGAGACCGGTTTGCGGATTGAACGACATCGGATGCCAGTTGTGCGCGCCGTATGGTCCCGGGATGCTGTCAAACGGCTTGTCGCCGCGCGCCTCGGCAACCTCGATCGGCCGTCCGTTGGCGTCGTACCCGGTCGCCCAGTTCACATCGACGAAGTTTTTCGCCGAGATAAACTTGCCGTTGGTGCGGTCAATGACGAAGAAGAAGCCGTTCTTCGGCGCGTGCAGGATAACCTTGCGCGGCGTGCCGTCGATGGTGATGTCGGCGAGGATCATCGGCTGGGTTGAGGTGTAGTCCCAGTTGTCGCCGGGCGTTTCCTGGTAGTGCCAGACATATTTCCCGGTGTCGGCGTTCAGCGCCACCAGCGAGGCCAGATAGAGATTGTCGCCGCCGGCCGGACTCCGCTTGTTGCGGCTCCACGGCGAGCCGTTGCCGGTGCCGATATAGACCAGGTTCAGATCGGGATCGAATGTGATGGTGTCCCATGCGGTGCCGCCACCGCCATTGATCCAGTATTTGCCGGCGGGATCCCAGGTCTTGGCCGCCGCCGCCATCGACTCATCCTCGAACGGCTTGCCGGGGTCGCCCGGCACCGTGAACCAGCGCCACGCCTGGTTGCCGGTTTCCGCGTCATAGGCGGTGACGTAGCCGCGCGCGCCATATTCCGCGCCGCCGTTGCCGATCACGACCTTGCCGTTGAACACCCGCGGCGCGCCGGTGATGGTGTAGGAATGCTGCTTGTCGATGAGCGTGTCCTTTTCCCAGACCTTCTTGCCGGTGACCGCATCGAGCGCGATCAGCCGTCCGTCATAGGCGCCGACGAAAACCTTGCCCTTGTGGAGCGCAACCCCGCGATTGACGACATCGCAGCAGCCTTTGTAGCCCTTTTCGCGATCGACGCCGGGGTCGAAGCTCCAGATTTTCTTGCCGGTGCGGGCATCGATGGCGTGCACCACGCTCCATGACGCGGTCTGGTACATGATGCCGTCGACCACGACCGGCGTTGCCTCAACGCCGCGGGAGGACTCCAGCGGATAGCTCCAGACCAGTCCCAGCTTCTTGACGTTGTCGGCATTGATCTGGTTCAGCTTGCTGAAACGCGTCTCCGCGTAGTCGAGGCCGACGGTCGGCCAGTCCTGCGATGTCGCCGTATTAGCCTTGATCGAGGCGCTGTCGACCGCCGATGTCACGGCCTTGATATGATCGGGCGAGCCTTTCGCGGCATTCTGCGCGAACGCGCCGGTGCAGGAAACAGCCAAACCAATTCCGATTGTGATGGCGACGCGCAAGGGCCGGTCAAGACCAGCCGGAACGCCGGCAAAAAAACGTCGAGCAGAATCAACGCATGGCGAACGTGTCATTTCTTCCTCCCTGCGATCTCTAGCGGATCTGCCGAGATGCTATGCCGGTCGGAATGAAGGCGTCAATCAAAGCGCGGCGCGAAAAGCAAAAGAGATGATTCGTGGTCGCTATCTTTCCGCCAAACGAAATGCAGGGCGTATCCCGGATGCACTGCAACATCGGAGGGACTGCTCAAATTGTTTCCATAGGACGATTGAAGACGCGCAGTGCTACATCGGCCAGGTTGCGCTGCCCGACTGTCCCGCCGCTTCCGAGACGAGGCGGCGGTCGTCGAGAACATGCACCGGTGCTTCCTGGTAGCGCTTGATGCCGTCGCGGCCGATTACGAAAGTCGGCTGGTAGTTCTTCACCTGTGTGTCCTCGACCATCACCATGCGGCGGTTGTCCAGCGTCAGCCACCGGCCCTCCAGCCGCGCCGCGGTGACGGCGTGATCTTCGCCCCGGACGGTATCGTGCATGATTACGATCCGCAGATCGTCGGGCGCGACTCCGGCAAGTTGCAGCGCAACGAATTTGGCGATCGCATAATCTTCGCAATCGCCCGCGCCCCTGACGAGGGTGGCGAGCGGCGGACTCCACAGGTCGATCTCGCCATATTGAACGAGATCGCTCATCGGCCTGATGGCGAGATTGATCGCGCGATTGATTTCGCCAAGCCGGGCGCGGCCCTCGCGGGCCTTCGCGGCATCGACGATGGCCAGAAACCGCAGCGCCGACGGCGATACGCAGCGCTCGCGATCGCCCTCGCAGAGCGCGAGCTGCACCCTTTCATCGTCGAGGCGGGCCTGCACGCCGAGCCATTTCTCCCGCAATCCGCCGCCGACGAGGTGCGATGCGAACAGCCCGAACGGCTCGGCCGATTGCTCTATTCCATCGGATGGACCGGACGGAGGAGGCGCTTCGGCTGCAAGGCCTGCCGCGGGTCCAAGCCAGGCCATGCTGCAGGCAAGCACGACGGCGCGCAGCGCGCGCGCGTGACCGAAAATTCCCATCTGACGCCCCATGTCCGGGCATCGGCGGGCTTATCTGCCAACTCGTGAGACCGGATTGTTTCAGGGAACGAGGGTGGGGGCGGGAGCTTCAAAACTGCTTAAAATGGGCCGTATCCGGCCGGAATGCGTGCAACAGGTTGAACTCCGTCTCGCCAATTTGCGGAAAATTTTATCGATCTGCCCGCGCACGCCGGATGCCGCAATCCGCCCGGGCGTGATACCCAAGCGATATGAAGCGGCTGAGGGGATTACGCAGGTGGCTCACGCGAAGGTTCGGGTATGCGAGGCTTGTGTGCCTCGCGATCCTGATCGGGCTTGCGGCATTGCGCATCGCCGATCCCGCGCCGGTCGAGGAGCTGCGGGTCAGGACGTTCGACACCTTCCAGGTCATCAAGCCCCGCGTGAAGACCGCACGGCCGGTCGTCCTTGTCGATATCGACGAAAAGAGCCTGGCGAAACTCGGCCAGTGGCCGTGGCCGCGGACGCGGATCGCGGATCTCGTCGACAGACTGACCGGGCTCGGCGCCGTCGTGATCGCCTTCGATATCGTGTTCGCCGAGCCCGACCGGCTCAATCCCGGTGTCGCCGCCGACACCATTCGCAATCTCGATGAGGAAACCCGCAACAAGCTGCGCGCGCTGCCGAGCAACGATCAGATTTTCGCCGACGCCATCCGGCGCTCGCGCGTGGTGCTGGGTGAATCCGGGCTGCCTTATGTGCTCACTGAATTCGACCAGTCGTTGCCGCTGACGGGGCTTGCGATGCGCGGCGAGGCGCCTCAGCCGTTCCTGTTCGATTTCCCCGGCCTGCTGCGCAACGTCGACGTGCTGGAAGCCGCTGCCGCCGGGCGCGGCCTGTTCACGATCAAGACCGAGCGCGACGGCATCGTGCGGCGGGTGCCGATGATAATGCAGGCCCAGGGCGCAACCATGCCGTCGCTCAGTTTCGAAGTGCTGCGGGTCGCCAGCGGAGCCGGGACCATCCTCACCAGGGCGGAAAAGGCCGGCGTCCAGAGCGTCGGCGTCAGGGGGCTGGAGATTCCGACTGATCGCAACGGCCAGCTTTGGGTCCACTTCGCGCGCCGCGATCCGTCGATCTATGTGTCGGCGGTCGATGTGCTCGAAGGCCGCATCGCGCCCGACCGGATTGCGCAGAAGCTGGTGTTGATCGGCACTTCTGCGGTCGGCCTGCTCGACGTCAAGACCACGCCGGTCGATCCGGTCATGCCCGGCGTCGAGATTCATGCGCAGGTGCTCGAGAGCGCGCTGACCGGCGTCGTGCTGTTGCAGCCGAATTACGGCATCGTCGCCGAGCTTTGCGCCGCTCTCATCCTCGGGCTCCTGGTGATTGCGTTTGCACCGGCTTTCGGACCGGTCACGCTCGTTGCCGTCGGCGCCCTGTTCGCATCGGTTCTGGTCGGAACGTCCTGGTACTTCTACACCCAGCACCGGCTGCTGGTCGATTTCACCTATCCGCTGCTGTCGACCACGGCGATCTATCTCACTCTTATCTTCTCCAGCTTCGTGCGCGAGCAGGCGCAGCGACGGCAGATCCGTTCGGCGTTCGGCCAGTATCTGTCGCCGGCGCTAATCGAGCAGCTCGCGCAATCGCCGGAAAAGCTCGTGCTCGGCGGCGAGGAGCGCGAGATGACCATCATGTTCTCCGACGTGCGTGGCTTCACCACCATCTCGGAATCCTACAAGCGCGATCCGCAGGGCCTCACCGCGTTGATGAACCGGTTCCTGACGCCGCTCACCAACGCGGTCCTCGCCCGCAAGGGGACCATCGACAAATACATGGGCGACGCCATCATGGCGTTCTGGAACGCGCCGCTCGACGACAAGGAGCATGAGCTCAACGCCTGCGAGGCCGCGGTCGACATGCTGGAGCGCATCGATGCGCTGAACAAGGAGCGCGAGCTCGAGGCCAAGGATGGCGGCCACGTCTATATTCCGCTCAACGTCGGCGTCGGTCTCAACACCGGCGTCTGCGTCGTCGGCAATATGGGCTCGGACCTGCGCTTCGACTATTCCGTGCTCGGCGACAGCGTCAATCTGGCCTCGCGCCTGGAGGGGCAATCCAAGGAGTATGGATTTCCGATCATCATCGGCTCCAGGACCGCGCTTGCGGTCAAGGACAAGTTCGCGATCCTCGAACTCGACTTCATCATGGTCAAGGGCAAGAAAGAGCCCGAGGTGATCTACGCCATTGCCGGCCGCGAGGACACCGCGCAGTCCGGCCGCTTCCAGCGGCTGCGCAACCTCACCATCGAGATGCTGGCGTGCTATCGCAGCCGCGACTGGGAGGGCGCGCTGGCGGCGATCGAGCGTGGCCGCCGCACCGACGACGCCCGCTCGCTCGAACCGCTCTTCAATCTCTATGAAGCACGCATCCGCGGCTATCAGAACAACCCGCCGCCGGAAGACTGGAACGGCGCGTTCGCGTTGTTGACGAAGTAGCGCAGGCTTCTTATCCCTCCCCCTTGTGGGGAGGGTGGCCGGCCGAAGGCCGGTCGGGCGGGGGGCTGTCTCAGCAAAGGGATTTTTCGCGCACTGCCGTGCGCTACCCCCACCCGGCGCTTCGCGCCACCCTCCCCACAAGGGGGAGGGAGATGCCGCGTCTCTACTCCAGCCCGATCTGCGTCAGATCCTGGAACCAGTGCTGCGCCTGCACGAATTTCTTCACCTTCGGCGACAGCGCGTGCGGATTGGTGTCGTGCACCACCCACACCAGGGCGGCATCGTCGACGATCAGCGCATGCGCCTGCGCCAGCAATTCGTCCTGCTTGGTAACGTCGAAGGTCTGCTTGGCTTCGTCGATCAGCGCATCGACCTTCGGATTCTTGTAGCCGCCCCAGTTGACGCCGACCGGTGCGACCTGGCCCGAATGGAAGAAGCGCACGATTGCGTACAGGGGATCCGAGGTCACATAGGCGATATTATTGGCGGTGATGCCGGCGTTCATCTCGTCGGCCGCGCCCTTGCGCCAGTGCGTATATAATGTCTCGAGTTCGACCACCTTGAAGTCGATGTCGATGCCGATTTCCTTGAAGCTTTGCTGCAGGAATTCGTTCATCGGCAGCGACAGCATCTGCCCGGTGCCGCCCTGCGCGATGATGAAGGTGGTCTTCAGCGGCTTCTCCTTGGAGTAGCCGGCTTCCTGGACCAGCTTCTTGGCTGCCGCGAGATCGTATTTGATGTCGAAGGTCGGCTTGCCGAACCATGGGCTCGACGGATCGACCTGGCCTTTTGCCGGTTTTGCCAGCCCGTTCATCAGGCCGACCACCGCGTCGCGGTCGATTGCGAGGTTGAGCGCCTTGCGCAGCCTGATGTCGGTCCAGGGCGAGCCGGGCAGCACGCTCAGATGATAATTCCACACATGCGGCGTGATGTTGTCGACGATCCGCATCCCCGCGGATTTAAGCTGCGGCACCGCATCGGGCGCCGGCGTTTCGATCAGGTCGACTTGCCCAGCGAGCAGCGCGTTGGTGCGCGTCAACGCTTCCGGCATCGGGATCAGCACCAGCTTGTCGACCTTCGGAATCCGCTTCTTGTTCCAATAGGCTTCGTTCTTCGAGAGTTCGGCGAGTTCGCGCGGCACCAGTTTTGTCAGTTTAAATGGTCCCGTGCCGGAGGGCTGGCTGGCGAACTTGTCCCAGTCCTTGCCGAGCTTTTCGTATTGCGCGGGGCTGGAAACCAGGAACCACAGCATCTGATACGGGAAGAACGAGTCCACCGTCTTGGTCGTGATCTCCACCGTGGAGTCGTCGATCTTGGCGTAGCTCGCAACCGACGGCAGGCGGGTCTTCACCTGCGCGCTCTGGCGCTTGTCGAATTGCGGCGCCTTGTCGTTCAGCACCTTGTCGAGATTCCAGATCACGGCATCGGCGTTGAAGTCGCTGCCGTCATGGAACTTGACGCCCTGGCGCAAGGTGAACCGCCATTTGGTCTTGTCCTTGTCATCGACCTTCCATTCGGTGGCGAGGCCGGGCACCAGTTTGCCGGGTCGGTCAGCCACGTCCATTTCCCAGGCAACCAGCGGATCGTAAATGGTGTAAGCGGTGAACTGATAGGCACCCGCACCGCGATCCGGCTGACCCGTCGTCAGCGGAATGTCCGCCATCGAAATGCCGTAGCGCACCACGGTTTCCGCTTGCGCTGAAACGGCGGTCAGGCCGGCACTGATCGCAATTGCTGCGGCGGCAAGAAGCATCGAGATTCGGGCGCGCATGAACTAAGCTCCATTGGACAAGTCTTGGAACCGAACCTGCAAGCTTGATGCCAGATTAGGCATTGTGACTCTTGTTCATGCGAATCCACACGGCGTCGTGAAGTCACGGGCCATTAGTGGAAGATTTCGCCTCGTTGGCACAGGCGTTGCATACGATTGCATAAGAATTAGTCACCTGAAGTGAGAAGGGGTTCGTTGCAATGCTTACCGAGAAATCTGGAAAAGGCCGCGTCACTGCCGTGGCTGTCATGTTGGCGATCGCCTCAATGGTGGGCGCGTCGCAGACCGCGAGCGCCGAAACCACGTTGCGCATCGGCATGACCGCGGCCGACATTCCGCGCACGCTGGGCCAGCCCGACCAGGGTTTCGAGGGCAACCGTTTCACCGGGCTCACGATGTATGACGCGCTGACGATGTGGGACCTGTCGTCGGCCGAGAAGCCGAGCGTCATGATTCCAGGGCTTGCGACCGAATGGAAAGTCGATGAGGCCGACAAGAAGAAATGGACCTTCAAGCTTCGCCCCGGCGTCACCTTCCACGACGGTTCGCCGTTCAATGCCGACGCCGTGGTCTGGAACGTCGAGAAGGTGCTCAAGCAGGATGCGCCGCAGTTCGACCCCAGCCAGGTCGGCGTGACCGCGTCGCGGATGCCGACACTGGCTTCGGCCCGCAAGATCGACGACATGACGGTGGAGTTGATCACCAAGGAGCCGGACAGCTTCCTGCCGATCAATCTCACCAACCTGTTCATGGCCAGCCCGGCGAAATGGCAGAAGCTGTTCGATGCCGCCGAAGGCGCCGACGCCAAGGCCAAGGCGCAGAACGCCTGGGCCGCGTTCGCCAAGGACGCTTCGGGCACCGGGCCGTGGAAGATGTCGAAGTTCACGCCGCGCGAGCGGCTCGAGCTTGTGAAGAACGACAATTATTGGGACAAGGCGCGCGTTCCGAAGGTCGACAGGATGGTGCTGCTGCCGATGCCCGAGGCCAACGCGCGCACCGCGGCTCTGCTCTCCGGCCAGGTCGACTGGATCGAGGCGCCGGCACCGGATGCGGTCGCCGAAATCAAGCAGCGCGGCTTCCAGCTCAAGACCAATGAAGAGCCGCATGTCTGGCCGTGGCAGTTCTCGCGGATCGAAGGCTCGCCCTGGAACGACATCCGCGTGCGCAAGGCCGCCAATCTCTGCATCGATCGCGAGGGCCTGAGGGACGGCCTTCTCGCGGGCCTGATGGTGCCGGCCACCGGCACGTTCGAACCGGGCCATCCCTGGCGCGGCAAACCGACCTTCGAGATCAAGTATGACAAGCCTGCGGCGCAGAAGCTGATGCAGGAGGCTGGCTTCGGTCCGAACAAGAAATTGTCGGTCAAGGTCCAGACGTCGGCGTCCGGCTCCGGCCAGATGCTGCCGCTGCCGATGAACGAGTATCTGCAGCAGGCGCTGGCCGAGTGTTACTTCGATGTGCAGCTCGACGTCATCGAATGGAATACGCTGTTCACCAACTGGCGGCGCGGCGTCAAGGATCCCTCCGCCAACGGCGCCAACGCCACCAACGTGACCTATGCGGCGATGGACCCGTTCTTTGCCATGGTGCGTTTCCTGCAATCGTCGATGGCGCCGCCGGTGTCGAACAATTGGGGCTTTATCAATAATCCCAAGTTCGACGAACTGGTGACCAAGGCGCGCCAGACCTTCGATCCGGCCGCACGCGACGCTGCGCTGGCCGAACTGCATGCGGCCTCGGTCGATGACGCGGCGTTTCTCTATGTCGCCCATGACGTCGCGCCCCGTGCGATGAGCCCGAAGATCAAGGGCTTCGTGCAGCCGAAGAGCTGGTTCGTGGACTTCTCGCCGATCTCCATGACGCCTTGATCGGCGGACTTGCTCTGTCGTCGTCATGCCCGGCCTTGTGCCGGGCATCCACGTCTTTCTCGCTCTTGGCCAAGACGTGGATGGCCTGGACAAGCCCGGCCATGACGAACGGCTGAATTCAAGACAACTGACTGAAGGTCTTACGTGCTCGTCTATATCGCCCGCCGCATCGTCTATGTGATCCCGATCGTCATCAGCGTGGCGCTGGTGTGCTTTATGCTGGTGCACATCACGCCCGGCGATCCGCTAGTCGCGGTCCTGCCGGCCGACGCGTCGCAGGAACTCGCGACGCAATTGCGCATCGCCTATGGCTTCGATCGTCCGCTGCCGGTGCAGTTCGGGCTCTGGCTGTGGAAGGCTGTCCATGGCGATCTCGGCAACTCCATCGCCACCGGACGTCCCGTGCTGTCGGAAGTCCTGCGCGCGGTCGGCAACACCGTCACGCTGGCGATTGCAGCCGCGATGATCGGATTCACGCTCGGATTATTTTTTGGCCTGATCGCCGGTTATTTCCGCGACACCTGGATCGACAAGCTCGCGACCTCGATCGCGATCGCTGGCGTCTCGGTGCCGCATTACTGGCTCGGCATGGTGCTGGTGATCATCTTCTCGGTGCAGCTCAACTGGCTGCCTGCGGTTGGCGCCGGACCCGGCGGCTCCGGCGCATGGGGGTGGGACTGGGAGCACATCCGCTATCTGATCCTGCCCGCGATCACGACGTCGGTGATTCCGATGGGCATCGTGACACGCACTGTGCGGGCGCTGACCGGCGACATATTGAGCCAGGATTTCGTCGAGGCATTGCGCGCCAAGGGCCTGCGCGAGACCTATGTGTTCCGTCACGTCATCAAGAACGCCGCGCCGACGGCGCTGGCGGTGATGGGTCTGCAACTCGGATACATGCTCGGCGGTTCGATCCTGATCGAAACCGTGTTCTCGTGGCCGGGATCGGGGCTGTTGCTTAATTCGGCCATCTTCCAGCGCGATCTGCCGCTGCTGCAAGGTACCATCCTGGTGCTGGCGCTGTTCTTCGTGTTCCTCAATCTCATGGTCGATATCGCGCAGGCCTCGATCGACCCGCGTATCAAGCGGAGCTGAGTCAAGTGAGTATCGGCCCATGAGCGCGATCACAGATTCGGCCCTGCAGGCAGCGCCGCCCACCAAGGCGCGCGGCTACTGGGCAACCGTCGGACGGCGCATCGTCAGGGACAAGGTCAGCATGGCCTGCGCCTGCATCCTGGCCCTGATCTTCCTTTCGGCGCTGTTGGCGCCGTGGCTCGGGCTTGCCGATCCCTATCAGGGCTCGATGATCCGAAGGCTTCGCCATATCGGCACGCCGAACTATCCGCTCGGCACCGACGAACTCGGCCGCGACATGCTGGCGCGCCTGATCTATGGCGGGCGCCTGTCCTTGATCATCGGCATTCTCCCGGTGATCCTTGCGTTCGTCATCGGCACCTCGCTCGGCCTGATCGCCGGTTATGTTGGCGGCAAGATCAACACCGCGATCATGCGCACTGTCGACGTGTTCTACGCGTTTCCATCGGTGCTGCTGGCGATCGCGATTTCCGGCGCGCTCGGTGCCGGCATCGTCAACTCCATCGTCTCATTGACGGTGGTGTTCGTGCCGCAGATCACCCGCGTCGCCGAGAGCGTCACCACCGGCGTGCGCAACATGGATTTCGTCGAGGCGGCGCGCGCCTCCGGCGCCGGACCCTTCACCATCATGCGCGTGCACATGCTCGGCAACGTGCTGGGACCGATCTTCGTCTACGCCACCGGTCTCATATCGGTGTCGATGATCCTGGCGGCCGGCCTGTCTTTCCTCGGCCTGGGTACAAAGCCGCCGGAGCCGGAATGGGGTCTGATGCTCAACACGTTGCGCACCGCGATCTACGTCAATCCCTGGGTGGCGGCATTGCCCGGCGTCATGATCTTCGCGGTATCGATCTGCTTCAACCTGCTCAGCGACGGCATGCGTAGCGCTATGGATATCCGGAACTAACAAATGGTGAGAGTAGCTCGTAACGTGCGGCATCCCCGGTCGACCTCTCCCATCGGGAGAGGTCGGAACGCATCGATAGATGCGTTCCGGGTGAGGGGTTACGCTCTCTCGTCGGACCTGAACCCCTCACCCGGCGCGTTGCGCCGACCTCTCCCGATGGGAGAGGTGTTCCTCGCGGATAGACCGAGTAAGCCAATGGGCAGCGCATGAGCGATACCGGTACCTCCATCGACATGCTGGAACCGGTCGAGGATGTCGGCGGCGCGGCGCAGCCGCTGCTGCAGGTCAATGGGCTGACAAAGCATTTTCCGGTGCGCGGCGACCTCTTCAGCGCGCGCAAGACCGTGCGCGCGGTCGATGACGTGTCGTTTTCCATCGCCAAGGGCGAAACCGTCGGCATCGTCGGCGAGTCCGGCTGCGGCAAGTCGACCACCGCGCGGCTGCTGATGCACCTGATGAAGCGCGACGCCGGCGATATCATCTATGACGGCATGCAGGTCGGCCGCGCGCTTTCGCTGCGCGAGCTTCGCCGCGGCATGCAGATGGTGTTTCAGGACAGCTACGCCTCGCTCAATCCGCGCCTGACCATCGAGGAGTCGATCGCCTTCGGCCCGAAAGTCCACGGCATGGCGGATGGCGCCTCGCGGGCGCTGGCGCGCGAACTGCTCGGCAAGGTGGGCCTGCGGCCGGAGAACTTCGCCAACCGCTATCCGCACGAGATTTCCGGCGGCCAGCGCCAGCGCGTCAACATCGCCCGGGCGCTGGCGCTGTCGCCGCGGCTGGTGATCTTGGACGAGGCGGTCTCGGCGCTCGACAAATCGGTTGAAGCGCAGGTGCTCAACCTCCTGGTCGATCTCAAGCGCGAGTTTGGGCTGACGTATTTATTCATCAGCCACGACCTCAACGTGGTGCGCTATATTTCCGACCGGGTTCTGGTGATGTATCTCGGCGAAGTGGTCGAGCTCGGGCCGGTGGACCGTGTCTGGGATGCGCCGGCGCATCCCTATACAAGGGCGCTGCTGGCGGCGATGCCGTCTTCCGATCCCGATAACCGCACGGAGACGCCGCCGATCTCGGGCGATCCACCCAATCCGATTGATCCGCCGTCGGGCTGCCGGTTTCATACCCGGTGTCCGTTCGCGGAGCCGCTCTGCGCAAATGCCACACCAAAACTCACCGTGCTCGATAAGATGGGTCACGAGGCGGCATGCTATATGGCCATACCGGGTTCAGGCCACAGCCGCGCGCCTGCCAAGGGAGTAGAAGCCGCATGACAAAACCCACAGCAAAAGAAATCAAGGCGATGGCCGACGTCGCGGGCCTGCCGGTCAGCGCCGATGTCGCCGCACGCATCGCCAATTCTATCGGCCCCGCATTCGAAGGGTTTGCGCCGGTCGCGGGCACCTTGCCGTTCGATCTGGAGCCTGCGAGCTTCCTTGTCGCGCAAATGACGAAGGTGACGAAATGAGCGCCGAGCCAGCCTTGATGTCGTTGACATCGGTCGCAAAGGCGATCGCCGGCAAGAGTGTCTCCTCGCGTGAAGTGACAAAATCCTGTCTCGACCGGATCGCGCAGTGGCAGCCCCGGCTTAATGCGTTCATGGCCATCGAAGCGGAAGCTGCACTTGCCGCCGCCGATGCTGCCGACGCGGCCTTGGCGAAAGGCCATGTCAGCGGCGTCCTGCATGGCGTGCCGCTGGCGCACAAGGACATGTATTACGAGGCCGGCAAGGTGGTCACCTGCGGCTCGAAGATCCGCCGCGATTTCGTCGCCACCACGACCTCGACCGCGCTGCAGCGTCTGAAAGATGCCGGCACGATCCGGCTCGGCTCGTTGCAGATGTCGGAGTTCGCCTATGGCCCGACCGGCCACAACGCGATTTTTGGCGCGGTCCACAATCCCTGGAATATCGATCACATCACCGGCGGCTCATCGTCGGGATCGGGTTCCGCGGTCGCGGCCCGCCTGACGTTTGCGGCACTGGGCTCGGACACCGGCGGTTCGATCCGGATGCCGGCGCATTTCTGTGGCGTGACCGGATTGAAGACCACCGTCGGACGCATCAGCCGCGCCGGCGCGATGCCGCTGTCGCAGTCGCTCGACACCGTCGGGCCGCTGGCGCAAACGGCGGAGGATTGCGCCTTATTGTTGGGCCTGATGGCCGGCGCCGATCCCGACGATCCCACCGCGATCGCCGGCCCGCTGCCGGATTACATGGCCGCGACGCGCGAATCGATGAAGGGCCTGACGATCGGCGTCCCTACGGCGTTCTATGTCGACGATCTCGATGCCGAAGTGGCGCGCGTTCTTGAGGAGACCATCTCGGTCCTCAAGCGCGAGGGTGCGCAAGTCGTTCAGGTCGAATTGCCGGACCAGCGCCAGCTCACTGCGGCCTGTCAATTTGTCCTCGCCGTCGAAGCGGCGGCGTTCCACAAGCGATGGATGATCGAGCGGCCGCAGGATTACGGCCCGCAGGTCTTGATGCGGTTGCAGAACGCGCTCGCGATCCCAGCCGTCTCCTATCTCGAAGCGATGCGCTGGCGCGGTCCGGCGCTGGCGGCGCACCTCACAGCGGTTGCCGGCGTCGATGCCGTGATCGCACCGGTGGCGCCGGTCGCTGCTCCGACCATTGCCGAGAGCGATGTCGGCAACAGCCCCGACGCCGAGGCTGTGATCCAGCGCCTGACGCGCTTTACCCGGCCGATCAATTATCTCGGGCTGCCATCGCTTGCGATTCCCTCGGGCTTTACGAACCGCGGCCTTCCCGTCGGCATGCAACTGGTCGGCCGTTCGTTCGACGAAGCCATGTTGTTGCGGATCGGGGCCGCATTCCAGCGCGCCACCGATTTCCATACGAGGATGCCGAAACCAGCATGACCAATCTCGTCGAGATCCGCGACCTCAACATCCGCTTCACCGGCGAGCGCACCGTGCACGCGGTGAACGATCTCAGCCTTACGCTCGGCGAGGGCGAGGTGCTCGGCCTGCTGGGTGAATCCGGCTCGGGCAAGAGCGTCACCCTGCGTGCGCTGATGCGGTTATTGCCGAAGAAGCGCACGACGATTTCCGGAACCGTCCAAGTGCTGGGGCGTGACGTGCTGGCGCTGGATGACGACGAGTTGTCGGCGTTTCGCGGCCAGACCGTCTCGATGATCTTTCAGGAGCCGGCACTGGCGCTGGACCCGGTCTACACCATCGGCCAGCAGATCACGGAAAGCGTGATGCGTCACGAAGGCAAGAACCAGACCGATGCGCGCGCGCGCGCGCTGGAAATGCTGGAAGTGGTGCGGATTCCCTCCGCCAAGCGCCGGCTCGATGCCTATCCGCACGAAATGTCCGGCGGGATGCGGCAGCGCGCCATGATTGCGCTGGCACTGGCCTGCAAGCCGAAGATCCTGTTGGCCGACGAGCCGACCACGGCGCTGGATGCCACTGTGCAAATCCAGATCCTGCTGCTGCTGCGCGAGCTGCAGCGCGAATTCGGCATGTCTGTCATTTTCGTCACCCACGACATCGGGGTTGCGATCGAGATCTGCGACCGTGTCGCGGTGATGTATGCGGGGCAGATCGTCGAGCAGGGTACGCTGCGCCAGATCGTGCGTTCGCCGATTCATCCTTATGCGCGGGGACTGCTGGCCTCGACCGTGCATGGCGCCAAGCGCGGCCAGCGGCTGGAAACCATCCCGGGCACGCCGCCTTCGCTCGACAAGGCACCGGTCAACTGCTCATTCGCGCCCCGCTGTAGCGTTGCGCTGCCGCGCTGCGTCGAGGCGCTGCCGCCCAATGTGCAGGTCGGGCCGGATCGGATCGCGCGATGTGTTTTGGCGGAATGCGCCGAGGCAGTTGCCGCGACCTGACGGGAAGCATTTGAGAAAAATTTAGCCGCCGAGGCCCGGGTCGGCCCAGCGTTCGATCTGTGACGGGCCGACGATCTGCTTGGGCTGGTGCGGGTTGAGCGTGCCGGCGCTGGCCGACCAGCCTTTCGCCAGAATCTGCATCGCGAACAGCTTGGCGTCGACTTCAGATTTGAACGTACGGGTCGATCGGACGGTGCCTGTGGCGCTGTCGTCCGTCTTCACCGCTTTGTCGGCCCCGAAGGCCACGTACCAAGTGTCAGGTTGCGTCATGGTTGCATAACGCCGATCGCGAGCGAAAGTTTCGTTCATGAGTTTGGATACCTAGACAATGGGGCCGTCTCGACGGACGGCCCCTGCTCAACGTGGTCAATACCGCTCACTGTTCGTTATTCGACGATCTCGACGATGCGGCGGGTGCGTGGTTCGACCAGAACCGTGCGGCCATTCACAACGGTGTAGCGATAATCCCGAACGCCATATTCCTGCGGCACGTCGTAATAGGTCACGCCGTCGTCCGGCAGCACTGCGCCAACCCGGACGTCCTCGCGATACTGATAGGAGGGGCGATGTTGCTCGACGACATAGCTGCGAAAGCGCGGTCGCTGATCGACGCCCAGAATCCCGTTGACGCCGCCGACCACACCTCCGATGACGCCGCCGACAACAGCGCCCACGGGGCCGGCGGCTCGTTCGCCTTCTCTTGACCCTCGCTCAACTCCACCGGGGACCCCTTGGGCTTGGGCCAGGGAAGGAATCAGGGAAGGTATAGCGAGGGCGGCAACAATGGCAGCGGCCCCGACAAATCGGCGGATCATGATATCTCCTGGTGTTGGGGTGGTGGATGGACTGGAAACCCAAGTAATGGGAAGCAATTAGGTTCCGTCCGGTCGTCCGTCCTCCCGGGCCCGCGCCATCCCTGGTTTAGTCGATCCCAAGCCGCTGCCAGCATCAGGATTAAGGGGGGACTTAAATGGACGGTGGCCGGAAAGATCGGTAAAACCACCGCCGTGCTCATTTTGTGAAGAGACCTGGATAGATGGCAGCCGTCCCCGGTGTCCGGCGTTCCGAGCTCGGTGACGCACTACGCGCCTGCCGCAACGCCTTTATTGGCGTCGGCGCCATGAGCTTCGTCATCAACATCCTGTACCTCACCGGCTCGATGTTCATGCTGGAGGTATACGATCGGGTGCTTCCGAGCCGCAGCGTTCCGACCCTGGTCGGCTTGGCCATCCTGGCCGGCGGATTGTATATCGCGCAGGGCGTCCTCGACCTGATCCGGGGACGCATCCTCGGCCGGATCGGAACCTCGCTCGATGAAGCCCTCAATGCGCGCGTGTTCGACACCATCGTGCGGCTGCCGCTGATCGTGGGCGGCCGCAACGAGGGCCTGCAGCCGCTGCGCGACCTCGACAATGTGCGCTCGTTCCTCGGCGGCGCGGGACCCAGTGCGTTCTTCGATCTGCCGTGGCTGCCGTTCTATCTGGCGATCTGTTTCATGTTCCACGTCATGATCGGCCTGACGGCGCTGGTCGGCGCCATTATCCTGATCGCGCTCACCATCGTCACTGAATATTTGTCGCGTGCGCCGGCGCGTGACGCGATGAGCCTGGCGGCGCGCCGCAACGATCTGGCCGCCACCAGCCGGCGCAACGCCGAAGTGCTGGTCGCGATGGGAATGTCGGGACGGCTGGCCAAGCGCTGGAGCGATGTCAACGAGAAATACCTGGCCGGCAATCAGCGCGCCAGCGACATCTCAGGCGGTCTCGGCGCGATTGCCAAGGTCATGCGCATGACCCTGCAGTCGGCGGTGCTCGCGGTCGGCGCCTATCTGGTGATCTATCAGGAAGCAACCGCGGGCATCATCATCGCGGGCTCGATCCTGAGCGCGCGGGCGCTGGCGCCGGTCGACCTGGCGATCGCGCACTGGAGGGGTTTTGTGGCCGCGCGGCAGAGCTGGCATCGCCTCAACCGGCTGCTCGAAACATTGCCTGCGCAGGCGCCGCCGACATTGCTGCAGTCTCCCTCCAAGCGGCTGTCGGTTGAATCCGTCAGCCTGGCGCCGCCGGGCGATCAGAAGGTCATCGTCACCGACGTGACGTTCGTGCTGGAGGCCGGAAACGGTCTCGGCATCATCGGTCCCAGCGGATCGGGCAAGTCTTCGCTGGTGCGTGCGCTGGTCGGTGTATGGCAGCCGTTTCGCGGCAAAGTCAGGCTCGATGGCGCGGCGCTCGATCAGTGGTCGTCGGACGTGCTCGGCCGCCACGTCGGCTACCTGCCGCAGGATGTCGAACTGTTTGCCGGCTCTGTCGCCCAGAACATCTGCCGTTTCGATCCCGACGCCAGCTCCGAGGCCATCATCGCCGCCGCCAAGGAAGCGGGCGTGCATGAGATGATCATCAAGATGCGTGAGGGCTACGACACCCAGATCGGCGAGCAGGGGACGGCGCTGTCGGCCGGTCAGGCGCAACGCGTGGCGCTGGCGCGGGCCTTGTACGGTGATCCGTTCCTGATCGTGCTGGACGAGCCGAACTCCAATCTCGATACCGAGGGAGACGCGGCGCTGACCCGGGCGGTTCGCGCAGCACGTGAGCGCGGCGCTATCGTGGTCGTCGTGGCGCACCGGCCGATCGGCATCGAGGCGGTGGATATGCTGCTTGTCCTGAAGGACGGCCGCCAACAGGCTTTCGGTCCCAAGGACACCGTGCTCGGACAGGTGCTGCAGCGGGTCCCGCCGCCGCCCTCTCCGATCAAGATCGTATCCGAGGCAGGAGTCGCCAAATCATGACCGACGAGGCGGGCGGCGCAAGAGAATCGATACGGCTGCATCTGATCATCGGGCTGGCCGTGGTTATCGTTGTTGCCGGAGGTTTTGGCGGCTGGGCCTCGACCACGCAGATCTCGGGCGCGCTGATCGCGCCGGGATCGGTGGTCGTCGATTCCAATGTCAAGAAGGTGCAGCATCCGACCGGGGGCGTCGTCGGCGAAGTCCGCGCCCGCGACGGCACCGTGGTCAAGGCCGGCGATATCGTGGTGCGGCTCGACGACACCGTCACCAAGGCCAGCCTCGCGATCGTGATCAAGGCTCTCAACGGCCTGTGGGCGCGGGCGGCGCGGCTGGAGGCCGAGCAGCAGGGCCTCGACACCATCGTGTTTCCGCCGATGCTGCTGGAGCGTGCCGACGATCCCGACGTCAAGAACGTGATGGCGAGCGAAAGCAAGCTGTTCGAAGTGCGCGTCACCGGACGAACCGGGCAAAAGGCGCAGTTGCGCGAGCGCGTTGCGCAGTTGAACGAAGAAATCGCCGGCCTGATGGCTCAGGAAAGAGCCAAGGACAAGGAAATCGCGCTGGTGGAAAAGGAACTGGTCGGGGTTCGTACACTTTACGATCAGCATCTGGTGCAGATTTCGCGCCTGACCGTGCTCGAGCGCGACGCGGCCCGGCTGTCGGGCGAGCGGGCGCAATACATTGCGGCGCGGGCGCAGGCCAAGGGCAAGATCACCGAAACCGAGTTGCAGATCATCCAGGTCGACAAGGACATGGTCAGCGAGGTCTCCAAGGACCTGCGCGAGACCAACGACAAGATCGGCGAATTCGTCGAGCGCAAGGTCACCGCGGAAGACCAGTTGCGCCGCATCGACATCCGCGCGCCGCAGGACGGCATGGTGCTGCAATCGACCGTTCATACCGTCGGCGGCGTGATCACCGCCGGCGACGCCATCATGATGATCGTGCCGCAGGCCGACGATCTCTCGGTGGAGGCCAAGGTTAATCCGCAGGACATCGACAAACTGCAGATCGGGCAGAAGACCGTGCTGCGGCTGTCGGCCTTCAATCAGCGCACCACGCCGGAACTGAACGGCGTCGTCACCCGCGTATCGCCCGACGTCACCACCGACCAGCGCACCGGCCAGAGCTATTACACCATCCGCGTCTCGATGCCGCCGGCCGAAGTCGCCCGCCTCGGCGAGGTCAAGATCATCCCCGGCATGCCGGTGGAAGCCTTCGTGCAGACCGGCGACCGCACCATGCTGTCCTACCTGATGAAGCCGCTCAGCGACCAGTTGATGCGCTCGTTCCGCGAGAAGTGACCCGACGAGACTGCGTGAAGGTCACCGCGACAGATTCTGCAGCAACAAATTCAGCGCCGTCGCGGCAAACACCTGCATATTCGCGAACCGGTCCGCACTCCCGGTCTCCAGCGTCATCACGGCGTGCTCGGGGCCCGCGACCGCCATGCAGCTATGGCCGGCGGCGTCGCCGTAGCGATTGCCGGTAGGTCCGGTGGCCCCGGTCTCGGAGAGGCCCCAGTCGGAGGAAAACCGCTGGCGGATCTGGCCCGCCAGCAATTTGGCGTAAGGCTCCGAGGCCGAACGGATGCCCTTCATCGCCTCGTCGGGGATCTCCATCAGGATCCGCCGTGCATCGCGGGTATAGACCACGGCGGAGCCGAGGAAATAGGCCGACGCGCCGGGCACCGCGAGCAGCGCGGCGGAAATCAAGCCGCCGGTGGAGGATTCGGCGACCGCAATGGTCTGGCGCCGCTCGATCAGTTTGGCGGCGATCTGCTCCGCGATCGCAACGAGCTCTTGCATCGGTTTTCCTTCCCGGCGTTTCGTCATTTCCTTGACGCCATGTTTTCTAGCATATGACGAAGGCATTTGCCGAGTTGCGGGCGGTGCACGAGCCTGCTTGAATGCGGCCCAATAACCAGGCTGCGCGGTTTGCACGATGCCGCGGGCGCCGAAGAGGAAACGTCATGACATCACCGGTCGCGGGCGGTGTGGATTGCGACCTGCATCCTGCCGTTCCTCATCTGACGAGCCTGCTGCCCTATCTCAACGACTATTGGCGCGATCAGGTGACGACGCGCGGCATGACCGATCTGGTATCGCAATCGTATCCCACGAATTCGCCGATCTCGGCGCGGCCGGACTGGCGCCCGGCGCAGGGCAAGCCGGGGTCGAGCCTCGAGGACTTGAAGAAGCAGGCGCTCGATCGTTTCAGCACGAGCTACGGCATCTGCAATCCGCTCTATGGCGTGCAGATGGTATTCTCCGAGGACATGGCGGATGCGTTCTGCCGCGCGCTGAACGACTGGCTGGTGAAGGAATGGCTCGACAAGGAACCGCGGCTGCGCGGCTCGATCGTGATTCCCGTGCAGAGCATCGAGAAATCGGTCGCCGAAATCGAGCGCTGCGCCACGGACAAGCGTTTCGTTCAGGTGCTGATGCTGGTGATGGGCGACATGCCGCTCGGCAAGCGCGCCTACTGGCCGATCTACGCCGCGGCCGAGCGGCTCGGCTTGGCCGTCGGCATCCATGCCGGCAGCAATTATCACAATCCGCCGACATCGATCGGCTGGGGGTCCTATCACATCGAGGATTATGTCGCGCAGGCGCAGGCGTTCCAGACCCAGATGACCAGCCTGATCGTGGAGGGCGTGTTCGCCCGGCATCCGAACCTGAAAATGGTGATGCTGGAATCAGGGTTCACCTGGCTGCCATCCTATCTGTGGCGGCTGCATAAGTTCTGGCGCGGCGTCCGCATGGAGACACCGTGGGTCGATCGCGCGCCGCTGGAAATTGTGCGCAGCAACATCCGGTTTTCGCTGCAGCCGGTCGACGCGCCGCCGGATCCGGCGACGTTAAATCGGCTGTTCGACCATATGCAGTCCGACGAATTGCTCCTATTCTCGACCGATTATCCGCATTGGCAATTCGACGGCGATGAGGTGTTGCCGGAGGGGATATCGGCTGATCTTGTCCGCAAGATCATGATCGACAATCCGCATGCGACCTACACGCGCCTGAGGCAGCCCGCGCGGGCATGATCCCGAAAAGTGGAATCCGGTTTTCGGACAAGATCATGCCCAAACGGAATAAGGAGATGACGCCATGAACGTGCAGTTCCGCGAGAATCCGCAAGCCGCTTCTTCCGTCAGCGCGAAGACCGCGATTGCGGATTGCGACATCCATCCGGCGCGGGCGACAGCGACCGAGTTGTATCCTTACCTGGCAAAGCGCTGGCACGCGCACCTCGAAACCTACGGCAAGCACGCCTATCAGGGCATGATGGAGGGCCCGCCCTATCCGAAAGCGCAACCCAACGCCTCGCGCCGCGACGCATATCCGCCGGAAGGGGGTCCGCAGGGATCCTCGCTGTCGTTCATGCAGCAGCAGCATCTCGATCCGAACAACGTCGCGCTCGGCGTTCTCAATCCGCTCAACACCGGGCAGGGAATCCGTAACCAGGATTTGAGCGCGGCGCTGGCGACCGCCATCAACGACTGGCAGATCGACAAATGGACCAGCAAGGATTCGCGCCTGAAGGGTTCGGTCGTCGTTGCCAACGAAGACGGCCCGGCAGCGGCTGCCGAAATCCGCAAGCGCGCAGGCGACAAGAATTTTGTCCAGGTGCTGCTGCTGAGCCGCAACGTCGAGCCGCTGGGGCAGCGCCGCTATTGGCCGATCTATGAGGCCGCGGAGGAGGTGGGACTTCCGATCGGCGTGCACGCCTTCGGGTTCGGCGGCAACCCGATCACCGCCTCGGGCTGGCCGAGCTATTACATCGAGGAGATGGTCGGCCATTCGCAGTGCCAGCAGACGGCGCTCGCCAGCATCGTGCTGGAGGGCGTGTTCGAGCGGCACCCCAGGCTCAAGATGGTCATGGTCGAAGCCGGTTTCGGCTGGGCGCCGTCGCTGGCATGGCGGCTCGACCGGAATTTCGAGCGGCTGCACAGCGAGGTGCCGCATCTCAAGCGCCGCCCGTCGGAATATATAAGCGACCACATCTGGTGGACCACGCAGCCGATGGAAGACCCGGAGCGGCGCGATCATCTGTTCGATGTGATCGGCTGGATCGGCTGGGACAAGCTGCTGTTCGCGACCGACTATCCGCATTGGGACTATGACGAGCCGTCGCGGGTGCTGCCGGCCGGCGTCAGCGACGCCAACCGCCAGGCCTTCTATTTCGACAATGCGAAGAAACTGTACGGTCTCGTCTGATGGCCAGGCACGTCATTGCCCCGGTGGATGAACTGCCGCCGGGCACGCGCAAATTCCTCACCGTCGACGAGCGGCCGATCGCCATCTTCAACGTCAAGGGCGAGTTCTTCGGCCTGCTGAACCGCTGCCCGCATCAGGGTGCCGCGCTGTGCGAAGGCCCGCTGATCGGGCTCGCGCAGTCGTCCGATCCCGGCGAGATCGCGTACACGAGACTGGGGGAGATTCTGCGGTGCCCCTGGCACGGCTGGGAATTCGATATCCGCACCGGCCAGTCCTATTGCGATCCGAAGCGATTCCGGGTCCGGGCCTACCCGGTCCATGTCGAGCCAGGCACGAGCGTGGTGAAAGGGCCTTACGTGGCGGAGACGTTGGCGGTGTCGGTGGAAAGCGACTACGTGGTAGTGGATCTGTAGTGTTCGTTTTCCGCGGCGCCATGAGGGCACCGTTTTACGGTGCGTAGATGAAGCATTGGATGCACTGGCTGCCGGGAATCGAAACCCTCCGTCGATATCAGGCGGCGTGGCTCCCGCACGATATCCTCGCCGGATTGGTGCTGGCGACGATGCTGGTCCCGGTTGGAATCGCCTACGCCGTAGCATCGGGTTTGCCCGGCATCCACGGTCTGTACGCAACGATCGTACCGCTGTTGGTCTACGCGTTGTTCGGCCCCAGCCGCATCCTCGTTCTGGGACCGGATTCAGCTCTGGCAGCCGTCATTCTCGGCGTCGTCGTTCCGTTGTCGGGCGGCGATCCTCTTCGCGCCGCGACCCTCGCTGCCATGATGGCGATCGTTTCGGGGACGGTATGCATTCTGGCCGGCGTCGCGCGTTTGGGCTTTGTCACCGAGCTTCTCTCCAAGCCGATACGGTACGGCTATATGAACGGGATTGCATTGACCGTCTTGATCAGCCAAGTGCCGAAGCTCTTCGGTTTCTCGACCGAGAGCGCAGGACCTGTGCGGGACCTGTGGGCGATCGCCGCTGCAATCCTCGACGGAAAGACCAACTGGGTCGCCCTCGGGATCGGGCTCGGCACGTTGCTGGTCATCCTGCTGCTCCAGAACAACAAGCGGCTGCCAGGCATTCTGATTGCGGTCGTTGGGGCGACCGCGATCGTCGGTACGCTTGATCTTGGCATCCGTTACGACGTCAAGGTCCTGGGCTCTCTTCCGCAAGGCCTGCCGGCTTTCGCCGTTCCCGCGATCGGCTACAGCGATCTGTTGCCGGTGCTCATCGGCGGTTGCGCAATCGCGCTGGTATCGTTCGCTGACACCAGCGTGCTTTCGCGTGCCTATGCAGCGCGGTTGGGCACCCGTGTCGATCCCAACCAGGAGATGGTCGGGCTTGGCGCCGCCAATCTGGCAACCGGCTTTTTTCAGGGCTTTTCGATCAGCAGCAGCGCTTCGCGTACTCCTGTTGCAGAAGCCGCCGGCGCCCGTACCCAACTCACCAGCGTCGTCGGCGCGCTTGCCATCGCCGCCCTTCTGCTGGTGGCGCCAAACCTGCTTCAGCATTTGCCCAGCGCGGCATTGGCTGCCGTCGTCATCGCCGCCGCGATCGGCCTGTTCGAGATCACCGATCTCCAGCGAATCTATCGGATCCAGCAGTGGGAGTTCTGGCTATCCATGGTCTGCTTTGTCGGCGTGGCGGTGCTCGGGGTGATTCCGGGAATAGGCCTCGCCATCGCAATCGCCATTATCGAGTTCCTGTGGGACGGCTGGCGCCCGCACTCCGCCGTGTTGGGCCGTGCCGATGGCGTCAAGGGCTATCACGACATCACACGATATCCGAAGGCACGCCAGATCCCCGGGCTGATCCTGTTTCGATGGGACGCGCCTTTATTCTTCGCCAACGCCGAATTCTTCAGAGAAAGCGTACTGGACGCCGTGGCGAAATCGCCGACGCCCGTACGCTGGCTGGTCGTTGCGGCGGAGCCGGTCACCAGCGTGGACGTCTCCGCCGGCGATATGGTCGCCGAACTGGATGAGGCTTTGCACGCGCAGGGCATCGAGCTCTGCTTTGCCGAACTGAAAGATCCGGTAAAGGACAAGCTGAAGCGATTTGGACTGCTCGCGCAGCTTGGCGAGCAATGTTTTTTCCCAACCATTGGCGCAGCCGTCTCCAGTTACCTGGAAATCAACGATGTAGAGTGGGAAGACTGGGAGGACCAGGCCGAACGGCAGGAATGAAGTTCCCCGCTTCGAAGCGCATGCGCTGCGGCTGTAGTCGGCGTTTCCAATCCGAATGCCGCCACACTTGTTACTCCCTGCCGTTCGATTTCCGGTGCCAAACTATCTCACGAGCGATGAGCTGCGAAAATCGCGCTTCGGCCGTGAGGTGCGGGAATTCGCCCAAATCAGGAGTTTTCAACGCCATGACTTCATCAGCTGAGAGCGGACGGAACAGCAGACCGCCCGCCATGCAGACCCCGCCGGTCGTGTCGTCGCAGGCATGGGAGGCGGCACGCGAACAACTGCTCGCGAAGGAAAAGGCCCAGACTCGCGCCCGTGAAGCTCTCGCCGCCGAGCGCCGGCGAATGCCATGGATGGCCGTGGAGAAGGCGTATGCATTCGAGGGGCCTGCGGGCAAAGCCAGCCTGCTCGACCTGTTCGACGGTCGGCGTCAGCTGATCGTCTACCGCGCTTTCTTCGAACCGGGAGTGTTCGGCTGGCCCGACCACGCCTGCCGGGGCTGCTCCATGGTGGCCGACCAGGTCGCGCATGTCGCCCACCTGAACGCCCGTGACACCACCCTGGTTTTCGTCTCGCGTGCGCCTCAGGCGGACATCGCGCGATTGAAGGCGCGGATGGGCTGGCAAATGCCGTGGTTCACCGTCACCGACAGCTTCGACGCCGATTTCGGCGTGGGCGAGTGGCACGGCACCAACGTGTTCTACCGCGACGGCGACCGCGTGTTCCGCACCTACTTCATCAATAGCCGCGGCGACGAACAGATGGGGGGTACCTGGAACTACCTCGACATCACGCCGCTGGGCCGGCAGGAGGTCTGGGAGGACTCGCCCGAGGGCTATCCTCAGACCCCGACCTACAAGTGGTGGAACTGGCATGACAGCTACGTCGCAGACGCCGCGCCCGACAAGAAGTGGGTCGAGGTGTCGGATGCCGGAGAGGCGGCGTTCCGGAATGAAGACACTGCCACGAAGCCATGAGGCGGGCTCGTTCCGGTAATTTGTAGTCCAGCCGTCATCCGGGCCTGCGCCAAGCGGCGCATCCCGGAATGACAAGGGTGATTGTGGTTTTCGTCATTGCGGGGAGCGCAGCTAACGATCTCGCGGGCGCCGCTGTCCCGCAGCATCTACCTTGGCCAATCGCCACTAGCCCGCATGTAGCAGCGGTCGCCCGCGAGGGAAGGCCACACCGGCTGACCGGCTGCGTCCCAGAGGGGCGCCGTACTGGCGTTCTTGATATCTGGAGGGTATAATTTCAGTACACTTGGCGGTAGCTCGGATGTCGGTTTTCTCAGGCAGATTAGGTCTCGCATTGCTATTGGCGGCGCTCTGTCTGGGCGGGCGAACGGCGCACGCGCAAGCCGCCCCTGTACCATATTGGACACCAGGCTGGCCCCTTGGCTTCGGTGGCAATGTGACCGTCGGCGAAAGCTCGAGCACTTACGGTAATTTTCCGAGCTTCGATGGCAGTGAGGTCCGCGGCGCCGGCTTTTCCAATACGCGCTATAATTTTCCGAATGGCTGGTTCGTCGGCAGCGAACGCAACGGCATGGGCATGGGCTTGAGCGGCATCAACCGGAATGCAGCGTTCGGCAATTTCGGCTCGCTCTATACCGAAGGCGTGCAGTTCGGCTACAGCTTCAAGAACGCAAGTGGGCTGCCCGTCACGTTCTATGCCGGTTTCGACACATTGAAATATGATACCGGCATCGGTGGCTCTTTCGCTCCGTTCGATTCCGCCTCGGGCACGCTGCCCGTCTATAGCGCGCATGCCGGCGTGGAATTTCAAGCGGCGTCGAATCTCAGCCTGTCGCTCGGGGTCGGCTACACCCAGCAGTCGGGGCGGATCGACAGCGACATCAACTCCTCCCTGCTGCCCGGCGCTTCTCCGTTTGCTTTCGGCGGTCGCCGCTAACGCACGCGCTTCGAGAGGGAGTTGCGACCGGCGCGCTCCGGCGTTGATGGCGCACTACGATGAGCCCGAATCTCTTACGCCGTCAGTGGTCCGAAATGATGACCGGAAGCATATGCGGGGAGATTGAGATGGATGATCGAACCGTGCGGATGGCGCTGGAACGCCATTGGGATGCTTCGGACGCGAGCAATTTCGAGGCCGCCTGCACCGGGGTGCAGCCTTGTGCGAAGGCCCGCTGATCGGGCTTGCGCAGTCCTCCAGTCCCGGTGAGATCGAATATGCAAAACTCGGCGAAATCATCCGCTGCCCTTTGGCGCAGCTGGCAATTCGATATCCGCACCGGCCAATCATACTGCGACCCGAAACGATTCCGCGCCAGGGCCTCCCCAGTGAATGTCGAGCCCGGTTCGAGCGTGGTGAAAGGGGATTAGGTCTGGACAATAACAGACACTTTTGAAAGGCGCTCTTTGGCGGTCCGTTTATTTCTTTGCCGCTTGTTTCATAGCGAGCGCTCCTATGCTGGTTTTCGAGTGGCCCCGCATCTCGGTCGAAGCCCAAACGAAAGCTCAGCTTAAGACGCGCTCTGCCGGACTAAACCTTTCGAGGCGCAGTATCCGTGGCCATCTTCAAACAGCGTCTTTAGCAACCTTCAGCGGTGACGCCTTAACCGACTTGCTCGCTGGCTTGGCCGCGAATTCCATAGGTTCTTTTGTGAAAGGATTTACCCCGCTGCGGGCCTCAGTAGCCGGCTTGTTCACGACCGTCATCTTGACGAATCCGGGAATGACAAATTCACCGGACTCATTCAGTTCCTTATAGCCTACAGTGACCATCTGCTCGATGACGGACTTTACGTCAACCTTGGAAACCTGCGTTCCCTCCGCAATTGAATCGATCAACTAATTCTTAGTCATCTTGGCCATCGCAAATACCTTTGTGTGTCGGGGCTCAGAACGGATTAAAGCGCGCGAGCCACGCTGGGTTCGGAACTCGGTCTAGAACGCGGTAAACCGTGCAGATCGCGTCTCGTTCATGCCTACGGTCATGAAGTTACCGGGCTTAAAACCTATCGAGGCCCAAAACGCAAGGAGCAGATCGGCGTGTGTGCGCTTGTGGCGAACGGCGGATGATGCATTTTTGTGAGCAGATTTCGCCAAAGGACCGCCGCGCGCATAAAGTTTTTCCTGCAGCGATTTCAACGCGATTTGGGTCGTCCAGTCCTCCTTGAAAAAATATTCCGCTTCCCTCGTCGGGCAAATCACCTTTATCCGCTTGCGTCATCTCATCCCCCAGGAGGGGCGGATCGCGAGTCGTCACGGACGCGGGATGGGATGCGGTGGACGCGGCAGCGTCGGCGCGATCGGCGATCGCAGGGCGGGATCAAACCCGTGAGCGATTGGCCAGCGCGTAGACGAACGGCGCCTTGCCCGGCGAAGCCTCTTGGCGAAGACGGGCGGCTGCGTACGGCAAAACTGTGTGGTCCCGACACCCGTTGCTGGTGCCAAGCTGTCGGTGGCGAAATCGATTCAACCGGATCGAAGAGCCGTCAAGCCGGCAGCGACGGTGACAAGACGAATTCGCTCGCCGGGGAGAGCTCAGCATAAGCCGTAAAGCCATTGCGCAGGGAATGCCGGATGCCTCCGCTTGCGCCTTCTTCGCACAAATTTGCACACGAGACCGCGGGTGCAGCGCGCACCCGGCATTCCCTGCTCCCTCTGTCTTGTGAGGGACAACCTGTTCGCAAGCCTCGGGCGCATCGCGCCGCGAGAAGGCGGAGTCGTATCTGAATTGGAGCCACGTCATTACGAGCGCCGCTTCGCTGCGTGCGATAACGTGCCCCGGACGCAGCGCAGCACGAAGTGATGCGCTGCTGAGCCGGGGCCCATGCGACGAACTCCGCATCTGTGGGTCCCGGCTCTGCGGAGCAGCGTAAGGACGCTGCACCGCGTCCGGGACACGAGCTCATTGCGAGCGTGACGTTACCCATGTCCCATCATTCGCCGCTCCCGCGCATAGCGCACCAGCGCAACATAGCGGTAGATGCCGTGCACGAATTTTCCGTAGGGCATGGTGATGAACAGCGAGAACACCACGCCGAGATGCAGTGCCAGCAGCGGCCCCATCGCCGAGGTATCGCGCCACAGCAGCAGCGCCATGCCGGTAAAACCGGTCATGAACAGCATGACAATAAAAGCTGTATCCATGCCGGTGTGTGCCTGATCGACCAGGTCGGGATCGCGTTTCCACTTTTCCCCGAGCAGCCCCGCGGGTCCGATCAGCAGCCCGATGCCGCCAAGCGTGCCCAGCACCACCGGCAGGTCCCACCATGCATAGGGTGCCTCGCGCGCCAGCAGATAATGGTACAGCGTCGCGACGCAGGTCGAGGCAAAGCAGAGGGCAAAGCCGTAGAAGGTCAGGTGATGAAACACCTTGCGCCGGTCGGTCGGCCGCTCGTCTTCGTTGAAGCAGCCGACGCCGCCGCCGTCGAGATAGCGCAGTTCTCCCGCATCCCGCATCGCCTGCCAGAGCGAGGGCGGATCGGCCACCATGCCGATCGGCTCGCCGATGTCGCGCCAGAACGCGCGCACGCCCATCACGAGTGCGATGATGGCGTAGAGGAACGCCGCCCCGAACAGCGCCGCCATGGCGTTGTGCGGCATCAGTTTGTAGAACGCGCCCGGGCCGGTGTGGACGCCGAACAGCACCTGCCGGTCGTTGAACGCTGCAAAACCGAAAATGAACGCCGCGATGCTCAAGGCCGCGATGATGCTGATGACGAGGCCGTTGCGCGCGAACGCGCCCGCGAACGCAGCCGGCCACGTATAGGCGGCGTAGGACTCAGTCCGCGCGATCGCCAGCGTCCGGGGAACGTTGACGTTGAATTCATGCGGCGGCGAGAACTGGCAATCGGTATAGCAGGCGCCGCAGGCATGGCAGAGATTGGCGAGATAATTGAGGTCGCCATCGGAGAACGAGCGGCGCATTTCCATCGCCGGAAACACCGCGCACAGGCCTTCGCAATAGCGGCAGGAATTGCAGACCGTCATCAGGCGGCCGGCTTCCTCGAGGATTCTAGTTCCGTGCATTTTTCGCCGCTTCCCGTCCCGCCACCCGTCCGAACACGCTGCCGATGGTCATGCCGATGCCGGCCGCGTAGCCCTTGCCCAGCACATTGCCCGCCATGATCTCGCCGGCGGCGAACATGTTGGCGGCAGGCTTGCCGTCCTTCATCAGCATGCGCGCCTGCCTGTTCACGCGGGTGCCGAGATAGGTGAAGGTGATGCCGGGCCGCACCGGATAGGCATAATAAGGCGGCGTCTCGATCTTGCGCGCCCAATGCGTCTTCGGCGGCGTCAGGCCTTCGGTGCGGCAATCGTCGAGGATGGTATGGTCGAAGGTGCCGGGGAGCACGGCCGCGTTGAAGTCGGCGATGGTTTTTTCCAGTGCGGCCGGATCGAGTTCGAACTTGCCGGCGAGTTCGGCAATGCTGGCGGCCTCGATCGGCGGAAACAGCGTCGGCATGAAACTGTTGCGCACGCTGGCATCGAAGATGATGTAGGCGATCTGGTCGGGTTGGGCCGCGACCAGCCGCCCCCAGATCGCGTAGCGTTTCGGCCAGATGTCCTCGCCCTCGTCGTAGAAGCGCAGCGCATGCTTGTTGACGACGATGCCGAACACCACGGAATCATGCCGTGTGATGATGCCGCCGTCGAATTTCGGCGCGCGGGCGTCGATCGCCACCGCATGGCATTGCGTGGGATCGCCGACCTCCTGCACGCCCTTGTCCAGCAGCATTTTCAGGATAGTGCCGCGATTATACGGCGTGCCGCGGATCAGGAAATTGTTAGCCGCCTCGCCCCAATATTCCTTCAGCCATTCAATGTTGGCCTCGAACCCGCCGGCGGCCGCCACGAGCGTCGAGGCGCGGACTTCGGTGCGACCCTCGATGGGCTGCTTCAGCGTGGCGGAGAGGAACATGCCGTGTTCGATCCTGAGATCGGCGACCTCGGCGTCATAGAGGATGTCGACGCCGAGCTTTTCGGCGGTGAGATAGAGTGCGTTGAGCATCGCCCGGCCGCCGCCGAGGAAGAACGAGTTGGTGCGCCCGAGGCTCAGCGTGCCGCCGAGCGACGGCTGCCAGCGCACGCCCTGCTCGACGATCCAGCCCAGGATGTCCTTGGACTCCTTGATCATGAATTTTGCGAGTTCCTCGTCGGTCTGCCCGCCGGTGAGACGCAGCAGATCGTCCCAGAACTCTTCCTCGGTATAGGGCCCGGTGAGGATGTCGGTCGCCGCATCATGGGCGCAACGCATGTTGCGGGTGTGGCGCGTGTTGCCGCCGCGATAGAATTTCGGCGCGCCTTCCAGCACCAGCACGGATGCGCCGGCGCGCCGTGCGCTGATCGCGGCGCACAGCGCGGCATTGCCGCCGCCGATCACCAGCACGTCGAATCTACGGGCGAGGTCTACCATGCCGTCTTGTTAGCTTTATTCGCTTGGAAATCAAACCCGGCGGGCCAGGCGATTTGGCCCGCCGCGGGCGGGTCATGCGATCGCGGCTTCCCGCGTCTCGATGGTTCGGCCGCCGCGATAGATTGCGAGTGCCGCGATGATGCCGAGCACGGCGGCGCACATCAGCCAGTATCCGGGCGAAGCCTTGTCGCCGGTATGACTGATCAGCCATGTCGAGGCGAACGGCGTGAACGTTCCGAACAGGCCGGCAGCCAGCGCAAACGCCAGCGAGAAACAGGTGGTGCGGACATGCGTCGGCACGACCTCGACCAGCGCGCCCAGCATGGTGCCGCTGTAAACGCCGAAATAGAACGAGAACATCATTTCGACGGCCAGCATCTTGCCGAAGGTCGGCGCGACGATCAGCCAATGAAGTGCGGGATAGGCGGTCGCCAGCGAAAGGCAGGCGATGGCCAGCAGCACCGGCTTGCGCCCGATGCGATCCGACAGCGCGCCGCCGACCGGATTCCAGATGAAGTTGGTCACGGCCACCAGCAGCGTGACCAGCAGGGCGTCCTGAGAGGAAAGCTTCAGCACGCTCTTGCCGAAGGTCGGCGTGTAGACCGTGACGAAGTAGAAGGTGGTGGTGGTCAACACCGCCATCATCATGCCGAGCACGACGATGCGCCAGTTGGCGATGGCCGACGCGAATACTTCGGATGCGGTGGGATGCTTTTTCATGGCCAGGAACGCCGGGGTCTCTTCCAGCGTCCGGCGCAGCACGAAGATGAAGGGGATGATCAGGCAGCCGACGAAGAACGGGATGCGCCAGCCCCACGCCGCGACGACGTCGGCCGGCATCACCTCGCTCAGCAAAAAGCCGATGATCGAGGCGACGAAGATCGCGACCTGCTGGCTCGCGGACTGGAACGACGTGTAGAAGCCGCGATTGCCGGGCGTCGCGATCTCCGACAGATAGACCGAGACGCCGCCCAGTTCGACGCCAGCGGAAAAGCCCTGCAGCAATCGGCCGAGCAGTACGATGATGGGCGCAGCGACGCCGATCGTCGCATAGGACGGGCAGAATGCGATCACGATGGTCCCGACCGCCATGATGCCGAGCGTGACGATCAGGCCCTTGCGGCGGCCGATCCGGTCGATATAGGCGCCGAGCACGATGGCGCCGACCGGCCGCATCAGCGCGCCGAGCCAGAACACGCCGAAGGTGTTCAGCAGCGCCGCGGTTTCGTTCTGGGCCGGAAAGAACGCCTTGGCGATGGCGCTGGCGTAAAACCCGAACAGGAAGAAATCGAACTGTTCGAGGAAATTGCCGCTGGTTGCGCGCAGGATGGCGCCGATGCGCGATTTGATTTGCGGTATTTCCGAATGACCCGGTTGCGACATGGCGCCTTCTCTCCCCGTTACGATCCGGCCAGCGGAAAAAAAGTCTCGTTGGCCGAGGCAGTTACCCTGCCTGATGCGGCAATTTGGCACACCTGGGCGATGTGACCAACTGCAAAAACGCCGACCCTGGAAGCGGGAAAGATCTGGGACGTGGAATCTTCAGGATTTGTTCTGCAACGAGGCTTGCAGCCATTGCCGGAAGGCCGACAGTTTTGGCGCGTCGGCCTTGCCCTCGGGCGAGACGAGATAGAAGCCGGCATCCGCCGGCAGCGTGATCTCGAACGGGACCACCAAGCGGCCCTTGGCGATATCGGCTTCCACATAGGAGGTCCTGCCGATGGCGACACCGATGCCGTCGATCGCGGCCTGCACGGTCATGAAGTTGAGGTCGAAGGTCAGCCCTGGATGCCTGGAAAGCTTGGCCGGCAGGCCGGCGGCGGTAAGCCACAGCCGCCAGTCGTCCTCCTGTCCGCTGCTGGTGTGCAGCAGCACATGGTCGGCGAGATCCTCCGGGCGCCGCAGCGGCCTGTCGCCGGCGAGCAAAGCGGGGCTACAGACCGGAAAAAGCTGATCGGCCATCAGCCAGTCGGCGCGCAAGCCCGGCCATTGCCCGCGGCCGTAGCGGATCGCGGCATCGACATCGCCGCTCCGGAAATCGACCAGGCTGGTCGAGGTGGTGATGCGGACGTCGATTTCGGGATGTGCTTCCTGGAATGCGGACAGCCGCGGCAACAGCCATTTTGCGGCCAGCGACGCCAGCGTCGAGACCGTCAGCACGTGGTCATTGTCCCTGCGCCGGAGCCGGTCGGTCGCGAGCCGCAAATCGTTGAACGCCGCGCGAACGCCGGGGAGATAATCCTTTGCCTCCGGCGTCAGTGCCAGCGCGCGGTTCTGCCGGACGAACAGCCGAATTCCCAGTTCCTGCTCCAGCCGCTTGATCTGATGGCTGATCGCGGTCTGCGTGACGTTCAATTCAGAAGCCGCCTGGGTGAAGCTCAAATGCCGGGCCGCGGCCTCGAACGCGCGCAATCCGTTGAGCGATGGCAGCCTGGCGGTCATTTCCCGGACCCATCAATACATGAGACCATATCATGTGAAGCGGCACAAAGTGTCGTTTGTCGGAAGCTCGGATAGTGCCGATATTACAAGCAATAGATTAAATTTAGGAGGTGGCGATGTCCACTTTTACCCATGAATCAATGATAAATCATCATAGACAGGGCGTTTTATCCCAGCTCAGCGAGACTTTCCACGTCTGGCGGCAGCGCTCCCGTGAACGGAGCTTGCTCGCCGAATTGAGCGAGCGCGACCTGCACGACGTCGGACTGTCCTGGAGCGAGGTCGCCTACGAGGCCGAAAAGCCGTTTTGGCGGGCTTGAGCAGCAGCCTGGCCGGCGCCGCCTCGTTGGAGGGACGCCGGCCCCGACTTTTCGGAACCAATGGGAGCCCTGCGATGACCGCGCTTCGTTTTGAAGATCTCCGGCAGCATTCGGATATCCTGCGGCTGCGCAGCGGCAAGTCGCTGACGGTGCGCTTTGTCGAGCCGCGGGATGCCGAGGCGTTGCAGGCTTACTTCCGGTCCCTCACGGTTCGCTCCCGTTACAATCGCTTCCTCGGCGCCATCAGCGAGCTGCCGCCAACCGAGCTCGAGCATTTCATCCGTGTCGGCGAGGCCGACCGCTTCAGCGTGGTTGCGGTCATGATGATCGACGGCATCGAAACCATCGTCGGCGAAACCCGCTACGCGTTCAACGCCGATTGTCGCAGCTTCGAATTCGGCCTGTCGGTCGATGACCGCTGGCAGGGCCAGGGCGTCGGCTCTGCATTGCTCAATAATCTGGAATGTCGTGCGGCCGCGTTTGGCGCCGAGCGTTTGTTCGGCGACACGCTGCGTTCCAACGACAGCATGATTGGCGTTGCCCGTAAGTCCGGTTTCGCCTTCACCGCGAGCGCCGGCGACTGGAAGCTGGTGCGTTTCGAAAAACACATCGATGTCGCGCCGCAGGATATTCCCTGCGCAAGCTGGCGATTGGCGGCCGCATCGCTGGCCTTGAGCAGCGCCGCGGCGAACTGAGTCCGCCGCGCGTGGCGCTTCACTTTCCTTTAAACACCGCCTTGCGCTTTTCGATGAAGGCCCGAACCGCCTCGCGGTGATCGGCCGTTGCCGCGGTGCGGACCATGCGCTCCGCCTCGTGGTCGCGGGCGGTGGCGAAATCGAACAGCAGGGCTTCGTCGAGATTGTCCTTCATGTAGCGCAAGGCAATCGTCGGCCCTTCCGCCATCGATTTCGCGAGCGCAAACGCCTCCTCCTGCAGGCTGGCGTCCGGCACCACGCGGTTGAACAGTCCGATCGTCTCGCATCTTGCGGCATCGACCTTGTCGGCTGTGAACATCAGTTCTCGCGCCCGCGCGGTTCCGACCAGCCGGGTCAGCAGCCACGCGACGCCATAGTCGCCACTCAAACCGACCCGCAGATAGCCGGTGGAAATGAACGCCGATTCCGCCGCGATACGGATGTCGCAGGCCATGGCGATGGCGAGGCCCGCGCCGGCCGCAGGGCCCGGCAATGCCGCAATGGTCGGCTTCCGCACCGAGACCAGCGCGCCGGTCAAGGTGCGCTGCCGCTCCTGCAGGTCGGCCACCTTTTCGTCGAACGACATATCCTGTCTCGTCTTGTCGCGGTTGGCGCCCATGCCCTTGACGTCGCCGCCCGAACAGAAGGCTGTTCCGGCACCGGTGATCAGCAGCGCGCCGACGTCAGGGTTCTCGCCGCAGGTTCGGATCATGGTGCGCAGCGCCGGCGTCAAATGGTCGGACAGGGAATTGCGTGCCTGCGGCCGGTTGAGCGTGATGACCGCGACGCGGTCGCGGATGACGCACAACAGTTCGTTGGTGCCGGTGTCGATCGTGAGCTCGGCCGCGTTCATCTATTCGCTCCCATGCATATTCGTCGCATTCGGTTGTGCGATTGTAGTTCTATTGTATGATACCCGTCATCTAAAATTTCTCGACCCATGGCCGCAATTCCAGCTCCCAGGTCCATGCGCTGCGCGGCTGTTGCAGCACGTTCCAATAGCTGGACGCGATGGCATCTGGATCGAGCATCGAATCCGGGCGGTCGGCCGGTTCAGTGCGCGCGGCGCTGCGAATGCCGCCGTCGATGACGAAATGCGCGACGTGGATGCCCTGCGGCGACAGTTCGCGTGCCATGCTCTGCGCCAGTCCGCGCAGCGCAAATTTACCCATCGCGAACGGCGCCGATTGCGCATAGCCCTTGACGCTGGCCGAGGCGCCCGTGAACAGGATCGCGCCATGTTGCTTGGGCAGCATGCGCTTTGCCGCCTGTTGGGCCACCAGGAAGCCGCCGAATGCGCTGACCGTCATCGCCTGGGCGACATCGGCGGGCACCAGGTCGGTGAATGCGCCGCGCGCCCGCCCGCTGGCGTTGTAGACGACCACATCGGGCGTCGCGATCTCGCGCTCTACCAAGCCGAACAGGCGCTCGACCTCATCGGGATTGCTGGCGTCACAGGCAAACGCCCGTGCGCCGGTCTCGGCGCAGAGCGCGCCCAGCTTTTCGATCTGGCGTGCCGCCAGCGCGACCCGAATACCTTCACGCGCAAACAGCCGCGCCAGCGATGCGCTCAGGCCTTCGCCGGCGCCGACGATCAGGGCAGTCTTGTATTTCGGCGTTTCCATGGCTGGTTCCTCGAACTGTTGGGACAACGTATCTAGGCGCGCTAGCCCGTCAGGCAAGCCGAGTGCATTTTTGACGGCTTTATCGCCTGCTTTTTTCTGGCATGATCTATATCATCCAAAATACGGCGGAACGACCAAGAGTTTGGGCAAGGGTTTGGTAAGAGGTCTGGCATGCACCAGCTACGCAAACATGACGATGTGGCAGCTCCGACCGGTCTGTCTGGATTGCTTGCGCCCGATACGTCGGGGATGAATTTCTACCGGGCCGATCCGGCGTTGACGGATCTGCTTCGCCTGCATCTGCCCGATGCGTTGTTCCGCCATATCGAGCCGCATCTCGACCGGCTGGGCGCACTTGCCGGCGGTCATCTCGACGAATGCGCGCGGCTCGCCGACCGCCATCCGCCGGTGCTGCATCAGCGCGACCGCTTTGGGCGCGACAACCAGTGGATCGAATATCACCCGGCCTATCGCGAACTGGAGAAAGCCGCGTTCGGCGAGTTCGGCATTCACGCGATGTCGATCCGCAAGGGTATTCTGGGCTGGCCGGACAAATATCCTGTCGTGGCAAAACACGCCTTTACGTTTCTGTTCAACCAGGCGGAATTCGGCTTGGGCTGCCCGATCAACGTCACCGACGGCTGCGCCAAGCTTTTGGCAAATTTCGGCAGTGAGGCGCTGAAAGCAAAATATCTCGACGGCCTGACGCAGACCGACATGAGCAGGCTCACCCAAGGCGGCCAGTTCATGACGGAGAAGGAAGGCGGTTCCGACGTCGGCACGCTGACCACGACCGCCGTGCAGGAAGGCGGTCACTGGCGGCTCCATGGCGAAAAATGGTTCTGCTCCAATGCCGATGCCGAGGTGGTGATGCTGCTGGCGCGGCCGGAAGGCGCCGGGCCGGGCACCCGGGGCGTTGGCCTGTTCCTGATGCCGCGTCGGCTCGACGACGGCTCGCAAAATCACTACCGGATCGTCCGCTTGAAGGACAAGCTCGGCACCCGCTCGATGGCCTCGGGCGAAATCAAGCTCGAAGGCGCGATTGCGTACGCTGTTGGGCGGCTCGATCGCGGCTTCGTGCAGATGGCCGAGATGGTCAATTCGTCCAGGCTTTCCAACGGCGTCAAATCCACCGCGCTGATGCGTCGCGCGCATCACGACGCCATGACGGTGGCGCAGAACCGCGTGGTGTTCGGAAGCCGCATCATCGACCTGCCGTTGGCGCGGCGGCAATTGATGAAGATCATGCTCGCGACCGAGCAGGCGCTATCGATGAGTTTCCTGACTGCAGATGCACTCGACCGCGCCGAGGCCGGCAGCCAGGACGCGGCAGCCTTGCTGCGCATCCTGACGCCGACCCTGAAATTCCGCGCGACCCGCGATGCTCGAAAAGTCTGCGGTGATGCCTTGGAGATGCGGGGCGGCATCGGCTATATCGAGGAATTCGCCACGGCGCGGCTGTTGCGCGATGCTCATCTCGGCTCGATCTGGGAAGGCACCGGCAATATCGTCGCAATCGATGCGCTGAAGCGCGCGGTCGGCCGCCATGGCGCCGAGGCCGCACTGGCGGCGGATTTGCACGCAAGGCTCGATGACAGCGCCAACGTGCCGCAGGCCTGGCGCAACCGCTTGCGCGAATTGACCGACCGCGCCGTCGGCTTCGCGCGTGAGGTGGCCGCGCGTACCGATAATGAAGCCGAAGCGCGGCGCGCGACCAGTCTGCTTTACCATGTCGCCAGCGCAGTAGCGCTGGCATGGGAGGGCGGCCGTATCCACGAGATGCGCGGCGATGCCCGCCGGCTGCTGCTGTCGCGCATGGTGATCGATCATCGGGTCTCGGTCGGTGAGCCGTTCCGGCTCGCGGAAAATTCCGCACAGCGCGCCATTACCGCTCATCTGCTCGGCGATCGGGCGGTCGACATGGCCGAGGTTGGCGAATTGCTTTTGGCAGCGTAGGCTCGAACTGTCTTACCTCTCCCGTAGGGAGAGGTCGGATCGCGCAAGCGATCCAGGTGAGGGGTTACGCACTACCGATAGACCTGAACCCCTCACCCGGATCGCATCTTCGATGCGCTCCGACCTCTCCCTATGGGAGAGGTAAAGGGGCAACGATAAAACAAAAGAGGAAACACCGATGAAGGCCGCCGTCCTGCATGAAGTCAACAAGCCGCTGGTGATCGAGGATGTCAGCCTGCCAAAACCCGGCCCGCGCGAAGTCCTGATCCGCACGTCCGTCGCCGGGCTCTGCCACTCCGACCTGCATTTCATGGAAGGGCTCTATCCGCATCCGCTGCCGGCGGTGCTCGGCCACGAGTCCGCAGGCGTCGTCGAGCAGGTCGGCTCCGATGTGACCTATGTAAAACCCGGCGATCACGTGGTGACGTGCCTGTCGGTATTCTGTGGCACCTGTGACAATTGCTCGACCGGGCGCCCGGTGCTCTGCACCGATACTACTGTGAAGATGCTGCCCGGCCAATCCAACCGGATGTCGTGGGCGCGATCGGAGAAGCTGCACCAATTCCTCAATCTGTCGTCGTTCGCCGAGCAGATGCTGGTGCACGAGAACGCCATCGTCAAAATCAGGAAGGAGATGCCGCTGGATCTGGCGGCGCTGATCGGCTGCGGCGTCATCACCGGTTATGGCGCCGTGGTGAACACCGCCAAGGTCGCGCCCGGCGAAACCGTTGTCGTGATCGGCTGCGGCGGCGTCGGCATGGCCGCGATCAACGGCGCCGAGATCGCCGGCGCCGGCCGCGTCATTGCGGTCGATACCAATCCGGCCAAGCTGCAATTGGCCACAAAACTCGGCGCCACCGATATCGTCGATCCCCAAAACGGCGATGTCGTGAAGCAGGTGCGCGACCTCACCAATGGCGGCGTGCATCACGCCTTCGAGGTGCTGGGCCGCAAGGAAACCGCCGAGCAGGCCTTCGCGATGCTTGCCCCCGGCGGCACAGCGACCATCGTCGGCATGATCCCATTCGGCCAGAAGATCGAGCTGCACGGTTTTGATTTTCTGCGCGAGCGGAAAATCCAGGGCTCTTCGATGGGCTCGAACCATTTCCGTGTTGACATGCCGCGCCTCGTCGAATTCTACATGCGCGGCAAGCTGCATCTGGAAGACTGGATCTCGGCGAAACTGAAGCTGTCGGAGATCAACGAAGGCTTTGCCGCGATGAAGGCCGGCAAGACCGTGCGCAGCGTGATCGTGTTCGATGCGTAGCTGAACTCGTCATGCGCGGGCTTGACCCGCGCATCCATCAATCTTCACAAGAAGCTTTTCTCGAAGGAGATGGATTGCCGGGTCAAGCCCGGCAACGACGGTTCGGTCAATCATCGAACATCGGCGGCGGTACAAAACCGCCGAATTCGCGCTCGATCAGTTCGGCCAGTTTCAAGGGCGTGCGATCCTCCAGCCAGGGGCCGACGATCTGTACACCGACCGGCAACCCGTCCGGCGAGAAGCCGGTCGGGATCGCGGTGGAGGGTAGGCCGGGCAGCGTGGCGATGCCGGGCCATGCCAGTTGATCGGAATAGACGTAATCCTTGCCGTCGATCGCGATGCGACGGGTTTCCTGCTCGGGCGAATGATCGTGCGGATAGGCCGGCGTCGGCATGATCGGGCAGATCACCGCGTCGAAGGTCTTGAACAACTCACGCCATTGCGCCCTCAGGCGCGTGCGTGCGCCGTCCGCCATCAGCCAGTCGCGGTGGCTCAGCGCGATACCGCGCAGGCGCTCTGCTCCGAGGCTGGTATCGTCGGGCGTCAGCGCCATCGCGGCGGCCCGCGCACCGGCATAGACCTCCGGCTGGAACGATACGGCGAGGAACGACATCAGCATCCGCATGTAGAGCCGTGTCGAGGCCGCGAAGTCGGGCAACAGCGAACTGTTGCGCTCGATCTTGACGCCCGCCTTGCCGAGACTGGCGGCTAGTCTGTCGATATTCGCGCGGATCACCGCATCGGTCGGCATCACCGGATCGGTATCGATCAGCAGCACGCGAAAGCCCTGCAGTTCGCGATGGCGCGGCGGCGGCAGTGCGAGCGTGTAGGCCTTCCCGGCCTCCAGCGGGTCGGGCCCCGCGATCGCATCGAGCAATAACGACAGATCGGCGGCGCAACGCGCCATCGGCCCGATCACCGAAAGATCGCGGTCGAACGGCAATGGCGGCATCGGCGGCGGCGTATGCCCGCGCGCCGGCACCAGCGCGAAGGTCGGCTTGTGCGCATAGATGCCGCAGTGAAACGCCGGCACGCGCAGCGAACCGCCGATGTCGGAGCCGAGCGACAGCGCGCCGTAACCGGCCGCGAGCGCCGCCGATGATCCGCCGGAAGAGCCGCCGGGCGTGCGGCCGAGATCATAGGGATTGTTGGTGACGCCGTAGATATCGTTGTAGCTCTGCCAGTCGGCGAGCGCGAGCGGCACGTTGGTCTTGCCGAGGATCACGCCGCCGGCATCCTTGACGCGGGAGATCGACAGCGCGTCTTCGCCCGGCTTGAAATCCTTCTGCGCAGGAATACCCCACGTGGTCGGTAATCCCGCGACGTTGTAGGATTCCTTTACCGTCAGCGGAATGCCGAGCAGCGACTTGTTCTCGCCGCGGGCCAGTGCGGCGTCCGCAGCGCGGGCAGCCTCCAGGCCGCGATCGAAATCGCGCACGCAAATCGCATTGATCTTGCCGTCGTGACGCTCGATGCGGCCGATCACGTCCTTTGCCAGTTCGACGGCGGATACTTTTTTGGCCGCAAGGGCTTTCGATAGTTCGACGGCGGTCGTGAAGCTCCATTGCGATTTGGCCAAGGTGTACTCCGGGTCTGATTGCTGAAACGGCGCGGATGATGCTCAGTTTGCGTGACGGCCGCAAGCACGATGCATCGGCGCATCGCGCGACCGCTCAGGCAGCCCCGATGAGAATGCCGACCGCCAGCACGATGGCGCCGCCGAGCACGATCTGGAATACCGCCTGCAGGAACGGCGTATCCATATATCGCGCGCGGATATAGGCGATCGCCCATAATTCGAAGAACACCACGATGCCCGCGATCGCGGTCGCGATCCAGAACGCATTGGCCCAGCTATCGGGCACGAGATAGGGCATGGTGTGGCCGAGACCGCCAAGCGTGGTCATGGCGCCGCAGGTCAATCCGCGCAGCCAGGGCGAACCGCGGCCGGTCAGCGATCCGTCGTCGGACAGCGCCTCCGCAAAGCCCATGCTGATGCCGGCGCCGATCGAGGCGGCAAGTCCGACCAGGAAGGTCTGCCAGTTCTGATGGGTAGCGAAAGCCGCCGCGAACAATGGGGCCAGCGTCGACACCGAGCCGTCCATCAATCCGGCAAGACCGGGCTGTATATATTGCAGGACGAATACGCGCCGGCGCGTCCTGTCTTCCTCCGCACGTATGTCAGGCTTGAGTATCTCGTCGGTCAGTTTTGCCGCGAGCTTCTCGTGGCCTTTTTCCGCTTCCGCGAGATCGCCAAGCAACCTGCGAACGCCGACGTCCTGCGCCTGTTCGGCGGCCTTGACATAGAACCGTTCGGCTTCGAACTCCATCGTCCCGACTTCCTTGCGGATGGTGTCGAGCGACAGGTTTTTCGTCAGCCAGACCGGACGCCGCCGCAGGAACCCGCGGACGTCCTCCCGGCGGATCGGGGGCAGATGCGGGCCGAAGCGCTGCTCGTAGAGTTCCAGCAGCATGTGGCGATGGCCACGTTCCTCCTCGGCCATCTCCTCGAATACTTTCGCCGAATCCGGATAGCGCTCCGCGAGGTCCTCCGCGAAGGTCATATAGATACGGCTGTCCTCCTCTTCCGAGGAGATCGCCACCGCCAGCACTTCGCGCTCGGTCAGATCGGCGAAATTCTTCACAACGAGGCCCGTTTTCCCAATTTAGAATGATTCTAAATTGTATAGCCGGATGTTGCCGGAAGGTCAATCATCGGCCGCAGAGCGGCCCGACAAGAAGAGAGCCTCAACACGCGGTCAGCCGTTGCCGCACGCGTTCCTCTGAAGCAATTGCTCGAGTTCTTTGACTTTGCCCGGCACGCCGATGTCGCGATAGAGGTCGGCCGCCTTGCGCCAGTATTCGCACATGGCTGCCTTGTCGCCTTTGACCTCGTGGATTTTCCCGAGGCTGGCATTGGCGGCGGCCATGCCCTCCTTGATGCGCAGTTCCTCGTACAGCGCGAGTGCCTTGCGCTGCCTGTTCTCGGCGTCGCGGTGACGGCCGCCGGCCAGATAGATATTTCCGAGGTTGCTCTGGGCGCGGGCCATACCCTCTTTGCTGTTCAGCTTCTTGTAGAGCGCCAGCGACATGCGCTGCGCCTTCTTGGCCTGATCAAGATCGCCGCGGGCCGCATGGATGATTCCGAGATTGCCATAGGCGAGGGCCATGCCGCCTCTGTTGCCCATCTCCTTGTGTAATCGCAGCGCGTTGCTCTGCATCTCTTCGGCTTTGTCGCGGTTACCGCGCTGATCGTAGACAATTCCGAGATTGCCATAGGCGTTAGCCATGCCGGACTTGTCGGTGAGGTCCTTGTACAGTGTAAGCGCCTTGCACTGCATCTCCTCGGCTTTTTCGAGGTCGCCGCGGATCAGGTGGATCGTTCCGGACGTGATGTAAGTGGCCGCCATGCCGTTCCTGTCCAATCCGCCATTGAGTGCGATCGCCTTGCGTTGCATCTCCTCGGCCTTGCCGAGGTCGCCACGGGTTAGGTGGATGTTTCCGAGATTGATATAGGCGCGAGCCATGCCCTCGGGCCATTCGGCCGCCTCCGCCGACCGGAGGCCCTCGCTCGCCAGCGCTTCGGCCCTGGCCAGATCGCCATGCGCCAGCGAGATCAATCCCAGCCGCATGCGGCCGATCGCCTGCGTCCTGAGGTCTGTCGGTTTGCCGACCGCAAGGACCCGCTTGAACGATTGCTCCGCGCGATCGAGGTCGCCGAGCCGATACTGCAATTCGCCGAAATAGCGCCATCCCTCGGGTTCGAGAGGATCAAGCGCAACGGCCTTTTCATAGGCGGCTAGCGCCTTCTGAGTATTATGCAGGAACGCCAGCGCCCCGATGTGGCGCCAGTATTCCGCGCTGATCCTTGTAGAGGTCTGGCCCTCGGCTTCGTGTGTTTCCGCGCGTGCCTTCAGTTTCGACTCGAGGCGAGAGAGGTCGACATTCGGATTCCTGGCGAGAGCCAGCAGATCGACGTCCTCGTCCTCCGTTAGCCGTTCGATGGCCGCGGCGACGGCGGGCCGTTGTTCGCTTGGCGATATCGGACTTTGCGGCGACAGGTCAGGCCGCAGCAGCGTGATCAGGTCGCTCGTAATCAACTGCGTCAGCAGATGCTTGACGATGTCACCGGCGAACCGCTCCGGGTTCTCGAACCCTTTTTGCGACACGATGCGCTCGCCGCCGTCCATGACACATTTACGGAACGCCTGCTGCCGGGCGTATTGTTCGTCGGTGTCCCGCAAATTGCCGGGCACCGGAAAATTGTCGGGCGCGACGTAGATGAAACGGCGACGTCCCGCCTCCTTTGCCCAGTCATGCTCCATCTCGGTGATCGAGCGCCTGGCCTCGTCACCGTCGGGCTCCCAGCCCCGCCGCTGCCCGACCAGCCCGACGAAAATGTCCGCCGCTTTGACTTTCTCGCGGCAAAATTCGATTGCGCCTGCGTTTTGCGGCCCGAAATCTTCCTGGCGGACGCAGTGGAACAGGCCGGTGCTCGTCAACTCGGCGTGGATTGCCGCGCGATGCGATTCGAGATCGCGCGCGGTCGAGCTCAGAAAGACGTCAAGAATCTTGCGCGCCATGCACGCTCCCACATGCGTGAACCTCGCCCGCGGGCTGTGCCGAGGTTTCACGCTACTTCGCACTGTGCGGAATGTCGGGTATTTTTACATTACCTGCAACTGGGATCGTGACGGGCTGGCTTGAGAAACGCCAGCAGCAGCCGGCTGACGTCGGCGGGCTGCTCCTGCTGCACCCAATGCCCGGCGCCGTCGACCAGGTGAACGCCGATCATGTTCGTACAAGCGGTTGACTGCATCGCCTCGAACACGCCGGGGCGCTGATAAGTGCCCCAGTCTTGCCTGCCCGAGATGAAGCAGGAGGGCACGTCGATGGTTCGGCCCGACCAGGTCTGCAGTTCGGGCGTGAATTCGCCCGAGGTGCCGCAGCGATACCATTGCAACCCGCCCTGGAATCCGGTGCGGGCATACTCGGTGCTGTAGAATGAGAGTTCGCTGTCGGGCAGCCATGTGTTGGCGGCGATAGCATCCGCCGAAGGCATTTCTTCCGCGACGGTCGCGGCCATGTCCTTGGCAAGATCCATCACGTAATAGGTCGGCAGCTTTGCCAACTCACTCGCGGTCCATGATGTGAGCGGGTAGGGCCGGTTGTCTTTCCAGTCCGCGCTCTTGTGATGGTAGTAGGCACGCAGGAAATCGTGCACGCCTTGCGGCGCGTGCTGCATGTCGGCATTGGCTTCGCGTGTCGAGTAGTACCATTGATAGTGCTTGCGCGGCCGCGGCAGCGCCGCGAGATCGCGATGCACCGGGTCCTCGCGCGCCGGCGCAGGCGGCGCATCCGCGGTGTCGAACGGCAGCGGCGGCGGTCCGGCGAACGGCGCGCTCATCAGCGCCACCGATCGAAACACGTCGGGCCGCACCAATGCGCACCACGCCGCGACGGAAGAGCCGAAATCATGGCCGACCACCGCGTCGACCTTGGCGTAGCCGAAGGCCGACACCAGCCCGAGCGCATCGCGCACCAGATTGGTGAGCCGGAACAAATTGAGGTCGCCGTCGTAACTGCCGTCCCATCCCGTGGTGCGGCCATAGCCGCGCTGGTCCGGCGCGATCACGTGATAGCCGGCCGCAGCCAGAGCGGGCATCACCTTGCGCCAGCTAAAGGCGAGTTCGGGAAAGCCGTGCAGCAGCAATACGCAGGGGCGGCCGGGTGTCTCATGGCCGGCCTCGAGCACATGCATGCGCAGGCCGTTGATGTTCTCGACATAGCGCGAGCGGATGGTGGAGGGGAGCGGGATGTCGGGGAGGGAGGTCATGGTGTTTCCTCGTCATGGCCGGACTCGTTCCGGGCCATCCACTTCTTCTTATGTGGCGCGACTGTAAAGACGTGGATGCGCGGGACAAGCCCGGGCCTGACGATCAAGAGTGAGAGCCGCGTTCCCCGGATGCTGCGCAGCGCCCTCGGGATCGCGCTTTGCGCGACTCCGGCGGTGCGCTGCTGATCCGGGGTCCATGGAGCCGCGGCCGGAGTGTGGGTCCCGGCTCTGCGGGGCAGCGTTGCACGCTGCACCGCGTCCGGGACACGAGAAAGCGCTACACCTTCACCGCCGGCTTCGGCCAATACCTGTCCCGCAGATGCCGCTTTACAAGTTTGCCGGTCGGCGTGCGCGGCAACTCGGCCTCGAAATCGATGCTCTTCGGGCATTTGATCGGCGACAGATGGTTGCGGCAGAACACGATCAGCTCGGCCTCGAGTTCTTTCCCGGCGCGCGCCATGTCATGCGGTTGCACCACGGCCTTGACCTCTTCGCCCATCTCCTCGTTCGGCACACCGAATACCGCGACGTCGGCGACGCCGGGATGCGTGATCAGCACATCCTCCGTCTCCTGCGGATAGATGTTCACCCCGCCGGAGATGATCATGTAGGACTTGCGGTCGGTGAGATAGAGAAAGCCTTCGTCGTCGAGATAGCCGACGTCGCCGAGCGTCGACCAGCCTTTTGCATTATAGGCGCGCTTCGTCTTTTCGGGGTCGTTGTGATAGGTAAACACCGGCGCATCCGCAAAATACACCGTGCCGATCTGCCCTGCCGGCACTTCCTCATCGTTCTCGTCGAGGATTTTGACTTTTCCGACCACGGCGCGGCCGACGGTGCCGCGATGCGATAACCATTGCTGCGACGTGGAAACCGTGACGCCGTTGCCCTCGGAGCCGGCGTAATACTCGATCAGGATCGGTCCCCACCATTCGATCATTTTTGCCTTGACGTCGATCGGGCAGGGCGCCGCGGCGTGGATCGCGCCTTCCAGGGGTGACACATCGTAACGAAGGCGGACCTCTTCCGGCAGCTTCAGCATGCGCACGAACATGGTCGGAACAAGTTGCGACTGGGTGATCTTGTGCTTTTCCACCAGCTTCAGGAATTCCTCGGCGTCGAAAGATTCCATGATGATCGAGGTGCCGCCGAGCGTGATCGCCATCATGTTGAAGCGCAAGGGAGCTGCGTGGTAGAGCGGCGCCGGCGACAGATAGATGCTGTCGGAATTCATCCCGCACATATCGGCACAGAGAATCCGCAAAAACGGATTAGGCACGTCGATCGGCTTGTGTTCCGACTGGCGCTTGATGCCCTTCGGCCGCCCGGTGGTGCCCGACGAATACAGCATGTCGTAGCCGGCGATCTCGTCCGCGATCGGAGTGACCGGTTGCGCGATGGCCTCCTTGTCCCACGAGCGGAAGCCCGGCAGCGGCTCGTCGATCATGTAGAACAGCGGCTCACCTGGCGCGCCCGTAACCAGCCCATTGACCTGCTCGGCGCATTTCGGCGAGGTGATGACAAGCCGGGCGCCGCAGTCTTTGACGATGTAGGCGATCTCGTCCCGGGTCAGGTAGCGGCTGATCGCAGTGTAATAGAGCCCGGAGCGCTGCGCCGCCCAGCAGATCTCCATGAACGCCAGCCGGTTCTCCATCAGGAATGCGATGTGGTCGCCTTCCTTCAGGCCGAGCGAACGAAACAGATGCGCGCCCTGGTTCGACAGTTCGTCGAGTTCGCGATAGGTGATCGCCTTGCCGGTGCCCGCCATCTGGTAGGCGATCTTGTCCGGCTGGGTGCGCGCGTGCACCGAGGGGTGGGTCATGGGGTTTCCTTGGGGTCGTGGCGGCGGATTGTTCCGCTCGTTTTGGGATGTGGCGTTCCCCGGACGCTGCGCAGCGCGATAGCGGTGCGCAGCAGAGCCGGTGTCCATTTGGTCTCGCATGGTCCCGGCTCTGTGAAGCAGCGTGAAGGCGCGCTGCATCGCGTCCGGGACACGAACGGCTTACAGCCGCTCCACGATCGTCACATTGGCCATGCCGCCGCCTTCGCACATGGTTTGCAGACCGTAGCGCTTGTTGCGCTGCTTCAGTGCGTTGACCAGCGTGGTCATCAGCTTGGTGCCGGAGCCGCCGAGCGGATGGCCGAGCGCGATCGCGCCACCGTTGACGTTGAGCTTCTCGGGATTGGCGCCGGTCGTCTTCAGCCACGCCGTCGGCACCGAGGCAAAGGCCTCGTTGACTTCGAACAGGTCGATATCGTCGATCGACATGCCGGCCTTCTTCAGCGCGCGCTCGGTCGCATGCAGCGGCGCGTCCAGCATGATGACGGGATCGCCGCCCATCATGGTCATGTGATGGATCCGCGCCATCGGTGTGATGCCGAGCGCCTTCAGCCCCTTTTCATTGACCACCATGACGCCGGAAGCGCCGTCGCAGATCTGGCTGGCGCTGGCGGCGGTGAGCTTGCCGTTCTCCGCGATCAGCTTGACGTTGCGGATGCCGTCGAGGCTGGCGTCGAAACGGATGCCTTCATCGATGCTGTGGGTGTCGGTCGAGCCATCGGCGCGTGTGATCTGCAGCGGAATGATCTCGTCCTTGAACCGGCCGGCTTGCGTTGCGGCGATCGCGCGCTGGTGGCTGTTGTAGGAATACTCGTCGAGTTCGTCTTTGGAGAGGCCGTATTTCTCCGCCATCATTTCCGCGCCGGTGAACTGGCTGAACACGATGTTCGGATAGCGCGCCTCAATACCCGGGCTCTTGTAGGTGCCTAGTCCCGCTTTTGCTGCGAGGACGCTCGGTGTACCCATCGGCACCCGCGTCATCGACTCGACGCCGGCGGCGATGACGCAATCCATGCTGCCTGACATCACGGCTTGCGCCGCGAAATGCAGCGCCTGCTGCGACGAGCCGCACTGGCGGTCGATCGAGGTGCCCGGCACGCTCTCCGGCAGCTTCGAAGCCATGATGGCGTTGCGCGCGACGTTGTTGGATTGCTCGCCGGCCTGCATCACGCAGCCCATGATGACGTCTTCGACCTGGTCGGGCGCCGCGCCGGAACGCTGGACCAGCGCATCCAGCACGGAAGCGGCGAGATCGGCCGGATGCCAGCCTGCGAGGCGCCCTCCCTTGCGGCCACCGGCGGTGCGTGCGGCGGCGACGATATAGGCCTCGGCCATGTCTGTTCTCCCTGATTGTTATGGATTGGGCTTTTGAAGGATGGGGCGGATTTAAGGGTGGCGATCGGATTTAGTCAATCAATCAATTAACTCTTGAGTGCGGGCGCGGCATCGGCTTATCTGCCGCCCGGTCTACCCGAGCAGGCATTGATGGCATCGCAGTTGAATACCAGCGTACCGGCGAGACTTTCAGGCGGAAAAAACACCACTGCCGAGAAGCTGCTGGTCGCAGCCAGCGAATTGATGATCGAACGCGCGTCGATCGAGGTGTCGCTCTCCGACATTGCGCAGAAATCCGGCGTCAACGCCGCGCTGGTGAAGTATCATTTCGGCAACAAGGACGGGCTGTTGCTGGCCCTGTTGGCGCGCGACGCGGCAACCGAGATGTCGCAGCTCGAATACCTGCTGGCGCAGCCGATTTCGCCAACCGCAAAACTCCGCCTGCACATCGCCGGCATCATCCGCGCCTATCACCAGTTTCCCTATATGAACCGGCTGATTCATTATCTGCTGCATGAAAGCAGCGCCGAAGCCGCCGACGAAGTCTCGAAATTCTTTGTCGCGCCGCTGCTCGATTTCCATCGCCGGCTGCTGGCGGAAGGCATCGAGGCCGGCGAGTTCCGCAACGTCGATCCGGTGCTGTTCTACACCAGCCTGATCGGCGCCTGCGACCACCTGTTCTTCGGCCGCCACGCGATGTCACGCGCCATCGGCGTCGGGCCGGTCAACGACGAAGTCTGCCGCCAATACATCAAGCATATGGAAGCGCTGATCTGCGGCGGCGTGCTGACAACAAGGAGGGTGAATGGGGAGTAGCGGCTGGCGAATGGATAACGGTCACGTTTTCTTGCTGCTGTCGCTGCTCCCTGTTCGCTAATCAGAAGTCTAGAGAAGAAACGCCCAAGGAAAGGTTCTTAAAGATGCAGTTGCAAGACGTTGCCGTTCTCATCACCGGCGGTGGCTCCGGTCTGGGCGCCGCTACCGCACGCGCCATGGCCGCCAAGGGTGCGAAAATCGGCGTGCTCGACCAGAACAAGGAAAACGCCGAGAAGGTCGCGGCCGAAGTGAAGGGAATCGCGCTTCACGCCGACGTCACCGACGAGGAGCAGGTCAAGGCCGCCATTGCCAAGGCCGAAGCCGCCCATGGCATCGCGCGCGTGCTGATGAATTGCGCCGGAATCGGCGGCTCGCAGCGCATTGTCGGCAAGGACGGCGTCTATCCGCTCGCCAAATTCGTCCGCGTCATCAACGTCAATCTGATCGGCACTTTCAACGTGCTGCGGCTGTTCGCGGAGCGCCTGGCGACGGCGCCTGCGATCGGCGAAGAACGCGGCGTCGCCATCAACACCGCGAGCGTGGCGGCCTATGAAGGCCAGATTGGCCAGATCGCCTATTCGGCATCCAAGGGTGGCGTGGTCGGCATGACCTTGCCGGCGGCCCGTGATTTCGCCAGCTTGAAAATCCGCGTCAATACCATCGCGCCCGGCCTGTTCCTGACGCCGCTGCTGATGGGATTGAACGAGGAAGCCCGCAAGAGCCTCGGCGCGCAGGTGCCGCATCCGGCGCGGCTCGGCGATGCTTCGGAATATGGCGCGCTCGCGGTACATATCGTCGAGAATCCGATGCTCAACGGTGAAACCATCCGCCTCGACGGTGCAATTCGAATGGCGCCAAGGTAGTACTTCTTCGTCGTCCCCGCATTCGCGGGGACGACGGCAATAGCGATAATAACGATCCGCAAAGGACCGAAACAAAAAAAGAGCTTCTGGGAGACGCAAGATGAGTGGGAATGCAGCCGCGGTGCTGACCAAACCGGCCTTCCGCAAGATCCATTGGCTGGAGCGCGACATCGCGGTCGAACGGCGGCCCGACGGCGCGATCACTTTGCAGTCCCGGATTCCACTAAAGCCTTACGAAAAGCATATCCCGGCCTCGCTGGCGAAATGGGCGAGGGAAGCGCCGGAGCGGACCTGGCTGGCGCAGCGTGCCGGCACTGACCGGCAATGGCGCAAGTTGTCTTATGGCGAGGCCAAGCGCACGGTGGATGCGCTGACGCAGGGATTGCTCAACGCGAAGCTCGACGCCGGCAGTCCGGTCGCGATCCTGTCCGGCAACTCGATCGAACACGCGCTGATGACGCAGGCGGCGATGCAGGCGCGGCTTCCGGCCGCCCCGGTATCGCCGGCCTACTCGCTGATGAGCCAGGATCACGTCAAGCTGAAATATCTGTTCGACCTGATCAGGCCGAAGGTCGTGATGGTGCAGGACGGCGCGACGTTCGAGAAAGCGCTGAAGGCGCTTGATCTGGACGGCGTCACCGTCGTTCATGTGGCCCGTCCGTGCGACGGCATCAAGAGCATCGCCTTCGCCGACCTCGCGGCGACGCCGATTACGCAAAACGTCGAGAACTCGATCGCCGGGATCACGCCGGATACGGTGGGAAAGCTGCTGTTCACCTCGGGCTCGACTGGGATGCCCAAGGCCGTCATCAACACGCAACAGATGATGTGCGCCAATGCCGCGATGATGATGCAGGTGAGGCCGCGCGATCCGAATGCGCCGCTGGCGACCTATCTGGACTGGATGCCGTGGAACCACACCATGGGCGGCAATGCGCTGTTCAATCCGGTGCTGACCGAAGGCGGCACGCTCTATATCGACGACGGTCGGCCGATGCCGGGCCTGATCGACGAGACGCTGCGAAACCTGCGCGAGATCTCGCCGACCTATTATGCCAACGTGCCCGCGGGCTATGCCGCACTTGCGGCTGCGATGGAAAAAGACGACGCGCTGTGCCGCAGCTTCTTCAAAAACCTCGGCCTGATGGCCTATGGCGGCGCGCGGCTGCCGGACGATCTCTACGACCGGATGCAGGCGCTCGCGGTGCGCGCCACCGGCGAACGCCTCGTGTTCTATACGGGCTGGGGTTCGACCGAGACTGCGCCGACTTCGACCGGCACCTATTGGGACACCGAGCGCGTCGGCCTGATCGGGCTGCCGTTTCCCGGCGTCGAATTGAAGATGGTGCCCGCCGGCTCGAAATATGAGCTGCGGCTACGCGGCGTGAACGTCACGCCGGGCTATTTCGGCCAGCCCGACCTCACCAAGGCGGCGTTCGACGAGGAAGGGTTTTATTGTATTGGCGATGCCGGCGTGTTCGTAGATCCCGACGATCCGCTCCAGGGCATTATCTTCGCGGGACGCGTGGTCGAGGATTTCAAGCTCACGACAGGCACTTTTGTACATGTCGGTTCCTTGCGCACCGACGCCATCGCCGCGGCGACGCCGGTGGTGCAGGACGCGTTGGTCGCGGGGCAGGATCGGCCGTTCGTCGGCTTGCTGGCGTGGCCCAATCTGCATGCTTGCCGGCAGATCGTCGGCAGCGCTGACGCGAGCTACGAAGACGTCGTCAGGCATCCCGAGGTGTTGGCCTGCCTGAAGCGCGGCCTGCAAGCGCATAACGCTGCGTGCGCAGGTTCCAGCAGCCTGCGGATCGCGCGCGCAATGCTGATGGTCGAACCGGCTTCAATCGACGGCAATGAACTCACCGATAAGGGCTACATCAACCAGCGCGCCGGGCTCGAGCGCCGAGCTGCGCTGGTGGAGCGGCTCTATGCCGATCATCCCGGCGAAGACGTGATTGTGCTGTAATGAAGTTCGCGCTTTCTCCACGCGTCATTCCGGGATGGTCCGAAGGACCAGACCCGGAATCTCGAGATTCTCCGATGTGCAATTGCACATCGTAGTTCGCTCGTTTCACTCGCGCCCCGGAATGACAGCCAGTAAAAGGTAAACTGCCATGAATTTCGATTTCTCCGACGACCAGAAACAGCTCCGCGACCAAGCCCGCAAGTTTCTCGCCGAGAAATGCCCGCCGAAAGCGGTGCGCGCCGTGCTCGACGGCAAGGAAAGCTATGACCGCGAATTATGGAAGGGACTCGCCGAGATGGGCTTTCTCGGCGTCGCGATCCCCGAGGAATTCGGCGGTGCCGGCGCGGGCCATCTCGAACTCTGCGTGATCGCGGAGGAAATGGGCCGCGCGATTGCGCCGGTGCCGTTCTCATCCACGGTTTATCTCGCCGCCGAAACGCTGTTGCTTGCGGGTAGCGACGCGCAGAAGAAAAAATGGCTTCCGGCGATTGCGTCGGGCGATGCGGTCGGCACACTGGCGCTGTTCGAAGGCAAGGGCAATCCGTCCCCGAATGGAATAAAACTGTCGGCTTCCGGCGGCACCCTCAACGGCATCAAGAAGCCGGTGCCGGACGGCACCATCGCGGACTTTGCAGTGGTCGCCGCGCGCACCGGCTCGAGCGGACGCGATTCCGATATCTCGCTGTTCCTGGTCGACATGAAGGCTGAAGGCGTCGAAGCCAAGGACTTGACCAATGTCGATCCGACGCGCGGCCAGGCCGAACTTACTTTCAAGAACGGCAAGGCCGAGCCGCTCGGAGCGGCCGGCGAAGGCTGGAGCATCCTTTCGCAGGTGCTTGACCGCGCTGCGGTTTTGATGGCGTTCGAGCAGGTCGGCGGTGCTGACCGCGCGCTGGAAATGGGCCGTGACTACGCGCTCGACCGGATCGCCTTTGGCCGGCCGATCGGCTCGTTCCAGGCGGTGAAGCATATCCTGGCCGACATGTACGTCTCGGCGACGCTGGCCCGTTCCAATTGCTACTACGGCGCCTGGGCGCTTTCGACCAACGCCTCCGAACTGCCGGAAGCCGCCGCCGCCGCGCGTATCAGCGCGACGCAGGCATTCCAGCATTGCGCCAAGAACAACATTCAGGTTCATGGCGGCATGGGCTTCACCTGGGAGTTCGATTGCCACATGTACTACCGCCGCGCCAACGCAACCGCGCTGGGTTTAGGCAGCCTGTCTTACTGGGAAGACGCGCTGATCGACCGGATGCGGAAGCGGAACGCGGCTTAAGCGTCATTCCGGGGCGCGCGAAGCGCGAACCCGGAATCTCGAGCTAAGTAACTTCTGGATTCCGGATCGATCCGCGAAGAGCGGATCGTCCGGAATGACGCGCAAGGGCAAAGCACATGAACTTCGACGACACCCCGCAGGAAGCTGCGTTCCGCGCCGAGGCCAAGGCCTGGATCGCGGCCAACGCGCCGCGGCAATATGAGGAGGAACTGCGAAAATCCTCGCTCGGCCGCACCCAGCTCACGGGCGCCAACATCCTCGACGTCGCAAAGGCCTGGCAGAAGAAAAAGGCCGACGCCGGCTGGGCCTGCCTGCACTGGCCGAAGGAATATGGCGGGCGCGGTGCCTCGCCGATCGAGCGCGTGATCTGGCAGCAGGAAGAGGGGCCGTTCGCAAAACTCTCCGGTATGTTCATCATTGGGCACGGCATGTGCGGCCCGACCATGATGGCGTTCGCGGGCGAGGAGCAGAAACGAAAATACCTGCCGCCGCTGGCCTCCGGCGAAAAGATCTGGTGCCAGTTGTTCTCCGAACCGGCCGCCGGCTCCGACGTCGCGGGCCTGCGCACCCGCGCCGTAAAGCAGGGCGACGACTGGATCATCAACGGCCAGAAGATCTGGACGTCCGGCGCGCACTACTCTGATTACGGCATCCTGCTCACCCGCACCGATCCGAACGTGCCCAAGCACAAGGGCCTCACCATGTTCTTCCTGGACATGAAGAGCCGGGGTGTCGAGGTCAGGCCGATCAAGCAGGCCAATGGGCAGTCCGAGTTCAACGAAGTCTATTTCAACGATGTGAAGATCCCGGATGCGCAGCGGCTCGGCGCCGTCAATGACGGCTGGAACGTATCGCTGACTACGCTGATGAATGAACGGATGTCGATCGGCGCTGGCGTTGCCACTGGTTTTCCCGAGCTGTTCGAGTTCTGCAGCAGCCTGATGCTCGAAGACGGTCCCGCGATCGACGACCGCGGCGTGCGCTCCAAACTCGCCAACTGGGCGGTGAAGGCGAGCGGGCTGAAATATACCAGCATGCGCGCGATCTCGGCGCTGTCGAAGGGCGAGCGTCCGGGGCCGGAGAACTCGATCGGCAAACTGGTTGCGGGATCGATGATCCAGGACGTCGCGGCCTATGCGCTGGATTTGCAGGGCGCTGCCGGCGTGCTCAGTGGACCCGAGGAGGCGGAAGCCGCCGGCAAGTTCCAGGCGATGCTGCTGCGCGCGCCCGGCACCCGCGTCGAAGGCGGCACCGACGAGATCATGCGCAACATCATCGCCGAACGCGTGCTCGGCCTGCCCGGCGACATCAGGGTGGACAAGGACGTGCCGTTCAACAAGATACCGACCCGGGGAAGATAGATCACGTGTCCCGGACGCGGTGCAGCGCGCTTCGCGCTGCTCCGCAGAGCCGGGGGCACGTTTCGGAGACAGGAGAAGCCGCCATGAATTTCGATGACACCCCGCAGGAGGCCGAATTCCGCAGCCTGGCGCGCAGATGGATCGACGCCAACGCGCCGAAGCAGTTCGAGGCGGAGCTGTCAAAATCCTCGCTCGGCCGGATCAGGCTGGAGAAGGAGGACATCGTCGATGTCGGCAAGGCCTGGCAGAAGAAGAAGGCGGAAGGCGGCTGGGCCTGCCTGCACTGGCCGAAGGAGTATGGCGGCCGCGGCGCCACCCCGATCGAGCGCGTGATCTGGCAGCAGGAAGAGGGCGTCTACGGCAAGCTGACGCAGCCGTTCCAGATCGGCGAGGGCATGTGCGGCCCGACCGTGATGGCTTATGGCAGCGAGGACGCCAAGCTGCGCTATCTGCCCAGGCTCGCTTCCGGCGAGGAAATCTGGTGCCAGCTGTTCTCGGAGCCGGCCGGTGGTTCCGACGTCGCCGGCCTGCGCACCCGCGCGGAGAAGAAGGGCGACAACTGGATCGTCAACGGCCAGAAGATCTGGACCTCGGGCGCGCACTACTCGGATTACGGCCTCCTGATTACCCGCACCGACCCCAACGTGCCGAAGCACAAGGGCCTGACCATGTTCTTCCTCGACATGAAGAGCAAAGGTGTGGAGGTGCGGCCGATCAAGCAGGCCAACGGCATGCAGGAGTTCAACGAGGTCTACTTCACCGACGTCGTGATTCCGGACAGCCAACGTCTCGGCGCGGTCGGCGACGGTTGGAACGTATCGCTGACCACGCTGATGAACGAGCGGATGTCGATCGGCGCGCGGCTTGCCACCGGTTTCCCCGAGATGTTCGAGTTCTGCTCCAATTTGATGACCGAGGACGGTCCAGCCATCGACGACCGCGCCACCCGCTCGAAGCTTGCGAGCTGGGCGGTGAAGGCGAGCGGGCTGAAATACACCAGTTACCGCGCGGTCTCGGCGCTGTCGAAGGGCGAGCGTCCGGGGCCGGAAAACTCGATCGGCAAACTGGTCGCAGGCACAATGCTGCAGGATATCGCGACCTATGCGATGGACCTCGAAGGCGCGGCCGGTGTGCTCACCGGCGCTGCCGAAGAGGAAGCGCGCGGCCAGTTCCAGCAGATGCTGCTGTCATCGCCCTCGATGCGCATCGCCGGCGGCACCGACGAGATCCTGCGCAACATCATCGCCGAGCGTGTGCTGGGCTTGCCGGGCGATATCCGCGTCGACAAGGATGTGCCGTTCAACAAGATTCCGACCAAGGGACGCTGAATATGAATGCTCCGGTAAAGACGCCGCGTTACGCCATCGAAGATCGCATTGGTGTACTCGAAGAGCTGCTGAACGAACGCTATTCGGTTCGTGCGTTCCTGCCGCGGCCGGTCCCTCGGGAGACCATCGAGCACGTGCTTAGCACGGCGCAACGCACGGCATCATGGTGCAACAGCCAGCCGTGGCAGGTGGTGATCGCGAGCGGTGAGGCCAAGGAACGTTTCCGCAAGCTGATCTATGCCGAGGCCGCTTCGGGCGCGGGTGACGATCATGATTTCACGCCGCCGCGCGAATATCTCGGCGTCTATCTCGAGCGCCGCCGCGAGAGCGGCTTTCAGCTCTACAACACGCTCGGCATCCCGCGTGGTGACAGGGCAGCTTACGCGAAACAGGCGCTGGAGAATTACAATTTCTTCGGCGCGCCGCATGTCGCCATCATTCACACCGACGAAGCCTTGGGTATTTATGGCGCCGTCGATTGCGGCGCCTATGTCGGCAATTTCATGCTGGCGGCACAGGCGCTCGGTCTCGGCACCATTCCGCAGGCGGCCCTCGCGCGCCATTCCGGATTGATCCGCCGGCACTTCAATCTCGGCGATGACCGCCGCGTGGTCTGCGGCATCTCATTCGGATTCGCCGATCACGCCCACAAGGTCAACAGCTACCGCACCTCGCGCGCCGGCATTGCCGATGCCGTCACGTTCATCGACACATAATCGCCGGATCAGGCTTTAATGTGCGAACAGGATCGGCAACGGCGGTTTTGACAACAGGCTCTTGGTCGCGCCGCCGAGAACGAATTCCCGCAACCGGGAGTGTCCATACGCACCCATCACCAGCAGATTCGCCTGATGGGAAAGGACATGGGATTCGAGAACGGCGCCGATCGGGCGGCCGCCGGCATCCACCTTGTCCAGAACGACGTCGATTCCATGCCGCGCCAAATTTCTGGCCAGTCCTTCGGCGGAATGCTTGGTATCCATCGGCTTCTCGTTGAAGACCGTCGCGATGCGGACTTTTTCCGCCAGTTCCAGGATCGGCATCGCATCAGATACGGCCCGTGCCGCCGAACGGCTGAAATCCCATGCCACTACAACCGTCTCCAGTGCGAATGGCCGTGGCAACCCGCCCTCGGGCAGAATCAGGGTGGGCTTGCCCGATCCGAATAGTACGCATACGACGAAGACCGCCTGATTGACGCATGCGCGCGGGCACGGCGGGCTCTATGATGGCGTTGCGTGAAGGTCAGGCGGCCTGCTGATCGGC